>Ga0181594_10005650_pt1 | contig 10940 bp, 8 predicted proteins | sample 071ome_18_FD_145603 | JGI IMG/M metagenome (GOLD analysis project Ga0181594, IMG submission 145603) | Coastal salt marsh microbial communities from the Groves Creek Marsh, Skidaway Island, Georgia - 071413BT metaG (spades assembly) | ecosystem: Environmental > Aquatic > Marine > Intertidal zone...
TGAGCAGACGCAGAGACCCGCTTCGGCGGGTTTTCTTTTGCCCCCGCCAAGGCCAGCAACACCCAAACCCAGACCATTCCCATTCCAAGAAGTCGCCCCAGCGGGCCTGTGCGGGGCTTTGCGATTTACTCCGAAAAATGTGGGACGCGGACTGCCCAGGCGGGTGGTGTGCTGTGGGGGGGTATGCCCCTCGGGATCGGATGTTTCTTAGCGATTTTTCTTGGGACACTTTTGGGACACTTGGTAGCGAAAATCAGGGTTAAGTGAGAGAAGCTCAAAACAGAAGATAACTAATAAGCAACTGTTTTAATTAATGTTATTTGTTCTGGTGAGTGTTCATATTTTTTTCGGATAGGACTTAAAATCCGCCGACCGCAAGGTCGTACCGGTTCGACTCCGGTCCTGGGCACCAATCGAATTTTCCTCCCTACCGCCGACGGTGGTGCTGCGGCTGCGCGGCCGTCTTGATTACGCGTCTTCCCGCGCCACAGTTGCGCCCGCGAGAACGGTGATGTGTCAAGTCCCGCGCCGGGTTCAAGCCGGGGGCGACCGGAACTCGACGTGTCTGGTCAGAGTCGACAGCTCGCTTTCGCTCGGGGCTGAAGGCGCACGCAGTTCAGAGGAACGACAACTAATGGTGTCTAGGTGATCGCTTCCCGGCTCGAAACCCCGCGCTGGAGTTACTGGGCAGCCTGTCCAAGCTGGACCATCTGGCAGGGGGTCAATCTCTATCACCGTTGGGAGCCTGTTCCCTCGGATCAGCTCTTTTTTGAGCCGCTGGTACGGGCGCGCCTCAAGCAGCTGTTTGACGATTATTTTGCCAATCATGATGTGGCGGCATCCGCGCTGTCCCTGTTTGATGCCGCGCAGGCGTCCAATAAAGCCTGGCACGAGACGGGGAAAGGCCTCGCCTCTCTGGGGATCAGAGGCGTTCCCAACCGCTGGGCAGGCAATACACAGGTTCGTCGCGCCGCGTTCGTCCAGCTTGCGGAGCGCGCCGGCTTTTCCACGCCTTCGGAGTTGCGGGGGGAGAGCATCCGAACCGGGACCGGTCGAGCCCGAATGGCCGGAGGCTCGAGAGAAGGCTGGACGTCTCACCCAAGGCCCCGTGCTGAGGTGACCTGACAGGCTGGTCAGGAGGTCAGGCATCTCTCATGGCTCGGGAGCGAGACCACCTGGTCACGAGGGAGTTAGGAACCAGCTTACAGCGATCCCTTTAACCGTGACTCCCCTGCTTTCAAGCATGATTAGATGCGCTGATTGACAGAGTATTGCTGCTTCCTTCAGATTGGCCTTCCGATAGCCAACAGGGGTGGCGGTGATGCCCAAATATCTTCTCGAGGTCGATTACTCCGCTGCCGGCAATGCCGGTCTGGTCGAAGGCGGCGGCACTGCGCGCCAGCAGACTGTAGAAAAAATGGTCGAGGGGCTCGGCGGGAAAGTCGAGTGTTTCTACTTCACCTTTGGTATCCGCGACGCCATCGTCGTAGTGGACTTGCCGGATAACGTCAGCGCAGCGGCAATCTCAATCGCGGTCAGCGCGACCGGCCTGGTGGCGTACAAGACGACCGTCTTGCTCACGCCCGAAGAGCTCGACGCAGCCAGCAAGAAGACGGTTGTCTACAACCCGCCTGGACTTTGAAAAATGCCGGCGTTTGGTGAGGAGCGCTGGGCCAAAGCGAGCGAGACGGCATGGCCTCGCGCTGGCAGGGAGATGTACTCGGCGTTTCTGGGGGGTAAAGGCTACCGGCAGAGGTCCTTGTAGCCGCATGCCTCGCCGCAGTGCGAGCAGCCTTGATTCGGTGAGGCGGGAGGCTCCGAAAGGGGCGGCACTGGCTTTGCGCTTGATGGGCCGCCGTCTGGGCAGCCGACGAAGGGGCACCTTGAAGCAACGCGCTTCGCAAGCGGCGGATGGTGCACTGACACGGTCGATTGACGTCTGTTTGCTGCGCCGCGGCACACGTATTCGTCGCCCGCTGCTGCTTTGTTGCGTTTTAGCATCAATAAGTCGGCGATCTTACTGATTTAACTCAGGAAAGCCTTGCTTTTACTGACGATTGCACTAGAATCCTGCGGCGAAATTACAACAACAAGTCCAGCATGTTCGCAACGCCGGGCAGCGCTGGATGCACCATAGCGGGGCCTGGTGCCCGGACTGCCCATAAAAATCGGGAACTCGCGAAAGTTCGGTAGCGCGGTGAACCTGCTGCAACGCACACGGTCCAAGCAGGTTGGACGCCCGAGCCGACTGGCGAGTTTGTGCGTCACTACCTGATCGGTCAGGCGATTGACTACAAATCAGCATGCTTAAAACAGAAGAAACATTAGCGATTGATAACGGCAGCGCGGCTGCTGTTGAAATGCTCGAGGCGCGTACCGTACATCCGCTGCAGCGCGCGGGCGATGCCATTCAGACGGCGCTTGATCGAGCGGCACAAGCGCTCATGGGGCACCAGGCCAGCGACGGGCATTGGCGGTTCGACCTCGAGGCCGACGCAACCATCCCTTCCGAATATGTCATGCTCCAGCACTTTCTTGGACGCTCGGATGCGTCGCGCTATGAGCGGATCAGCCGCTACCTGCGACGGCGCCAGCATCGTAACGGCAGCTGGTCGCTGTATCACGATGGCCCGGGAGACATGAGCGCGACGGTCAAGGCTTATTTCGCGCTGAAGCTGATGGGGCACTCGCTTGATGCACCGCACATGGTGCGGGCGCGCCACTGGGTTCTAGCCAACGGTGGGGCGGAGTCGGTCAACGTCTTCACGCGCATCACCCTGGCGATCTTCGGCCAGTTGCCCTGGCGGGTCGTGCCGGCGATGCCGGTTGAGATGATGTTTTTGCCGCGCTGGTGGTTCTTCAATCTCAGCAAGGTGTCTTACTGGTCGCGGTGCGTCATTGTGCCGCTGCTGATCCTGTTCGCGAAGCGGCCGGTTGTGCCGGTCCCTGAGGAAAACTCAATCGAGGAACTGTTTCACAGTCCGCCGCTCAAGCTGAGACACCTCGATTACTTCCGTTCAGGACAGCCACTCAAGAACTGCTTCATCATGCTCGACCGCATGCTGAAAGCTGTGGACCCGCTGATCCCTGGCTTCATCCGCAATCGCGCGCTGGCGCACGCGGAACGCTGGATGCGTGACCATACCAAAGGCAAAGGCGGAATCGGGGCAATCTACCCCGCCATGGCCAACGCGGTGATGGCCCTGCGTGTGCTCGGTGCCGCCGACGATGACCCGGATTTCGTGCGCACAGTGGCGGCGATCGAGGACCTGGTTCTTGACGGCGGACACGAAACCTACTGCCAGCCCTGTGTATCCCCAGTATGGGACACCTGCCTGTCGCTCAGCGCCCTGACCGAAGCAGGTGCCCGCCCGGAACACCCGGCTGTCCAGCAGGCGGTCGAATGGCTGTTCGATCAGCAGATTTTCGTCAACGGAGACTGGTGCGATCAGGCGCCCGGGCTGGAGTCGGGCGGCTGGGCATTTCAGTACGAAAATGACAAGTACCCGGACGTCGATGACACCGGCATGGTCTTGATGTCGCTGCTGCGCGCCGGCGCCCATGACCGAGAACATAAGGTCAAGCGCATCAACCAGGCCGTGAACTGGGTGCTGGGGATGCAGAACCCCGACGGCAGCTGGGGCGCTTTCGATATCGGGAATAATCGCGAATATCTGAACAAGATCCCTTTCGCTGATCATGGCGCCCTGGTTGATCCGGGGACGGCGGACCTGACCGCACGCTGTATCGAATTGCTCGCCATGCTCGGCTACGACGCCACCTGTCCCCCGGTGCAGCGCGCTATGGCGTTCCTTCAGTCGGATCAGGAAGCCGACGGCTCGTGGTACGGGCGCTGGGGTGTGAACTACATCTACGGCACCTGGAGCGTCCTCGCGGCGCTGGGCGTGATCGGGGAAGACGTCGCCAAGCCATACGTGCGCAAAGCGGTTCAATGGCTGCAGGATGCGCAGAACGAAGATGGCGGCTGGGGCGAGTCCTGCAATACTTATGACGATCGCGCGCTGTCGGGCGGCGTCAGCACTGCTTCGCAGACTGCCTGGGCTCTGCTTGGCCTGATGGCCGTAGGCGAGGCCGCTTCACCGCACGTTCAGCGTGGTGTTGATTATCTTGTCCGCACCCAGAATGCGGACGGCGAGTGGGATGAAGAGGAATACACCGGCACCGGATTTCCGCGGGTGTTTTACCTGCGCTATCACGGCTATCGGCGCTACTTCCCGGTCTGGGCGCTCGCCCAGTACGCGCGAGCACGCCAGGGGCTGCCCACCCGCCAGGATGAACTGATAACCGAAGGTCCGATTGAGCTTGGACCGATGCCCATGATGAGTTTCGCCACCTGATTGGCGACGGACGGCGAGGCGGGAACATCCTGCTGCCTGTTCGCGAAACACGTTTTGCTGCATCCGAAGACGCCTCGCGGTGCGGCCACGGCCTTGCGACAATAGCTTTTTAGCCAGACTTTCCGGAGATATGTAATGGCGGATTACGCGGCCCCGGTGCGCGATATGCGCTTCATCATCGGTGACCAGATCGGTTACCCCGCCATAGCGGCATTGAACGGCGGTAGCGATGCTTCCGCAGATCTGGTCGATGCGGTGCTCGAAGAGGCCGCCAAAATGGCGGGTGGTGTGCTGGCGCCACTCAACCGCGTCGGGGACGTCGAAGGTTGCCGCCTGGAAGGTGATGAGGTGATCACACCTGCAGGCTGGCGCGACGCCTACGCTGCGTTCTGCGAGAACGGCTGGGCTGCGCTTGCCATGGACCCCGAGTACGGCGGTCAAGGCCTGCCCAAGCTGGTTGCCACAGCGGTCAGCGAGATGTGGGACGCCGCCAATATGGCCTTTGGCCTGTGTCCCTTGTTGACCAACGGCGCGATCGAAGCCATCGCGCAGCACGGCAGCAGCGCCCTGCGCGAGCGCTATCTGGAACCGCTCGTGTCCGGACGCTGGACCGGCACGATGAATCTCACCGAGCCGCAGGCGGGCTCGGATCTCAGTGGCGTCAGGACCCGTGCGGAGCCGCATGGAGACCATTTTCTGATCTCGGGTCAGAAGATTTACATCACCTACGGTGAGCATGACCTGGCGGAAAACATCATCCATCTGGTGCTGGCCCGGCTGCCGGATGCGCCGGCTGGCACGCGGGGCATATCGCTGTTCGTGGTGCCCAAGTTTTTAGTGAACGAAGACGGCAGCCTGGGCGCGCGCAACGACCTGCGCTGTATCTCGCTCGAACACAAGCTCGGGATCCACGCGAGCCCCACGGCAGTGATGTCTTACGGTGATCAGGGCGGCGCAGTGGGCTACCTGGTAGGCGAGGAAAACCGCGGTCTGATGCATATGTTCACGATGATGAACGCGGCACGCCATGCGGTCGGCCGAGAGGGCGTGGCCATCAGCGAGGCGTCTTACCAGCACGCGGTGCAGCATGCGATGCAAAGAGTGCAGGGCCGACCACCGGGCGCTGCCGCCGAGGGGGCGACCATCATCGAACATCCCGACGTGAAGCGGATGCTCATGACCATGAAATGCCAGATTGAGGCCATGCGGGCGCTGACTTATGTATGTGCCTTCGCCTTCGACGCTGCAGAGCGGCATGCCGACGAGGCCGAGCGAGCGCGGGCGACCCGCCGCGGAGATTTGCTTACCCCGATTGTCAAAGGCTGGTGCACAGAAACCGCGCAGGAGATCACCTCGCTGGGCGTGCAGGTGCATGGCGGGATGGGTTTTATCGAAGAAACAGGCGCGGCGCAGTACCTCCGCGATGCTCGGATCACGCCGATCTACGAGGGCACAACCGGGATCCAGGCGGGTGATCTGATCGGTCGGAAGATGCTGCGTGACGGTGGCGTGGCTATGCGCGAGCTGTTCGATGACATGCACGTGTCGCTGAATGCCTTGTCCGGGCAGGGCGGGGCCGCTGCTGTCGTGCGCGATGCTTTTGCAACCGCGCTGGAAGACCTTGAGCAGACAACCCGATGGCTGCTCGATACTGCGGCGGATCCCCTGATCAGCGCGGCGGCTGCGGTGCAGTACCTCGAGCTCTGCGGTCGGGTCTGCGGTGGCTGGATGATGGCTGAAGCGGCGCGGATATGTGTCGGTAGTAAACATCTGAGGCAGCTCGACGAAGAGTTTTATGCGCACAAGCTGAGCACCGCAGAGTTCTACGCGCGGCAGATGCTGCCCCGCACAGGCGCACTGCGCGCGTCGATTATCGACGGCGCTGACTGTGTCGCCGGACTGAGCACGGCGCTGTTCAGCTGAAGGCTCTGACGACGGGGGACGCCGCGTTCTGAGCGGCACTCGCTCCCCGTCGGGCGGGTCCTCTGCTAAGGTTCGTGCCCGTTTCCCTCTCGAGGTATAGCCATGGTGCCGCCGCTGCTTTCTCGCCTGGATGAGCTCGTTAACGCCTGGTGCCTGAAACGCAGCCATAACCTGCGCGACCTGCGGAAGTTCGCCCGTCTCCGCGTGCCGAAACCGATGTTTCACTATCTGGACGGCGCCGCGGAAGACGAGGTCACGATGGCGCGGAACAACGCCGATTTCAGCCGCTATGAGCTGCTGCCGCGCTATCTGGTTGACGTCAGCAACATCGACACTTCGACTACCGTCATGGGAGCGCCGATCGATTTTCCCGTGGTGCTAGCGCCGACCGGGATGTCGCGGCTGTTCAACAATGATGGCGAGCTGGCGGTGGCCGCCGCTGCGGCAGAGGCCGGGACGGTGTACTCGCTGTCGACGGTCAGCACGTATTCCATTGAGCAGGTGGCCGAAGTCTGCGCGGGTACCAAGTGGTTCCAGATCTACGTATTCCGCGACCGGGAACTCGTCAGTGAATTCGTCGAGCGCTGCCGGGCCGCGCGCTATCACGCGCTGTGCCTCACCATTGACCTGCCGGTCGCCGGTAACCGCGAACGCGATCTCTACACGGGTATGGCGCTGCCGCCGCGCTTTTCGCTCGCCACCTGGTTTGATTTCTGCCTGCATCCGCTGTGGTCGTTGAAATACGTCAACTCCCCGGGTTTCGAGCTGGCCAATGTTGTACACAAGACGCCGAAGGATGGACGTGAAATGACCACCTTCGTCAACTATCTCGCCGAGCAGTTCGATCCGTCGGTCGACTGGGACGCTGCCGCGTGGATGATCGAGCAATGGCAGGGGCCGTTTGCGATCAAGGGCATCGGGTGTGTGGAAGATGCTATCCGGGCTGCGGATATCGGCGCCACATCGATCATTCTCTCGAACCACGGTGGGCGTCAGCTGGATCAGGCGGCATCGCCCATCAGCCTTCTGGCCGAGGTTAAAGCCGCGGTGGGCGACCGCGTCGAGGTCATTCTTGATGGCGGCGTCAGGCGGGGGACCGACGTGCTGAAAGCACTGGCTCTCGGGGCGCAGGCGTGTATGGTCGGACGTCCTTACCTGTTCGGGCTGGGGGCCGGGGGACGGGCCGGCGTCGCCAGAGCGCTGCAGATTCTACGCTCCGAGGTCGAGCGCGACATGGCCCTGCTGGGTGTGACACGGGTGAGCGAGATCGGTCCGGAGCATGTTCGTGAACGCCGCTGAGTTCAAGGGTGATATTCCTCAGCTGCGTCGCATATTGGACGAGGCACGCACGATCGCCGTAGTCGGTTTGTCTGAGAACTGGCACCGGCCGAGCAACTTTGCGGCCAAGTATCTGCAGGAGCACGGATATCGGGTGATCCCCGTCAATCCGATGTACGAGGAGGTGCTCGGCGAGCGCTGCTACCCGGACCTGCAGTCGGTGCCCGAGCGCATTGATGTTGTCGACTGTTTTCGTAAGGCGGCCGATCTGCCGCCGATTCTTGAGCAGGCGATCGCGTGCGGTGCATCCTGCCTGTGGCTGCAGCTGGGCGTGATTAACCTCGAAGTCGCGCAGAGCGCCCACGCGGCGGGTATGCAGGTCATCATGGACCGGTGTATCAAGATTGAACACGCGCGGCTTTTCGGCGGCTTGAATTTTGTCGGCGTGAATACACGCGTGATTTCGTCCAGGCGAAACAAAACGATTCATAACTAAGCCGGCGTCTGCAGCCTGCCGCAACCCGGGAGGGATGCTGCCTCGGCGGGGACTGTACAGGCGCGGAGGATTGAGAGACGACCATGGACCGCGAATTCGGCTTTGAAACCCTCTGCCTGCACGCGGGTCAGTTGCCCGACCCGGCAACGGCCTCTCGTGCTACTCCGATTTACCAGACTTCCTCATACGTGTTTGACAACTCGGATCACGCGGCGAGCCTGTTCAACCTGCAGACTTTCGGCAACATCTACACGCGGCTGAGTAATCCGACCACCGCCGTATTTGAAGAGCGCATGGCTGCGCTTGAAAACGGGCGCGCCGGTCTCGCGGTCAGCTCCGGGATGGCGGCCTCCATGATTGCGCTGGTGACGCTGCTGGAGCAGGGCGATCACGTCGTCGCGGCGCGGACCCTCTATGGCGGCACGCATTCGCTGCTCGACTTCAATTTCAAACGCTTCGGCATCGAATCGACTCTGGTCGATGCGGATGACCCCGATGCGTTCGCGGCTGCGATCCAACCCAACACCAAGGTGGTGTATGCCGAAACCATCGGTAACCCGGTGATAAACGTGCTGGATATCGCGGCGGTGGCTGATGTTGCGCATGCTGCGGATATCCCTCTGATGGTGGACAACACGTTTCCGACGCCTTATCTGTGTCGACCGTTTGACTGGGGTGCGGATATCGTCGTGCACTCTGCGACTAAATTTCTTGGCGGGCACGGTACGACCATCGGCGGTGTGATCGTCGAATCAGGCCGCTTTCCGTGGGATAACGGCAAATTTCCCGGCATGACCGAGCCCTCGGCGGGCTATCACGGTGTGCGTTTCTACGAGACATTCGGCGACTTCGGCTATTCAATGCGGGCGCGACTCGAGCAGCTCCGCGTGCTGGGGCCGGCGCTGAGCCCGTTCAACAGCTTCATGCTGCTGCAGGGGATCGAAACGCTGCATGTCCGCATGGACCGGCACTGTGAGAACGCTCTGGCGGTCGCAGAGTTCCTTCAGCAGCACCCCCTGGTGGAATGGGTCCGTTACCCCGGCCTGAGAGGCGATCGCTACTACGAGCTCGCGCAGAAATACACGCCGCGGGGCGCGAGCGCGATCCTGAGTTTCGGGATCCGGGGAGGACGCGAGGCGGGAGCGCGGTTTATCGAAAGCGTTCAGTTCCTGAGTCACCTGGCCAATGTGGGTGACGCCAAATCACTGGTTATCCACCCAGCGTCGACGACGCATCGGCAGATGAGCGAGGAACAGCAGAAAGCAGCGGGCGTGGCGCCGGACATGATCCGCCTCTCGGTCGGACTCGAAACGCTGGACGACATCCTGTGGGATCTTGACCAGGCCTTGTCCCGCTCGCAGGCCTGAGACAGGTCTTCTCGTCAACAGGACGCGGCGCGCCCAGGTCAACGGATGCAGCTGGTCCGGGTTCTTAAACAACGACACGTTCTGGCGCTCGCGTTCGGCGCGATGATTGGCTGGAGCTGGGTCCTGCTGACCGGGAACTGGATAGAGCGTGCGGGTACGCTCGGCGCAGCGCTCGCTTTCGTTGGAGCGGGTGTCGCGATGACGCTGATCGCTCTCACCTATGCGGAACTGGCCAGCGCGCTGCCGCAGCTGGGCGGTGAGCATGTGTGGGTGGCACGAGCGCTGGGTCCCGGGTTCGCCTTCACCTGCACCTGGGCGCTGTTGCTGGGCTACGGTTCCGTGGTGGCCTTCGAGGTTGTCGCTTTGCCGATCGCGCTGACCTACCTGTTTCCGGAGCTGGCGCAATGGCCTTTGTGGCAGGTCGGCGAAAGCACCGTCTACGCCAGTCATCTTGCCATCGGTATCGCAGCGGCGATCGGTTTGACCCTGATCAACCTGCGCGGGATTGCCAGTGCGGCCGGTATCCAGGGATGGGTGACGTTTCTGATCGTGGCATCCGGCCTGCTGCTCGCAAGCGGCGCAGTCGGTACTGGCGGGGCGCAGAACCTGGATCCCTGGTTCACGGATGGTGCGATCGGGGTGGCCGGCGTTGTCGTGATGGTGCCGCTCATGTTTGTCGGCTTTGACGTTATCCCCCAGGCCGCTGAGGAAATTGATCTTCCAGCAAAGAAGATCGGCCGGCTGGTCGTCGTTTCGGTGGTTGCAGCCGTCGTCTGGTACGCGGCTATGGTTCTTCTGGTTGGCTGGGTGCTGGATGATCGGGGCCGGACCGAGGCGGAGCTTGCGACCGCACGCGCCGCTGTTGTTGCCTGGAACTGGGAGGGCGCGGGCCGTTTCATGGTGTGTGGCGGTATCGCCGGGATCCTGACGACCTGGAACGCCTTTCTGGTTGGGGGCAGCCGTCTGGTTTATGTGCTGGCGCGCGCAGGGCAGCTTCCCGCCTGGCTGGGGCAGGAACATCCTGGGAGCCACGCGCCCGCACGGGCGCTCATTGCTCTGCTGGTGATTTCGTGCGCCGCGCCATGGTTCGGACGACCTGTCCTGGTGTGGCTGGTCGATGCCGGCAGTGTGGGAGTTGTAGTGGCATACGCGTGTGTCGCGGCCAGTTTTCTGCGCCTGCGGCAGGTAGAGCCTGACCTGGTGCGGCCTTATCGCGTCCGCTATGGCCGTTCTATCGGGTGGTCTGCTCTGGTGATGACCAGCGTGATGGCAATGCTGTACTTGCCCTGGAGTCCGAGTGCGCTGGTATGGCCGCAGGAATGGGTAATCTGCGGAGTCTGGGCCGCGCTCGGTCTGGCGCTGTATGTGATTGCCGGAGGCTCTCGTACCGCTGGCTCTCACGCCGCGTAAGCGCCACGCCGAGCTTGCGGACCCTCGCATCAAACGTTGCGGGTTTTGTTCAGCTGCGGTTTAAGCATGCTCGGGCAGAATCTGTTCACACTGACAGACCAGCACGAA
>Ga0181594_10005661_pt1 | contig 10933 bp, 7 predicted proteins | sample 071ome_18_FD_145603 | JGI IMG/M metagenome (GOLD analysis project Ga0181594, IMG submission 145603) | Coastal salt marsh microbial communities from the Groves Creek Marsh, Skidaway Island, Georgia - 071413BT metaG (spades assembly) | ecosystem: Environmental > Aquatic > Marine > Intertidal zone...
TTCCGGGACGCCTACCAACCCGGCCCCGACCCGCAAAGCCTGGACGAAAAGCTGACCATGCTGCACTGGTTTGCCGACGAGGTCATCGCCAAAACCCGTTGAGCTCGGCCCAGTTCTTCGAGCCGGACGTGTTCTGTTCTGCTGGCCGTCAGGCCGGGCAACAGCCGGGCTACACTTGACGGCGGCCGCTCGCCGGGTTGCTCTGGTCGCCACCCGCCAATGCACCGGTTTTTCCGGACGTTGAGCCGTCAGCAAACCGTCAACGAACCCACCACGAAGGACTCCAGCCATGGCTGTCGCCGCATCTACCCCGATTGAACTCATCAACGGCGTCTACGCCACCCTTGACGAACGCATCGAGGCTGGACGGCGCCAGTTCGGGCGACCGCTGACTTTGGCCGAGAAGATCCTGATCAACCACCTTGACCGACCGGATCAGGAACTCGAACGGGGAGCGTCCTACGTGGACTTGCGACCTGACCGGGTTGCGATGCAGGACGCCACCGCCCAAATGGCGTGGCTCCAGTTCATGACCGCCGGACTGGATCAGGTCGCCGTTCCCACCACCACCCACTGTGATCACCTGATTCAGGCTCGGGTGGACGGCAAGACCGACCTGCTGACCGCAGCGGACTCGAACAAAGAGGTCTACGACTTCCTCGAAACGGTGAGCGCCAAATACGGAGGAGGCTTCTGGAAACCTGGCTCGGGCATCATCCATCAGGTCGTGCTCGAACAGTACGCCTTCCCTGGCGGAATGATCATCGGCACCGACAGCCACACCCCCAACGGCGGCGGGATCGGCATGATCGCCGTTGGTGTAGGCGGCGCCGACGCGGTTGATGTGATGACCGGCTTCCCTTGGAATGTGCGTTGGCCGAAACTCATCGGCGTCAAGCTCACCGGGTCGCTCAACGGCTGGAGCGCTCCCAAAGACGTCATCCTCAAGGTTGCCGAGATCCTCACGGTGAAAGGTGGCACCGGAGCGATCGTTGAGTACTTCGGCCCAGGCGCCGAGAGCCTGTCGTGCACCGGGAAAGCCACCATCTGCAACATGGGAGCGGAGATCGGTGCAACGACCTCGGTCTTCGCCTATGACGAGGCGGTGGAGCGCTACCTCAAGGCCACCGGCCGGGAACAGGTCGCCGATGCGGCCAACGCCGTGGCCCATCACCTGCGAGCCGACGATGAGGTGCTGGCCGATCCGGAACGCTTCTACGACCGAGTCATCGAAATCAACTTGGATGAGCTTCGTCCCCACATCAACGGCCCGCACACCCCGGATCTCGCCCGCGAGGTGTCGGCGCTCGGCGACGAAGCCCGCGCCAATGGGTGGCCTACCGAAATCAGCGCCGCGCTGATCGGCAGTTGCACGAACAGTTCCTACGAAGACATCACCCGGGCGGCCTCCATCGCCCGCGAGGCCGCCGCCAAAGGGCTGAAGGCCAAGAGCCGACTGTTGATCACTCCAGGGTCCGAGCAGGTTCGAGCGACCATCGTGCGAGACGGGTTGCTTCAGGACTTCGAGGCTCTCGGTGCGGTGGTGCTGGCCAACGCCTGCGGCCCCTGCATTGGACAATGGGACCGAAGCGAAGAGACCGAGCACCGGGCCGGAACACCGAACGTGATCGTCACCTCGTACAACCGCAACTTCCCGAAACGCAACGACGGCGATGCCGAAACTCTGGCCTTCGTCACGTCGCCAGAAACGGTGATCGCCTTGGCCATCGCCGGAACTGTCGATTTCGATCCGATCAACGGAACGATCACCAACGACGACGGTGAACAGGTCAGCCTCTCGACCCCAGTCGGGCTGGAGCTACCCCCAAGCGGTTTCGATCCTGGTGAGAACACGTTCGTCGCTCCGCCTGCCGACGGCTCCGGCGTCGAGGTGAAGGTCGCCCCCGACAGCAGCCGCCTGCAACTCCTTGAGCCGTTCGCCGAATGGGACGGAAACGACTACGCCGACCTGCCGGTGCTGGTCAAAGCCCACGGCAAATTCACAACCGACCACATCTCCATGGCGGGTCCGTGGCTTCGCTACCGGGGTCATCTGGAGAACATCTCCGGCAACCTGTATCTCGGCGCAGTCAACGCGTTCAGTCAGGCCGATGGCCGCGCCTACGACGTGGGTTACGGAAAGAGCCAACTCGACGGTTCGATCAAGACGTTCCCTGACCTCGCCAAGGAGTACCACGAGGCGGGTGTCCGCTGGGTGGTGATCGGCGACGAGAACATGGGTGAAGGTTCAAGCCGTGAGCACGCCGCCATGGAACCCCGGTTCCGTAATGGCGTGGTGGCCATCGCTCGAAGCTTTGCCCGAATCCACGAGACCAACCTGAAGAAGCAGGGCATGGTGCCGCTGACCTTTGCCGATCCAGCCGATTATGACCGGATCGACGAAGACGATCGCATTGCCGTGCGCGGGCTTGCCAACCTGGCCCCCGGCCAACCGGTTACGGTCGAGGTCACCAAGCCCAGCGGCGAGGTCGTTTCGTTCGCCACGAACCATACGTTCAGCCGCGATCAGATCGAGTGGTTCAACGCCGGTTCTGCGCTCAACATCATCCGTCGACGCACGGCCAGCTGACCACGGCCCGTGTCGGGTGGCTTAGGTAAACACCCGGGCGCAGGAATCTCCGGCCCATAGGCTCAGAACCCCTCCGTCGGGGTCAAGTCCTAGCGTGGTGCCGTTCATCGTCGCCCCCGTCGCCGTATTGGTGATGGCGAACAAACCCAGATCATCTTCGAGTTCCACTGCGGGCACCAAGACCAACGAGGTGCCAAACATCGCTTCAAGGAAGCCAACCGTGGAGGTCACCCCGAGCCCTTGAGGCGTCACCAAGTTCTCTGGATCCCGATAGCCGTCGGCGAACCATTGGGTGAAGGTCAGGGCTTCACCGGTACTTGCATCACCGGTGAACACCACTTCAAGACTGCCCCAGCGAACCACCCGAGAGATATCGCCGTCACAGAAGTCGTTCGTCCCTTCACCGCTATCGCGGTCGGGCGCTCCGATGAGTCCGGTAATGGCGTTGATCACCGTGTCGGGGCTCTGACCGAACCGAAGATCAGGGACACCGCTGAGCAGCAAACCGGAGTCGGTAAGCCCTACGAGGCCCGGGAGCCCAAGCCGGACGGGGGTCGTGGTGGAAGGAATGGTCAACGAGGTTGTGGTCGTCGTAGTGCTGGACGACGTGGTTGACGTTGATGAGGTCGTGGACGTCGTCGATGCATCGACGGGGGCGCTGGAGGTCGTCACCTGTGTCGTGGCCGGTTGATCTTCGAGGACCTCACCTTGTTCAGCATCAGAGCCCCCTGAACCTCGCAGCTGAACGCCAATCACCATGCCAAGCACCAACAAAACGGCGACGCTCGCGACGATCGCCCAGGTCGGCGGCAGGTTTCGACCCCTCGGACCAACCCCGGTCCCCGTTCCCCACTGCACCGGTCTTTGGGGACCGGTCGTCGGTCGAACGGTGCTGGCCATGACCGTCGTACGGTTGGCATCCACCGGCATCGCGCCACCCAACGCGGCCCGGACCGGTGGAACCTCCGGCCCGGGAGCAAACACCGACGACCCACCGGGCTCGTCATTGGCCGCGGGACGATCGGCACTCGCTCCGCTCGTATCCGGGGCGCCGTGAGGTTGACCATCCGCCGCGACGAGTTGCGCGGCGCTGCGGGCCATAGCCATCGGTAGCTCACTGGAGCCGCGTGCCACCACCAAGCTCCGAGGAACGAGGCGGACATCGGTGAAACCAACCCGGTTTCCGGCGGCGACCACATGGTCCCGGCTCGCACCGTCGAAGGAATCGGGGATCACCAGCACCAACGTGGTCGGGGAAGGGTCCGACGGGAACTGCGCAGCTACCTGAGCGGAAACGAAACCGATGATTTGGCTCAGCGCTCCTCCTCGCCCGGATGCGGCCCGGCCAATCGGATCGGTCACGACCGGACCTGTGGCACCTACTGCGGCGTCGCCGATCACCACCGTGCCATCGCCCTGAGCGGCCACGATCGTCGGAATCTGATCCGACGAACTCGATAGCGCTACCGCCTGGATCGCTCCGCCCGTGCCGAACTCAGCGACGGCAGCCGCCGTCCCTTCCGGTCCGGCAGAAATGCTCAGGATCTGCTTCACGGAGACGAATGGTAGACCGGCCACCGTCGTTCACCATGGCAAGACCAGCGAACGACGGTGCCACCACAGCCTGGAAAACGCGAAAAGCGGCTGGCGTATTTGGGGGGGACTGCCAGCCGCTTCTCTGGAGGTCTGGTTGGGGGGAACCGACCTCCTCGGTTCTGCACGTGGCGAACCGTTTGACTTCTCCATTAAAGCACCCGTAGGGCCATCGTTCCAACTGTTTGAGACGATTTGTGACATCATTCATAGCGATGGACCTCCGACAACTCCATGCACTGCTCGCCGTAGCCGAGCACAACTCCTTCTCCGCAGCCGCTCGCGCCCTTCACACCGTGCAGTCGAACGTCTCGAACCACGTTGCTCGGCTCGAGCAGGAGGTGGGCGCAGTGCTCATCGATCGGAGTCTCGGCGAACTCACCGCAGAAGGAGAGATCGTTGCCGATCGGGCCCGTCGGATCCTGAGTGAGCTCAGGTCCATCGAAGATGATCTGACATCTCATCGAGACGACGTCACCGGCCACGTACGCCTCGGGTTGATCGGTACTACCGCCCGATGGCTCGCCGCTCCCCTTCTGGAACAACTCAACCAAGAGTTTCCCCGAGTGGAGATCACCATCATCGAAGCCACCACCACGTCGCTGCTGCCCCAGTTGGTCAACGGGCGTCTTGACGCCGCGGTGATCAACCTTCCCGTCGATCATCCCGACGTCGACTCGCGTCCCCTCTTCGATGAGGAACGGATCATCGTGACGCCGCTCGCCCACCCCCTTGCGAAAAAGAAGCGGGTCACGCTCAAAGAACTCGCCGAACATGAGATTCTGATGCCGCCCATCGGCACCGCATTCCGAGACGAGATCGAAACCGACGCCCGACGGTCCCGTGTGACCCTGCAAACCAAAGCCGAGGTCGATGGTCTGCGGCTCCTCACGTCGCTCGCATTTCAAGGCTTCGGTCCGGCACTGGTACCCGCCAGTGCCGCTCCGAATTATCTCAGCGGGGAATGGCGCCGCCTTCCCGTCGATGGCCTGTCACCGCGTTCGGTCGGGATCGCGGTCAGTCGGCGATCGCCGCCGTCCACTCCGACCCGCCGGGCGGTCGAATCGTTGATCACGCTCGTTTCCAACACGGGACCCCGACTGGCCGGCATCAAACCCACCGGATCACCGAACCCTTCAGAAACGCCGTAAACGGATGCGCTAGGTTGCCATCACCATGAGCATCCATCCGTCCGTCGCCGAAACTGAATTGAGGGCCCAGGCCCTCGGTTTCGTGCGGGCTCGGGTGCGCAGAATTGGCGACCGTCGAGTCATCGACGTTGACGCCCAAGGCGACGAATCTGCCGGTGCGCTCCTTCGAGCCGACGGCCAAACCATCGCCGTTGGCGCTCGGACAGCACGGGAGCAACGGCTTCCTTTGGTGTTGAGGATCGCATCGAGTGGCGCCGATATCACCGAGGGTGTCCCGGCGCTGGATGGTTGGGCCAGCGCCGCCTACGAACTGACCCGCAACTCAGGCGTTGTCCCCTCGATCGCCGTGGTGACGGGTCCCGCGGTGTCCGGCCCGGCCCTGCTGCTCGGTCTGGTTGACGTGGTCATCATGACTGCCGAGGCGTACGCCTTCGTGTCCGGACCCAACATGGTTGAGCAGTTCACCGGGGTTCCTATCAGCACCGACGAACTCGGCGGACCGCGGGTTCATGACCGCACTTCTGGGGTGGCCTCATTTGTCGTGGATTCCCCCGAAGCAGCCGATGACCTCATCGGCGATCTGTTGACCTTTCTGCCTGACCACTCTGACACGCTGCCTCCGCTTATTGACTGCACCGACCCCGTTGATCGACCCACCCCCGAGGCCTACGAGGTGCTCCCCCCGTCCGCCAATGGCTCCTACGATGTGCGAAACATTCTGGCCAGCGTGGTCGATGACGGTTACCTGCTGGAACCGAACGCCAACTGGGCGGCCAACCTGGTGACCGCGTTCGCCAGCATCGGTGGCCAACCGGTCGGGGTGGTCGCCAACCAGCCTCAAACAGTGGCGGGCACCCTCGACATCGCGGCGAGTCAAAAAGGCGGAAGGTTCGTTGCCTTCTGCGATGCGTTCAACCTGCCGTTGGTCACCGTTGTCGATACTTCAGGGTTCTATCCCGGCAAAGACACCGAATGGCGAGGCATGATCCGCTACGGCGCTCAGATGGCGTTCGCCTATGCCCGGGCCACCGTTCCCCGGGTCAACCTGACCACCCGCAAGTCCTACGGCGGTGCCTACATCGTGATGGACTCCAAGCGGATGGGCAACGATGTGGCGTTGGCATGGCCCTCCGCAGAGATTGCGGTGATGGGCGCCAAAGGCGCCGTTGAGATCCTGCATCGACGCAACACCCCCGAGGAACGAGCCGATCTTGAGGCCGCCTACGAGGAACGGCTCCTGAACCCCTACATCGCCGCCGAACGCGGAACGATCGACGCCGTCATTGAGCCCGCCGATACTCGGGCCGAGATCTGCGGGGCGCTGAACATGCTGGCAGGAAAACGAGAACACCTTCCTCAACGCCGCCACGACAACACCCCGCTCTAAAACAACCAAAGCGGCGCGAGAACGACCAAGAACGTGCGAAGTTTGGCCAGCCAGCAAGGTTGAGAGCGGCCCGATTGCCCCTAGATTCGTAGGGCCCTTGGTGTGGACCCCCGGGGCGCGCCTGAAGGGAGCAGCATCACCGTGGCTGAGAGCATCACCATTACCGACAATCGAACCGGTGAAACGCTCGAAATCCCTATCGTCAACGGCGGTGTCGACGCAGCCGAATGGCGCAAAGTGCTCCCCGGTATTTGGTTCCATGATCCCGGGCTCGCCACCACCTCGGGAGCTGAGAGTGCCATCACCGAACTTGACGGCGACAACGGAATCCTCCGCTACCGCGGCTACCCAATCGAGACGCTCGCCGAGCATTCGACGTTCCTTGAGGTCGCCTACCTTTTGATCCACGGCGAACTCCCCACCCAAGATGAGCTTGACGGCTGGAAGCATGAGATCACCCATCACACCTTCCTGCACGAGAAGTTCCGGGCTCGGATGCACGATGCCTACCACTACGACGCCCATCCGATGGGTCTGCTGACCGCAGGCGTCGCCGGGCTTTCCACCTTTTACCCAGAAGCCAAAGACATCGACGATCCAGAGAACCGGATGCGCCAGATCGTCCGCCTGATCGCGAAGATGCCGACTCTGGCTGCGTCCGCCCACCGTCATGCGGTCGGCCAGTCCTTTGTCTTTCCCGACAACACCCTTGACTATCCGTCGAACTTCCTAAAGATGATGTTTGAGGTGGGAAACCCCTACGAGGTCCACCCGGCGTTCAAGAAGGCCATGGAGATCCTTCTGATCTTGCACGCCGACCACGAACAGAATTGCTCGACGACCGCCGCCCGGGTGGTCGGCTCATCACACGCCGACCCTTACAGTTCGGTGGCCGCCGCCTGCGCTGCGCTGTACGGACCTCGCCACGGGGGCGCTAACGAAGCCGTGCTCACCATGCTCAACAGCATCGGAAGCCTTGACAACGTTGACTCGTTCGTTGACAGCGTCAAAAACGGCGAAGGCCGCTTGATGGGGTTCGGTCATCGGGTCTACAAGAACTACGACCCGAGGGCGGCCATCATCAAAGATGCCGCCCACGAGGTGTTCGCCGTCACCGGCAAGAACCCTCTGCTGGACATCGCGTTGAAGCTTGAAGAGGTCGCACTCAGCGACAACTACTTCATCGATCGGAAGTTGTACCCCAACGTCGATTTCTACTCTGGGTTGATCTATCAGTCGATGGGCTTCCCGGTTGAAATGTTCACGGTGTTGTTCGCCATCGGTCGTACCCCGGGATGGCTCGCCCACTGGAACGAAATGCTGGACCAAAACGCCCGTATCGCCCGGCCTCGACAGCTCTACGTTGGAAGCCCAGTGCGCGACTACGTGCCGATCAGCCAGCGCTGACCGACACCACTAATTTGCCGGCGTTGGCGTTGCTGCCCATACGGCGATGGGCGTCGGCGATCTCGTCGAGCTGGTAACGCGAGTCGATCACCGGACCGAGACGACCGGCAGCCAGATGAGGAAGCATCTGGCGGGAAAACTCTTGGGTGATGGCAATCTTTTCCTCTACCGGCCGCGACCGGAGGGTTGTCCCGATCACCGTCGCTCGTTTCATCATCAACGAACCGACATCAAAAGGAACGGGACCGCCGCCCATCACCCCCACCTGAACGATCCGGCCGCCTGTCGCGACCGAGGCCACATTGCGAGGCAGATACTCTCCACCGATGACGTCAAGGATCACGTCAACGCCGCGACCCGAAGTGACTTCGTGGACCACGGCAACAAAATCGTCGGTGTGATAGTCGATCACATGATGGGCCCCCAACGACCAACAGGTCTCGTGTTTGCCAGCCGATGCGGTCACCACAATCTGTGCGCCGAGCACGCCGGCAATCTGAATCGCCGCAGTCCCCACCCCTGAGGCTCCGGCATGAACCAACGCCCAACGGCCACTGGTCAAACCACCTTGCCGAACCAACGCATCCCAGGCAGTGAGAAAGACTTCAGGAACCGCTCCTGCGTCAGCGATCGGTAGCCCATCGGGTACCGGTAAGGCCTGTCGTTCGGGAACGGCTACCAGTTCGGCGTAGCAGCCGCCGTTGTTGATCCCCATCACCAGATCCCCGACGGCGTGGGCCGTGACTCGATCCCCGATCTGAACCACGCGTCCGGCAAACTCCAACCCGGGGATCTCGTGGGCCATCGGTGGCCCCGGATAGAGCCCCATCCGCTGCAGAAGGTCGGCACGGTTGACCGCGGTTGAGATCACCGCCACCAGCACTTCCTCAGGGCCTGGAACCGGATCAGGCACCTCTCGAATCTGGAGAACCTCAGGGCCTCCCTTTTCCTCTAACACCACTGCACGCATCGGGTTACCTCGGAGGTTCGACGGGGACGTCGTTGTCGGTGGGAAATCGCAGCTCATGGGGATACGGAAAGAAATCGGGCCGTTCACCGTGACGCTGACGGTCTTTCATGGCTTGCCAGAAGTCGACGGTCGCGATCTCAGGATGGACGTCATCCATCACCTCGCCGACCACCCGGGGTGACCGCAGGTAGGTCCGAAACTCTTCGGGGAATACATCATTGGGTTCGACAGGGAACCAGGGTTGATCCAGAAGTTCGTCGTCGTAGTTGTCGCTTACCGGCATCGAACGGAAGTTCACGTCGGTCAACAAGGACAATTCGTCGTAGTCGTAGAACACCACCACGCCATGTCGGCTCACTCCGAAGTTCTTGGGGAACAAATCGCCGGGGAAGATATTGGCCGCAGCCAAGTCCTTGATGGCGTAGCCGTAGTCGACCGCAGCCTGACGGGCCAGATCCGGCCCCATCTCCCGTAGGAACAGGTCAAGTGGGTACAACCGGCGTTCGGTGTAGACGTGATGGAGGATCACTTCATCAGCGGTGACCGTCACGAGCCGCTGGCATTCGCGCTGCAGCTCATCGATCAGTTCTTCATCGAAGCGATCCCGACGAAAACTCAAGTTTCGGAATTCTTGAGCGTCGACCAGTCGCCCGACCTTGTCATGGTCAAACACCAGTTCATAGCGCCGTTGCACGTCTTCCGGGGTGGTTCGTTTCGACGGAGGGAACCGGTCTTTGATCACCTTGAACACCACGTCGAACGACGGCAGGGTGAACACTGCCATGACCATGCCCCTCGCTCCACGAGCGGCTTCGAAACGAGTGTTGGAGTGTTCCATGTGCCGGTACAACGCCCGAAAGAGGTTGGTCTTCCCGTGAGCGCTGTAGCCGATGGAGGTGTACAGCTCAGCCACCGGCTTGACCGGTAGAAGGCTTTTCAGGAAGGCCACCACCGCCGCCGGTCGGCGACACAGCACGTGAAAATAGGAGCGGGTGTAGCCAAAGAGGCGACTGGCGACCGACTCGGTCAACAACACCGCATCGATTCGGACATTTCCACTTCGGGTCACGGTGACGGGAAGGATCATCGGGTTGACCCGGTTCAGCCGTCGCAACCGACCCACCAGATAGGCGCCCTTGTTGCGATAGAACACCGGCCGAAGGATGTCGATCGAGTCCACCTGTCCATCCCAGATGCCGTCAAGGAACTCTTGGACGACCCCAGCAACTCGGCTGGCATCTCGTTCGAGATCTTCGAACTGGCTGCTCAGCGGACAATGCTCAAGGATCTGTTGAACCGATTCGTTGAGCGACTCGTCAACGGGAAAGGTCCGGTACTCGCCTCGGGTTCCGTCGTCGGCTGGCAGCGCCGTCGGCCCAAGCCAGAGAAACTCCAGTTCGATGTCGAGTCCGACCACCGAAAACAGCCGACGGGTTACCGAGTTGTAGAACGTTTCGGCCAACTCGAAATCCATCCGGTCTCGAACCAGCTCGACGTAGCGTCGTCGCACGGCAATCCACTGCTGCCGAGAGCGTTCTTGATCGTCGTCCTGATGGACGGACAACGCTTCCACCGCATTCTGAACGGCCTGACGGTGCAACTGGAGTCGTTCAGCATTGTCGTCTTGGTGGTCATCCCAACGTCGATGCAAGAAACAGTCAGCGGCGCGATGAGTTACGGCAAGGAACGCCTCGTGGTAGGCCACGAAGTGTTCAAAGAGCAGCTGCGCTCGACCCTCAACGGTGGGATCGGCGATCGGAAGCGAAACGGTCTCAGTCATGCCGGCACGGTCACCCTAGCCCCCCGAGTGCGGTGCCAAACTCACCGGTAGTGAC
>Ga0181594_10005663_pt1 | contig 10932 bp, 9 predicted proteins | sample 071ome_18_FD_145603 | JGI IMG/M metagenome (GOLD analysis project Ga0181594, IMG submission 145603) | Coastal salt marsh microbial communities from the Groves Creek Marsh, Skidaway Island, Georgia - 071413BT metaG (spades assembly) | ecosystem: Environmental > Aquatic > Marine > Intertidal zone...
CAGCTCGGGGCGGGGGTGGGCCCAGAGCTGGTCACAGGGGTGGCCAAGATCCAAGGGCTCTATGTGGGTATCATCGCCAACAACCAAGAGCTCGTACCACACCCCGATGACCCCTCACGTAGACGAGCGGGGGGGATTCTGTATAAGGAGAGCATCGCGAAGGCGGCGAGCTTTAGTCGGGCCTGTAATGACGACGGCCTCCCGATCCTCTGGCTTCAAGACATCTCAGGCTTTGACATTGGCCCTGAGGCGGAGCGTCAGGGGCTCCTTGGCTATGGGTCGAGCCTCATCTACAGCAACAGCACCCACACGACCCCAATGATCACGGTCCTGCTCCGCAAGGCCTCAGGGGCTGGATATTACGCGATGGCTGGCCACCCATATGACCCAGTGCTACAGCTCTCAACCCCGCTCACCCGCCTCGCGGTGATGGAGGGCAAGACCCTCGCGATCGCGAGCTTCAACACAAAGCTTGATGATGACTTCCAGATCGCCACAAGCGACCCTGATGAGCGCGCTCAAATTGAGAACGCGATGCGCCAGACTGAGCAGAAGATTGAGGCGGACATGGACCCATATCAGGCCGCCTCGCAGATGGACACGGATGAGGTGGTCTGCTTTGATGAGCTCCGAGGCTACCTCGAGTGCGTGACCGAGATGTGCTATCAGAGCAGTGGGTCAAGGCGCCTCAAGAACCCGCGCATCTGGAGTATGCATGACCTCGCCGTGATGTGGAGGGACCGCTGATGAGCGCAGATAACCAGACGATGACCGTGACCTTAAGAGAGGGCCTCGAGGGTGAGCTCACCCTGCGCGCGCCCGCAGTGGGGCGCTTTCGCCCTCACCCTCGCTTCGCTCGCCCTCAGGGCAAGAGCCTCTGTAGCCCTGGTGATGAGCTGGGGACCCTTGAGCGCTTAGGGAGGCGTCAGGCCTTGATCTGCCCACTTGACGCCCCGGTGGGTCGCTTGACCTTGTCAGGGCGTGGCCTGCAGTCGGTCGAGTGGGGTCAAAGCTTGGCGACCCTCACCCCAAGCGTTGGAGCTGACGCAGAGGCGACGTCGGGCGTGAGCGCCTCTGTAGCGCACAGCGAAGGTTGGGCGATTGAGGCCCCCATTGACGGGACGGTCTATTATTCCCCAAGCCCTGACTCACCACCCTTTGTTCAGCCAGGCGAGCTGATTCAGCCCGGGCAAGTGATCGCCTTAATTGAGGTGATGAAGTTCTTTTATGAGATCAAGCATGAGGGGCAAGAGGCGGTCCGCTCGCTCGCGCAGGGGGTTGATCACGGCGCTCCCATCGAGGCGGGCGCCCCCCTCTGGCGCGTCACGTCCCCATAACGGAGCTGTCTTATGACTACTGACTCACGCCCTGACCGAATCGGGAGCTTTCAAGAGTTTTGGCCCTATTATCTCAGCGAGCACAGCGATCGACGCTGTCGGTGGACACACTTTGTTGGGACGACAGGGTTCGTGCTCTATCTCAGCTCGCTCGTCATCGCGAACCCTGTGTGGGTGGGGGGCGCGCTGGCCCTCTCCTTGGGGCTGGGCGCGACCTTCTTCCAGCTTGAAGGCGAGCGGAGCGCGGCGCCTGTCTTGTTGGGGATGATTGGCCTGCTAGGGTACGCAAACCCTGCGCTCCTCTATGGGGTGCTCTTTGCTTATTTTTGGGCCTGGGTCGGTCACTTTTTAATCGAGCATAACCGCCCTGCGACCTTCACGTACCCGCTCTGGTCGCTCGCGGGAGACTTTCGGATGTGGTTCGACATGATCAAGGGCCAGCGCTGGTAAGTGAGCGGGCTTTTCAGAAGCGTTCAGGGGCCTGGTGTGTTTTAGTGTCGATATGGACGCCTGAGCGAGGGGGATCACGATGAGCGATGAGCGGTTAGTGGGTCGGCAGGCCCAAGGAGAGGAGCGAGAGGGAGGGGGGGAGGCAGGTGCTGAGGGGGGGTCAGACCGCGCGCTGAGGCCACGCTCTTTTGATGAATATATCGGCCAGCGTCACGTGAAGCAGAAGCTCAAGATCTTTGTCGAGGCTGCGGCACAGCGCGGGGAGGCCTTAGATCATGTCCTGCTGAATGGGCCACCTGGCCTTGGGAAGACCACGCTCGCGTTGATCATCGCGGAGGCCCTTGGCGTCCAGCTTCATATCACCAGCGGGCCCGCCTTAGAGCGTAAGGGTGACCTCGCGGGGATCCTGACCTCGATGGGGCCACGCGACGTGCTGTTTATCGACGAAATTCACCGTATGAGCCCGATCTTAGAGGAGAACCTATACCCTGCGATGGAGGACTATCGCTTTGATGTGATGATCGGAGAGGGGCCGACCGCTCGAAGCTACTCGATCCCACTTCAGCCCTTCACGCTCGTCGGGGCGACGACCCGAGCGGGTCAGCTGACCGCGCCTTTACGTGACCGCTTCGGGATCGTAGAGCATCTTGAGTTTTATCGAGCCGAAGAGCTCTCGGAGATCATCACCCGCTCCGCGAGGCTCTTAGGTGTTCAGATCAGCGCTGAGGCCTCGCTGTCAGTCGCGAAGAGGGCGCGTGGGACACCAAGGATCGCGAACCGGCTCTTACGGAGGCTCCGAGACTTCGCTCAAGTTGAGGGAGGCGGGCGAGTGGATCTCGCGCTCGCCGAGCGGGCGCTCAGCCTCCTCGATGTCGATCACGCGGGCTTTGACCGAATGGACCGACGGCTCTTGTTGACGATCATCGATAAATTCTCAGGGGGCCCCGTGGGGCTCGAGACGCTCGCCGCTGCCCTTGGCGAGGAGCGTCACAGCGTTGAGGACCTGTATGAGCCTTACTTGATCCAAGAGGGCTATCTGAAGAGGACCTCTCGAGGCAGAGTCGCGACCTCACGGGCATACGACCACTTTGAGAGGCCGTTTAGGGGTCAGGCGACCTTGCTGTAGTGAGCTGTGAGCCTCTAGGGGGTCACTATAAGCCACGCGCGAGGAGGTAGTGGATCGCAGACTCCAGGCGCGCCTCATCAAGGCGCTCCCCTGAGTGAGACGTCCGACCTACGAGAGAGCCACAGAGGTTCAAGGCTACACAGCGCTCTTCGGGCGGGTCTTGATCAAGGCGCCTCACCATCTCAGTGAGGGCAGGCCCCTCACCCTCAGAGAGGTCGATGAGCAGATCAACGCTCGCGCTCCCGAGCAGGGTCGTACAGGGGAGCTGGGTGAGGTTGTTCTGCGCGGTGAGGAGCTTTGGACCAATGACCTGAGGGGCGATATACTCAGCGTCAATCCTCGAGATGATCGACTCCGCGCTGTAGAGATAGAACTCGAGGAATGGGTTCCCTCGCTCAAAGACGCACAGCGCGTTACAGAGGTTTTGGTAGACCTGCCATCCGTAGCGTAGGCCTTTCTTGTGAGGCTGAACCCAGCGCTCTAGCCCAAAGAGGAACCCCCCGCTTGAAGGGCGCGCTCCCACTCTGTCTCCCTCAGCTTTAGAGTGGAGCAGAGCGCAGGGCTTAAAGCGCTCTGGAGTGAAGATCAGCACATCCGCGTCCAACCAAACGACGCGCTCATAGCGTGTTAAGGCGTCACGAGCCCACCGCAGGCGAGCGACGTCGCTCTTGATCGGGCCTCGCCCCTGTAGCTTGTCATTCAGCCAAGCGGGGTTGCGCTCGAAGAGCGCGTCCCCCTCGAGCCGATAGCTGTACCCAGAGCGCTCAGCCCACCGCGCGACGCTCTGTTGACAGCTCGTCAGCCAAGCGGGCCTCCGCTCGGGGCTGTCTGCGAACGCGCATGACTGCAGGACGACCGTTGAGGGCTGACACGCTGTCTCCCTGTCCCTGCCGTCCTGCGAGCTCAACAGCCCTCAGTCCTCTGAGGTCACGGTCCGAGCGAGGCGAGCGCCGATGTAGTCAAAGCGCACGCTCGGGCTCATCTCCATACGGTAGGTGTTGGTGAGGGTGCTAAAGTCGGAGCGCCAGCTCCCACCACGCACGACCCTGCCTCCTGTGTCGCTGTCTGCAGCGCTCCCGTCGCGTGGGGTGTTTGAGTAGCTGCTGTTGTAGCCATCCTCTACCCACTCCACGACGTTACCGCTCAGGTCACAGAACCCAAGCGGTGAGTCTCCGAGCGGAGACAGCGAACAGACAGGCGCAGAGGAGCCTGTCCCACAGCCCTCACCGCTCGCGTTGTTGTAATGGGCGCGATCACAGCTCAGCGCGTCTACACCCCATGGGTAGCGCGCGTCTGTCCCACGGTTACGAGCCACAAACTCCCACTCCGCCTCTGTTGGGAGGCGAGCGCCTACCCATGAGGCGTAGTTTTGGGCTTCGTTCCACGTGATCGAGTTGATCGGGTACAGCTGTCGACCTGGGACGTTCCAGTTGCTCTCAGGGAGGGTGGGGAGCGCACACTCAAAGGCCTCGACACAGAGGCGGTACTGAGCGACCGTCACCTCGGTCCGGCTCATCTCAAAGGTCGGGACGCTCACTGGGTGGATGGGGCGCTCATTCGCGCGCTGGTTCCAGCCCATAAGGTAGTCGCCACCGGGGACACACACCCAGTCGATCCCATAGCTGTCTAGACGGCTCAGCTCACCCTCGTCGGTGGAGCCATCACAGTCATCATCAAGCGTGTTACAGCGCTCCGCGACGCCCTCGCCAGGCTCGGCGTCACAGACCAGCTCACCGCGCAGGCTATCACAGCGATAGAGGGCCTCACGGGCGCACTCGCCCACCCCAACTGTGCAGACCTCATCTGTCCCCTCGACCTCCTCATCGGTGCTCCCGTCGCAGTCGTCATCCATGTTGTTACAGAGCTCAACGCCAGGGTCGCGTGGTTGAGCGTCACAGACGATCTCACCCGCCTGCCCATCACAGACGAGCGCGCCAGAGTTGAGGCAACGCCCCTGACCCACGCTACAGCCTTGACCTACGCTTGGGATCTCCTCGTCGACGCGACCATCACAGTCATCATCTACCGCGTTACAGCTCTCAGCGACAGGCTCGCTTGGCTCTTGTGAGCAGACGAGGGTGTTGCGCTCGCTGTCACACTCGAAGATCCCGTAGCGAGAGCACGCGCCTACCCCTACCTGACAGCCCTCACCAACGCCGAGCGCCTCCTCATCAATGGAGCCGTCACAGTCATCATCCACCCCGTTACAGGCCTCAGGTGTTGGGCGGAGTGGGGTCGCGTCACAGATCAGCGCGCCCGTCTCATCCGCGCAACGCAGGGTCCCCTCAACCGCGCAGGCGCCTTCGCCAACGACACAGCTAGCCCCAGTGTTCGGGAGCTGCTCATCGAGTCGACCATCACAGTCGTCGTCTAGGCCATTACAGGCCTCAGCGCGAGGGGTGCCCCCTGTCACGGTACAAGCGAGGCGGAGCTCGAGTGGGCGACACTCCACGACCCCAACCTCATAGCAGACCCCAACGCCCGCGCCACAGCTGTCACCGACCCCTGGGATCGCCTCATCCACCACGCCGTCGCAGTCATTATCTAGCCCGTCACAGAGCTCGTCCACAGAGTAGGCCTCGACCTGACTGTAGTCGGGCTCTTGGAACGCGCCGTCTACACAGACAAGGTTGAGGCCCTCACAGACCCCGAGGGTCAGCTGAGCGCGGGGCGCCTCGTCGACGTAGCCGTCACAGTCGTTGTCGAGCCCATCACAGAGCTCACCACCCTCAACATATCCCTCGATCGCGCTATAGTCTGGGTTCACATAGCCACCTGTAGGGCCACAGACCTTCAGGGCGCCGGCGCAGATCCCACGTTGGTTGTCTGCGGGTGGCCCTTCGTCTACTACGCTGTCCCCATCATCATCAGCGCCGTTACAGACCTCACCCTGCGCGACCTCACACGCGCCCCCAACAAAGACGCCAGCTTGGGTCTGTCGTGCGCAGTAGAGGCCACTCGGACAGCCCACACCACAGGCGGAGCAATTCTCATTGCTGAGTGACTGACAGCGGGCGTCTAACGGGAAGTCATCCACGCCGTTAAACACCCCATCTCCGTCTGCGTCCTCTAAGGCGCAGGCCTCATCGGCGGGGTCACAGATCACCTGTGGGTTGCCAGTGTCTTTTGTGTCATCATCGCCATCACAGCCCCAGTTCGCGAGGCACATGAGGAGCGCTAGCGTCCACAACCTAGGCTGGTGAGGCGTCGCTCCCCAGGTCGGGTTCTTCGTTGTGGTCATAGTTTTTTCTCTCTCTTAGCGGGTGAGGTGACGTGTGACAGAGGCTTATGAGTGAAGCCTACACGTCTGATATTCAAGGCGAGCATAGCCCATGAGAGAGGCGAGGTGAAGAGGCCTGACGCGATCTAGGTGAAGAAGGGCAGACTGATCGCTCAGCTCGGGGTGACGGTGAGCCATGATGGGACCCAGCTGGGGTCAATATAGTCGGCGAAATAAGCGGGGATAGACGCGACGATGAGGTAACGCAGGAATCGACCCGTAAAGATCAACGGGAGGAGGGGTAAGAAGCGGATTTTAAGCGCTGAGATCGCCACACAGCTCACGTTAAGCGGTGGGAGGCCGAACAGAGAGGCGAGCGAGATGAAAGCAGGAGCCCTCCCTTGGAGCGCCTTGATATCTAGGCGGGCCAGGCCCTCTTGGATCCTCTGAGAGCGAGCCGTGATCCAGCCTCCGAAGAGGTAGATAAGCCCAAAGCCTATCGTCTGACCTACTGACAGAGACAGCGAGATCAAGAGCGGTGGCTCTCCTTGTAAGGCGAGCACGACCGCGATCGCCTCACTGCTGATCATCATCAGCACAGGAGAGGGGATCACGAGCAAGCTGAGCAGGACATAGATCATCGAGTCGCCTTTACTTTACCCTGAGCTTAAGCGCTGACGTCAGTCATCAGCGCGGAGTGAACAAATAAGTCGACAAGCGGGCTCAGATCAAGCACCTTCCACCCAAGATCTCTATACTCAAAGCATCCGTAGGAGGAGCGTGTGAGCCCACTCAAGATAGCCTTCTTGACGACCTTTATGGACCTCATTGGCTTTGGGATCATCATCCCCATTCAGCCCTTCTATGCGAAGTCATTTGGCGCGAGCGCGACCTTGATCACCTTGCTTGGCGCCTCCTATTCGCTGATGCAGTTCCTCTTCTCGGCGCCGATTGGTCGGCTCTCGGATCGGGTCGGCCGACGGCCCGTCCTGCTCGTGAGCGTCGCGCTCATCTCGGTTGGCTACCTCATCTTTGGGCTCGCGACCTCGATCCCGATGCTCTTTGTCGCGCGGATGATCAGCGGGCTTGGGGGCGCGAACCTTGGGGCTGCTCAGGCGATCATCGCGGATGTCACAGCGCCTGAGGAGCGCTCAAAAGGGATGGGCTTGATCGGGGCGGCCTTTGGGCTTGGCTTTATCATTGGCCCTGCGCTCGGTGGGCTCTTAGGTCAACATCACCCCACCACCCCAATCTTCGCGGCGGCGGGGCTCGCGCTCCTCAACTTTATTTTTATTGCGGTGTACCTGCCTGAGACCCGTGGGAGCAGACCGCTCAGCCCTGAAGAGGAGCGCGAGGAGCCCACAGATGATGCGGACGTCGGTCGCTTTAAGGCGCTCCCACGTCTCCTCTCTAAGCCCAACATGGCCCCTCTCCTCGGGCTCGCGCTGTTCTACACGCTCGCCTTTGCGCTTATGGAGCAGACGATCGGCCTCTTTATCGAAAAGGTGTGGGTGACAGGGCTACCGCTCAGCGCTGAGGAGCAGACAAAGCAGGCCTCTAAGCTCACCGCCTATTTCCTTGTCATTGTTGGGGTCGCGGCGACGATCGTCCAGGGTGGGCTGATCGGTCGCCTTACTAAGCGCTTTGGGGAGGCTCGGCTCTGTAAGATAGGCGTCGGGGTCGTCTTGGTGAGCTTTGTCTTGATCCCGCTGGCGGGGCGTGTGGGCTCCTTCCCGATGATGTTGGGGGTCGCGCTCTTAATGGCCTCAGGCTCAGGGGTGCTTCACCCCTCTCGAAACAGCTTGATCTCGAGGAGCGCGCACCGGAGCCTACAAGGGCAAGCGCTGGGGTTGAACCAGTCGCTCTCTGCGCTGGGTAGGGTGTTGGGTCCGGCGATGGCGGGCGCCCTGTTTGAGTTGAGCCATGAGCGCCCGTTCTGGGTCGCGGTCATCATCCTCAGCTTCACCGCGCTGATCAGCCTTAAGATCACCCAGCCGAGCCAGGCGCCCGCTGAGCAGTGAGCTGCGCGCTCGCAGAGAGAGACCATCACGCTCTGAGCGCGCGAGCGCTGTGGCTCAGCTCGCTCGCCTTCGCGCTCTTGATCCACTCCACGCTCCCTGACTATGAGCAACGAGAGTGGGGAGGACAGCGGGCGTGGCTTCAGGTGAGCGCGATAGCCCTCCTGTGCTCATCGCTCATGATGTGCACAAGAGGGGGCGCTCCTAAGGCTTTCTCCGCTTGGGCGACATATCAAGCGAAGCTCTCTCGTTGGGCTCCATGTGTAGCGCTGAGCGCTCTTATGCTCCACAAGCTCTGGACCCTCTTGACGCTCAGAGATGTACTCACCCAGTCTATGATCCTGCTCTGTTTGTGTGCCATCGCGCTGATCTCGAGCCTCCCATCACAAGCGGAGCGCTTAAGTGAGGTCACGCTCAAGCGAGCGCGAGACGTGACCGCCCTGACCTATGTTGGCGCGGCGCTCCATAAGCTCAACACGACTTTTTTAGCCTCCGCGCAGAGCTGTGCGCTCCACGGGGTAGAGGTGAGCTTTGAGCTGATTGGTCTACCGTGGCCTGAGCCTCCACACATGTCGCTGAGCGCTGTCGACGCGCTGGTCACACAGCTCTATCAGCTGAGCGCCTCTCCACTGTTTGTGGGGAGCGGGGTGATCGCAGTTGAGCTCGCGCTGGCCTGTGCGCTGTGGCGAGGTGAGCGCTGGCTTTGGCCCCTTGGTCTGCTCTTTCACCTCCCCCTCACGCTCACGATCGCGCCCTCATTTTCAGGGGTGATGTTCTGTGGATATGTGGCGTCAACCCTCCTACGTGTGCCCTCTATCGCTACGCTCTCGGTCGCGCGCGCCACGTTGGGCGCGGGGGTGGCCTTGTGGATCTGCTTTGGGCCAATGGGCGAGGCGCTCAAGGCCCTGAGCTTGTGCGCGCTTGCGGTGTGGGGGTGGCTCGCGCTCGCCCCTAAGGCCTCTCCTCAGTCGAGCCCACGCTCAGTGACACAGGCGCCCCCGCTCGTTCGACGCCTCTTGATGACCATCACCGCGGTGTATGGGCTTCATCTGCTGAGCCCTTATCTTGGGGTTGAGGTACAGCACAGCGGAGCGATGCTTTCTAACTTGAGGATAGACCCAGCCTGCTTTAACAGCCTCGTCGCGCCTCGAGTGGGCTGGGACCCATATATCCGTATCGAAGAGGCACAGCTTGGGCGCGCTGAGCGACCAAAGAAGGTCAAGGTCTTAAGAGAGCAGCTCTGGGGGTGGGCGGCCTTAAACACCATACGCAGGAACTGGTGTAGCCCTACGACCTCTCCCTTTGTGCTACGCGGGAGCTGGGGAGGGGAGCCCTTTGAGATCGATGACCTGTGTGCGTCAGGTGGGCTGTTAGAGCTTGAGGCCTCGCGCCCTCTCCAGACCTCACTCCCAGTGGGATGGCAACGGCTTCAGAAAAACCTAAGCCGGCGCTGTGACCAAGCCTGTGTCCACTGAGGCAGGTCAGTCCCCTATGACCCTGACCCCCGCTGGGGGGGTAAAGCTGAAGCCCTCGATCGGGAGGTCGCTGTTCACCTTCGCGTCTGCGAAGGCGATGTGGTTGCTGTTCCCTACGGGGTCTATCAAGACGCTCGCGGTCACGTTGAACTGATCTGGGTCAACGATGAGCTGAAGCTCACGGTACTCGCTTGACGGGGTCTTGGGGTGAAGGGTGAGCTGATACGCGCGCTCATTTTTGCTGAGCGAGGCGACCTTAAAGTCATCCGTTAAGCGTCCCTCACCTTTCATAAAACGGAGCGCTACAGGGAGCTGGGCGGAGGCGAGAGGGCGCTTGAAGACCTGAGCTTCTTCAGGCTCATAAACCCATAAAATCGACCCATCGGCGATGAAGAGGCGCTCATGAGGAGCCTCGTAATCCCAGCGCATTAAGGCGGGCTTCTTAAAGAACACCTTCCCTGTTGAGATTTTCTTTCGTTGATAGATCTTATAGGTGAAGGTCTGGCGGAAGTCCGCCTTGAAATCTTGAGCGGTCGCGTAAAAGGACTGGACCCCTTGAATGACTCGCTCAAGGAGCGCGGGGTCAATCGCGGGCTTGGGGGTGGGCTCCTTGTTCAGCTCCTTTGGCGGGAGGGGCGCGGGCTGAGGCTCAGCTGGGGTAGGCGCTGGGTCTGCGAGCGCTGAGCGTGTAGGGTAGCTGAGGGTGAGCTGGACGGAGAGGCACAGCGCAAGCGTCAACAGGAGCTGGCGAGCGCCTGTTGGCTCGAGCTGGTCACGTGAGGTCAGCGAGCAGGTGATCATAGGTCTCCTTTGGTTGTGAGGGACATTCACAGCACAGAGCACCGTGAGGGGCAAGCCTTAACATACCGTCGGTGAGCTCAGCGCATTCACAGCACATCGAGCCTGACAGGGCTTGAGATTTGATCGGAGTTCTTTATACTAGCACGCATACGACACGCGCGAGCGAGCGCATGAGGTGAGAACCATGGCCCCAATCTCAAGTAGCATTAACCGCGCCAACGCGCACCCGCTCTCGACGCAGGTCAAGCAAGGGAACAAGCAACAGCAGCCCTTTGAGCCTGCGATCCAGCTAGAGCGGACAGACAGCGCAGGGGTCAGCCAGCTCAAGGGTCCACAAGAGAGCGCGCGCGTCCAAGCCGTTGAGCAACGACAAGAGCCTCTCTCCCTCTCAAGGGCGGCCCTGGTCGCGAAGGGATATGACCAGGCGCTCCGTGGGAGCGGGGAGCAGTTCTCTTTCGTGCAGACGACCCTCGGCGCTGTCCAGCAGAGCCTGAGCGTCTTGACT
>Ga0181594_10005666_pt1 | contig 10930 bp, 8 predicted proteins | sample 071ome_18_FD_145603 | JGI IMG/M metagenome (GOLD analysis project Ga0181594, IMG submission 145603) | Coastal salt marsh microbial communities from the Groves Creek Marsh, Skidaway Island, Georgia - 071413BT metaG (spades assembly) | ecosystem: Environmental > Aquatic > Marine > Intertidal zone...
GTTCGAGATCGAAAGCGGGATCGGGAGCCACCTTGACATTGAAATGTCGGTAGCCGCGCGCGAGAGCCTTGGCAATGTCGGCTTCCGCGTCTTCCAAGGTGCGAGGATTCAGGGTCCAGCTGAGGGTGACCGTCCGCCGGTCGTCGCGCCCCCAGCGGGTGGCAGCTGACTTGCCGAGAAGTTTGCCTGTCAGGTCGAAGAGGGCAAGATCGATTCCGGCCTTGCAGATCGGCGAGCCCGTGGAGAACGAACCGGCAATAGCGCGGTTCATCTGGTCGTGGATCGCCCCGGAATCGGACGGGTCCATTCCGATCAACCCCGGCTTCAAGTAGGTTTCGATCGAGGAGAAGACGGATTCCGGCGTCTCGTAGCTCCACCGTTGCGATGGAACGCATTCTCCCCAGCCGACGATTCCGTTGTCCGCCGTTACCTTGACAATGACGGCGGGCCGGCCGGTCGGTTGACCATCTGGCGTTTCGAAAAACTTGAACCTGCCTTCAACGGGATAAACAACCGGGATGGCTTCGATGGATTCAATGCGCGCGGGCATGCGGGGCATAGTGCAGCGGCCAGGCGTCGCCGGCGAGGCGTGAATGTCAGCTGTTTGATGCCGGCGAATCCGCGAGTCAGGTCATCCCTTGGCGGCCTCGCCGATGAAGAGAATCGAGCGTTCGTAGTTTTCCACGGTTTCCTCGCGGCTCTCGACGATACGCCGAATGCCTGCGCGAACGATCCGGGTGATGTTCTCCTTGGCCTGTCGGATGGCGGCTTCCGCGGTGTCCGGTCTTGTCTTGGCGGCGGTTGTCCTCTCCTCCTGCGCCTCCTTCAAGTTTCTCTGTTCTTCGATGCCCGCCTGGGCTGCGGCTGCGTCTTCGGCGGTGGCGCTGGCCTCGATCAAGGCATTGAGCTTGTCCTGCGCCGCCGCGTTCTTCGTTTCCTCCTCGAGAAACGCGTTGCGCGCTTCGGAGAGGAACGTCAGCGAATCAATCGCCTTGATGACCGATCCGTGGTAGCGGCGCACTTCATGCAGGGCCGAGAGGATGCCCCGGCCCGCAGCCGGCGAAATCGCGTTGTCGTCCTTTTGCGCCTTCTCCGCGTCGGTGAGTTGCTCTTGCAGATTCTTTAGTTCCTCGTCGAGGGACTTGGTTGCGACGGACTTGTGGGCCCGGGCAAGTTCGCTTTTGACTTCCTCGATCACGCGCTGCTTGTCGCCGTCGGCGTCATGGAGTGGCTTCCAGCCTTCGGGGATCGTGGCGTGAACGCCCTCGTCGCCCAGCAGGGCGACGGTTTCCTTCAGGTCGGCGACCGTCTCATCGTCGTAGACTTGTCGGCTCTTGCTCAGCAGTCGTTCGAGGGTTGTGGCCCCTTTTTCGGTTGGCTGGCCTGACGTCTGGTTTCTGAGCATGTCGACCCCCGCGGCGGAACCGGCGCTGAAGAGAAAGAGAGCGAGGTTCCTGGCGGAGTTGACGATGTTGGACGGGTTGGCCTCGTAGGTCTTGACGTACCAGTTGCCGATATCGTCCTTGGCGACCACGTAGTTGACATTGCCGCCTCCGGCGACCCGCACGCTGTTGATATTCTGCCAGAATTGCTTGTCGATCTCGGCGTTGATCCGGGCGGTTTGCTTGCCCTTGGGGTTGACGATGTCCCTGAGGCTGGTGAAGAGCGGCGCGCTGCGCATGGCGTGTTCCTGCAGCATGTTCTTCCAGCGCAGGCCCGGATCCGCCTGCAGTGAAGTTGACGGGAAACTGGAACGGAGATAGGCCGCCGGGGGGCGAATATGGATCAGGTTGGACCGTTGGTTGTAGGCGGCCTTGATGGCCGTCTCGATGTTCCGTGCGGCGGCGGAACTTTCTCCTTCGCTGCGCAGGGCCTGGAGATGCTGATAGCGGAGCGCCGCAATCAAGGCGTCCAACACGTCCCGCGCGTTTGAGGTGTCGCTCTTCAGAGCGACGTTGTCGAGACGCAGCGGATCCATGGGAGCGTTCACCGCATCCAACGCTGCGAGCGCATCCTTGGCGGGTTGTGATGGGGGGAGGGTTGCGGCGTTGCCCTGTTTCTTGGAGGCCGCGTCTTCTGCGGCCTTCGTTCCCGCTTTCTGTTCGGCTGTTGCGATGTCCGCTTGGAGCAGGTTTCTGAGTTTGTCATGGACGGCGCTGGGCGGTGTGGCCGCGTTGACTTCCTTGAGGAGTCGGGTTTTCAAGGCGAGGACCGCAGCCAGGGCATTGGCCGCCTTGGTCTTGCTCGCGGAGGCGACGTCGGCCGCAGTCTTTGCCTTCGCGATGGCCGTGTTCGCGGCGTCGACTGCCTGCTTGGCGGTTGACTTGGTCTTGGCGGCGTCGGCGAGCGTTCTCTGCGCGGAGGCAACGCGAGTGGCGGCCTTGCCCAGGTTCTCGGCGACCGACTGGTGGTTGTTCCGGACTGCTTGAACGATCTTGTCGAACAGGCGTTCAATCGACTCGCGGCGATTGCGATCCGTCTTCGCCTGGTATTCCTGGAAGTAGTTCCGGGCTTTGATCTTTCGCGCCGGGATTGCATTGGTCAAGTTGACTGACGCGACGGGGCGGATTTGGTCGTTCAGCCAGTCCAGGATGCCTTGAGTCACCTGTTCCTCTGTCCGGTCGCCGGGATTGACGATGGCCGCGCGCAACCGGGCTCCCGGATCACCGGTGACGGTCTGGAAGGCGGCGCCGACATCTGCCGTGGCGGCGGCGAGTTTCTCGTTGGCGGACGTCGCTTCAGCGAGCGTTTTCGCTGCGGTTTCGTGTGCTTTGACGGACTGGTTCCATTCAGATTCCTTCGTCTTGCCCGTCTTCTTGGCTGCGGCCAAGGCGGATTTAGACTCGTTTGCTCGTGTGGTGGTTGACTCGGAGCTGGCGCGCAGCGTTTCCACGAGGCGGTCGAACACCTGGGTCGGGGGCAAGTCGAGGAAATGCCGCAGCGCGTGAAGTTCCGCTCCTTTACTGGCGGTCAACCGTCTCGAATGTTGCTCCTGTTGGCGCAGTTCGTCCACCTGAATGAGAATGTAGTTGCCGACGGATTGGAGGAGGCGCACGTAGCTTTCCTGCACCTCGTTGCGATGGTGCGTAAAGAACTCCCCGCCCTTGGTCTGATTCAGAATGTTGTCCATATGACCGCCGCCGAGTCCTCGCTTGACTGCGCCGATGGCGCCGTCAACGAGGCCGATGGAGTCGCTGTATCCGCGGTTGATCAACGAATTGTTGTTGGCGAGAAAGAGGAGTTTGTTGGCGAAGTGGACGGAGCCGTCGAGCAGGCGCTGCGTGGCCCGGACGAGACGCGGATCGTCCTCTTTGGCGGCGGCGGCGAGATCCAGGTACTCCCGGATCAAGGTTTCCAGCCCGGCCGACAATCTCCCCTCGCTCAACTCCGAATCAACGCTGCGTCGAATGGTCAGCAGATCCAGTGTTTCGTCGAGACTGTGGCTGCCGGCGGTCTCATTGATCGCCGGCACCCGGGAAAGCCCGAAGCGCCGTTTGCGAGGGGAAACCATCGCAGCTCGTTCACTGTCGGTCGCCCAATGTCGGAGTTTGGCAACATCCCTTGTGTTCTTGAGAAAGGAATCCAGGTAGATCACGGCCGACGCGGTCTGGGCGGCGTCGCCTGATTGCGGCGATGTCAACCGTTGCGTCAGGCGGCCCAGGGGGGAGCCGTGTTTGGAGGTCGACAGCAGCCCGCGCAGAAGTTGGGCTTCGGCGACCGAGGCGGGGGGCGATCCGAGTTTGAGGGCGTTCTCCAACCATCCCGGGTTGATCGTGTGGGCGATGAATCGCGCGGCTTCCCGCAGGACAATTCGACGATGGGGGTCCTTTTGTCGGTGGTAAGTGTCGTAATGCTCCACGAAATGAAGCATGTCCAGCATGGCGGCGTGCAGTTCGCCGCGCATGGTGAGAAAGGAATCTGCGATCTGATTGACCTCGCGGACGAAATCCCTGGCCTCCCGGGAACCGGGGTTGCGGAACAGCAGTTGCGCGTGCGCTTCGACGACATCGAACCGCCGGAGGGTCTCGAAATGGGCGTTGGAGCCTGCAATGGCGGCCTTCAATCCCTCGTGAATGTTGGTGATGGCGTTGTTTATGGCCAATAACGCGGGGTTGTTCGGGGAGCCTGTCAGGTCGGCGACCAGGGCTTCATGGGCGACGAACACCCGTCCGGCCGGCCAGAGACCATGTTGGTTGCCTTGGGGAGTCCGGACGGCCTGTTTGCGTTGGATGCGGTAGAGGATGTCCCGGTAGGCTTGCCAAAGTTTGCAGAGATGCTCTGGTTTGGCTTGGGGATGGGGGTAGTTCGTGTCGAGCTTGGCGCCGTTTCGGATCTCTGGAACGACGGCGCTCTCGATCCGTTGCACCAGCGACTTCAACTTGGTCGGCTCAGGAGCCCGGAAGACCCGGGACGCTTCCAGGTGACGCTGATGACGGTCGGCAATCCGATCGATGATCGCGGTGAGTTCCCGGTTGTCGGCGTCCTTGTAGAGGGAGAGGATGCTGTTCACCCGGTTGGCGTTTTCATTGTTGAAGGAGTGGCTGCTGATGTAGTCGGCGACGTAATTGGTTCCCATTCTGTCGTGGACATGGCTGCGTTCGCCACTGCGCCGGTAGCGGTCGGACTCGGACTTGTCGCGCAGTTCGATCAACAGCGGCTTGGCTCCGATGGCCATGGTTGCCAGTTGCTCCATCTGCACCTGTCGGGTGTTTGCCAGCGGTCCCTTGTAGACATCGACGTCCACTCTCATGACAGCGCAGCCGGCGAAGGCGCCGGAAAGCGCGAGCCAGCGAAGTTTCTTGCAGTGGCGTTTCATTTTACTCGCCTCCTTTCATCGCCGGCAGGTCGGCGTCGACGTCCCGGTTCAGTTGGGCCAACGAGTCCCGCTCAGCCTTGACCTGGGTCAAGGCTTCGAACAGGAGGCTGTTCAAGCTGGAGTTCCGCAACTCAGCCTGGGTTTGGGAAACGGACCCCAGGACGGAATCAATCGCTTCGAAGTAGTCCTGAGGGCTGGCGCCCATGACGAGGACGAGGCGGTGGTCCTTGGGCGCTTCGCGAAAGCCTTCGGGGCCAAACAGCATCATGCGGCGTTCCGGGGTGATGGACGACAATGTGTTCTCGCCGGCCTTGTTGATGGTGATGCCGCCCTTGTCCCGGTCCCAGCTGACTTCCGTCCCGAGGGAATCGATCAGATCGGCCCTTACCCAACCGGAGGCGAATTTCGTGCTGCTGATGAAGCTCGCCTGCCCGTGGACGCGCACCCGATACACACTGGGCGGAACCTGTTCTTGGGGGTCGAAGACGCCCAGGTAGTAGATCTGCTCGATCTCATTGTTGGGCGAGTAGGCTCCCGTCGCCGTTCCCACCCCGACGCCGAGGGCCGTCGTTTGCCAGGGCGTCGCGCAGCCAACGTGCAATAGGAGCATCGCGCCGCAAACACCAGCGGTCACCAGCGGGTTCAGTTTGGGGTTCCCCGGTTTGTTTCCTGTCATTCGACCCGCGGCCGAATGACGCCTCCTGTTCGCGACAACTCGATGCATCTTCATTGCTTGCTTGCTCCTTCAGTAGGTTTTTTGGTCCCTTTAAGGGGCGAAACTCCTTTCCCCACCGACGATGGTTCAGGACCCGGCCCAGCAGGGCAATCCGAATCAATTATCGAAAAGCGACATTCGACCAATCAGCCGCTTGAAGCAGGAGATGGAGGGTCGTCAAGGCCCGAGGTAGGAAGGATTCGGAGGCTCAACGAAGAAGGACCCGTTCCCGTTGCGCGCCCCAGGAGCCGGGGTTTGGGTCGAAATGGCCGGCCAGCTTTGCGCCGCAATGCTGGCAGGCGCCGGCAGGGTCCAGTTTCCACTCGCCGAGTTGATACCAGTCGCGCTCGATGAGACGGCGGTCGCAGTTGGCGCAGTAGGTGGACTGGCTGGCGGTGTCGTGGACATTGCCGGTGTAGACGTGCTGGAGTCCTGCCTCCCGGGCGATTTGGCGGGCGCGTTTGAGCGTCGAGGCGGGGGTGCGCGGCAGGTCGGTCAGCTTGAAATCGGGATGGAACGCAGTGAAGTGCAGCGGCGTTTCGGGGCCCAGGTTCTCAAGGAACCAATCCGCCAGGCGTTGGATTTCGTCGGGCGAATCATTCTGGCCGGGGATGAGCAGGGTGGTGACTTCGACCCAGACGTTGGTTTCCCGTTTCAACCAGACGAGGGTGTCGAGCACGGGCTCGATCTCGGCGTAGCAGAGCTTCCTGTAGAACTCCGGGGTGAAGGCCTTGAGATCGATGTTGGCGGCGTCGATGTGTTCGTAGAAATCGGCGCGCGCGACGGGGGTGATGTAGCCGGCGGAAACGACGACCGTTTCTACGCCGCGATCATGCGCGGCGAGGGCGCAGTCGATGGCGTATTCGGCGAAGATGACCGGATCGTTGTAGGTGAAGGCGATGCTCTTGCAGCCGTGTCGCGAGGCGGCGTCGGCCACCTCATTCGGCGCGGCCCAATCCTGAAGTCGGTCGTTTTCCTTTGCCTTGGAGATGTCCCAGTTCTGGCAGAACTTGCAGCCCAGGTTGCAGCCTGCCGTGCCAAAGGACAGGATGCTGGAACCCGGGTGGAAATGGTTCAGGGGCTTCTTCTCGACCGGATCGATGCAAAAACCCGAGGCGCGTCCGTAGCTGGTCAGGACGATGTCGCCGTCGCGTTCCTCGCGGACGAAGCAGAATCCGCGTTGGCCCTGGCTCAGGCGGCAATGCCGCGGGCAGAGATCGCATTGGATTTTGCCGTTGTCCACGCGATGATGCCAATCGCCGCGCACGACGCCGGGAGCGAGAAGTTGGCGGGGCGGGTTGGTCACGACGGAGGCGGGGTAAATCCCAAGTTCCAAGCTCCAAATCCCAACTTGTCAAGACGAAGCGGCGCGAAGGCGGAAGAAGCTCCAAGCTTCAAATCCCAACGGCGAGTCTTTGCTGTTGAGGCGCCGCTGACGGCATCGGGGAGCCCGCAGCATTCGGCTACATGCGCGCGTGGTTCTTGGAGCTTGAGATTTGGAGCTTCTTTGGGGCTTGGAACTTGGGGTTTGGAGCTTTGGGGGGACAGGCGCGATTCGGCCCTCGGCTCGGTTCATCGCATGTTTCCAGCGCTTCATCACGACTCACCCTATCGCCGCCGCGCCGTAGCCCACCACGGAGCTGTAGTCTCCGGTGATGTCGCCGCTGGTGGCGTGTTGCAAGACCTGCGATTCAGTGGCTCCCAGTTCCCGGGCCGCCCAGAATGTTGCCGCGATCGCGCCGCGCCCGCAGGCGTAGCCGACGCCTTCGTCCTCGGCGGACATGACCGCGTCCGGATCGAAGGAGGCGATGCGTCGCAGCATTTCATCGTCGAGGCGAACGGCTTTTGCCTGTGGGTGGAAATGCGAAAGGTCCGAACTGGCGACAAGCAGGGCCCTCGTGCCCTTGAGCGCCTTCGCAAGGGCCAGCCCGACTGCCTGACAAACTGCCGCCGTCTGCTCCACGATCACGACCGGCAAAATGGCGAAACTGCCCAGGGCGCGTTGCAGAAAGGGCAGTTCCATTTCGAGCGAATGCTCGGGGTCGTTGCGGACGGGAGTCAGTCCGAAGCCGAGGCTTTCGCGCAACCCTTCGCTCAATGCGTTGACCGCTTCTTGATCGATGGGAACGCGCCCCAGCGGCGTTTGAAAGGCGTCGTGACCGCAGGTGAGCAGGGGGTGGGGGCTGGCATGGTGCGAAGGGCCGATCAGCGCGACCAGGTCGACATCCGCATCACGAACGGCGCTGAAGGCATAGCCGGCGACCGGTCCGGAATAGCGGATTCCGGCATGGGGCGCGATCAATCCCAGGGGGCGCATGCCGGCCGGGGCATCGGTTGTGTCACCGAGGCATCGCCCCACCTCGGCGGCCAAGTCTTGCGGATTGGCCGGATACCACTTGCCGGCGAGCGGTGACGGTCGGACATCCATGTCTCCATGATGCCTCATGCATGGAGATCGCGAAAGCGTCGGTTTTGTCGGCTCATGTGAAGACCTCTGTCCAAGGCCGTGAATTCGGAGCATTGGCAAAACTTGGGCCCGTCATTCGCCGCGATGGAAAACATGTCGGATTGCGGGTTCTTGTTGAAATGCGCGATCGTTCCCCAGTCGTCGTGCCCAAGTCGTCGTGTCCCGCAAGAACCATCCCATAGGCGCGCTCCAAGAACTCATACGGCCGTACAAGACGCCTGGTTCCATGCCGATCCGGTCATGAACCTGATGGGCGCCCTTCTTCGGCGTGTCGCGACCGATGATGTGGATATCCTGCCCGACGGTTTGTATCCGGAACCCTTCCGACGCCAGGCCACGTCTTCACCTTCAAAGTGGGAACATGACCCTAGGTGTCGAGATTCTAGCTGAGCCTGTGATCCGCGAAGGGCGGTCGGTCGTTCCGCCTATGCGAGCGCTCAGAGCGGCCTGCGCGCTGAACGGAATGGGAGTGATGGGCCCCCTATTACTTGAATTCCGTGGCCGCCAAACCAACCCAGGCGGCGGTTCTTCCGAGGTTGCTGCCGCTGGTCTCCGACACAACCGACACTCCGGTCGGCGCAGGTTGCTTGCCATGACTGAGGACCGAAGGGCGCAGCTCAACAGGTGACGATCTGCGGCAGTTTCTGAAAATGGGAATCGGAGGTGCAGAGGACGAGGTCGTGTTGAACGACGAGGCTTGCGATCCACAGATCATTGGAGGGAACCGGCGTTCCCGCGTTGCGGAGATGACGGAAGAGGTGGGCGTAGTGATGGGTGGTTTGCTCGTCCGGTAGCAGGACAGACACCCGCGGACGGTCGAGAAATCGCTGCAGGTTCGCGGCGTTGGCGGATTGTTGGTTGCCGGATGCGAAACCGGCGCGGAGTTCACCGAGAACAATCAATGGAAGAAGGATCTCCCCCGCAGTCCGCACGATTTTCACGCGGTTTGGTTCGCCTCGCATGAAGTCGCTATAGGCGTTGGTGTCGAGGGCAATCTTCATTTCCAGACTTCGGGGTCGATGCGATCGAACTCGGCCACCGCCTTGTCGAACGCCGGATCCTCTTCCCAGGAACCGATCAAGTCATCGAGATCCGCGTGTTCGATCCGGTTGGCGTCGAGTTCCAGTCCCCGGGCAAGCGCCTCGATCACGACGGCGTTCAGACTCTTTGCTTCACGCTTGGCCCGTTGACGCAGGGCGTCATCCACAGACTTGGGAATCGAGCGGATCGTATATTGATTCTTCACTATGCAGGCAAAGTAGGCATTTAGCGCCTGCGCGTCAATGAAGGTAAATGAATGCGCCATTGATCCCCGGCTCCAAAGGCGCTTTGATGCGCGGCCTTTCGAAGAGACGACACAACTCGATTTCAACATGAGAATCATTCGCTATCAGCAGAACGACGGCGCCACGGGTTACGCGGCGGAACAAAACGACGGAACCTATCGCGCCATCGAAGGCGACATTTTCGGCGAGCATGACGTCACGGAGAATGCGGTCACGCCGGACACGATCCTCGCGCCGGTCGACCCGCGCGCCATCCTCTGCATCGGGCTCAACTACCGGCATCACGCGGCCGAGAGCGGCATGGCGGAGCCGGAGTATCCCGTCCTGTTTTTCAAGGCGCCGAACGCCGTGCAGCGCCCGGGCGGCCCGATCGTTCTGCCCACCCATTTGAAGAGCGACGAGCCGGACTACGAATGCGAGTTGGCCGTCGTGATCGGCAAGGCCTGCAAGAACGTGTCCAAGGAGAATGCCCTGGACTACGTCCTCGGCTACACCTGCGCCAACGATGTGAGCGCCCGCGACTGGCAGATCAAGAAGGGCGGCAGCCAGTGGTCGCGCGGCAAGACCTTCGACACCTTCTGCCCCTTGGGGCCGGCGTTGGTCACCGCGGACGAAGTGGACAATCCGAATGCGTTGAAGATCCGCACCCTGCTCAACGGCGACGCCGTGCAGGACTGGAACACCAACGACATGATCTTCGACGTGCCGACGCTGATCGAGTTCCTCAGCGGCAGCACGACCCTGCTGCCCGGCACGGTGATCCTGACCGGCACGCCCCACGGCGTCGGTATGGCCGCCAAGCCGGAGCCGCGTTGGCTCAAACCCGGCGATGAGGTCACGATCGAAATCGAGAAGATCGGCCAGTTGACCAACAAGGTCGAAGCGGAAGCGTGATCGGGAAGTGATCTGCTCGCCCAGTTTGAGGAGCCGTTTGGGGCGAGGTTCACGGCTGCTGTCTGATGGAGAATCGGTGGCGAGGCAAGTATGAGGTTGAGCTCGAAGCCGTTGTCGCCGCAGTGGAGAAGTTGAAGAATGCGTTACTCACCACGGCTTAACATCACGGGCCGCGCGTCGTGCCCGGAATGCAGCGAGGAGATCGTCTGGAATCCGAACGAGATCGCTGAGTCCATCACCTGTCCCCAGTGCGCCTCCAGTTTTGACGCCGACGTTCTTTGCGCCACAGATTCCGCTGTCTGCGCGTTTGATTGCCCGGAGTGCAGTCAACCGCTTGTGTTCCAAGCAGGTTATAACGGGCATTCAATGCATTGCTACGAATGCAACGCCCTCATAGATTTGAAAGAGGGCCTGATCGATTTGTATCAGGAGACCCCTGCATCCGAGGCGTATCAGGAGCCCCCTGTATCCGAGGAAGAAGAGGATTCTTCAATAAGCTTCGCCGACTTGCTGAAGGATCCATTGATCGCGCTAATCCTGGTATTCGCGGTATTGGGGGTTGGCTTTATTTGCTTTACTTGGACATCTGTCACTAATGGAGGAAGCCTACTCCTTGCCGGTGGTTTGTATAGCTGTCTCTGGGGAATCTGGGGAGGTATTTTCGGAAGTTGTGGATGGGCGGGCAGCAAAAAGTGCATCCTGATGGTGATCTAAAAACCATCGCCGAGCCCCTGGCAGGGCAGGCAAACAAA
>Ga0181594_10005667_pt1 | contig 10930 bp, 5 predicted proteins | sample 071ome_18_FD_145603 | JGI IMG/M metagenome (GOLD analysis project Ga0181594, IMG submission 145603) | Coastal salt marsh microbial communities from the Groves Creek Marsh, Skidaway Island, Georgia - 071413BT metaG (spades assembly) | ecosystem: Environmental > Aquatic > Marine > Intertidal zone...
TGGGCGTCAGGGGTTCGGTCCCGTTGCGCGAGGGAGCCCGCCACCTGCCCGAGCCGCGGCGTTCGCCCCACAGGGCGCCCTGCAGCGCGAGCCCGAGCAGGGCGCCGACACCGAGGCCGGCGATCACCGATGGCGCGGTGTCCGGTGTCGCTCGGGCGGTCGGCGTCACGGCAGCTTCGGAGAGTCGCACAGCGGGCTCACCCACCAGGTCCACGAAACCCTCGGCGGCTGCGTTGGCGAGCTCGGCCGCATCGGGCGCTACCTGGGTGCGAACCACGAACCGCAGCAGGTCGCCATCGACCTCGACCTCGAGCTCCTCGTCGGCGCCCGGCTGCGGAAGGCTGGCGCGGGCCAGGGCCAGGAGGTCGGCCATTGCCTCGCCTCCCGGCACCGACACCGCCGCGACCGATTCGTATCGCTCGGAGGATCGGCTCGCCGTGACCCCACCCACCAGTGCACCGATGCCGGCAAGCACGAGGACGACCACAATGCGCCGTAGGCCTCGTCGACTTCGCCGAACCCGCCGACCGGATTCTGCGTCGGGACCGTTATCGGCCGGGCTGTGAGGGGTGGTCGTCATGGGTCGCGGCAACGGTACTACTGGGCGCCGGCGCCGCTCCACGGTCCCCGTAGCGATGCCGCTCGACCGACGGCGGATCACTACGTTGGCTCTCATCACACCGGCCCACGGAGGTGCCATGTCCCGATCGATCGATACCGGAACCGAGGACCTGCTGGCGCGGGTCGAGGATCGCGTCGCCGTACTCACCTTCAATCGGCCCGACCGGCGTAATGCGTTGTCGTCGTCGATGTACTCGGGGATCGAGCGGGCACTCACCGCCGTTCGCGACGACGAAGAGATCCGTGCGGTCATGCTGACCGGTGCGGGTGGTGCCTTCTGCGCGGGCGGCGACGTCAAGGCGATGGACGAATCGAACAAGTCCGGGGTCGGCCCTCGGGCCGAGATGAGTCGCGAGGAACGGGTTGCCGACCTCCAGCGTCGCCAACGCATGGTGTCGCTCGCTCTCCACGAGTTCCCCAAGCCGGTCATCGCTGCGATCGACGGTGCTGCGGCCGGTGCCGGGATGTCGATCGCGCTGGCGGCAGACCTGCGCGTCGCCTCGCCACGAGCGCTCCTCGTGACGGCGTTCGCGAACGTCGGCGCGTCCGGTGACTTCGGCGGTTCGTGGTTTCTCAGCCACCTGGTCGGCGGGGCCAAGGCCAAGGAGCTCTACTTCCGCTCGCCGCGACTCGATGCCGCAGCCGCACTCGAGATGGGACTGGTCAACGAGGTGCTCGATGATGACGACTTCGGTCAAGCAGCAGTGCATTGGTGCATGGACGTTGCGTCGAAAGCGCCGATCGCGTTGTCGCGCATGAAGGAGAACATCAATCTGGCGGCCGCCGTTGATCTCGCGACGGCCCTTGACAACGAGGCGGTGAACATGGCCTTCACGATGTCCACCGAAGACCACAAGGAAGCCGCCGCTGCATTCGTCGAGAAGCGGGCGCCGCGCTTTCGCGGAAAGTGAACCGAAGCGTCAGCCGGAACGGCGAGCCGAGCGCTCGTCTTCTGTTGCGACCTCGTCGATCGATCGTCCGTCCGGGGTGATCACGACGCCGTAATCGCGCCGGGCACCCTCGGTGGAAACGACACCGTCTCGAACATCGCGCAGCACGGTGGCCGGAGGTCGCAGTAGCGGGTCGCCCCAACCGCCACCCCCCGGCGTCTCAGCGATCATTCGGGCCGGACCGAGTTCGCGGACTCCGTACTTCGGCGGTTCGAATCGGTGTCCGTCGGCCGTCTCGTCGGCCGGCACGATCCACTCGTTGCCGACACCGCCATCGCCGCCCTCCTGGACTCCGTGTCCGCTGACCGATCCGAGGCCCTCGGCCCGGAACGACCAGATGGCCGGTCGCAGAACGTCAGCCTCGTAGCGAACTCCGGTACCGCCGCGACGCTCGCCGGGGCCGGCGTTGTCGCAGCGCTGTTCGTGGCACGCGTAGCGGACCGGAAACTGCTGCTCGTGGAACTCGAGGTTCGGGATGTCGAGGCCGCCGAGGCTGATCAGGTGCCCCATCTGGGCGAATCCGTCCCGCTCGGCGGTCGCTCCCGGGGTGCCCATTGCGTGCCAGTGGTACATCACCCAGGTCGTGCCGTCGTCACGCTTGCCGGCGACGTGTCCGTGCATGGTCTTCGACCACGCGGCACAGGCGCGTTCGGGGGCGGCCTGGGCCAGTGCCTGCCAGACGGCGATGACGATCTCATGGGCGACGTAGACCGTGTTCATGGTCATCGGAGCCGGTGGTCGGGCGTTCACGATCGAACCCTCGGGGGCGATGATCGTGACCCCGCGATAGGTGCCCTCGTTGCGGGGGATGGTCGTGTCGAAGAACGACGAGATCGCGAGGAATGCCGACGAGTACGTGTTGGCGAGCGAGCTGTTCTTGAAACCGTCGATCTGGGGGTCACTCCCATTGAAGTCCAACGTCATCTCGTCGCCGCTGATGGTCAACGTGACCCGCACGGCGATGTCGGTCGCAACGAAGCAGTCGTTGTCGGAATGGTCCTCGCCGTGGTAGGTGCCGTCGGGCAGGGCGGCGACTGCGGTTCGCAACCGTCGGTCGGCGTGGTCGAGCACCCCGTCGAGGTAGCGCTGATAGTCGCCGTGGCCGAGCTCTCGGACCAGTGACTCGACCCGCTCGCCGCCGATCTGGGTCGAGCCGATCATGGCGAGCAGGTCACCGTCGAGGAGCTCGGGGGTGCGGCAGTTGATCAGCAGCAGCTCCCAGAGGTCGTCACGGACCGTGCCGGCTTCGATCAACTTGAGGACCGGTAGCCGAATGCCTTCCTGCCAGATCTCGGTCGCCTGCGGGTTGTAGGTGCCGGCCAGACCGCCGCCGATATCGTTCTGGTGGGCTCGGTTGCAGCAGAAGCCGGCCAGCACGGCGTCGACGAAGATCGGCCGGGCGATGACCCAGTCGGGGAGGTGGTTGCCGCCTGCGACGTACGGATCGGAGAGCAGGAAGACGTCGTCGGGCTCGATCCGGCCCTCGAACTTGCGGAGCAGCGCCCGCACGGCGAAGCCGCCTCCGCCGGTGTGGATCGGGATGCCGTCGGCATTGGCGACCAGCGTCCCGTCGGGCGTGGTGATGAAGCAGGAGAAGTCGTGGCTCTGGCTGAAGATCGTGCTGCGGGCCGTGCGGGTCATGACCCAACCCATGTGGCGAGTGATCTGGTCGAGCCGGTTCTGCATGAGGGCGAGGATGATCGGGTCCAGCTCGGTGGTGCGGCCCGATCCCACGGAGGAGGCCGTCTCGACCGGCGTAGTTTCCTCGAGGCCGATGAGGAAGTTGCCGTGCCGGTCGACGCGCAGCGTGTCGCCGGGGCGCACCACGACGGTGGTCGTGACTTCCTCGATCAGTGCGGGTCCGTCGACGGCGTGACCGGCACCGACGTGGCGCCCGTCGTAGACGGCGGTGTCGACCCACCCCTGGTCGGAGAACCAGACCCGCCGGTGCTCGGCCGGCTGCAGCTCGCGGGCGTCGGGATCGAGCCCGATGTCCGCGACGCCCCCGGTGGACCCGGCGGCGATGAGGCGCAGCGACGCGATCATGATCGTGCCGTCGTGTTGCACATGGCCGTAGAGACGCCGGTACTCGGCCTCGAACGCAGCACGGGCGACCGTCGGGTCGAAGTCACCGCCGGGGAGACGGACGCGAATGCTCCACATCTGTCCCGGATGGTGGAGTTCGAGCTCGTGCCGCAGGTCGATGGCCTCGTCGGCGAACCCCTCCGACCGCATGACTTCGAGGGCGTCGGCCCGCAGTTCGGCAAACCCGGCTGCGACCCGGTCCGGCTCGATGCCATCGAGTGAGCCGACCAGCACGTGCGTGAAGTCCTGCCGGATGTCGGCGTGCAACATGCCGATGGCGCAGAGCGCTCCGGCGGCCCGAGGCACGTAGACGGCCGTGCATCCCAGCCCGGCGCCGACGGCGGAGCCGTGCATCGGCCCGGCGCCACCGGCCGCCACCATCGTGAACCGCCGGGGCGAGTGGCCTCGTTCGATGGAGATGTGTTCCACCGCGCTCAACAGGTGTTGCTCGGTGAGATCGATGATCCCGGCCGCGGCCTGTTCGACGGTCATCGACAGTGGTTCGGCGACGTGCACCCGAATGGCCTCGGTGGCGGCATCGAGGTCGAGGTCGAGGGTGCCACCCAGCGACTTACCCGGCCGGAGACGACCGAGCACCAGATGGGCGTCGGTGACCGTCGGACGTTCCCCACCCCGTCCGTAGCAGGCGGGTCCGGGGTCCGCCCCTGCGCCCTCCGGGCCGACGAACAGCAGCCCGGCATCGTCGACGCCGGCGATGGTGCCCCCGCCGGCGCCGATGGTGTGGATGTCGATCGCCGGTGTCGAGACGTGGTAGCCGGCGATGTCGATGTCGTCCTTGGTGGCGACTTCGCGGTCGGCCATGAGCAGGACGTCGCACGAGGTGCCGCCGATCTCCATCGAGATGACGCTGCCCGGGTCGCCGTCGACTTCGAGTTCGTCGATCGCCCGGCTGTACAGGTTGAGCGCACCGACGGCGGCGGCCGGCCCGCTGAGCAACAGGTTCACCGGCCGCCCGGCGAGTTGACCCGCCGATGCGGCGCCCCCGTTGGACTGCACGAGCAGCAGGGGAGTGACGAGCCCGCGTCGCTGGAGCTCGTCTTCGAGAGCGAGCAGATAGCCGACGATGCGGGGCATGAGCGCAGCGTTGATCACTGCCGTCGACGTGCGCTCGTATTCGCCCATGAGTGGCGACACCGCCGCCGAGGTGGTCACCCACGCGTCGGGCCAGGCAGTTCGAACGGCCTCGGCCGCGGCCTTCTCGTGTTCGTCGTTGGCGTAGCTGTTCAGGAAGGCGACAGCGACCGCTTCGACACCTTCTTCGTCGAAGGTCTCGAGCGCGCCGCCGATCTCGTCGAGATCGATGGGGCGGTGCACGGAGCCGTCGTCATCGATTCGCTCGGGCACGCCGAGTCGCAGGTAGCGGGGCACGAGCACCGGCGCATACGGCTCGCGGTGGTTCCACTGGTCGGACCGGAGGCCGCGGCGGATCTCGATGATGTCTCGAAAGCCCTCGGTGCACAACAGGCCGACGGTTGCGCCCTTTCCCTCGAGCATCGTGTTCGTCGCCACCGTCGAGCCGTGCACGAAGAGCGCGCACGCACCGAGAACGTCGGCGGTCGGAAGCCCGAGGTCGACGGCAAGGCGTTCGACTGCGGCGAGGACACCCTGGCTCGGGTCACTCGGTACCGACGGGACCTTCGCCACCCATGTGGCGCCGGTGGCGTCGGCCAGCACCAGGTCGGTGAACGTACCGCCGACGTCGACCCCGATGCGCCACGGGGCGGTCGGGCGGGGTTGGGCGGAACCGGGTGCTTCGGTGAGGGTCATCGGCTGCTCCTGCGTCCCGCTCGACGGTACTCATCGGGCCATGATCCGACCGCATCGCTCGCCACCGGGTCGGGTACCTGGCGCCCGGCCGTCAGAGTTGCAGCCCGGGTGTGGCCCCTCCGTCGGCGAGGAGGTTGGTACCGGTGACGAAGCTGGCCCTAGCGCTGGCGACGAACGCCACGACGTCGGCGATCTCCTCGGGTCGCCCGAAGCGCCGGAGGGGGTTCTGGCGCAGGATCCCGTCGTGGAGCTTCGGGTTCTCGTGTTCGGCTCGCTCCCACGATCCGCCGGGGAACTTGATGTCGCCGGGCGACACACAGTTGACCCGGATGCCATGGCGCGCATGTTCGAGGGCCAGCGATTTGCACATGCTCACGGTCGCCGCCTTGACCGCTGCGTAGGCACCCATCCACGGGACCCCGATGCTGCCGGCCCTGGATCCGATGCACACGACGTTTGCGCCTGCGTGTTCCGGCATGTGGGCAATCGCGGCGCGGATCAGCTTCTCGGCGGCGATGATGTCGACGGTCGCCGAGTGTTCGTAGTCCTGGCCGCCGAAGCCGCTGACGTTCGAGACGAGAACGTCGACGCCGCCGAGCGCATCGGCCGCCCAGTCGATGAACGCCGCGGGCGCGCCGGGTTCGGCCATGTCGGCGGCGGTCCAGTGGATCTCGCCGAGGGTCGCGAGCTCCGCCCCCGCGGCGTCGAGGTCGGACTGGCCCCTGGCGCAGACCGCCAGCCGGGCGCCCTCCTCGAGGAAGGTACGGGCGATCGCCTTGCCGATGCCCTTGCTCGCCCCGGTCACGACGACCCTCTTCTCGGTCAGCTCGAGATCCATGCTCGGACGCTACACGCGACGGCCGGCCGACCTCCCAGGTGGCCCACAGCCGTGCTGCCCCGGGTCGCTCGGATAGCGTTCGGCCATGGCGAACCGGGGCACGACGTTGCTCACCAACCTCTCGAGCCGATCCGCTTCCGGGGCCGTCGTCTCCCTCGACGGTCAGTGGAAGACGATCGTCGACCCGTATCTGACCGGCTACATCGGTTTGCTCGGCGCGCCGACTCCTCGAGGCTGGTTCCGGGACTTCACACCTCGCGACGAGGGCGATCGGGTCGAATACGACTTCGATCGCTCGCCCGAACTCGCGGTTCCCGGTGACTGGAACACGCAGCGGGACGACCTGTTCTGGTACGAGGGGGCGCTCTGGTATCGCAGGAAGCTGACCGTCGACGTCCCGGAGTCCGGACGCACCTTCGTGCACTTCGCCGCCGCCAACCACACGGCCCGGGTCTTCTTCGACGGCGAAGAACTGGCCCTCCACGAGGGTGGCTTCGGCCCGTTTTCGGTCGAGTTGACGGGCCGGGCCGGGCCGGGCGAGCACTCGCTCATCGTGATGGTCGACAACCGTCGCGAGCCCGATCGGGTGCCGGCGATGCGCACCGACTGGTTCAATTTCGGGGGCCTCCATCGCTCCGTCTCGCTGGTCCGGGTGCCCGAGGTCTTCATACGGAACGCGTGGCTTGCGATGCGCGCGGACGGCTCACTCGCCGGCGAGGTGCATGTCGACGGCGGCGATGATGCCGACCCGGCCGGGCGCCCTGCGCGCATCCGGATCGACGAGTTGGGCGTCGACGCCCAGGTCGCATGCGGTGAGCGGTTCGTGCTCGACCCGATCGACGGCATCGAGCGCTGGCATCCCGGTCGCCCGCGCCACTACGACGTGAGGTTCGCGATCGACGGCGACGAGCTGGTGGATTCGATCGGGTTCCGCACGGTCGAGGTCGTTGGCACCGACGTGGTCGTCAACGGCGAACCGGTCTTCCTCAAGGGCATCTCGACGCATGCCGAGGGGCCGAGTGGCGGCCGCCGTGCCAGCGGCGAGGAGGATGCTTCGATCCTGTTCGACTGGATCGAGGATCTCGGCGCGAACTTCGTGCGCCTCGGCCACTACCAGCACGATGAGGCGATGGTCGCCGAAGCCGACCGGCGGGGCCTGCTCGTGTGGGCCGAGCTGCCGGTCTACTGGGGAATCGACTGGACCAACGAGGCGACGCTCGCCAGCGCGCTCGAACAGGTCGACGAGCTGATCGTGAGGGACCGATGCCGGGCTTCGGTCGTGCTGTGGTCGGTGGCCAACGAGACACTGCCGAGCCCCGAAAGGACGGCGTTCCTCGCGGCGCTGGTCGGGCGAGTCCGCGAACTCGACCCGACCCGGCTCGTCACTGCGGCACTCTTCACGCTCCCTGGCGAGGGCATGGAGACCCACATCGACGACCCGCTCGGCGAACTGGTCGACGTCATCGGCGTCAATCAGTACTACGGCTGGTACTACGGCGACCGGGACGCGATCGCGCGCAAGCGTTGGAGCTCCGACTTCGCCAAGCCGATCATCTTCAGTGAGCTGGGTGCCGGAGCGAAGGCCGGGCTGCACGGGACCGAGACCCAGATCTGGACCGAGGAGTTCCAGGCCGCGGTCTACGAGCAGCAGATCGCCATGATCGCCGCGCAGCCCGACTGTGCCGGACTGAGCCCATGGATCCTCAAGGACTTCCGCACGCCGCTGCGGGTCCTTCCCGATGTGCAGGACGGCTACAACCGCAAGGGTCTCGTGAGTGAGGAAGGTGAGCGCAAGCTGGCCTTCGGGGTGCTCGCGGACTGGTATCGGTCTCTGGACTAGTTTCGGTGTCGGTGTCGGTGGCCGGGTGGCCGCCGAGGCGACAAGGGGGAACGGCCATGAAGACTCGGGCAGCGGTGCTGCACGGCATAGGCGAGCGCTGGAGCGTCGAGGAGATCGAGCTCGATCCTCCCGGTCCCGGTGAGGTACTGGTCAAGACGGCGTTCGCCGGGTTGTGCCACAGCGACGAGCATCTGGTGACCGGGGACATGGTCCCGCCCCAGGAGCTGCTCGACCTGTTGCCGCGGGGAACGATCTTCCCCCTCATCGGCGGGCACGAGGGGTCTGGTGTCGTGGCCGAAGTCGGCGCCAACGTCACCAAGGTCGCGGTGGGCGATCACGTGAGTTGCTCGTTCGTGCCGGCGTGTGGCGTGTGTCCGCCCTGTGCCGAGGGTCGCCAGAACCTGTGTGACCTCGGCGCCCGCACGTTCGGGGGCGGCATGATCACCGATGGCACCTACCGGACCCACACAGCGGATGGGACCGACCTCGGCAAGCTGGCCCAGCTCGGCACGTTCAGCGAGTACATGACCCTGGCCCAGGAGTCGGTGATCAAGGTCGAGCCCGACCTGCCACTCGAGGTCGTCTGCCTGGTGAGCTGTGGCGTGGCGACCGGCTATGGCTCGGCGGTGAACCGGGCCGAGGTTCGGGCTGGCGACACCGTTGTCGTCGTCGGTTGCGGTGGCATCGGCATGAACGCCGTGCAGGGAGCGGCTGCGGCCGGCGCGGCGAACGTGATCGCGGTCGACCCGCTCGAGTTCAAGCGGGAGACGGCGATGGTCTTCGGTGCCACCCACACTGCGGCATCGATGGCGGAAGCGGTCGGCATGGTCAACGAGATCACCTGGGGACGCATGGCCCACGCCGTGATCCTGACCCCGGGTGTCCTGACCGGTGACATGGTCCAACCGGCCATGGAGCTGACCTCCAAGGGTGGCACCGTGGTGGCCACTGCGGTGGCCCCGATGTCGCAGGAGGACGTCAAGCTCGACCTCGCACGCCTGACCCTGTCCCAGAAGGAGCTGCGGGGGACGATTTTCGGTTCGGCCAGCCCGAACTACCGGATCCCCGAGCTGTTGATGATGTACCGCCAGGGCAAGCTCAAGCTCGACGAGCTGATCACGCGGCAGTATTCGCTCGACGAGATCAACGAGGGCTACGACGACATGAACGCGGGCATCAACATTCGGGGTGTCATCGCCTTCGACTGAGGTCGCCGCACCTGGCCTCCACCGTTCAGGCGTACATCGCCTCGACCAGGTCGGTGTTGTTGTCGATGACGATCGACCGCTTGACCTTCATGGTCGGGGTGAGCTCGCCACCCTCGACGGTGAAGGGCTCGGGGAGCAGGCGCCACTGCTTGAGCTGCTCGACCGGCGCGTGTTCACGGTTGACCCGCTCGACCGCAGCGTCGACGTCGGTCTTGAACGCCGGATTCTTCACCAGCGCGGCGATGTCGGCGAAGGCCCCGTTCTCCTGGGCCCAGTCCGCGGCCCCGTCGGGATCGATGGTGAGTAGACCGACCAGGTACTTGCGTCCGTCGCCCACCACGATCGCCTGACCGATCAGGGGTTCCATCGCCAGGCGGCTCTCGATCTCGGAGGGGGAGATGTTCTTGCCCGCCGCATTGATGATGAGGTCCTTCTTGCGACCGGTGATTGTCACGTACCCGTCCTCGTCGATCGATCCGAGGTCACCGGTCGACATCCATCCGTCATCGCCGATGAGCTCGGCGGTTGCCTCGGGCTGGTTGTGGTAGCCCGCGCACACACTGCCGCCGCGGACCAGCAGCTCGCCGTCCTCGGCTGTGCGGATCTCGAGTCCCGGCAGTGGGATACCGACCGTGCCGATACGGATCGCCTCGGGCGGATTGCTCGTGGCCGGACCGCAGTCCTCGGTCTGGCCCCAGGCCTCGGCGATCTTCAATCCGAGGGCATGGAACCAGCGGACCAGGTCCGCGTGGATCGGTGCGGCAGAGGAGGCGACGATGCGGGCCCTGTCGAGGCCGATCTTGTGGCGCAGCGCACCGCCGATGGTCCTGTCGAGGGCTTCGTGGATGCGGTGGTCACGGGAACTCACCTCGGGGCCGCCGTCGGCTTCGGCGACGATTGCCAGCCCGGTCGAGAGATACTTGTCGATCACGGCCCTAGCCGGTTTCGGCATGCCGGCGATCTGGTCGAGGATCGAATCGTGGAACTTCTGCCAGACCCGTGGCACGGCGAAGAAGATCGTCGGCCGGCAGGCCTTGAGGTCGTCGGGCACCGTGGCCAGGCTCTGGGCGAACCAGGTCTCGCCCCCGGAGATGATCTGGCCGAAGTGGCTGACCATGCGCTCGGCGATGTGGCTGAGCGGCAGGTAGCTGAGGAAACGGTCCTCGGGGACGAGACCGACCATGGATTCGAGCGCGTCGATCGTCCACTCGAGGTTGCCGTGGGTCAGCACGGTGCCTTTGGGTGGGCCGGTGGTGCCGCTGGTGTACACGAAGGTCGCGTAGTCGCCGGGCCGGATGCCGTTGGCGCGACGTTCGACGACGTCGGGTTCCGACTCGAGTCGGGCGGTGCCGTCGCTGCGCAGGCGGTTCAGGTCGATCAGCACGTCGTCGCGGTCGAGGCCGGGGAACGGCGACAGCCCGACGACGACCTCGAGGTCGGGTAGGTCGGGGAAGTGCAACAGGACCTTGGCGAGCTGCTCGGCGTCGTCGACGAAGCAAACCCGAGCCCCGGAGTCCGCCAGCACGTAGGCCGCCTGCGAAGCGGAGCTGGTCGGATAGACGGGCACGGTCACCCCACCGACCGAGAGGATGCCCATGTC
>Ga0181594_10005679_pt1 | contig 10916 bp, 11 predicted proteins | sample 071ome_18_FD_145603 | JGI IMG/M metagenome (GOLD analysis project Ga0181594, IMG submission 145603) | Coastal salt marsh microbial communities from the Groves Creek Marsh, Skidaway Island, Georgia - 071413BT metaG (spades assembly) | ecosystem: Environmental > Aquatic > Marine > Intertidal zone...
CAACCGTGGTACTCCAACACGAAACCAGATGACTCCATTTGGTATGTCCTATAATGGCGCGCGTCACGAGGGTGATCCATCATGAATATCCCGTTCGTCCGGGAACTTGACTTCGATTACGGCGAGGTGACGCAGCTGTCGCCGGGGATACGGCGAGTGATCGCCAAGAACCCCTCCCCTTTTACCTACTACGGCACAGGCACCTACATCGTCGGGACCGGAGAGGTCGCGGTGATCGACCCGGGACCGGACCTGGCCAGTCACGTCGATGCGCTCGAAAACGCGCTTGAGGGAGAATCGGTCACCCATATCCTTGTCACCCACACCCATCGCGACCATTCACCGGCAGCGCGCATTCTTCAGCGTCGTGTGGGCGGCATGATCCATGCGTTCGGCCCTCATGGCTCAGGCCGACCGGAAGCAGCCGGGGCCGTCGAAGAAGGCGCGGACCATGACTTCGCACCCGACATCAGGCTCAAAGACGGAGACACACTGGTCGGACCTGACTGGACGCTTGAAGCGGTGCACACCCCGGGGCATTGCTCCAACCACCTGTGTTATCGCCTGCACGAGGAACATGCGCTTTTTTGCGGCGATCACGTCATGGGCTGGTCGACAACCGTGGTCGCGCCACCCGACGGCGATATGCAAGCCTATATGAAGTCCCTAAGGCAATTGCTTGCCGACGACGATGTCGTGTATTGGCCCACCCACGGCCCCGCTATTCGCGACCCTCAGTCATTTGTGCGCGCCTATATTGCCCACCGGGAAGCACGCGAAGACCAGATTCTGTCGTGCATTGAGGCTGGCGATAACACCATCGAAGCCATGGTTGCGAAAATGTACGCGACCGTTGACCCCCGCCTTCATCCTGCCGCGGCGCGTTCGGTCCTGTCCCACCTCATTCACTTGGTGGAATCGGGAAGGGTCACGACAAATGGGGCGGCCTCTCTAGACGCTACCTATGCGCTGAGCGGCTAGGGTCGGCCCTAGTGGGCCATGAGCACCGGAATCTCGGCATTTTGCAGTACCACACTAGTCGGCCCGCCAAGCATCATGTGCCGCAGTCGGCTATGGGTGTAAGCGCCCATCACCATCATGTCGGCACCAACCTCCTTTGACTTCTCTAGGAGAACGTGCCCGATCGGTTGCGTTGATTCGGTGATTTCGGCCACATCTGCCTCGATGTCGTGACACGCGAGGTACGACACCAACTCATCGACATGAGAGGCCGACCGAAAGGCTTCGGGCACCACCATGACGACTGCCCTCTCGGCCTCTCCTAGAAAATGCAGCCCGGCACCCGCACCTATCGCACGTACGGCCTCGATACTGCCGTTCCAGGCGATGCTGATGGTCTTGCCGAATTCCCGGACCGGCCCCGGCGGCGCCAACAAAACGGGCCGGCCTGTCTCAAGAAGGGCGATTTCCAAAGTCGTCCGCTGTGTATCGCCCTTGCCTCCCGAACGAGACGCGACGATCAGGTCCGATAGACGTCCGCGAACGGCGAGCAGGTCGTCCTCCCGACCCACGGCGGTGGAGAAGCTGGCGGAAAAGCCCGCGCCCGACAATCCCTCGGTAACGGGTGCATCGGTCTCTTGGCACAGGCGGGTAAATTGCTCATGGGCTCGCTCGCGTCGCTCGCCGCCTTCTTTTTCGACCGCTGACATGATGTCCTGGATCATGTTGCTGGTCATGCCCTCGGCCATGTAGGCCACACTGTCGCGAGGATCGAGGGAAACATGAAATGCTTCGACATGGGCGCCCAGATGGCGGCCAACATGAAGCGCATTCGCCAGCGTTGCTTCAGCGCTTTCGGCGCCACTCATCGGCGCGAGAATGATCTTGATCGCCACGGTCCAGGACCTCCCAATAACATCGTTGGCGGATCATACCCTTATGGCAGACCCGAACCTAGCCGACTAATGAAAAACCGGATGATCCTCGTCGACGCCGGCGGGATCTTGATGAATGATCACTTCGGCCTCCGGGAACGCATCTCTCAGGCGCAACTCCACATCGTCAGCGATCCGATGCGCCTCCATAAGGGAGATATCCGACGGTAATTCGAGGTGAAGCTGAATAAACGAATCCCGTCCCGAGCTGCGGGTCCTGAGATCATGCATATCGATCACCTCAGCCGGGGACGTCGCGATCTCTTTGATCTTGCGTCGCACATCCTGCGGAAACTCGCGGTCCATCAACTCGTCAAAGGAACGCTTGAATATGCGCCACGCGCTATACAACACGAACGCCGCGATCCCGATGGCAAAGACCGGGTCCGCAAACGCAATGCCAAACGTCCCCGATAGGATCAGCGCCACGATTACCGAAGCGTTGAGGGCAAGATCGGATTTGTAGTGGAGGGAGTCAGCTGCAATTGCCACCGATTTGGTCCGCCGAATCACATAGGACTGGTAGAGAACCAAACCTAGTGTCGCGACGATCGCATAGATCGACACCGCGATACCCACACCGCCATTTTCGACGACGACGGGTCGCGCAAGCCGTTGCACCGCTTCGAAAACGAGAAACACTGCCGAGCCGGTAATAAAAGCCGCCTGCCCCAGCCCGGCGAGCGACTCGGCTTTGCCGTGGCCGAAGCGATGCTCCCGATCGGCAGGTTGCAGCGCGTGCCGAACTGCAAACAGGTTGATGACCGATGCCGCCGCATCAAGCAACGAGTCGATCAGCGCACTCAGCATGGCGACGGAATCGGTAATGGTCCAAGCGGCAGTCTTCGCGACGATGAGGGTCCCCGCGACGGCAACCGACGCATAGGTCGCCTGTCGCATCATTCGTCCGCCGCGCGCCGCGTCGGTTTCCGTCTCAGGTGGTCTCTCTGCCATGATCAGGGGTGCAATAACCGGTGCTTCCAGGTGCCGCCCGCTTCCCGCGTAAACTCGACCCGCTCATGAAGTCGCGACGGCATTTCCCACCAAAACTCGATCAAGGTCGGCACCAACCTATACCCGGACCAAAAGTTGGGGCGCGGCACCTCGCCGCCCGCAAAACGACCTTCCGTTTCAGCTACGGCGGCCTCAAGGTCGGCACGATTTTCGAGGGTCTGCGATTGCTGAGACGCCCAAGCCCCAATCTGGCTGCCGCGTTCGCGTGTTGCAAAATACGCATCCGCTTCTTGCGCAGGCACCAAACTCGTCGTGCCCTCGATGCGGATTTGGCGGCGCAAACTTTTCCAGTAGAGACACAACGCCGCACGCGGATCCGCTTCTAGGTCGCGTGCTTTTCGGCTTTGGAGATTGGTGTAAAAGGTAAATCCGGCTGAATCGACGTCCTTCAACAAGACCATCCGCACGCTCGGCGAGCCGTCTGAACCGATTGTGGCAAGTGCGGTGGCACTGGGGTTGAATGCCTCGCCCTCCGCCGCCGCATCCAACCACTGGCGCGTCGTAGTAATAGGGTCTTGGTGGGTCGGTATGTTCACGGCTGCCAAAAAGGGCTCCTCGGGATCACGCATGGTACCTGGACCGGTCCACCTAACCCTATCGATTCCGACGGAAAAGGCACCGCAACGCCGTGAGACTTTCGCCAGACCGGCGCCGTTTCTATATAATGGACGGGCCTCGACCGACAAGGGCCGTCTGGTTGAGGGGGGCTGTGAAGCAAGAACTTTTGCCACGTTATTGGATAGAGGAAATTGTGATGTCCCTTTCGAAATTTGCCCTCGTTGCCGCCGTCGGATTGTCCCTCGCGGCCTGTGAGACAACCGGCGAGAAACAAGGCGCCGGCACGATTATCGGCGCCGTCGGAGGCGCTATAGCCGGCGCCCAGTTCGGCAAAGGCGACGGAAAACTGGCGGCGACCGCCGTCGGCACTCTGTTGGGTGCGTTTGTCGGCAGCGAGGTCGGCAAGTCGCTCGACCGGGCAGATCAACTGGCGATGGCGCAAACAACCCAGCAAACCCTCGAAGCCGCGCCAAGTGGGCGTACAAATTCTTGGCGCAACCCTGATTCGGGAAATTCGGGTACCATCACGCCGACACGCACCTACACCAAGAATGACGGGCAGCCATGCCGCGAGTTCCAACAGACCGTCACGATCGGCGGCGAAATCGAAGAGGCCTACGGCACGGCCTGCCGTCAGGCGGACGGCACCTGGAAAATCGTCAACGGATAGAGTCCTGCGGACTTTCCGCCGAACGGCGGGATGAACCGCAGAAGGTCGTTTCCCGCCGCCACCGCTTGGGTCGCCTTACGGGCACAACGCTCGTCTTGGCGGCCCTGCTCTTTTGCGGCACGACAACGCAGGCCTTTGCCGACTTTGAAAGCGGCGTCGCCGCGTTCGATGGCGGTGACTTCACCACGGCGTACAACGAATGGCTGCCGCTTGCAGCCAGCGGCGATCCCTTCGCCCAGCGCAATATCGGTCATCTCTACCGGCTCGGCCTCGGTGTCCCGCAAGATTTCGCTGTGGCCTTCAATTGGTACCAACGAGCGGCCGACCAAGGGTTGGTCCGCGCGCAGGCCAACCTCGCCAATATGTTGCTGCGTGGTCAGGGCATTGAACAAGATCCCACAGGTGCCGCGGCTTGGTTTCATCGCGCCGCATCGGCCGGACACGCAATTTCCCAATTCAATATCGGACAGATGTATCGCAAGGGCCTTGCCGTCGGCCAGGATAACAGCCGAGCACTCGGTTGGTTCCAACTCGCGGCTGAAGCCGGCCACGAGCGCTCGATCGAACTGGTGGCAATCATGACCGCGGAAGGGGTTCAACCGGCAAGCGATGAGGCCCTCCTTGAGTCGCCGTTCGACACCAAGACCGTTGGCACCGTTGCGCCCAATCGGAGTCAAGGCACCGAACCACAAGATAGAGAACCAGCCCTTGCCGAAGAAGACGAGGAGGAGGACGACGACCCATTCGCTTCTCTCCTGAATGACGACGACGAGGCCGACGAAAATACAGCGCGTGCCAACAATAGTGCTGGCGGCAGCGATACTCGGCCTGCGGTCGACGCGGATTCTTCAGACGACGCAGACAACTCTATCGCTCTGGACGAGCCCAAAGATGACCTGCTGGACGAACCCGCCGATGATGATCTGTTGGACGACGATCTAGTCGGTGGCGACGACGAGGAAAGCGGGCCCCAAGAGCAAGTTGCCGGTCTGCCCAAGGCCGATCCCAGCCAGGACGCGATCATCGGCGGGGAAAGCGAAGCGGACGCGACCGCCATTGAGCCTGCGGAGGATGATCTGGTCGGTACGGATGATGACCTATTGACCGACGAAGGGGACGCGGCGACCTCCGAAGCCGCTCCACAGGTCGCCGCACGAACACCTGAACCGCTAACCCGGCAGCCCCGCATCTCCGATGAGGCAATGGCCGCCGCGGTGAGCGAAGGTCTCAGCGCCTACCAAAGCAAAGACTACACAACGGCGTTGCGGACCTGGCTACCGCTCGCGGAGGCGGGCAACCGCGATGCCCAATTCTACGTCGGCGGTCTCTATATGGATGGCGCCGGCGTCGCCGAAGACCGCGTCCGCGCCCACGCTTGGTGGCGCTTGGCCGCCGATCAAGGCCATGCACGAGCCGCCGAGTTCCTTGAAGTCATTGTCGCCATCATGTCACCGGAACAACTGACGGCGGCACGGGACTTAGCCGGACAGCTCCGCGCCTCCATTCGCTGAGGCATTAACCGACGGTTAACCCTAATTCCCGTATCTTGTCAGCGGTTGGCAGGATATCGGACTCATGAGAGATCCCTATAGGACCCTGGGCATTCCGCGTGATGCGGGTCATGACGCGATCAAACAGGCTTATCGCCGCTTGGCGATGGAGCTTCATCCTGATCGCAATCCCGATACACCCGAGGTCGCCGATAAATTCAAAGACGTCAATGCCGCATATGCCTTGATCGGCGATCCCCACAAACGCGCGCGATTCGATCGGGGCGAGATTGATGCTTGGGGTCGCCGGCGCCCCAAACCTCCCAATCCGCCCAAGACCAAAGCGCAGAATTCGTCTGAAGATCACGAGGCGAAACCCAAGACGGAAGCAAAAAAGGCCTCGGGCACCTCAGCCTCCCCGCACAAGGCGGCAAAACCGCAGCCGCCAAAAAACAACAGTCGCGTTCGCCCACAGAAACATGGGCAGCAAACCGGCCGTGACGGCGCACAGGGGACGACGACATCGCGTTGGCTCGGCGGCGCCATCAAAGCCGACGACCTCTTCGGTCCATTTCGGTCGAGCAAATCACCCCGCGAGCAGCAGTCTTCACCCCCGTCACAGGAAGCCACGCACAAGCTACGCGTCACGTTCATCGAGGCCGCCCAGGGCACCACAAAACGCCTGACCGCCGGCCGCGGTCGAACGCTTGACGTCCTCGTGCCTGCCGGCATCCGTGACGGGCAAATCATTCGCCTCAAAGACCAAGCCATCGGCCGACTAGGCCGCCGAACGGATGCCCTCGTGAAGATCGATGTGACCCCGCACAAGGTCTTTCGCGCCGAAGGCGACGACGTACATCTTGAGGTTCCGATTACACTCGAGGAGGCCGTCCTAGGCGCGCGCATTCGAGTCCCGACGGTCAACGGGTCCGTTGAAGTCACCATCCCAAGCGGTGCCAACTCAGGTGCGCAGCTTCGTCTTCGTGGCAAAGGCTTGCGACGGCCCGGCAGCACCGTGACCGGCGATCAGGTGATCCGGCTCGTTATCAAATTGCCGCAGACCGTGGATTCCAGCCTCAAAGCATTTGTACGCGAGCGTCAGGGGCATACCGATTTCGACCCGCGCCAGAATCTCGCGTCGGTCTAGCCCTTCAATTTGACGACAAAACCGGTTGGTGTAGGATGCCGCGGCATCCCACCATCGGGCGATTCGCCCACCCTTAGCACGGAGACGCGGTACCAATGAGTGCTCCAGCGAGCCTTATGAAAGGCAAACGCGGATTGATCATGGGTGTGGCCAATGATCGTTCGTTGGCCTGGGGAATTGCGCAGATCGTTGCCGAACATGGCGCCGAAGTGGCCTTCACGTATCAAGGCGAGGCACTCGGCAAACGGGTCAAGCCGCTCGCTGAAACCCTTGGCTCGGACATCGTTCTCCCCTGCGACGTCACCGATGATACGAGCATCGACGCGGTATTCGCGACGTTGGCCGAGAAATGGGGCCAGCTGGATTTTCTCGTCCACGCCATCTCGTTCTCCGACAAGAACCAGTTGCGCGGTCGCTATGTCGACACGACGGCCGACAACTTTCGTATGACGATGGATATCTCGTGCTTCTCGCTGACCGCTGTATGCCAACGCGCCGAGAAACTGATGACCGATGGCGGCTCGATCGTCACGCTGACCTATTACGGCGCCGAGAAAGTCATGCCCCATTACAACGTCATGGGCGTGGCGAAGGCGGCACTAGAGGCGAGCGTGCGATACCTTGCGGCGGACCTCGGTCGCAACAACATTCGGGTCAACGCGATCTCGGCGGGCCCTGTGAAGACCCTTGCCGCAAGCGGCATCGGCGACTTCCGCTATATTTTAAAGTGGAACGAATACAACGCACCGCTACGGCGCACGACGACCATTGAGGAGGTTGGCGGCGCAGGCTTGTACCTGATGAGCGACCTAGGTCGTGGTGTTACCGGCGAAGTGCATCATGTCGATAGCGGCTACCATGTCGTGGGCATGAAAGCCGTCGATGCGCCCGACATTTCTGTCGCGGAAAAAGACTAGACGGCCGAAAGGCCGGCTCCGGCCATGTCACACAATACTTTCGGACACCTCTTTCGCGTGACCACTTGGGGCGAGAGCCATGGCCCGGCCATCGGTGGCGTCGTCGACGGCGTGCCGCCGCAGATCGAGTTGGCAGAAACTGACATCCAGCCATGGCTCGATAGACGACGCCCAGGACAAAGTCGCTTCACAACGCAGCGCCAGGAACCCGACACCGTCGAAATCCTGTCGGGCATCTTCGAGGGGCGGACGACGGGTACACCAGTCTCGCTCCTGATCCGCAATCAAGACGCGCGGTCAAAGGATTACGGTGACATCCAGGACAAATACCGTCCCGGCCACGCCGATTACACCTACGACGCCAAGTATGGCATTCGCGACTACCGGGGTGGTGGCCGGTCCTCCGCGCGCGAAACTGCGGTCCGCGTCGCCGCGGGCGCTATTGCTCGAAAGATCCTTGGCCAGACGATCAGTATTCGCGGCGCACTGGTTCAAGTCGGCAGCGACACGATTGACCGCGCCAGGTGGGATTGGGATGAAACCAACCGCAACGCGTTCTTTTGCCCTGATTCTGACGCCGCAGAACGTTGGACCAGTCTCCTCGACCAGGTGCGAAAAGACGGCTCCTCGGTCGGCGCGGTCATCGAGATCGTGGCCAGCGGCGTACCGGCGGGGTGGGGTGCCCCGCTCTACGGCAAACTCGACGCTGATCTCGCCGCCGGCATGATGAGTATCAACGCGGTCAAAGGGGTGGAGATCGGCGCGGGTTTCGGCGCCGCGGTGCTTTCGGGCGCAGAGAACGCCGATGAAATGCGGATGGACAATGGGCGTATCGCCTTCACGTCCAACAAGGCGGGCGGCATCCTGGGCGGAATTGCGACCGGCCAAGACATCATTGTGCGGTTCGCCGTGAAACCGACGTCATCCATCTTATCCCCACGTGCAACGGTGACGCGGACAGGCGATGAGACCGAGATCGCCACAAAAGGCCGCCACGATCCCTGCGTCGGCATTCGAGCGGTTCCCGTTGGCGAGGCAATGATGGCTTGCATCCTGGCAGATCACCTACTGCGCCACCGCGCGCAGAACGACACGCCGTAGCGAACCTGCCACCCGTCGCAAGACGACCGGTTTGACTGCGCTCACACCGAACGACGACCGGAGGCTGTTTTGACCCAACCAGACCATGTTCATGCGCTCGATCTCAAAGAACCGGATCGCGCCTCGCTCGATGACGACCTCCAAAAGTACTATTCGATCTGTGACGAGAAGATCGGGTTCATCCCCAACGTGCTGCGCGCGTACTCGTGGAACCAGAAAAAGCTGCGGTGGTTCTCCCGTTTCTACAATGAGATCATGCTCGGCGACTCGGGCCTAACGACGCTCGAACGAGAGATGATTGCCGTCGTCGTGTCATCCGCAAACCGCTGCTACTACTGCCAAGTCGCCCATGGCGCTGCGGTCCGTGACTACGCCGATGACCCTGTTTTGGGCGAGTTCATGGTCATGAATTACCGCAATGCCGAATTGTCGCCTCGACACCGCGCAATGCTCGACTTTGCCTTCAAACTAACGACCGAATCGCACTTGGTCGGCGATGACGACCGCCAAGCTTTGCGGGACGCTGGGTTTGCCGACGCCGACATTTGGGATATCTGCGATGTCGTCGGCTTATTCAATATGACAAACCGCGTCGCAGCGGGCGTTGATATGATGCCGAATCTCGAATACCACGCTCAAGCGCGTTAGCGCTCGAATAGCGCAACAACTTCAAGGTGTTGCGACCAAACGAATTGATCGATCGACACGACCCTACGTAAGGCATAGCCACCGTCCACCAAGAGACGGGCGTCCCGCGCAAATGTTGCGGGATGGCACGAAACCGCAACTACCGTCGGGACATCGCTTTGCGCCAAAGCCGTTGCCTGTGCCGCCGCCCCCGCGCGGGGTGGATCGAAAACCACGGCGTCGTAGGCTGCTAGCTCGTCGAGGGCCAGGGGGCGACGAAAGAGGTCGCGGGACGCCGCACCAAGAGCATGCAGCTTTCCCCCCACCCCCGCAGCGGCCCGAAGGGCATCGATCGCGTAGCGATCCGAATCGAACGCGTCGACGGCGCCGCGCCTTGCCCGTCCGAGCGAAAGAGTCCCGCAACCGCAGAACAAATCTGCGATCCGCTTGGCATCGCCGACCATGTCGGTCACCGCATTCTGCAAGGCGATTTCACCATCCACACTTGGCTGCAAGAATGTCGCGGCCGGAAACTTCAGGGCAACGCCTGCCATCGTCACAATCGGCGGCTGGTGCTGAATGATGAGATCGGGGGCCCCACCTTGGCCCGCACGCCAGGACACCCGTGCGACACCAGTATCCGAGGCGAACCTCCCGATCGCTTGGCGCACCTCAAGGTCAGGTTCGTGCCGCTGCTCCAGCGTCACGTCAAGGCCGTTGTCGCACACCGTTACGTCGAGCCGGCCTGCGACCTCTAATCGAGAGGCCAATTTGCGGAAGCCGTCGAGCATCGCAACAATGGACGGATGCAACGCGGGGCACATCGACATATCGACGATCCGGTGCGTTCCGCGCGCACGAAATCCCAGCAACACGCAGCCTTTGGTTCGTCGCCACGCCAGCGTCGCGCGACGGCGCGTGCCTGCGTCGATCATCACCGGCTCGGCGACCGGCGGGGCTTCGAAGCCACGCCGACGCAAGGCGCCAACGATTTGTTCGCGCCGCCAGTTCAGATAAGTCGCGGCATCGAAATGTTGCGCCACACAACCACCGCAGTCGGCGAAGTGTTGGCAAACAGGGGCAATGCGATGCCTCGAAGGAACCACAACCGCTTCGAGGGTGCCACGACAATCTTGATCCGCCACGAACCGAATCGTGTCGCCAGGGACCGTCCAAGGCACGTATACCGTTCGGGTGTTTTGACACACTAACCCGTCCCCGGCATGTCCAATGCCAGTGACTTGAGCCTCGACAGCTTTAGTCATGGCGCGCGGCAATGAGGAATTCTCTGTTGCCGGCTGGCCCTTGAATCGGGCTCTCGGTCAACCCGACGACGGTCCAATCCGGCAAGTTGTTAAGCCAAGCTTGAATGGCCTCACAGACCTCTTGGTGAACCGCAGCATCGCGAATCACCCCGCCTTTTCCGACCCGGTCTTTGCCTGCCTCAAACTGAGGTTTGATCAGGGCAACGAGAATGGCGCCGGGAGCGGCCAAGCC
>Ga0181594_10005684_pt1 | contig 10908 bp, 10 predicted proteins | sample 071ome_18_FD_145603 | JGI IMG/M metagenome (GOLD analysis project Ga0181594, IMG submission 145603) | Coastal salt marsh microbial communities from the Groves Creek Marsh, Skidaway Island, Georgia - 071413BT metaG (spades assembly) | ecosystem: Environmental > Aquatic > Marine > Intertidal zone...
TCCCGGCGGGGCTCTGTTGACCGTAAGTGGAGGGTTTCTGTTCGGCGCCGCGGCGGGCGTCACTTTTTCGGTTATCGGCGCGACCATCGGCGCGACCTTGCTGTTCCTGGCCGCGCGAACCGCGTTTAGCGATATCTTGAGAGGCCGGGCCGGCTCCGCGATCGACCGGATGCGCGAAGGGTTTCAGAAGAACGCGCTGAGTTATTTGTTGTTCCTGAGATTGGTGCCGGTTTTTCCGTTCTTTCTGGTCAACCTGGTGCCCGCGTTCCTGAACGTGCGTTTGCCGATCTTCGTGATCGGCACCTTCGTTGGGATTATCCCCGGCTCCTTGGTCTTCACGCTTGTGGGTAGCGGCCTGGATGAGATCTTTGCCCGAGGCGAGGAACTATCGCTTTCGTCGGTTCTGAGCGTCGAAATGATCCTGGGTTTCACGGGCCTCGGCCTGCTCTCCCTGGTGCCGGTTGTCTATAAGCGCCTGCGAGGCTCGACCGTCTAGCCGCGCCGCGCCGCGCGGTGGCGAGAGCGATAGTCCGGCGGCCTCTTGCGAACCCAGCTGATGAACCGGGCGATCCTGGGATCGGCGCGCAGGCTCGCCACATCCTTGAATTCGGTGGCGAGTTCACGCTCCGTGAACACCGAGTGCAGTTTACGGTGGCAGATCGCGTGCAGCCAAGACCAAGCGTCTCCACCCTCGGATCTGGGGATCCAGTGGTGTCGATCGACATTCGGCCCCGCCAGCATCGAACGCCCACATATCGGACAGGGGCCAAGGTCCTCACGCGCCGACATTGCTTGTGACCGGATTTGTTTCAATGACTTAGCGACTAAGTTTTCTTGATTTGAGCCGGTTTGCCAAGTCCGTCCGCCTGGTAAATCGGCCCTCCGTGACGACAGAACATTTTGCAAACCCGTGCTTCATGCTTATCTGTACGCTAATCGACACCGTTGGACCGCCGGAATGACACGAGACGAGCTTGACTGGGAAGACGAGTACAGCGCGCCGAAGCGACGGATCGTACCCCGGGTCGCGCGCGCCGGCGGCATGGGGGTCGTCGGGCTGATCGGCCTGATGGTCCTGTACTATATTGTCGGCATGGCCATGGTCCATCGGGTTTCGGACGACACCACCTTCGAGACGGAGAATGTGGATCCCGGCGCGAGTGGTTCGGTCGCGATTGCCGCCGCGTTGATCGACCGCGAGATCAACCAGAACAATTGGGTCGCCAATGACCCGTTCTTCAAGCCTGGCGTGCTCTTGGACAACATGCCGAATTTCCAGCAGGGCGTGATATACGCGCTCTCCCGGTTCGCGCTGGAACTGTCCGATCAGCTTGGCCGGACACGCGGCTCAAGCGAGGTGGACAAGGATCTGGACAAGGCGGCCGGATTGTTGAAATACCCAGGCAATATCTGGATCTGGGATCTATCAACCTCGTGGAAGCCGACCGCGCCGTCCGAGGATCAATACAAGGCGGCGCGCGAATCGCTGCTGGCCTACAACAAGCGCGTGGCCACCGGTGAGGCGACGTTTGAGCGCCGAGCCGACAATTTGCAGGGAACGCTCCTGCGATTTACCGCCGATATCGGCTCCAGTTCCGCGATTATCGACCAGCATCTGACACTGGCCGGTGGTTGGGGGATCGATACCAAGGTGGATGACATCTTCTATTCCACCAAGGGGCGGCTCTACGGCTATTACATGGTGCTTCGCGAGTTGGGGCGCGACTTCGATAAGGTGATCGCGGATCGCGAACTCTCGGCGTCCTGGGCCAGGATGCTGGACTCAATGCGGCAGGCGGCGAGCTTGGACCCGATCATCGTCGTCAACGGCGCTCCCGGCGGCGCGCTTATGCCGAGCCATCTTGCCTCGCTCGGCTTCTATCTCCTGCGTGCCCGCACTCAGTTGCGCGAGATCACGAATATCCTGCAGAAATAACGCGCTCGCGGAGGGCGCGTTTATATGTTCCGATCATCGGATCGCTCGGCGTTGGCGATGGCCTGTCGGAACGCTTCGAAGGCGCGTGAGGTTTCGACGGGATCGCTCGGGCGAGAGGGACGGGGATCAATTTCCTGCGCGATGAACTGGGCCACGAACGGCGTGGAGAGGGTTTGCGAGATGGGCCGGTCGCCACGGATTGGCGCCTCTTGCGTGAAGCCCGTTCGCGGACCAGACTCGCGCGCGGCGGTTTCAGGCCTGGAGTCGAGGCGTTGGGCGTCGTTTCGAGCGACGTCGGAACGCGTTGCCGAGCCGGTTTGAATTGTGGTGGCGAGGGCCGAAATCGGACTATCGAAGGACGATGGCGCCACCATGCGACAGTATCCTCATGGAACCGGGAGAGCTTGGGGCTTCGAATTGATTTCCGCCATTGCCCGCCCTGGGAGTTGTGGCGGAGACATTAACGCCCAGGGTCCTAAGAAACCGTTACTTTTTATCGCCTGACCGACCGCCACTCATCGCCCTGAGTTGCTTTTGCATCAGATTGAGTTGATCCTGCATCGCTTTCAGGGGGTCCATCGCGGGGCTTGGCGATGGTTGCGGCTCGGGTTGCTCCGGCGCCGACGGGCGCTGTGTCGGGGTCGCGGGATTGAACATGCCAAGCGCGTTCTCGAACATTGCCATGTTCTGTTTGGTCAGTTCCTCGAATTGGCCGAAAGGAAACATTCCTCCCAGCGCTTCCTTCATTTGGTCTCGGGTTTGTTCTTGGTTCTCGGCGAAGGTCGACATTGCGTGATCAAGATAGCGTGGTACCACCATTTGTAGGCTGTCGCCGTAAAACCCGATGAGTTGGCGAAGGAAGCCGATCGGGAGCAGATTCTGGCCCTTGGCCTCCTCCTCGACGATGATTTGAGTCAGAACCGATCGGGTAATGTCCTCGCCGGTCTTGGCGTCATAGACCACGAAGTCCTCGCCGTCCTTGACCATCTGGCAAAGGTGATAGAGTGTCACATAGCTGCTGGTCGCGGTGTTGTAGAGCCGGCGATTGGCGTATTTCTTGATCGTTATGACGTTCGGATTGTTCCCGCCGTCCGGGCCTCCGCTCGCGGCATTCCGACGTTTGGAGCCGCCTTGTTTCGCTTCCGTCCGCTTTTCAGTGCCCGCCATGGTTCCGTCCGATTGCTTGCGTTTTAACCATGCCCGTCGCGCTCCTGGTCGCCGAATTGTCGCGTCCGCGCCCGGATGAACGTGTTGCTTTGCAATGATAGAGCTCAAAAAGCAAGGCGAATCCACGTTACCTGGAGTGACGCGTTGCGAAATGACGCTTGGAGAGGCAGAATCCACCCTAGGCATTTTGGATCGCGCGGCATCAAGGACCGACTAGTGAATGACGGATCAGAAGGACCCCGCGGATCTGGCGCGGCGCTTTGTCGATCTATGGCAACAGCAGATGAGCGCCATGTCGCGAGATCCGGAAATGACCGATGCCGCGGCCCGGTGGTGGCGGTACTGGATAAACGCCGGTGTCGCGGCGCCGTTCGGCGCGGCCGCCGATCAGGCCCCAGGTAGTGACCATGAGGGACCGGTCGAACCCGCCGCCACCGAACCCGACCTTCGATCGGCTCGGCCCACGGCCTCTACCGCTGTACCTCGGGACCGCGATGCTGACATGGACGAGCTCGCGTGCCGGGTCCTTGAGCTTGAGGAACGGCTTGCCGCCTTGGAAGCCGGGCCCCCAAGATCCGGAAGCCAGGGCAGTGACCGAGCGGTTCCGGGCCGACCTCTCCGCGTATCTCCAGGACGCGGGTCAAAACGATCCTGACGGTGGGACCGGCGAGGTTGGCTGGGCATCGTTTCTGGGCGCGTTGGACAGCGAAATCAACCGGCGTTTGTCTGGGTTTATAGAGGGGATAGCCGCCTATAGGCGCCATCCCTTCCGCCGTGTCGATAGCGAGCCGAACGCCGTCTGTAGTGACGGGTCCACCCGACTGCTGTTGCATGGTGATGGTGGCGGTCGACCGTTGCTGATCGTGCCGTCCCTGGTGAACCGCTATCACGTCTTGGACATCGCGCCCGGTAGAAGTCTGTTGAACCATCTCGATCAGGCCGGTTTCGCTCCATATGTCGTGGACTGGGACCGACCAGGAGAGATCGAACGTAACTTCACATTGACCGACTATATCGCGGGCCGGCTCGAGCGGGTATTGGATGTCGTCCACGATCACGCGGGCGAGCGCCCTATCCTGATGGGGTATTGCATGGGGGGATTGCTCGCGCTGGCCCTCGCGCAACGCCGCCAAAGGGATCTGCGAGGGTTGGTCTTGCTGGCGACTCCCTGGGATTTCACCGCCGGCGCGGGCCCATCGACATTTCGGCCGGATCTCCTGAAACCATTCTTGAGCGGGGTGTTGGATGCTCTTGGAGAATTGCCGACCGACATCATCCAGGCGATGTTTCACACGCTCGACCCGATGTTGGTGCCGCTAAAGTTTCTCCGCTTCGCCAAGATGGATATGAAGAGCCCGGAGGCCGAAGCCTTCGTGGCGCTGGAGGATTGGATCAATGACGGCGTGCCCTTGGCGGCGCCGGTGGCGCGAGAGGCCTTGTTTGGGTGGTACGGGGAGAACACCACCGCGCGCGGTCAATGGCGCGTTGCTGGCCGGGTCGTTGCGCCCGAGGAAGTATCTCTGCCCACGCTGGCGTTGATTCCCGGGAGAGACCGGATCGTGCCGCCGGAATCGGCTTCGGCGCTGGCCGCGGCGCTGCCGGAGGTGACAGAACTTGGAATCGCGCTGGGCCATATAGGCATGGTGGTAAGCGAAAAGGCCCGTGACCGGGCATGGACAACGATCGTTGATTGGCTGGAGAGTAGGTAATGAGTGGTGATGAAACCCCGGAACAGCGTCGTGCCCAAGATCTCAGATTGAGATTTCAGGCGCTGCACGAGATTGTCCACGCGGCCCGCGAGAGACTGAACCGTAATACCTGGGACTATCTGGTTGGCGGAACCGAGACGGAAACGACCTTGAAGCGCAATCGGGCGTCACTGGACGCGATCGCGTTCCGTCCGCGGGTGCTGCGCGACATGCGCAAGGTCGACGTGGGCGCGACGGTCTTTGGCCATTCGATGCGCCTTCCGATCTGTCTCGCGCCGATTGGGTCGCTCGAAAGTTTCGATCCCGAAGGCGGTGTCGCGGCGATGCGGGCCGCGAGCGAATTCGGTTGCGCCCTCATGCTGAGCTCGGTGAGCACCATTCCCCTGGAGGATGTCGCCAAGGCCGGACCTGGCTTCAATATCGCGATGCTTTACAAGCGCGGCGACGATGCCTTTCTGGACGCCTATGTCGAGCGGGCGATCGCCGCCGGCTACGACGCGTTTTGCCTCACCGTCGACAGCGCGAATTACAGCCGCCGAGAGCGGGATATCGCAAATCGTTTCGTGAAGCCATGGCGCACGGGCGGCGGCGCGGATTGGCAGGCCGCGCTGAATTGGACCGATGTGGAGCGCTACAAGAAGCGCTACGATCTGCCGATCGTCTTGAAGGGGATCGCCACCAAGGAGGACGCGCATATCGCTGTCGAGCATGGTGTCGACATGGTCTACGTGTCCAATCACGGTGGACGTCAACTCGACCATGGGCTCGGCGCCATGCGGGTACTGCCCGAAGTTGTCGAGGCCGTGGCGGGGCGCGCCGCCGTGGCGATCGACGGAGGTTTTTCCCGCGGCACCGACATTGTGAAGGCCATCGCGTTGGGGGCGGATCTGGTCGGCGTCGGCCGCATGCTCTGTTATGGCCTCGCGGCGGGCGGAAGCGCCGGCGTGGTACGCATGCTGGAGTTGCTGGAAGAGGAAACCGCCTTGGCTCTGGGGTTGCTTGGGGCGACATCATACGCCGAGATCGACGCGTCAATGCTGACGAATGCGGACCCGGTTGATCCGCCGCATGTGATGAGCGCCTTCCCGTTGCTGAGACGGCGGGACAACACGTACTAGGGGTCGAAAAATGATGCGCCGCAATAAATTGCTGCGGCGCAATAATTTTTGATGGTAATCGAAGTTCAGCCGCGGTATGAACCGCGCCAACGGGAAGTCGAGAGGAGAGAGCAATGAGCAATGTGGTGATCGCCGGTGCCGCGCGCACGGCCATTGGAGCATTTGGTGGGGGGCTTAGTGGACTTAGCGCGGCGGAACTTGGAGAGGTTGCGATCCGCGAGGCCTTGTCCCGCGCTGGAACGCCCGCCGACGCGGTTGATGAAGTGATCCTCGGACAAGTGCTTACCGCCGCCGCCGGCATGAACCCGGCGCGCCAGGCCGCCGTCGCCGCCGGCATCCCCAAGGAGCGTACGGCGCTCACCATTAATCAGGTATGCGGCTCCGGCCTTCGCGCCGTGGCGCTCGGCAGCCAGGCGATCCGGGCTGGTGACAGCGAAATCGTGGTCGCCGGCGGCCAGGAGAACATGAGTCTCGCGCCCCATGCCCAGCACCTGCGTGACGGTAAGAAGATGGGCGATCTCACTCTCGTGGACACGATGATAAAGGATGGCCTGTGGGACCATTTCAACGGCTACCACATGGGCAACACCGCCGAGAACGTGGCCGAGCAGTGGCAGATCACCCGCGAGCAACAGGACGAATTCGCCGTCGCCTCGCAGAACAAGGCCGAAGCCGCGCAAAAGGCCGGTAAGTTCGTTGAAGAGATCGTTCCGGTCACCATCAAGACCCGCAAGGGCGACGTGATTGTCGATACCGACGAGCACCCTCGTCATGGCGCCAGTCTGGAAGCGATGGCCAAGCTGCGACCGGCTTTCACGAAGGACGGCACCGTGACCGCGGGCAACGCTTCGGGAATCAATGACGGCGCCGCGGCCGTGGTGCTGATGACCGAGGAAGAAGCCGCCAAGCGGGGCATCACCCCGCTGGCCCGTATCGCCTCGTTCTCGACCATGGGTGTCGATCCGGCGATCATGGGAACCGGCCCGATCCCGGCGAGCCGGGCGGCGCTCAAGAAGGCCGGCTGGACCGTCGACGACCTCGATCTGATCGAGGCGAACGAGGCTTTCGCGGCTCAGGCTTGCGCGGTGAACAAGGATCTCGGCTGGGACACCGACAAGGTCAATGTGAATGGCGGCGCCATCGCGCTCGGCCATCCCATCGGTGCCTCTGGTACACGCGTGCTGATCACCCTGCTGCACGAGATGCGGCGGCGCGACGCCAAGAAGGGCTTGGCTACCCTTTGCATCGGCGGCGGCATGGGCGTCGCCCTTTGTGTCGAACGCTAGGCCGCGCGACGCGGAACCGGCGATAACCACACCCTATCAAACGGAGAGACGAAATGGCGCGCGTGGCATTGGTTACTGGTGGAACCCGAGGCATTGGTCGGGCGATCAGCGTCGCCTTGGCGGACAAGGGTTACACGGTGGTTGCCAATTACGGCGGCAATGACGAGCGCGCCAAGGCGTTCACCGAGGAGACCGGGATCGCGGCCTACAAATGGGATGTGTCCGATTTTGATGCTTGCGTTGCCGGTATCGCCAAGGTCGAGGCCGAGGTCGGCCCGGTCGAGATTCTGGTCAACAACGCCGGTATCACCCGCGACGGAACCATGCACAGGATGGGCCGTGAAATGTGGGACGCGGTCATCGACACCAATCTCGGCTCCTGCTTCAACATGTGCCGGGCAACCATCGAGGGGATGCGGTCTCGCAAGTTCGGCCGGGTGGTTAATGTCGGCTCGATCAACGGGCAGGGCGGGCAATATGGCCAGGTGAACTACGCGGCGGCCAAGTCCGGTATTCACGGTTTCACCAAGGCCTTGGCCCAGGAGGGCGCGCGCAACAACATCACGGTGAACGCCATCGCGCCGGGTTACATCGACACCGACATGGTCGCGGCTGTGCCGGACAACGTGTTGGAGAAGATCGTCGCGGGGATTCCGGTTGGCCGTCTCGGCAAGGCGTCGGAGATCGCGCGCGGCGTGCTGTTCCTGGTTGATGACGAGGCGGGTTTCATGACCGGCTCGACCCTTTCGATCAACGGCGGTCAGCACATGTACTGATCGCTCTGAAAAATCACGCGTCAAGGCGGCCGGCTCCGATTTCTGAGCCGGCCGCTTTCTTATTCACCAAAATCTCCGGCTTCGGCGCGAGGGAGCGAGACGACCCGCGCTTCTGTCTTGCCATGAACGCTTGAACCCGAGACGATGCGCGCGTGTCGCGCGGTGATGGCAGACAGGAGAACAGCCGTGGTCGGGGACCCGGATCGACCCAATTCTTATTCCGATCAGATGCGACTCGACGCGCTTCTCGATCTCCAACATTCGTTCTCGGGCGATGACGCGGCGTTCCTGCATGACGAGATGCTGTTCGTGGTTATCCACCAGACCGGCGAGCTGTGGTTCAAGCTGCTTTTGCACGAAACGCGCCTCGCGCGGCGGCGGATTGCCCGGGACGAGGTGCTCCAATCGTTCAAAACCTTGAGCCGTCTTCGCCGGATCGTCGACCAACTGACCCATGCCTGGGATGTGCTGGCGACAATGACTCCGGTTGATTTCCTCAGCTTTCGCGCGCGGCTGGGGGCCGCCTCGGGGTTGCAGTCCTATCAGTATCGGGAGTTCGAATTCCTTCTCGGGGCCAAGGATCCGCGCACGCTGGCATCGCTTGGACACGAACCGGCGGCGGTAACGCATCTGAAAGCGGTGATGGCGGAACCAAGTCTATATGACGAAGTGATCCGGCTTTTGGCCCGGCGGGGATTGCCGGTCCCCGAGAATCAGATCAATCGTGATTTCTCGAAGCCCAGGGAACCCGATCCAGGCATCGTGGCGGCCTGGCTCGCGCTATACCGGAATGTCGACGCGCATCCCGACTTGTATGAACTGGCCGAGAAACTGATCGACTTGGACCAGGGGATCGCGATATGGCGACACAACCACGCGACAACGGTGGAGCGGGTGATCGGCAACAAGACCGGCACCGGCGGCACGGCGGGTGTCGACTATCTAAGGCGCGCGGTGTTTAACAGGTTTTTCCCGGAACTCTGGGAGTGCCGGACCGAATTGTAGCGGGGCCGCGGGGAGAGGGTGATGAGCAGTGAAAGAACCGTCGGCGTGTTGGGCCTGGGTTCGATGGGCATGGGCGTGGCTCTGACCCTGGTGGAGCATCAATTCGCCGTGCGGGGCTATGACGTGCGCCAGGAGGCCATGGATAGTCTGGTCGAGGCTGGCGGGGCCGTGGGAAAAACCCCGGCGGATGTCGTCGCGGGATGCGGAACGGTAATCATCCTCGTGGTCAACGCCAGGCAGGTCGAGGAGGTTCTCTTCGGCGAGAACGGCGCGGTGGCGGGGATGGCCAAGGGCACGGTGGTTTTGCAAAGCAGCACGGTGCCGGCGGACTTCGCGCGGTCCTGTGCTGAACGCCTTGCCGAACATGGCATGATCATGCTCGACACACCGGTCAGCGGCGGGGCCGCCGGCGCGCGATCCGGGAATCTCTCGGTCATGGCCTCGGGACCTTCCGATGGATTTGATGCCTCCGCCTCGGTTCTGGAGGCAATCGCGGGCAAGGTCCACCGGCTTGGCGATGAGGTGGGCGTCGGCTCGACGGTCAAAACGGTCAACCAGCTTCTCGCCGGCGTTCACATCGCCGCGGCCGCCGAGGCCATGGCTTTCGGCGTGAGGGCCGGCGCCGACCCGATGGCGCTTTATGATGTGATTTCGGGCTCGGCAGGCTCCTCTTGGATGTTCCAGAACCGGGTGCCGCATATTCTGGACGACGACTACACGCCGCTCAGCGCGGTTGATATCTTCGTCAAGGATCTCGGCATCGTGCTGGAAACCGGACAGGCGATGACCTTCCCGCTCCCCCTGACGGCGACAGCCCACCAGCAATTTCTCGCCGCCTCGGCCGCCGGTTTCGGCCGCGAGGATGACAGCGCGGTGTTCAAGGTTTTTCAGCGTTTGGCGGGTGTTGAGATCAAGGACAAACGGTAGGACCGGATCGTGGTCGAAGGGGGCCTTCGACGATACTCAACCCTCCTTAACCCGCCCCCGACATCAGATCCCGGCTGATGATTTCCTTCATGATCTCGGACGAGCCGCCGGCGATGCGGGACATGCGCGCGTCGGCCCAGGCGCGGGCGATCGGGAACTCCCACATATAGCCGTAGCCGCCGTGCAGCTGTAGGCACTCGTCCACGACCTTGTTGAGCACTTCAGTTGAGTGAAGTTTCGCCGCCGCCGCCATCTCGGGGGACAACGCGCCCTTCACATGCAAGGCCAGGCACTGGTCGATGAAGGCGCGGGTGGCCAGCGCTTCGGTCTTTACCTCCGCCAGCTTGAAGCGGGTGTTCTGGAAGTCCGCGAGGCGGCGCCCGAAAGCCTGGCGCTCGGTGGTATAGGCAAGGGTTTCCTGCAGCGCGGCCTCGATGGACGTGGCGCAGCGGATCGCCACGACGAGACGTTCCTGGCTTAGCTGCTGCATCAGTTGCGCGAAGCCGCGACCTTCCTGGCCCAGAAGGTTGGTGATCGGAACGCGCACGTCCTCGAAGAAAAGCTCCGAGGTGTCCTGGGCCTTGCAACCGATTTTATCCAGGTTCCGGCCCCGCTTGAACCCTTCCCGATCGCCCTCGACCAGGATCAGGCTGATACCCTTGGCGCCCTCGTTCGGGTCGGTCTTGCAGGCGAGGATATAGAGGTCGGCGATGGTGCCGTTGGAAATGAACACCTTCTGGCCGTTGATCACGAAATGATTGCCGTCACGGTCGGCACGGGTCTTGATGCCCTGAAGATCCGAACCGGCGGCGGGTTCGGTCATGCCGATCGCCATCACGGTCTCGCCGGACACCACCTTGGGTAGCCATTCGCGTTTCTGATCCTCCGAGCCGTAGGCCTGCAGATAGGGCACGATGATGTCGGAATGCAGCGCGAAGGCGGGTCCCGACGCGCCGACCCGGGCCATCTCCTCATTGACGATGG
>Ga0181594_10005699_pt1 | contig 10884 bp, 8 predicted proteins | sample 071ome_18_FD_145603 | JGI IMG/M metagenome (GOLD analysis project Ga0181594, IMG submission 145603) | Coastal salt marsh microbial communities from the Groves Creek Marsh, Skidaway Island, Georgia - 071413BT metaG (spades assembly) | ecosystem: Environmental > Aquatic > Marine > Intertidal zone...
GACGCCGTGCCGGCCAATTTCGGAAACAGGTTCACGCCCGCCGCTGTCGCATTCGGGATGACCTGACCGTTGCCCCACCCCAGCATGGCGCTTGCTACCAACATTGCCGCCACACTCGCATGGCCCGACAGCGCAGCGACCAACAGCCCCGCCGATCCGGCAAACGTCACCAGTGTGCCCAGCGCTATGATCCGCGTGCTGCCGAACCGCTCCGCCATCCGCACGCTCAAGTAAGCGCTCGGGACGAAGAACAAGACGACCGGAATGGTCAGCAGACCGAACTGCGAGGGCGACAAGCCCAGAATATCGATTGCGACAAACGTGCCGCCCGCAAAGAACGCGTAAAAGGCGCCGTTTACGAACGCCACCGAAAGCAAGTACCCCATGAACCGCATCGAGCGCGCTAGGGTCGCATAGCCGCGCGCCAAGCCGGCAATCCCCACCGCCCGGCGCAGCGCCGGCGGATGGCTTTCCGCGAGATACAGCCCGCACGCGATCAACAAAACAATCCCAAGCACACCATTGAGGCCCATGCCCCATCGCCAGCCCACGGTTTCGTGCACCAACCCGCCAAGGTAAGGCGCGACCAACGCGGCCATCCCGGCACTGATGCTGATCCACCCGATCGCCTTGGGCGCGCCGTCGTGGCCGTACACGTCCCGCGATACCGCCGGCGGGAGCACGAACCCTGCCGCCGCCCCTACCGATTGCAACACGCGGGCAAGGACCAACACCTCGATGTTGGGCGCCACCATGCCTAGGAACGAACCAACAACGAACACCGCCGTCGCCCACATCAACACGCCTTTGCGACCGAACCGGTCCGATAGCGGTCCGTAGGCGATCTGGAAGGCGGCATAGCCCAACATGAACATCGTCAGGGTGAGCTGCACCATCGCGGGTGTCGTCGCGTACTCCCCGACCAGCGACGGCATCGCCGGCACGATGAACTGCATCGCCACGATCGACAGGGCGTTGACCGATAAAAGGAGGAAAAGCGTGTAGCGGTGCTCAGGCGGGGCGTTCAGCATCGCGCGACCTTATGCGTTCGACCCCACCCGAGGCGACCCTTTTTGCGTGACCGATCACCCGCTGGCCGCCAGGGCCTTGTGTCGACGCGCGATCGGGACGAACGCGACCAAGGCGCAGACCGCCAGCGCCGTCATCAGCAGCGCCACCGGCACCGTCGTGCCGTCATGGATGAAGCCATAGATTTGACTGGCCAACGCAGCCACCACCATTTGACTGACCCCGATCCAGGCCGACGCCGTCCCTGCTAGCTTCGGGTCGACGCTGACCGCCTCGGAAATGCAGGACGGCAAAACCTGCCCGTTCCCGAACCCCATGAACGCACTCGCGATCAGCAGAGCGGTTACGCTTTGGTGGCCCGACACCGAGACCACCAACAGGCCCACCGCTCCCGCAGTGGTGAACAGCGTACCGATTAGGATCACGCGCGTTGTCCCGATGCGTGCCGCCACGCGGTCGCTCAGGAACGACGCGGTCATAAAGAATGCGACGGCCGGGATCATCAAGAGCCCGAACCCCGACGGCGAAACCCCGAGCGTATCGATCGCCACGAACGCAGCCCCCGCCAAGAACGCATAGAACACGCCGTTCACCGAGGCGACGGCCAAAACGTAGCCCATGAACCCACGGGTCGACGCCAACGTCAGATAGCCGCGCAGGATCGGCGCCAGCGCCACGCGTTGGCGCACCGCGTTGCGGCTTTCTTTCAAATACAGCGCCGTCATGACCAGCATCACCGCGCCCAACGTGCCGGTCGCCAGCAAGCCGTAGCGCCACCCCGCGTATTGATGGATCACGCCACCGATCAGCGGACCTGCCGCCGAGATGAACCCGTTGGTCATGCTGATATAGCTCATCGCCCGCGGCGCACCGCTGTGCCCATAGACGTCACGCGCAATCGCCGGCACCAACACAAACCCCGCCGCCGCACCGATGGCCTGCAGCACGCGCGCCGCGATCACCATCTCGATGCTCAACGCCGCCGCGCCGAGAAACGAACCCGCGACATAGATCACGATCGCCGCCAGCAACACCGGCTTGCGTCCGAACCGGTCCGAAAGCGGCCCGTACACCGCCTGGAACAACCCGTAGGCCAGCATGAACAACGTCAACGTCAGTTGCACCGTCGCCGGTGTGGTCTCGAAGATCGTCACCAAGTCCGGCATCGCCGGCACGAAGAACTGCAGCGAAAAGGCGGACGTCCCGGTCAGCGCCAACAACAACGCCAAGGTATGCCGATGATCGGGGCGATGGTTCACGCCGATGCGCTTTCTTCGTCTCGCGGAGTGCGGCGTCCGATCATAAAGGTGGCCCCCAACCCGATCGCCGCCAGTAGCAACATGATCAGGCCGACCGGCAGGATGGTGTCGTGAACGAAAAGGCTAGCCACGAAACTAGCCACCGCACTCGCGCCCATCTGAAAAACACCCAGCATGCCCGACGCCGTTCCGGCGATGCGCGGATAGGCGCCGATCCCCATCGCCATCGACGGCGGAAAAACAAAGCCGCTCGCCACGCCCTGCAGGAACATCGGAACCATGATGGACGCCACCGAAAACCGCCCCGCGAGAGCCAATGCCACGAGCAATAAGATCGACAAAAACACCGCCACCGTCCCGATCGAAATGATTTGGTTCGGCGCCATGCGTCGCGACAGGCGCGCCACCATCAAGCTGCCGACCAAGAACCCACCGGTCGACATCAGCATCAACAACCCGAAGGCTTCTGGCTGAACCCCCAACACATCGATCAACACGAACGGCGCGGCCGCAATGAACGCAAAAAATTGTGCATTCACCGTGCCCACCATCAGCCCGTAGCCCAGAAAACTTGGCGAACGCAGCAACGTGCCGTAGGCGCTGGAGACGCCGCCGCCGCGTCCCGATAGTCGCCGAGACGGCGGATGGGTTTCGGGCAGCCACAAATACACCAACAACATCGGCAGCGCGGCGGCGACGGCAAGGAACCAGAAGTTCGCACGCCACCCGAACACGATCATCGCGCTACCGATCGACGGCGAGATCGCCGCCGTGATTCCCGCACCTACGGCGAGGTAACTCATGATCCGTACCGCGTCCTCGCGGCCGTACAAATCGCGCACGATGGCGCGCACCAAAACGCTACCGCAGCAAGCGCCGAATCCCTGCACCAAACGCGCCGCCAGTAGCCAGTCGATCGACACCGCTGCCGCACAGGCTGCGTTCGCCGCCAAGAACAGGAACATCCCGCCGAACAACACCGTGCGGCGCCCCAGCCGATCCGAGATCGGGCCATAGACCAGCTGACCGGCGGCAAAGCCCACTAGGAAGACCGTAATGGTCAACTGCACCGCCGCCGTCGTGGCCTCCAGCGACTGCGCGATGTCGGGCATCGAAGGCACAAAGACGTTGATCGCCACGATCCCGCCAACCTGGATGGACAACAGCAGCGGGACTGACGGCTTTTTTGTTTGTGAGGGGGTCATAGGGATGCGGAAAGACCGGCAACATAGCCGGAAGGCGGCGCCGTTGTCTCGTTCGCGGATTAGTTTGCGCGAAACGCCGCGCCGCGCTTGTGCAGCGCACCAAAGCCGCCATATATTCCCGCCCCTCAACCAGGACAGGTCCATGGAACTCCGCAACGTAGCGGTGATCGCCCACGTCGATCACGGCAAGACGACCCTTATTGACGCGCTACTGCGGCAAAGCGGCACCTTTCGCGCCAACCAGCAGGTGGCCGAACGCGCCCTGGACTCCAACGACCAAGAGCGCGAGCGCGGCATTACCATTCTCGCCAAGTGCACCTCGGTGGCCTGGCGCGATACCCGTCTCAATCTGGTCGACACCCCCGGCCATGCCGATTTCGGTGGTGAGGTGGAGCGCATTCTCGGCATGGTCGACGGTGTCCTGTTGCTGGTCGATGCCGCCGAAGGCGTCATGCCGCAAACCAAATTCGTTCTCGGCAAAGCCCTCAAGCTCGGCCTTAAGCCCATCGTGGTCCTCAACAAAACCGACCGCCCCGATGCGCGCCCCGACGAGGTCCACGAAGAGGTTTTCGACCTCCTAGCGTCGCTCGATGCGAGCGAAGAACAGCTCGATTTCCCTGTCATCTACGCCTCCGCCAAGAACGGTTGGGCCTCGCTCACGCTCGACGGCCCGCGCGAAGAGATCGCCCCCCTGCTCGACTTGATTCTTGAGCGGGTCGAGGTTGCGGCGGGCGATCCCGAAGCGCCTTTCGCGATGCTCGCGACCATCCTGGAATACGATTCCTTCTTGGGCCGTATCGTCACCGGGCGTATCCACTCGGGCCGCCTGCGCGCCAACATGACCGCCAAGGTGCTCACCATCGACGGCGAGGAAATCGAAACCACACGCCTTACCAAGCTCCTCGCCTTTCGCGGCCTCGAACGCGTGCCTCTGGAAAGCGCCGAAGCCGGCGACATCGTGGCCATCGCCGGCCTCGATAAAGCCACCGTGGCACACACGATTTGCGATCCCAGCGTCGAAACGCCGATCGCCGCCCAACCGGTCGATCCGCCCACGCTCGCGGTCACCTTCACCGTCAACGATTCGCCGCTCGCCGGACGCGACGGCGACAAGGTCACGTCCCGCCTGTTACGCGCCCGTTTGCTGCGCGAAGCCGAAGGCAACGTCGCGATCCGCGTTCGCGAAGCCGATCGCAAAGACAGTTTCGAAGTCGCCGGGCGCGGCGAACTTCAAATCGGCGTCCTGATCGAGACCATGCGTCGCGAGGGCTTCGAACTCGCCATCAGTCGCCCGCGCGTCCTGTTCCAAAAAGACCCCGACACCGGCAAAGACCTGGAACCCATCGAAGAAGTCGTGATCGACGTCGATTCCGATTTTGCCGGGGTCGTCGTCGAAAAGATGAGCCAGCGCAAAGCCGAACTCACCGAAATGAAACCCACCGCCGGCGGCAAACACCGGCTCGGGTTCCTCGCGCCGTCACGCGGCCTCATCGGCTATCACGGCGAATTTCTCACCGACACCCGCGGCACCGGCGTCATGAACCGCGTGTTCCACAGTTTCGCGCCCCACAAAGGCCCCATCGGCAACTACCGCAACGGCGTGTTGATCTCGATGGACGACGGCAAGGCCGTCCCCTTCGCGCTTTGGAACCTGGAAGAACGCGGCGTTTTGTTCATCGAACCCGGCGTCGACGTCTATCGCGGCATGATCATCGGCGAGCATGCCCGCGGCAACGACCTCGACGTCAACCCGTTGAAATCAAAACAGCTCACCAACATCCGTGCCGCCGGCAAGGACGACGCCGTCCGCCTCTCCCCGCCCCGCCGCATGAGCCTCGAAGAAGCCGTCGCCTACATCACAGACGACGAACTCGTCGAAGTCACCCCCAAGGCGATCCGCTTGCGAAAAAAGCTACGCGAGATTCACGAACGCAAAAAAGCGATGCGGGCCGCGAGCTAGTTCGGCAGCACCGGCGCCTTGGTGTGCCAATCGGTTTCGCGCTGATAGGCGTGGCCGACTTCGAACAACAGATCTTCCGAGAACGGCGGGCCGACCAATTGTTGGCTCACCGGCAACCCGTTGCCCGAAAAGCCGCACGGCACGGCAAGACCCGGCAGGCCGAGATAGTTCATCGCGCGCATGCACCACGCGAGCTTCTCGTTGATCGCCAAAGCATTCTCGCCCACCGCCGCATCGGTGTCGGTCAGCGTCGGCACCTCGATCGGTAGGCCCGGCGTGTGCAGCACGTCGCACGCATCGAACACCTGATTGCAAAACGCCGCGACATGCTCGCCGCGCAGGCGCTGCGCCTGCAAATACCGCACGCCCGGAATGTAGAGCCCGCCTTCGATGCGCGCGCGCACCTCGGTGGAATACTCGTTGCCCCGCGTGCGCAACCAATCGGCATGAATATTGGCGGCCTCGACCTTCAGCACGACGTTGCACAGATCGCGATAGACCTCCATGTCGGGCACGTCGACCTCGACGATCTCGGCGCCTTGCGCGCGATAGACATCGAGCGAGGCCTCAAGTGCCGCGCGCACCGTCAGCGCCACATCATCGTAGAAATAGCTCGTCGGCACCCCGATCCGCACGCCCTTGACCGACGCGTTGGCCAACTGCCCTTCGTAATCCGGCACCGGCTCGCTCGCGGTCGAGGGGTCCTCCGGGTCGGCGCCCGCGACAATCCCCATCATGCGCGCGCAATCCTGCACCGTGCGCGTCATCGGCCCGGCATTGTCCAGGGAATAGGACAGCGGCATCACGCCGTGTCGGCTCACCCGCCCGAACGTGCCCTTGATCCCGACAATCCCGCACATCGTCGAGGGAATACGGATCGACCCGCCGGTGTCGGTCCCCAGCGCCCCGAACACCATGCGTGCCGCGACCGAGGCCCCGGAGCCCGACGACGAGCCGCCGGTAATATGGTCCGGGTTCCACGGATTGCGGCAATGGCCGAAATGCTCGTTGCGCCCGGCCGCCCCCATGGCGAGTTCCGACATATTCAACCCGCCAAGATGCAGCGCCCCGGCACCTGCCAATCGGCGCAACACGGTCGCGTCGTAGTCGGGCGTCAGGTCGCCTAGGATTTTCGAAGCGCACGTCACCCGCTTGCCGGTGCGATAGAACAAGTCCTTGTGCGCCAGCGGCACGCCGTGCAACGGCCCGCGCACCTTGCCCGCCGCCAAATCGGCGTCGGCGGCTTTGGCTTGGGCCAAGGCATCCTCGGCATCGAACGAAACGAAGGCGTTGATCTTAGGCTGCCACGCCGCCACCTGATCGATGCAGGCTTGCGTCGCTTCGACCGACGACACGGTTTTGGCTTGAATCGCGTCGGCCACTTCCGTCAACGACATGTCGAGAATATCGCTCATCCCCGCCCCCTCGGCCGCTTGAGCTTTTGCAGCACTCCGGAAAAGCCCAACGCATCGACATCGTACGCAAGCCCGCGGCTTTCCAGCATCGCGGTGGTGTTGAGCTGATTAAGCTCGGCCGCCAACGCCTCGGCGCGACTATCGGCGATCGGCATTTCGTGAAGGCCATCGGCCAACCGACGCACGTCGGCCGGCTCTACTTTTTTGGTGTTCATATCGTCCTTTTATGCTGTCGCGAACGGATCTTCCTTGGGTAGCGGCGTACGCCCCAAGATCATGTCGGAGGCTTTCTCGGCGATCATCACCGTGGGCGCTTGGGTGTTGCCCGAATCGATGACCGGCATTACCGAGGCGTCCACCACGCGCAGCCCGTCGATGCCATGCACCTTCAATTGCGGATCGACCACCGCCATCGGGTCGGTGCCCATTTTGCAGCTCGAGGTCGGATGGAACACGGTCTCGCCGCTCGCGCGGATCCAATCCTCGATATCGGCGTCCGAAGTCACCCCCGCGTCGGGCGAGATCGGTTTCCCGAGGTAGGGTTTGAAGGCGTCCTGGGCAAACAGAGTGCGCACGATCTTGACCCCTTCGCGCGTCACCTCGACATCCTTTTGCGCCGACAGATAGTTCGGCTTCATTAGCGGCTTGTCGAACGGGTTGGCCGAGGTCAGCTCGATGCTGCCGCGGCTCTCCGGGCGCAATTGGTAGACGTGAATCAAGAACCCGTGCTGGCCCTGCCCCTTCATCGTGGTTTCAAGGTTCAACCCCGGCACCAAGGAAATCTGCAGATCGGGGGTCTCCAAGTCGGGGCTCGTTTTGGCAAACAGGCCCGCTTCCAACGGCAGCGACGCGCCGACACCGGTACCGAACAGCATCACCTGCAACATCATCCCCACCGCGCGGTCGGGTCGGAACCAGCGATACATGGTGATGGGCTGCAAGCATTCGTGCTGCACGTACACACCAAGGTGGTCTTGCAGATTCTGACCGACCCCAGGCAGATCGTGCACCACCGAGATGCCGAGATTGCGCAAGGCCTCGCCGTTTCCAACGCCCGAAAGCTGCAGCAACGCAGGCGAGTTGATCGCCCCGCCGCTCAGAATGACCTCGCGATCGGCGTGAACCTGTTTGCGCGTTCCATGCCAGTCGTATTCGACACCCACCGCGCGTTTGCCCTCGAACAACACACGTGTCGCAAGGGCATGGGTTTGCACATGCAAGTTCGGCCGCTTCATTGCCGGACGCAAAAACGCCACCGCCGTACTCTGCCGCCGCCCCTTGACGACGTTGAAATCGTGCCACTGATAGCCTTCCTGCTGGGCGCCATTGAAGTCGTCCGACTCGCGGTGACCGCTTGCCCGGCAGGCGTCGAAGAACGCGTGATAGAGCGGGTTGTCCGAATAGGCGCGTTTGATCTTCCACGGCCCCTCGGTGCCATGGAACGGCGAGTCGGTTTTCTCGACATGCCCTTCGGCGCGCTTGAAGTACGGCAACACGCTGGCGTAGTCCCAACCCTCGTTGCCCATCTGCCGCCAGGTCTCGTAGTCCTGCGGCTGGCCGCGCACGTACATCATCCCGTTGATCGAGGACGACCCGCCGATCACCTTGCCGCGCGGCCAGTGCAGCTCGCGGTTCTTCAGATTGGGTTCGGGCTGGGTGTCGTAGCCCCAGTTGATCGACTTTGCGAAATACGCGACCCCGGCCAACAAGGGGATGTGGATAATCGGGTTCCAGTCGCGCCCCCCGGCCTCCAGCAAAAGTACCCGATTCGACGGATCTTCCGACAAACGGCTCGCTAAAACGCAGCCCGCAGAGCCGGCGCCCACAATGATATAGTCGTACTCCGCCATGATCCCGTCCTCCCCAAAAAAGGCTGGGCAAACTAACACAGCCCGCATGGCGTTCGAAGGGCCCGCCGCGATTTGACGTATGTCAGTGCGCAGTGTTCAAGTACCCCCTAACCAGCATATGATCTGGCGAAATTTGAGGGGCGCTGACGCCTGCATTAGGGAGGAACGACATGGCGAAGAGAAAATCAAAGGGCGCGGCAAAGAAGAAAAAGGCTGCCCGCAAGCCGGCACGAAAAGCCGCGCGTACGCCCGCGAAGAAGAAGGCCACGCGCAAACCGGCTAAAAAAGCGGCACGCAAACCTGCCAAGAAAAAAGCAGCGAAGAAAACCGCCAAGAAAGCCACAGCGCGCAAATCGACACGCCGCGCAGCAAAACCAAAGGCGTCTTCGAGCAGATGGATTCCGGGCCATCCGTACCCCGGGCCCAAGGTCAAGCGCATTCGCACCGCCAAGGGCCGTCGTCCGTACTTCTTCGACGATCCCAACATCGACAAGTTGCTGGCGATGATCATGGCCTTGACCGGCGAAGTCTCGGTCATTCGCGAACGCCTCGACACCCACGAACGCTTGGCCCAGAAAAAGAAATGGGCGTCGCATCAGGCGATCGAGGATTACAAGCCCGACGACATCACCGAGGCCTTCCGGGCGCAGTGGCGGGCCGACTACATTGCGCGCATCTTGCGCATCGTTCAGGTGGAGCTCGACCAGATCACACGTGGCGAGACTGAAAAAGACTACGACAAGATCGTCGAAGAGATCTCCAAATAGACTTCAATCCAGGGTCCACCGAAAAGGGGCGCTTCGGCGCCCCTTTTTTTGTGGCTATACCTCGTGATCGACAAAGATCGCACTCTGATGCGCATGGTGACCGGTCGGCGGACCTAGCTCTCAGTCCGGTTCTTCCGCTCTGCCGTCCCACCTGTTAGAAAATGCTCAACGCGCCCGCACCGACGGGCCAACCAAAGACAAACCGAGGACCTAAGCATGAACGCAGGCACCGAGACGGCTGGCGACACCGATCTTGATCAAATCCGCGAGGCAGTCCGGGCGCTGTGCGCCGACTTCCCCGGCGAATACTGGCGCGCGAAAGATCGCGAAAAGGCTTACCCCCAGGAATTCGTCACCGCTTTGACCGAATCCGGCTTCCTGGCGTGCTTGATCCCCGAGGAATACGGCGGCAGCGGCCTCGACATCACCCATGCCGGCGCCATCCTGGAAGAGATCCAGCGCGCGGGCTGCAACGGCGGCGCGTGCCACGCCCAGATGTACACGATGGGTACGATCCTGCGTCACGGCAGCGACGAACAGAAACAGCGTTGGCTTCCGAAGATCGCCAGTGGCGAGCTGCGCCTGCAAGCATTTGGCGTCACCGAGCCGACCAGCGGCACCGACACGCTGTCGTTGCGCACCACGGCCGTAAAAAAAGGCGACAAGTACATCGTCAACGGCCAAAAGGTCTGGACCAGCCGCGCCGAGTATTCCGACCTCATGCTGTTGCTGGCGCGCACCACGCCGAAAGATCAAGTCGAAAAGCGCACCGACGGCCTCTCGGTCATGGTCGTCGACATGCAAGCCGCCAAGAACAACGGCCTCACCATCCGGCCGCTCGAAACCATGATGAACCACTCGTCCTGCGAGGTGTTCTTCGACGATATGGAAGTCCCCGCCGAGAACCTTATCGGCCTCGAAGGCAAAGGCTTTCGCTACATCATCGACGGCATGAACGCCGAGCGCATTCTTATCGCGCACGAATGCATCGGCGACGGCCGGTGGTTCATCGACAAGGGCACCGAATACGCCAAAGAGCGCAATGTTTTCGGTCGGCCGATCGGCCAGAACCAAGGCATCCAGTTCCCCATCGCGCGCGCTTACGCGCACATCGAATCCGCCAACCTCATGGTCAAAGAAGCCGCCCGCAAGTTCGATGCGGGCGAGCCCTGCGGCCCCGAGGCCAACATGTCGAAAATGCTCGCCTCCGAAGCGGCATGGGAAGCCGCCGAAATGTGCGTTCAAACCCATGGCGGATTCGGCTTCGCCGCCGAATACGACGTCGAACGCAAGTTTCGCGAAACCCGCCTCTACCAAGTCGCGCCGATCTCGACCAACCTCATCCTGGGCTACATCGGTGAGCACGTCCTCGGCCTCCCCCGCAGCTACTAATGACCTT
>Ga0181594_10005709_pt1 | contig 10876 bp, 7 predicted proteins | sample 071ome_18_FD_145603 | JGI IMG/M metagenome (GOLD analysis project Ga0181594, IMG submission 145603) | Coastal salt marsh microbial communities from the Groves Creek Marsh, Skidaway Island, Georgia - 071413BT metaG (spades assembly) | ecosystem: Environmental > Aquatic > Marine > Intertidal zone...
CAGCGACGAATGAGACAACAATGGAACAACGAGGTAGGTCGGATAAGCGCTGCGCCATCCAACAAAACGAATAACGCCGGAAGCGCGAAGCGTCATCCGGCAAGATGACCATCGGTCGCCCATGAATGAACATATAAACCGGAACATGGAAACATGTCCGGAATGAGGACGTAGGTCGGCATAGGCCTGTAAGGTCGTTTGCCGACAAAGAACGAATTGAACTAATAACAATGTAAACGTGGTAACAGACAGGAACGCATTATGAGCGATACAGAAAACGCCTTTGATACCGAAGAAACCCGCGAACTCGTCCAGAAATTCGTGACGGCCAACAACCAGATCCGGGAACAGATTGCCGGTACCATCATTGGCCAGAACCACATCGTGGACAACCTGCTTATCACCCTTTACGTGGGCGGTCACTGTCTGATCACCGGCATGCCCGGTACAGCGAAAACCCTGCTGGTGCACACCCTGGCCTCGGCCCTGGGCCTGACCTTCAAGCGTATCCAGTTCACCCCCGACCTGATGCCGACCGATATCACCGGTACCGACATGGTTGAGGAAGACCAGAGCACCGGCAAACGCGAATGGCGTTTTGTCCCCGGTCCGGTCTTCACCAACGTGCTGCTGGCCGACGAAATCAACCGTACCCCGCCAAAGACCCAGGCGGCGCTGCTGGAAGCCATGCAGGAAAAAACCGTGACCGTGCGCGGCCAGATCCACCAGCTGGAAAAACCCTTCCTGGTACTGGCCACCCAGAACCCGATCGAACTGGAAGGCACCTACCCCTTGCCGGAAGCCCAGCTCGACCGTTTCCTGTTCAACGTGATTCTCGATTACCTGTCACCGGAAGAAGAAGTGGCTGTCCTCGACCGCTTTACCCGCCGTGTCGACATGCCGCCCGTGACCGCCTGTACCAGCGCCGAGGAAATCCTCAAGTTCCAGTGGCTGGTGCGCCAGGTGCCGATTTCCCAGGAAGTGACCCGTTACGTGGTGGACGTGGTACGCGCCACCCGCCCGGCCGATCCGCTGGCCACCGAGATGGTGAAAAAATACGTCAACTTCGGTTCCTCCATCCGCGCCTCTATGAACCTGGTGCTCGCCGCCAAGGTCCGAGCCCTGATGGAAGGCCGTTACCATGTGACGCCAGAAGATGTGAAACACCTCGCCGTGCCGATCCTGCGTCACCGTGTATTGCCGAATTACTATGCCGAGTCCGATGGCGTGACCATCGATGACATTCTGAATAGCATGCTCAACGACCTGGCGATTCCGGCGGCGGCATAAGAAGGTTGAACGATGTCGGATGGCGCCCAGCGGGCTGATCCTACCTACCAATGAGACACGAGGTAGGTCGGATAAGCGCAGCGCCATTCGACACAACGAACAAGACCGGAAGAGCCCTCAGGGCGTCATCCGGCAAGGCGACCACCGTTTGCCCAGAAATGAAAATGTATTCCGGCAAATATACGTACAACCGGAATAAAGCCATAGATCGGCATAGCGTAGCATTTGCCGACAAAGGAACATGAACAAAACGAAGGTCACATGAACCTGAGCCAATCCGACAACAAGAACGCGCAGACACGCCTGCTCAACCCGTCCGTGCTCGCCAGCCTGTCCAACCTGGAGCTGGTGGCCAAGGCCGTCGTGGAAGGTTTCGTCATCGGCCTGCACCGTTCGCCTAAGTTCGGCTTCAGCCAGGAATTCGTCGAATACCGCCAGTACGCCGAAGGCGACGATCCGCGCTACATCGACTGGAACGTCTACTCCCGTACCGACAAGACCGTCATCAAGCGCTTCCTCGGCGAAACCAATTCGCACCTGATGCTGTTGCTCGACACCTCCGCCTCCATGGGCTTTGGCTCCGGCGGCATCACCAAGCTGCAGTACGGCAAATACCTCGGTGCCAGTCTCGCCTACCTGTCCTCGCGCCAGCATGACGCCGTCGGCTGCATGCTGTTTGACGACGAGATCAAGGAATACCGGCCACCGGCGAGCAAGATGGGCTCGCTGCAGGGCGTGATACACACGCTCGATGCCGCCGAAGCCGCGAAAGGCACCGACATCAACAAGCCCATGACGCGCTTTCGTGAACACATCAAGCGCCGCGGCCTGGTCGCCGTCATCTCCGACTTTTACTGCGACGCCGAAGAGCTGCTGGAAAACATCCGTCCGCTGGCCCTGCATGGCCAGGACGTGATCATGTTCCACCTGCTTGATGACGCCGAGCTCAACCCGGACATCAAGCAGTCCACGCTGTATGAAGACATGGAAACCGGTGACGCCATCGAGGTGGAACCCACCTACATGAAAAACGCGTACCGGGAAAAGATTCAGAAACACATCAAGACCATCGAGGAAGCCGCCAACGGCATTCGCGCCGACCACGTGCTGCTCAACACGTCAGAGCCACTGGACCGCGCGCTGCACAACTACCTGACATTCAGGGAGAAGCGCGGATGATGGCGACCGCATTGGCAAACATGAACCCCCTAAGGAGCGGCTTCAGCCGCGAATATCTTCGTCGGTGTTCATTCGCGGCTGAAGCCGCTCCTACAACGGATCAGGCCAATCTACTGACCGGAGGTCGGCATAGGCGCAATGCGCCGTTTGCCGACATGGCCAACCATGGCTGTGAGGAATATGCCCCTGTCGGGAAACGGACCTGCGCTCCTGTCCCGACCTGCAACTGCGGAAACATACCTGCACGATGTGGGAGGGGCTTTAGCCCCGAATGGAATTTCGCGGAGTCGTCGTTCGCGGCTAAAGCCGCTCCTACAGGGGACATGCGAATTAATCTGGATGGTATGACATGGCATTGATCGGCCCTCTTTTTCTGCTCGGCCTGCTCGGCATTGGTTTGCCCATCTGGCTGCACCGCCTGGAAACCCAGGTGACCGAGCGCGAACAGTTCGCCACCACGCGTTTCCTGGAACCGGCGAAAAAACGCATTCACGTGCAGAAAAAACTAAAATACCTGCTGCTGATGGCGCTGCGCATCTTGTTCTTTGTGCTGCTGGCGCTGGTCTTTGCGCGCCCGGTGTTTTTCGCCGCGCCGCAGGCCGTGATCACCGCCGACACCACCCACCACGTCATCGTGATAGACACCTCATTCTCCATGTCGGCCGACGGCGCCTTTGATACGGCGCAGGACAATGCCCTGGCCATCATCAACAGCATGGGCGCTGACGATGTCGCCAGCGTATATGCCGCCGCCAGCGGTGTCACCAGCATCGTGCCGGTGACCGATGATGCCGAGCTGCTGCAGGAACGCATCAACAGCCTGTCTCCCGGCAACGGCAAGCTCGACCTCGGCGTGATGGTGTCGTCCCTGAACACGATGATTGAACAGAGCCAGGCCAACTTCATTCTGCACCTGGTCAGCGACTTCCAGCAGACCGGCCAGGCCGTGCGCTTTGCCGACATGATTCCCGATGTCATCAACGGTCGCCCGATGACGCTCGACCTGCAGCGTGTCGTCACTGACAACACCCCCAACATCGCCATCGACTCAGTGGTTGTGGAAAGCGGCCAGAACATCATTGTCACGGCCCGCAGTTACAACACCGAAGACAGCCAGCGCCGCACCGTTTCCCTGGCCATCAACGGCCAACCGCAGGGCACCGAAGAAATCCTGTTCGGCAAGGCCGGCAGCGCCCAGTTCGCGAACGTGACCTTTCCTGATGTCGCCTTTGCCGAAGGCGACAACCGCATCGACATCACCATGTCACCCAGCGATGCCCTGCCCGGCGATGACACCCGTCACACGGTGTATGACAACGCCCCGCCCGCCCCGGTCCTGTTGTTAACCGACGATCCCGAATCCCGCGGTGTCACCTACATCACCACCGCGCTGGAAACCGCGCCGCGCGGCTATGATGTCATCACCCAGCCGATTGCCGATTTCGATCCGCGCGTGCTGCAGCGTTATCCCTGGATCGTGATTGAAGACATGAGTGCCGTGAACGCCAGCCTGGCCACGGCCATTACCGATTACGTCAGCGGCGGCGGCAGTGTCATTGCCGGCGTCGGTGAAGACATGCTTGATCGCGCCGCCATTCCGGTACTGGATCTGCCCATGGGCACCACCGGTATCCGCCGTGAGACCCGCAACCCGGTTACCATGATCGACAGCAGTCATCCCGTGCTGCGCGAATCCTCCGGCTGGGGCAATGTCATCATGCGCACCCTGCCCGTCACCGCCGGTGAGGATGACCGCATCCTGATCGCCCAGGCTGGTGATCGTCCCGTATTGATCGAGCGCCAGATCGGCCGCGGCCGCTTCATGCAGCTCACCACCGCGCTGGACAACACGCTGAGCGACCTGCCCGTGAAACCGGTGTTCGTCACCTTCATGGCCGAAGCCGCGCGTTACCTGTCCAACGAAAACCTGCTGGTGCGCGAACAGGTTACCGGCACCTTCCTGCAGCTGTCCCGCGCCGGCGGCGCGTCCGGCCAGGTGTTTGATCCCGACGGAAGCAGCCTCTTATCGCTGTCCGACACCACCCAGGCCCAGGACATCGCCTTGAATAAAACCGGCTTTTACCGGGTCATTACTTCTGCAAGTGAGGTCCTGGTGGCCGTGAATCCCGACCGCCGGGAGTCAGATCTCACTGTTATGGATGCCCAGGTGCTGCAAAACTGGCAGAATGTGGTGGCAGGCACGGCCGGTTCCGGTGAAGCCGCTATTACCACCGATGCCGCCACGGCTGCCGATGATGACCGCGAAGAGCGGGAAATCTGGCGTTTCTTCCTGTTTCTGCTGGTCATCATCGTGCTGGCCGAATCGTTCCTGGGCAACCAGCACTTGCGCGTAAGAACCGGCAATCTCTGAATTCACACAAGGCTTTTCATAAAGGCAAAGGCAAAGCAGACATGCAGACTTCAAAACGCCTAGACCAATATTTAGACAGTTTCAAAACTCGTTTGAAAAAACTCACCCTGATCCAGGGCCTGGCGGTGACCGCCGTCGTGCTGCTGGTGATGGCTGTTATTGGCGCCTGGTTCTCCACCGCCAGCGGCTTTTCCGGTGAGACGGTTGCTGCCTTCCGTATTTTCCTCGTGCTGGCGGTGGCTGGCGCCATTATCACCGCCATCGTGCGCCCGCTGAAAGACATCGATGATCACCTGACCCACAAGATCGAGGCGCGCACCAAAGGTCTCGACGGCCGCATCGAAACTTATGAACAAATGCGGGAGGAAAACAACCCGTTCCGCGACCTGCTGGCTGAAGACACCCTCAAGTTGACTGACGCCCAGCCGGTCGAGACCACCATCAGCCAGCGCGACTTCAGCATTGCCGCCGGTATCGGCGGCATGGCCGTGGTCATCCTGGCCATCCTGCTGGTGGCCGGTCCCGGCATGATGAACTACAGCCTGCGCAATCTGCTGGCCGGCTGGGCCTTTGATGACCTGCTGCCTCCGCAGTCCATCGTGGTCACCCCGGGCGACCAGAGCGTGCGCCGCGGTGCCAACCTGCGTGTCATGGCGGTGATGGAAGGCTTTGATCCCGATGAAGCTGTCATTCACGTGCGCCAGAATGGCAATGACTGGCAGGAAGTGGCCATGGTCGGCAGCCCCGCCGGTTTCGAGTTCACCTTCTTTGCCATGCAGGACAACCTGTCCTACTACGTCACCTCCACCGGCCTGCGCAGCCCGGAATTTGATGTCACCGTGGTTGATGTGCCCGGCATCGAGTCCCTGGAGCTGACCTACAACTATCCCGAGTGGACCGAACGTGATCCGGAAGTGTTCAACGTCGGCGATATCCGCACCCTGCCCGACACGCGCATTGAACTGAAGGTCACCACCACTTCACCGCTGAGCGAAGGTGCCCTGGTGCTGAATGAAGTCGACCAGGCCATGACCATCAACGGCGTGGATGCCACCACCGAATTCAACGTGCTTGACGAAGGCGAGTACTACATTGCCGCCATTGTCGGCGGTGAACAGGTCCGCCTGAGCGATGACTACTTCATCCGCATTGCCGAGGACGGCAAGCCGACCATCGAATTCATTCGCCCCGGTGGCGACTGGAACGCCAGCAACATCGAGGAAGTCACCGCGCGCATCGAGGCCAGTGACGACTTCAACTTGGAAACGCTCAAACTGAAATACTCCGTCAACGGCGGCGACTGGGAAGAAGTCGAGCTGGCCACCAACGTGCGTGACATCACCGCTGAGCACATCTTCATGCTCGAAGACATCCGGGTGCCGGAAGAAACCGAAATCAGCACCAATGTCGGCCAGTTCCAGATCATCAACGGTGAGGAAGCCATCGCGCAGGATGTCGAAGAAGACGAAGCGGCCTACGTGGCCCTGATGGACGGCGCCACTGACGACAGCCAGCCGCCGGCAGAAGAAGGCGTGCCGCTGGTACCGGGCGACCTGATCTCCTTCTACGCCGAAGGCAGTGACCGTACCCAGACCGTGCGCACCGACATGTTCTTCATCCAGATTCAGAACTACCAGCGCCGCTACAGCCAGTCGCAGATGTCAGGCGGCGGCGGTGGTGGCGGCCAGCAGGGCGGCCCGCAGGACGAGATTTCCAACCGTCAGCGTCAGATCATCACCTCCACCTGGAACCTGATTCGCGAACAGGCCGAAGATGCCAGCAGCGGCCAGATCCAGGTCAACTCCACCCTGCTCTCCGAACTGCAGACCACGCTGGCCGAGCAGGCCGCGACCCTGGCCGAGCGCACACGCGCCCGCCAGCTGGCCAACCAGGATGACCAGATCGAGGAATTCGTGGTCAACATGGAGCGCGCCGTGCAGAGCATGTACCCCGCTTCCGAGCGCCTGGCCGTGGTTGAACTCGATGACGCCATCGCCCCGGCCCAGGAAGCCCTGCAGCACCTGCTGCGCGCCGAGGCCGTGTTCAACGAATTCCAGATCCAGAACCAGCAAGGCGGTGGTGGTGGCGGCGGTGGCGGTCGCGCCCAGCAGGACCTGGCAGAAATGTTTGAACTGGAAATGGACCTGGAGCTGAACCAGTACGAAACCGGTTCCAACGTGTCCCCGCAGGCCCAGCAGGCGGAAGAAGAAGACATCATGAACCAGCTGGATGAACTGGCCAAACGCCAGCAGCAGCTGGCCAACAACCTGCGCAACCAACAGCAGATGACCGATGCCCAGCGCTACCAACAGGAAATGCTGCGTCGCCAGGCCGAGGAACTGCAGGATCGCCTGGAACAACTGCAGCAGCAGCGCGAGCAGCTGTCCCGCGGCCAGGGCCAGCAGTCACAGCAGACGGCACAAAATGGCCAGCAGGGTCAGGAAGGCCAACAGGGTCAACCGGGACAGCCCGGCCAGCAGGGCCAGAGCGGTCAGCAAGGTGGCCAGGCCGGCCAGGGTAGCCAGACGGCCCAGGGCGGCGAGCAAAGCGGTCAGCAAGGTGGTGAACAAGGCGGCCAGCAAGGAGAGCAGATTGCCCAGTCTGAACTGCAGCGCCGCCTGGAAAGCGCTATCCGCGCCATGGACCAGACCTCCGAAGCCATGCGCGACGGGGCCAGCCCGGAAGAAATGCAGCGCGCCGCCGAAGAAGCCCAGCGCCAGCTCGAAGGTGCCCGTGAACAGATCGCCGCTGACCAGTTAGCCAACCTGCAGTCCTCCTTCAGCAACATGGCCGAGCAGGCCCGCCGCATGGCCCGCGAACAGGCGCGCCAGGAACAGCAGCTGCAGCAGGCCATGGCACGTGCCGTGGCCGAACGCGAAAGCGGTGAAGACGCGAACAGCCGCGGCATGGAACTGGAAGAAGAATGGCAGCTGGCCCGCGACAAGACCGCGCTGGCTGGCGAACTGTCCAGCCTTCAGGAACAGATGCTGCGTGCCATGCAGCGTTTCGGTGACGATGTGCCCGAAGCCTCCCGCGAACTGCAGCGCGCCAACCAGGAAGTGGTGGAAAGCGAACTCGAACAGGCACTGTCCAACGCCGCACTCTATATTGATGCCGGTTACGGCCTCTATATCGCCGGTAACGAAAGCGCCGTGACCAGCGAAATGGAACGCCTCGCGGACCGTCTTGCCGAAGCCCAGGAACTGGTCGAAGGCCAGGGCGCTCCCGGCACCTCAGACGTGGACGTCGCACGCCGCCAGGCCCAGGCCCTGCGCCAGCAGCTGCAACAGCAACTGGCCGGCAATGGCCAGCAGCCCGGTGACCCGAATCAGCCCGGACTACAAGGGCAGCAAGGCCAACCCGATCCCAACGGCCAGCAGCAGGGCCAGCAAGGCGGACAGCAACAGGGTGGCCAGCAGGCTGGCGGCAACTTCGGTGGCGGTGCCGACCGCTTCATCGGCGGCAACCAGTTCGGCCCGTGGAACGGCATCGATCCACTCAACCAGGGCCCCATCAATGTCGATCCCCGCTTCTACGGCGACCTCGACCAGTTCACTCAGCAGGCCAGAGAAGCCGTGCAGGATCTGGAACTGAATGCCGAGGAACTGGCCCAGATGTACGACTGGATTCGTCAGCTCGAAGCCACCCGCCTGAATCGCAACCAGGATATTCTGGCGGCCGAGTACAACGATATGCTGGCCCTGATTGAGCAGCTGGAAGTTGGGTTGCAGATTGAGGGCAATACTGGGACGGGTAATAACGTCAGGACAGCGACGCCGGATACGGTGCCGGATGAGTATAAGGAATCGGTGGCGGAGTATTATCGGCGACTGAGTCGGGAGTAACAGGCTTCGAACTGGTTGGTCGGGAGTTCGAATCTCTCCGTGCGTGCCAAATAAAAACCCACTTTAAAGTGGGTTTTTTATTCTGGCGAGACTACTGACATTAACGCCATTAAATCAGACGGCTCTGGCCCCTTTGATTTAAGCTCAAGCCCGCTGGCTGTTCACCCTGGCAATAAGTGCCTCACCGGCTTCCTTGCGTTCCGAATACCGGTCGACCAGGTAGCCGGCCTTGTCACGCGTCAGTAGCGTGAATTTCACCAGCTCCTCCATGACATCCACGATGCGGTCATAAAAGCCGGACGGTTTCATGCGATCGTCGTCATCGAATTCCAGAAAAGCCTTGGCCACAGACGACTGGTTGGGGATCGTGATCATACGCATCCAGCGACCAAGCACCCGGAGCTGGTTCACGGTGTTGAAGGATTGGGAGCCTCCTTCAACCTGCATCACCGCCAGTGTTTTACCCTGCGTGGGCCTGACCGCGCCAATGGACAGGGGAACCCAGTCGATCTGGGCTTTCATGATGGCGGTCATGGCACCGTGACGTTCAGGCGAACACCACACCTGGCCCTCCGACCAGGTCATGAGTTCTCTGAGTTCCTGGACCTTGGGGTGGGAGTCGTCACAATCATCGGGCAGGGGCAGGCCTGCGGGATTGAAGATGCGGGTCTCACACCCGAAGGCCTCCAGCAAACGCGCGCATTCCTCGATGACCAGGCGAGAGTAAGAGCGTTCCCTGAGGGAGCCGTACAACAACAGTATTCTGGGCGGATGCGTCATCCTGTCATGGTTGTGCAGGGTCTCCAGGTCAGGCAGTTGGAGGCTTTCGGGGTCAATGTTGGGTAAATCGTTGTCCATATGTCATAGGCTTTCTGGTAGGTGGGGTTTCATAAAGTTGGCTGTTCGTTCATGCACAACATTCATACACAACATTCATGCACAACATTGCTGATTACGCACGGGTCGGTCGCCCATGGCGGCCAGGCGCCGGGTGGCGGGTTTGATCAGGTCTTGATTATTGGCCAGTGTCAGCGCCATGAGCTGACTGACCCAACCAGGCAGCGCCGGGTTCACCTGGTAATAAATCCATTGCCCCTCCCGCCTGTCCTGCAACAGGCTGCATTCGCGCAGTTGTCCCAGGTGCCGGGAAATTTTCGGCTGGCTGACCGCCAGCGCAGTGGTGAGCTCACACACGCACAATTCGCCTTCCTGCTGGATAAGCAGCATGCACAGCAGGCGCGTTTCATCGGCGAGGCATTTGTAGAGCTGGAGAGGCGCTATAGCCATATATGGGAAATCATATATATGTTTAGCCATATATACAACGCCAGGAGTCAATTACCAGACTACCGCCTTAATGTGGCACTTGCATACCTGGCCGTTTATACACCTGCTTTTTGTTACCGGGTTTGCCGGTCATTTCAAACCGGTTGTCTCATATTGAGGACTCCAGTGCTTTAGCGCGTGTCATTCAACTACAGGTAAGTTCACCCTCCTCCCCATGTACAGCAAGAAACTGTATGTCCTGGTCGCCGTAATTCTGCTGCTGGTCGTCGGCTTTCTGGCCACCAGCCTCGTCAGCTATTACGTGGCACGCGATTCCATGGCCTCCCAGATCTCGGAGCAGGCACTGCCGCTAAAAAGTGACAACCTTCATTCGGAGATCGTCCGCTCCAGCATACCCGCCGTATAACTGCACTATCACTGACCAGAATCCGGCGATTACCGATATATCCATGACATTCCATGCAGCCATTTTTGACATGGACGGCCTGCTCCTCGACACCGAGCGCATCTGCCGTGACTGTTTTTTACAGGCCGGGAAACTGGTCGGTGTGGAAATCGATCTGGATGTTTACCACACCTGTATCGGCAATCCCGAGCCCATCACCCGCGCCAAGCTGATTGCCGGCCACGGTGATGATTTTCCCTACGAGGAAATCCGCGCCATCTGGTGGGAGCTTTATCACGAGGCTGCCATGAGCAAACCGGTGCCACTGAAACCGGGGGTGGAATCCCTGCTACAGGCTATCGCGGATGCCAACACGCCCATCGCCCTGGCTACGTCTACCCGTTACCAGAATGCGCTGACCAAGCTCGGCCATGCCGGGCTCACCGATTACTTCGATCTCGTGGTGGGAGGCGACCAGGTCAGCCAGGGCAAACCCCATCCCGAGATTTACCTGAAAGC
>Ga0181594_10005710_pt1 | contig 10876 bp, 23 predicted proteins | sample 071ome_18_FD_145603 | JGI IMG/M metagenome (GOLD analysis project Ga0181594, IMG submission 145603) | Coastal salt marsh microbial communities from the Groves Creek Marsh, Skidaway Island, Georgia - 071413BT metaG (spades assembly) | ecosystem: Environmental > Aquatic > Marine > Intertidal zone...
ATTCAGATCTTTTACGGTAGAACCTAAATTATACACTGCAAGAGGGCTAGCAAAGACCGGAAGTAAGGTTAAATCTTGCATAAATAGAACTCCAAACGTAACAATCATATTTTAATATCTATTATAACATAAATAGTGACGTGCGTTGATCCCCTTATTATTCTTTTGCTATAATCGTAATTCAACAGGAGAATAATATGGATAACAAGGAGAAGTCCTATGTTATGGCGCAACTAGCGCTTATGGCATATCAAAACCTGGCAGAAGGTAAGAAGATCTCCAGGAAACTAGGATTTAAGAAACATCAGTTTATAGACGATGATGGTGCACAAGTACACATAGTTTGGAACGACACAGATTTCGTTCTTGCGTTCAGAGGTACAGAACCTACCTCATGGAATGATCTGAAAGCAGATTTAAATGCATTTCCAGATAAAGCTATGATTGGCAGGAGAGTACACAATGGATTCCAAACTGAGGTAGACAACGTATGGGACGAAATTCAAGCTTCCATAGAAAAGAATCTGACGGAAGATCATAAAGTATTCATTTGTGGTCACTCACTCGGTGGAGCAATGGCTACTATTGCAGCTAGCAGATTGATGCCAAATGTAGAGTGTCTATACACATTCGGATCACCACGTGTAGGTGCATTCGGTTGGCGTAAACTTGTAAAGGTGGAACATTATAGATATGTAAACAATAATGATATTGTGCCTAAAGTTCCATTTGCTATTATGGGTTATGCCCATCATGGAACATTAGTATACATTAACCACTATGGCAATATTCGTAAGATAACGCCATGGCAAAGATTTAAGGATAAGGTAAGAGGCTACAAATCTGGACTACTCGATGGTTTAAAAGATCATTCTATGCCTAATTACGTAGCAGCAACGGAGAAAGCCTATGGCAAACCTTCCTCCAGCAAATAGAACTTATCCTGTAGAAATCGTCAGAGTAGTAGACGGAGATACAGTCGATGTCAACATTGATCTTGGTTTTAATATTGTCCTTACTGGCGAACGTGTTCGGATTATGGGTATTGACACACCTGAGTCAAGGACCTCAGATAAGGTCGAAAAAGTATTTGGGCTCGCATCGAAAGAAAGGCTTAAATATTTGCTCAAGCATGGAGCACATCTTGTTACAACTTTAGAAAAAGATGGCGACGATGCTAAGGGCAAGTTTGGAAGGATCTTAGGCGACTTTGCTGTTTACTATGCACCTGAAGATCGTGAAGCAAAGGTAACTGAAATCCTTATAAAAGAAGGTCATTGTGTTCCTTATTTCGGCGGAAGCAAAGAAGACGTTCAAGCTCAGCATATGGTCAATAGACAAAGACTTATTGCTGAAGGAGTCGTTTCCCAAGCTGATGTTGATGAAGCTAAGGAACAAATGAAATGATGGAAATGATCCAACGTATGTTCGGAGACACTCTCTGGATATGGACAGCTATAGCTGGTTCATTGATAGGTGCTGCTTTCTTAGCATACTTCAAAGATACGAAAGCTGGTCTTTGGTGTTACGCCAAGCTGGATCAGTTTTTGGATAGCTTAGTTGATAGATATGGATGGACTTGGTTAGAACAACCAACAGACGCTTGGAGAAAAAAGTATCCATATGTCACTAAGAAAATCGATGAGCTAGAAGCTCGAATTAAGGAGTTAGAAAAAAATGTCTAAAAAGCGAATTATTTTTGGAATTGTTGTTATCGTAGCAGCTGTTATCGTGGGCTTTGCCATCAATGGCAACATTGGTGTACAAGACGTACCTAACGAAGAAGCAACAGTTCAACCAGCACCAGCAGCACCTGCTCCCGCAGCACCTGCAGCGAAACAATGAGCTGGTTAAAAGATAGGGTTCTAGAAAGGACCTCTTCAAACGGCGCTGCACTGATCGCAGTAGGCGTCGTTATCATCTTAGCTGGATCTCTTGCAAAATATGCAGCATATGCAGCTATCATCTATGGTGCCTATCAAATCTGGAAAAAGGAAAAATAAATGGCCACTATCGACGAAGAAGCCGCCAAGGCTATTGACGCTAATGGTGATGGTCACGTCTCTGCAGAAGAGATGGCAATGCATTTAGAGTTCAAACGAAAAGAACTTGAAGATGCAGATGCTCAGCGTGACGCAATGCGCAAGATGACATGGTTTGCTTTGTTCGGTATGCTTTTGTATCCAGCTATGATTTTATTCACGTCGTTTATCGGTGCGGATAAAGCTGCTGGTATTATTGGTGATATTGCTCCAACATATTTTGTAGCTATATCAGCCTTAGTAGCTGCGTTCTTTGGCGCAGATGCTCTTAAAGGTAAAAAATCTGATACTAAAAAATAAGTAACTTATGCGTGGTCTGCTTAACGTAGGCCACGCATAAATACATTATATAAGTTTAGGATTATGATTGATGAAAAGACTTTTCATGGGTTTAGTAGTGTTAGCAATAGCTGGTGCATGCCAGCCTGCTTTCGCACAAACTGTAACAGAAGAGATAGAACCTATTATTACTGATAACACAAGTAGAATAGATTCGAAAACAACGGTGAAATCACCACCACCATCGGCTATATCGCCGACTATTAATACATCAAATTCGGATCTATGTACGGTTGGTGTTGCTGGAGCAGTCCAGACACAGATCTTAGGTTTATCTGCTGGTAAAACAGTCCGTGATATGAACTGTGAAAAGCTAAAGAACGCTAAGACCTTATATGATATGGGAATGAAGGTCGCAGCAGTTTCTGTTATGTGTCAGGATAAGAGAGTGTTTGATGCAATGATGCACGCAGGTACTCCTTGTCCATATGACGGTTTAATTGGTACTGAGGCAAGGGCAGCTTGGAAACTCGACGAGGAAGGCAAGCCTAAGCCAGAAGACACCATGAGGAGTGTAATGCATGACGACAGTTTGGTCACGGTCATCGGCCTTAGCCTTGTCCTTGCTATTACTGCCATTCTCAGCGTACTCTGAGACGCAGAATGGGGTATCGGCAAATGCAGCAGCCAATGGTAGAACTTGGGATATGGAAGTCGTGCTTCCGCCTGAGACGGGCCTTATTGTAAATCAAGTTAAGTATCGTTATACCGTTGAAAAAGAAAGAGCAGATGATTTTACTGTAACTATATCAAATAAGAACGCGATTGGTGACGGTAATATATTTGAGAACACAGATGATTGGTCAGGTAAATCTGGCGCAACCATCGATAAGACATTACCCGTACTCAATTTACCTAAAGAGGTTTGGGGTCAGGGTAGTTTAGAAACACAAGGAACAGGAGAAGTTAAAGATCCAGTTGTTAGGTATAGTTATAGGTTTGATGATTGTTTTGATCCACTAACAAACCCATTATGCCCTCAACCAGAAGAGGAAGTGAATCCACTGGACTTTATACCACCTCAAGAAGATCCGTTAGAATCGGATGAAGTACAAGATGCGTTAGCGAAAGAGTATGAAGACGATGACGAAGAGAAACAGGCCAAAGAGGAAGATAACGAACTAACTAAGGAAGATAAAAGGAGAAAGCTGGCCAGCGACATAAATCCTTTAATGATCGATGCGGCAAGGCTATCAGCTCTCTTTGACCAAATGGCTCTTAAACCTGAGTTCGATAATTACTATGCAGTGATTATGGACGGTAAAGTATACGAGGAAACGATTGAACTCCAGGATGCTACATTAAACGATAATCGGAGAGGTTTTAAAAGCCTAGCCGAGGATCGAAAATTTAACGAAATAATTCGGTCACAGTACGATCGATAGGGAGAAATAAATGCTGAAAAAAGTTCTTGCAGGTTCTTTTTTGGTGTCTATGACAATTGTTCCTTTCAGTATGGCGACATCAGAGGAAGCGCCTATTACAGGTACAGTAGAATCTAAATGTACCATCTTCACAGAAACAAATGGTGTATATGCATCACCAATAGCAAGCCAATTAACAACAGATCCAGCTGATGGTGGTGTACAGCCAATCATTCGCTTTGATGTTGCATTGGCAGATTCGTTCCTAGGACGTATCTCATTCCCAACATCATTTTCTTCTTCACCATCATTACCTGATACACAAGACTTTTCAGGTAACGTAGAAGTAGAAACTGTTTCAGATGTTGGAATGGCTGATTACGACACAGATAAGACCACATTCAATAATACACATGAATATGATCTTACTGTTGCTGGTACAACACGCTTTAAAGTTTCATCTGAAATGGACTATGGTGATACAAAAGCACTACCAGCTGGTAATTATACAGCTATTGTGACGGCGGAGTGTATCGCCAAGTAAGGAGTGATTATGAGGTTCGTTATAATTTTAGCTGCATTTATATTATCAAGCGCAGCAGCAGCCCATGAGATGGTGCCGGCATATCTAAAATTAACGCCGGCACCAGTTGATAGAGTTTATATGACTTCATTTAAGATGTTCAATAAACGAAATGATGTAGATTACTATTCTGTATCTGTATATGATCAGGATTGGAATAGAGTTCCATTTGCATCATTTGATAGGGTATTTAAAGTGGAGCATCTTGAAAACAAAGAGATTAAAATCTATATAATGGAAAAAGATATATCTAATGTGACATATGTGTGTACGTCTTCAAAATTATATCCTGGAGAGGGAGCATCGGTAACATCACGCATATGCTCTAAGGTGAAACAATGAAATGGTTTATTTTCGTCATCGTGCTATTGATTAGTTCTACTGCGTTAGCAGATTCAAGTGGTATTAATTTAACCATTCCATCATTACCTCAAACTTTCTCACAAGACAGGTTTAGAGCTGGAGATCTCGATTGCGCAAATGCTATTGGATCTGCAACTAATCTGGAGCTTGGTGTGACAGGTATAATGAATGAACAGGATGATCCATTTAATCCTAATTTCGGCGATAGAAGAATTAATACTGGCATATATGCTAGAATCGTTATACCTCTTGGATCTAGACCTAAATCGAGGATAAACTGTGATACATTATATCAGATAGAGTTAGAAAGAAAACGACTAGAAGTAGCTAAACTTAAAAAGGAACTAGAAGAGCTAAAAGCTCTACAGTTTGAGAACTAGGAGAAAGTTATGGCAGAGGTAGAAGTCGGAGGCATGACATTTAAAGGGGGCAAGATGATGGTCCTCTTTACAGTTCTCTCTACACTTGCTGGTGGTTTATGGGCTGGATTTGAATTCTATAAAGATTACATGGATATGAAAGAGATTGTTCAGAATATCGATATACAAGAGATTAAAGCATCTAATGAACTTGTGGTTACTAAATTAGATGAAGCTATAGATTATACAAGAGACATTAAGCAGGGATTAAAAGATGATATCATTCGTGTTGAAAGAATAACTGACGATACGAGTGCGCGTATGAAAAACCTTGAGCGTGATATAGATGTACGGATGAGAGAATTATCTGATCTAGCACGTGAATCTGAAAAAGATGCTAGAGATACTATGAGAGAAACAGAAGATCGTATCGATAATAAAATGGAAAAGCTTGACGCAAGTTTAAGAAAGACGTTACAAGAGGCTTTAGATAATCCTCTTAATAAGTAGGTCTGAGAGGTATTATCGCAAGATCGAAATATTCACCGGATGATAATAGACAAACCATTCCGTTTGGGAAGCGTACAAAAAACGAATAACTACTAGCTAAGTCATCTGTAATAAGATACGATACTAAACCAGTTTCGTTAGAAAATCCAGTAAAAATTATAGTGTCGCCCATACCTATTTTTACAGTTTCTTCTAACATCCATTTATAATCACCACAAAGACCATTAAAAGGAAAATCAAACACTGTCTCAGGTGGTACTTTAGGCGGCATAATCGCTGGTTGAGCAATGGAACTAATTGGAAATAATATTGCTGCCAGGATTAAGAGCTTCTTCACAATCAGCTCCGGTAAATGGAAAGAAGATGATCTTCGAATGCTTCAACCTTTGCCAATCTATCAGGCCAAAGGATGTATTCTTTTTCCGGGTTCTTTTTTAAATTGCTGAGTAGCGGAATCATAGCGTTATATAGTCTATCAATCTTATCCTGAGTAGCAGTATATGCCTCGTCAACTACAGAAGCCTGTTGCTTCGCAGCTTGTACCGCTTCGAGTTCTTCCTCATCTACTGCAGTAAACCCAAAATCAAAAATATCACTCATTCAACGTATCCTACCGTGCAATATCTTTCCCAGTCCCACTCTTTTAATCTTAGCTTTCCCTGGTATTCTATTCTATTTATATTATTTTTAACAGCTAAGTCTTCGAATTGTTCAATTACGTTAATATGACTTCCGTCAAAAAGTTTTTTATTAGTTGAGCATAAAGCATACAAAGGCTTTCCTTGATACTGAATATCATTCATATGCTCACATGACGGATTAATGATAAGATCATATTGGTTACATACATCGGGCTGATCAAATATTGTTGTAACATCTAGATCGAAGGTTTGATATGAAGCTTTCAATCCGTTTTGGCCAAAGTATTCCAGGCGATCTTCATGACATTGTGTATCCATATCATAGAAATGCCAATCTGTAATTTCAGCATTATCTGATAACAATTCATACAAAAGTATGCTATTCCAACTACCCAATACAGCAACTCTATCGAATTTATTTCCCCCAAATTTTAGAATCTCGTGTACCAACCATTTTTTACACGCAATTTGATCAGGCCGTAAGCTTTCTAATGCCTTAGTGTTTTTAGCAGCCCATGCCCAATGGCAGACCCTACCTAGTATTCTAGAAAAATCATGTTTCATATTTTCATCCTAAAGCCAAATTCTATTGTTTGAGTAAAATGAACAAACCTGTGCGAGTCGTGCATCAAAATCATGTTCTACTTTCCAACCTAAATCAGTCATTCTTTTGTAGCTTAAGGAGTAACGTGTGTCTACAAATAGACGGTCAGTTTTAGATTGTTCTATTATAGGCCAAGAATTTAGATTTTCTGCTATTTTATATGCAATGGTGTGTACATTTTGTTCTGGTGCTCCGCCCATACTATATTTAGGTACTTTTTCTTCCCGCACGTGCCCGCGCGAAAGAAGCATTTTAACCCCTCTTGTCACATCCTTAACATACATGTAATGTCTTCCTGGGGTATTACCATGATCATCTACGTGTAGTTTAAGGACGTCACCTTCTAGACATTTGCGGATAGCAATGGGTATAAAAGCTTCTCGCTGTTGTCTTTCGCCAAACATATTCATAGAGTGTACAATAGTGATAGGTAATTTAAATGTATAATAATATGCAGAGGCAAGCTCTTCACCTCCCGCTTTGCTTGCGCTGTACACATTAGTCGAATTATATCTAGCATACTCATCAAATATGTCATCAGGGCCAGCTGGACCAAACACTTCGTCTGTAGAAAAATATATAAAGTGTTTTAGATCTTTCTGAGCTCTAGCGAACTCTAAGATATTCAGTGTTCCAACAGTATTAGACATAACAGTATTACGTGGATCTTGTGTAGCTTTATCCACGTGTGGTTGCGCTGCCATATGAACTATAGCATCTACCTGACCGATCTGATCTGTTAAATGTTGGCTTAACTCACAGCTTAGATCATGATATAATATCTTCACACCAGGATTAGCGACCCCTACTAGTCTATTCAAGTTGCCGCTATCACGGTAACTGCAAAGTGCAACAACTTGATGTCTATCTTGAATATCTTGGATAAAGTGATGTCCTAGAAATCCAGCTGACCCTGTAACTAAAATTTTCATTTTATTTTTTCATCCATGCAATTTCTTCTTCAAGTCTTTTTATTCTATCTAAAAGATTATGTACTACCTCTGTTAATCTCATATTAGTATATGCAACAGACTTTTTAACTTCTTCTTCCCTATCCTCCTTTAAACGTTCCGTAACATAATCATAGGTTGATCTAGATTCGTTTAAGGACATGGATTTTCTCCTAGTTATCGTGTTATGAAATAAACTCTTGATATTGTTCTTCATTCATTAAATTTTCAAGATCATCCCAGCTATCTGGTGTCATCTTAAAAAACCAGCCGTTTGTTAAAGGCTCTCGATTAACTAATTCAGGATCATCTATTAAGGCTGGATTTACTTCTGTAATTTTTCCTGAAATAGGGCAATAGACATCGCTTGCCGCTTTGACTGATTCGACTACTGCGCAGTCATCATTTGCTCCGTATGTGCTGTCAACTGGAGGAAGATCGACGAATACAATATCGCCTAACTGTTCAACGGCATATTGAGAAATGCCTACGACCAATATATCATCTTCCTTACGAAGCCATTCGTGTTCTTCTGTATACCAGACATCACTCATTTAAATATCCTAACTATATCACTGATGAATAGTCTTAGACTTAAAAGGAATCTTTTATTCTTAGGTATATAGGTCTTCATATCCCACTCGCTAAAACTATCTTACAGATATGCTCCAATCTTTCGATATGTTCATATGCTCGCCAAGGTGTTCGGTCAACAGAGACTACGCCATGACCTTTCATACCAACAATATCATATTGTATCGCACCTGTGGCTTCTTGTAAACCCAAATTAACACAACACTCTTGAGCAAGAGCTTCAGTCAAAGGGAGATGCGCATCTACGTTCGGACCAACATTAGTATATCTTCCCAGCTCCGGAAATGATGCGACTAATGTATCTAATCGGATACCTGCATGCATAGCAGCGACACAATAGGTCGGATGGAAATGCATCACAACTCTAACCTCATCTGTAGGTAATTTTCGCTGGAGCCGTAGATGCATTGGTAGTTCACCAGTAGGTCTTAATCCCTGACTAACTTCAGTATAAGGTAGACTTTCACCAGTTTCACAATCTACTTTTTTAAATAAACTTGGGGACATTTCCGTCTTACGGATCCCGCTCGGGGTAGCCCAAAACCATTCTTCTCTCGGATATCTTACACTTACGTTACCATCTCTTGCTGTGATCCAATTAGAGTTATATGCTCTCCGCATAGTATCACTGATAGTTTCTAACATTGGTCTGCTCCTTCTCGGGGTTATTCGTGCCTGTCACCTTGTAATACGCATAAAAAATAACAACCGTTCGGTCCGGCATTTACTCGATGGAATACACCATCTTCAACTAATACTACGTCGCCGAGATTAACTTCAAAATGGTTATCATCCAGTTCCATGATTCCACCGCCTATTACAAAATAATAAACTTCTTCCTGACCCTTATGCGAATGGCCAGTAGTAGATTTATTGGGATTTAGAAACGTAGAACTTACAACAAGATTTTTTAATGTGGTGTTATCTTTAACAATGTAGCGATCATCAGTTTTTACTATTTTACCAGTGATATGTACATCTCTGAATTTGATTGCTGCATCCATCATAATTATTCCTCTTTATAATGACCATCCTAACAAGATCATTCTGTGACCCTTTATTATTTCTGTGACCGAGTGGGGTATCTCCCCTCGGTGAATTATAGTTTCGCCCTTCTTTATTTTTAAAGATTGTCCGTTTAATACATATTCACCGCCCTCAAAGTTTTGATTCAATAAAGTTATCGTTGTATATGTAGCAACGTCTGGGTGGGGATTAGTATAGTCTCCGACTTTATAATCTATTACTGACCATTGGGTGTTAGGATCTTCAAACCCATAGCCTAATGAAATAATTTTTTTATAAGGAGCTGAAAGTCTTCCGTAGTTAAATGGATTATGATATATCGTAGCACCTTTAACGTTAAGATAACCGTTTAGGGTTTTTCTCAAGTCTGCTTCCCAGCAAAGTTGTTTTATTGCTTCTATTTCGTCTTTATTAAAAACGTTGCCGCGGAAAAGTAGATCGTTTCTCATGATTACGCAGATTTATCCGGAACACCCCAAGGTAGTTTATCTTCGATAGCATGTTGAGCGACCTGGATATAGTCTTTATCTTCATCGGATAAAACACTCCAGAATTTACTAACACTAGTGGTTATCTCATAAATTCGTTCTGGGTCTTTCAGGTGTTCATCATTTTCCATTGCAGCCTGTAGATCGTCCATGCGTTCATTAATCTTTTGCTGTAAAACCCGACGCATAAATTCTGCCATATGAATCTCCTATTTAGTTACGATCTCTACATTATCAGGTACTTGAATCTTTATATTAGGATGCTTGTGATGTAGTACAAATTTGGTATTCTTAAATTCATTGAAGATGCCGTGCCAAAGTGGTCTCCAATTGTCGGTTAGTCTTACGTTGTTACCATCACCTCTATCTGAACCGAGATAAAAATCTGTACAACTGCGAAGATTTAAGTCAAATATAGAATCGAATCCGTACATGTGCAATTCGTCAGCTTTTAACTTATTACATGAATAATGAACAGCAAAATGGCCGCAGTTAAAATTAGTGTAATTTCCTGCATACTTGGGAAGATCTAAATAAAATTCTTTTATATTTTGTGCCCATCGGATTCTAATGTTTGGATTCATTTCTAGAAATTTGTGAGGACGAAATCCCATAATCCAATCGCCAGGTACGGTTAGGCTTTGCTCAGCCATAGCTTTACACATCTTAAAGTCTACGATACACGTGCCATAAGCACCTTGCACCGGAAACGGTGGGATATTACATGTAACTTTTAATCCCTTTGAATTTTGTTGGTACATCCTAGCATTGTCGCCGTTACCAATTACGTGGACTGTTCTTGCCATTTCATCAACCCTTGGATATGTTCTTTTCCTTTTTTGCCTGTCCAATGATACACCAACGCATCTTCTGGTACAGTGTTATCTATGTGCTGTAAACGAAGAACATTATATTTGTTCGGAACGTCACGAATGTACATCATTCTTTTTAGTGGGGAATCCATCATTAAATGTAAAACTTCTTGGTCCCCTACGGTAGGCTGTGTGGAGCAC
>Ga0181594_10005718_pt1 | contig 10867 bp, 9 predicted proteins | sample 071ome_18_FD_145603 | JGI IMG/M metagenome (GOLD analysis project Ga0181594, IMG submission 145603) | Coastal salt marsh microbial communities from the Groves Creek Marsh, Skidaway Island, Georgia - 071413BT metaG (spades assembly) | ecosystem: Environmental > Aquatic > Marine > Intertidal zone...
TGACACGAAGACCCGTGCGCTGACAGCCACCCATCAGATGGCCGGCGTGCCCGGCTGGCCTTTCGTCTCACCCGACGGAAGACATCTGGCCGTGACCACCTACAACCAGGCCGACGACCAGGGCTTTCTTGAACTGTTCGATGCCGACACGATGGAACTGCGCCGCTCGATCGAACTGCCGGGCGAGCCGTTCCATGTGCTGTTCACCGACGACAGCACGCAGCTTTATGTCGTGCAGGCCGATGGCGACCTGCCGCTGATCGACATTGCATCCGCTGCGATTATCGAAGGCGGCTTGGCCGCCGGCGGGGCAATGCCCGAGGCGATGGTCTATTGGGATGGGCCAGTCTGACAAAAACCACCCGTGAACAGCGGCTCTCGCGTTCTCCGGCCTACCGGTTTGCACAGGTTTATTCCTCGGGTTTGTTTTTCACCTCATCAAGCATGGTGAGTTCCCAGTCCAGCGCCGAACAGAACACACGCCAGCTTGCCCAAGCCGACGGCACACCGACCAGAGCAGCTACTGCATAAGCCGGAAAATGGTGGAGCGCGAAGGCACCGTCGGCGGCGAAAGCCAGAGCGCCGGTCATGCTGGCAAGCACAAGTGCGACCAAAAGCGCCGCCATGGCGGCATCGAAGATTGCGCCCGCACATGCACGAGCAGACAGGACAAAGCGGAGTTGGGGTGTCACGAGAAGGTTTCCGATAGCCCTCAATGGGCCCAGAAACTTTAGATGGCATGTCTCCAGCAGTATGCAAGACAGCACACCAGACTGGCACGTCGGAAACGCATGGTGAAGCAATGTCCGCATGTGCAACGGACATTGCTCACAAGTTAAAACGTGGACAACGGTTCTGCTTCAGCCGTGGGCCAGGCAATGGCACGACCCTGCTGACATCACGTCACGGTCAGTGCACCGTCCACCAGCAGAAGGTGGCCATTGACGTAGTCCGAGGCCGGGTTGGCGAGGAACGCCACGGCGGCCGCCGTGTCTTCCGGCTCACCGAAGCGGCCCGCCGGAATGCGGCCCAGATTCCAGTCACGCCATTCCTGGTCCGCCGCGAAGCCGGCCTTGCGCAGCTTGGTCTCCACCGCACCCGGACCGACCGCGTTGACGCGGATGCCGTACTGGGCCCAGTCAGCGGCAAGATGGCGGGTGATGCCCGCCACGGCGGCCTTGGAGATGCCATAGACCGACACACGCGGCACACCGATCACCGCAAAGGTGGAAGCGATGTTCACGATCGAACCGCGCCGCTTGGTGTCCACGAGATGGCGCGCGAACCGCTGGGACATGAAGTAGCAGCCCCGTACGTTGATCGCCTGGACATTGTCGAACTCCTCCGGCGAAACCTCGAGCGCGGGCTTGGTGCACGGAATGCCGGCGTTGTTCACCAGAACATCGATCTTGCCCATCTTTTCGACCACCTCGGCGAAGGCCGCATCGATGCTGTCGACATCGCGCACGTCGAGTGACACACCGCACGCCTTGCGGCCATGCCCTTCGACCAGCTTGATCGTGTCGGCGAGATCGCCGGCGTTGAGGTCGGTCACCGCAACATCGAACCCGTCGCGCGCGAGGTGTTCCGCCGTCGCCTGCCCGAGCCCGTAGGACGCGCCGGTGACCAGCGCCACAAATCCTTCCGCTGACTTCATTTCCTGATACTCCCCTGGTTATTTTTCGCCCGCGATGAAGCGGTAGATTTCCGTAAAGTCGCTGTCCGGCAACGCATCGTGCGCCGCGTTCCAGAGCGCCGACATGGGCGCCCCGATGCGGTCGGGCGAGCCCGCCGCCTGTACCTCTTTAAGATAGAGCCCCACATCCTTCGTCATCAGCGCCATGGCAAACCCGGCATCGTAGGTGCCGGTCACGATGCGATTCGGGAACTTGTCCGCGCTTGCCGTATTCCGCCCGGTCGAGACATTCACGACATCAAGGATGGTGGACATGTCCACGGCGTGAGTCTGACCGAAGAGGACGGCTTCCGACGTCGCCGCCATGGCGGTGGCCGACAGGAAGTTGTTGAGCAGCTTTACCGCCTGGCCCTGACCGGGATTCGGGCCGACATGGAAGACGTTGCCGCCCACGGCATCGAACGCACCCTGCAGCGGGCCGGTCGCCTCGTCGGGGCCGGCGACAATGACAGTCACCGTTCCTGCAATGGCACCCGCCTTGCCGCCGCTGACCGGCGCATCGACAAACGCCACGCCCTGCGCACCGAGTAGTTCGCCCACCTCCCGCGCCGCCTCGGGCCCGGTTGTCGAGAAATCGACGACCACGCCGGCCCTGCGGCCCGCAACGGCGAGGATATCCTCGCACACCGCACGCACGATCTTGCCGTCCGGCAGGCTGAGGAAAATCGCATCAGCCGTCTGCGCCACCTCTTCCAGGCTCGCGGCGGCCTTGGCTCCCCCGGGTGCACGGCCTTCGGTGCCCGCCGCATCGAACGCGATCACATCGAATCCGGCCTTCACGAGGTTCGTGCACATGGGCCCGCCCATATTCCCCAGACCGATGAAGCCGAACGTTTTTGCTGTCATAGTGCGTTTCCCCTGTCGCGGCCGTTCTCCATAGCGACCGTCCGGGGACAAGTATAGCCATGCGCATATCCGGGGAGGAAACGATGACAACGCCACAGGTCTGGGAACTCTATGCCATCAAGTACGGGACCATGCCCGAGCGCACCCGTGCGACGAACCTTTTCGGTATTGACCCTCATGACGATGCCCCGATGCCCATCGACTACTATGTCTGGGCGGCAGTCTCTCCCGAGCGCACGATCGTGATCGACACCGGCTTCGACACCACCGAGGCAGAGCGGCGCGGCCGTGGCCTGCTGCGGCGGGTGGACGAAGGCCTGGCAACTATCGGTGTCGATGCCGCAAAGGTCGAGGACGTCATCGTCACCCACCTGCACTGGGACCATATCGGCGGACAGGCGCATTTCCCCGGGGCGCGGTTCCACCTGCAAGAAAAGGAAATGCATTTCGCGACCGGCCCGCACATGTGCAACCACGTGATGAGCCGGTCCTTCACCGTGGACCACATCACCGACATGGTGCGGCACGTCTTTGCCGGGCGTGTTGCCTATCACAACGGCGAGGCGCAGATCGCGCCGGGCATCACCACCCACCTGGTCGGCGGGCATTCCATGGGCCTGCAGTTTGTGAAGGTGCTGACCAAACGCGGCTGGGTCGTGCTGGCCTCGGACGTCACCCATTTTTACGAAAACCTCGAAACCCGCACGCCATTCCCGGTCATTTATTCCATGGGCGACATGATCCGCGCCTATGACACGCTGGAAGCCCATGCCGAGACTGCCGGGCATATCGTGCCCGGTCACGACCCGCTCGTGCTGGACCGCTATCCGGCGCCGGACGACCGCCTGAAGGGGATCGTCGCGAAGCTGGACGAGACGCCCTCGGCCTGACGGCGCCGGGGTCTATTCGCCCGAGGAGACGACCCCGCCGTCGTGCAGCGCATCGATGGCGGCGGCGTCATAGCCGAGCTCTTCAAGCACCTCCCGGCTGTGCTCGCCGACCTCCGGCGGTGCGACCGCGAAGGAACTCGGCGTGCGGTCCAGTGAAACCGGCTGGCGCACGAACCGCATCTCGCCCAGCGCGGGTGAGGTCAGCGGCCGGGCCAGGCCGAGGTACTCCACCTGCGGGTCCGAGAACATCTGGCCGATGTCGTAGATCGGCCCGCAGGGCACGCCCGCGTCGTTGAAGGAATCCACCCATTCCGCCGTGGTTCTCTCCCGGATGCAGTCACCGATCACACCGTTCAACCGGTCGCGGTTCTTCGAGCGTGAGGGTGCATCCTCGAAGTCCGGATCGGTCATCCACTCCTCGCGGCCGAGCGCCCGGCAAAACCGACCCCAGATTTCCTGACCCGCGACCGCAATGTTCATGTGACCGTCAGCCGTCTCGAAGACCCCGGTGGGAATGCTGGTGGGATGATTGTTGCCCGCCTGCTTCGGCACCTCGCCGTCCACCAGCCAGCGCGCCGACTGGAAGTCCAGCATGAAGGTCTGGGCCTCCAGCAGCGAGGTGTGAATCCACTGGCCCTTGCCGGATTTCTCACGTTCCAGCAGCGCCAGCATGATGCCCTGCGAGGCAAACAGCCCGGCCGTCAGGTCGGCAATCGGAATGCCGACGCGCACCGGGCCCTGGCCAGGCAGGCCGGTGATCGACATCAGACCGCCCATGCCCTGGGCGATCTGGTCGAAGCCGGGCCGCCTGGCATAAGGTCCGTCCTGGCCGAAGCCGGAGATGCTGGCCAGGATGATCCGCGGGTTCACCGCCGACAGCGCGTCATAGTCGATCCCGAGGCGCGTCTTCACATCCGGGCGGTAGTTCTCCACCACCACATCGGCCTTCTCGACCAGCTTGAAGAACACCTCCTTGCCGGCATCGTCTTTCAGGTTGAGCGCCAGCGAACGCTTGTTCCGGTGGAGGTTCTGAAAGTCGGACCCATGGCGTGCGCCGCCGAGCGCCGCACCGCCTTCCACAGCGGGTGGCATCTCGACCTTGATGACGTTGGCGCCCCAGTCGGCGAGCTGGCGCACGCAGGTCGGGCCGGAACGCACGCGCGTGAGATCGAGGACCGTGATGTGATCGAGCACCGTCGCGGCGGGTACATGAGGCATGGTGAATCCCTCCCGGGGATCGCTAGAGCTTCAGCAGGCGTTTCGCGTTGCCGTTCAGGATTTTCGCCTTGTCCTCGGCGTTCAGGTGGACGCGTTCGATCCACTCCACGCCGGGTGCGTTGGGCACGAAGGGCCAGTCGATGGAAAACAGGATGCGGTCCGCGCCCATTTCCTGAAGCGAACACAGCAGCGCCGGATCGGAGAAGTTGCCGCTGGTGGTGATGTAGAAGTTGCGGCTGAACACCTCGCGGAACTTCATCGGCTTGTTGCCCGGACGCGACAGCGCATGGTCGATACGCCAGAGCAGGAAAGGCAGGCCTTCACCCAGATGGCCGACAATGATCTTCACGTCGGGATACTTGTCGAGCACGCCCGACAGCACGAGACGGATACACTGGGTCGCCGTTTCGACCGTGAAGCCCCAACCCGCGTTCAGCAGTGCCGGAAAATCCGTGTCATAGGGCGCGTAGTAGCGTTCGATCACCGTGCGGTCCGGCATCGCAGGATGCATGTACAGCGGCACGTCCAGCGCCTGGGCCCGTTCGAAGATCGGCCAGAACCTCGGGTCGTCGAAGAACACACCGTTGGTCAGACCGTGGATCATCGCGCCCTTCATGCCGAGATCGTTGACGCAGCGCTCCAGTTCGTCGGCGCAGGCGTCCGGATCGGGCGTCGGCAGGTTACAGAACGCGGAGAACCGGTCCGGGCGTTCGGCCACGATGTCGCGCAAACGGTCGTTGGCGATGCGGGTGATCCCGGCCGCATTCGACGGGTCGAGACGCTGGGTGGACGGCGCGCCATGTGAGAGCACCTGAATGTCGATGCCCGCCGAATCCATCTCGGCGATCCGCTCGTCATATAGGTCTTCGAGTTTCGGCCGGAGCTTCCCCGCACCGCCGGCCATCTCCGCATCCTCGTAATGCGCGATCAGCTCTGGATCCCAGTAATGCTCCTCGATCGCGATGACCTGTTCGCCGGTTGACGTCGCCATGTTTCCCCCCTGGCAATAGATTTGCGGGGATCGTAGCGGCTCACAAACCGAAAGCGAATGTAAAGTTAGGAGGCGGCGCGGAACGCAGTCACATTTGTGTCGAGGATCACGCGCGCGCGCGGAAACGAGACCCGCGCATTGGTTCCAGTTCCCAACGTACTCGTCAGCCGGAACTCTGCATCGTGCAGGTCGCACAGAAGCTTGACCAGCGGAAGCCCGAGCCCGGTGTGGGAGAACTCACTGTCCTCGTCGAATTCGTGCAGGCGCTGCATGTGTTCCCGGCTCTCCAGACGTGCAAACGGGACCAGCGCATTCTCGAGGTCCTCCGGTGACATTCCGATGCCCGTATCCGAGACACGTATCTCCATTCGGCCGTCTTTCGTGTTGCGCGAACTGACCGTCACCCGCCCCCCGCGTGGCGTGAACTTCACCGCATTCGACAACAGGTTAAGCAGGATCTGGCGAATCTTGGTCGCATCGCCACGCAAACAGGGCAACTGTTCCGGCGGCCTCCAGTCGAGTTCCACGCCGCCACGCTCGGCGCTCGGCACGACGAACTTGATGGCACCTTCGATGAGGTTCTCTACATCAATCAGGTCTTCCGAAAGATCGACCGCACCAGCCTCGAGTTTTGAAACATCGAGTATCCGGTCAACAATCTGGAGCAAATGCTTGCCGCTCCGAACAACGATTGACGGATAGTCCCCATACTTGCCGAAGTCCTGGGGTCCCAGAATGCGCTCGTCCATCATCTGGGCATAACCCAGGATCGCGTTCAGGGGCGTGCGCAGTTCGTGGCTCATATTCGCGAGGAAACGCGTCTTCGCAAGGCTTGCGCTCTCCGCCCGGTCACGCGCCGAGGTGAGGATTTCGATCAGCTGCGCGTTGTTGAGCGCAAGTTCAATGCGGTTCCGGTGCCCGCGGTTCAGATGCCGAGCCGCGACCCAAAGCAGCACGCTCCAGAACACCATGAAGCCCGCCATCATCGGCTCGAACACGCCGTCGGGCCAGATGAGTCGCACCGCATAGGGCGTCATTGAGGGGATCACGAAACCGGCGAAGGAGCGCAGGCTTCTCGTGTAGCTGACAATAGCTGAGGTGCTGAGTGCCGCCATCACGCACGGTACGACGAGCAGCTCCGTCGCCGGAGCCAGTTGCACCGATTGGACGATCGAGCAGCCCCAAATCACGCCGGCCGCCAGCGACCCGATCGCGAACAGGCGCTCATCCTCGCGCGCACTCGCCACGGACACGCCTCGCGCAAGAACCCGGCGCACATGTACGAAGCGCAACAGGGTGACCAGCACCACAACGGCGTACCAGGCCCAAAGGCCTTCCGGTTCAGCCGACACCCACAGAACATAGGACAGCAGGCACGCCGCGCCGAAGCTCGACGCAAGCGTCAGCAGCGCCGACCGGTAAAGCTGGGAGATCAGCTCACGCTGTATTTCCATGCGATCCGGAGGACCGTGGAAGGAATGCAAATCCGATCCGGCTACTGGGTTCATTCCAAGTTTCCCCGGAAAGTGTGGCGTGCCCTCAAACGGGAATCATCCAATGACACCCTTTAGGGAATCACTAACGCCAGGCTCTCGTCTGAAGAGCGGTGTTGAGACCGCCCGAAAGTTTCCTATAGTGAAATCAGCCGTGGCAATCGGGATGGTTCCGCAACGGCAGTCCAATCCGGCCAGACAATAAGGCCGTGCCAAGGGAGAGACACAACGTGATCATCGAACGCGATTTGCCCATCAAGATGGATGACGGCGTGGTCCTGCGGGCCGACGTCTATCGTCCCGACACCAACAAGAAAGTTCCGGTCGTCATGGCCGGCGGCCCATACGGCAAGGGTGTGAAGTACCAGGAGCACTACAAGCCCCTTTGGGATTCCCTGGTGGCCATGCATCCGGACGTGCTGTCCGGCTCGCAGCACCGCTGGCTGACCTGGGAGACCGTCGATCCGGAAATCTGGGTGCCCTGGGGCTATGCCTGCGTGCGCCTGGACTCGCGCGGCGCAGGCCGCTCGCCCGGCTATCTCGATATTTTCTCGCCGCGCGAGACTCAGGACTTCGCCAACGCCATCGAATGGGCCGGCCAGCAGAAATGGTCGAACGGCAAGGTCGGCCTGAACGGCGTGTCCTACTACGCCATCAACCAGTGGCAGGTCGCGGCCCTGCAGCCGAAACACCTCTCGGCGATCATTCCCTGGGAAGGTGCCGCGGACCACTACCGCGACTGGGCACGACACGGCGGCATCCTGTCCAACAAGTTCATGGAAATCTGGTATCCGCGCCAGGTCGAGGCCGTCCAGCACGGCAACGCCAAGGGTCCGAAGGACCACTGGATGGGCGAAAGCGCCACCGGTCCGGAAAAGCTGAGCTCTCGCGAACTCGTCGAAAACCGTGCCGACACGCTGGAAAACTTCCGCGTACGTGAAATGGACGACGACTGGTACCAGTCACGTTCGCCCGATTGGTCGAAGGTCACGGTGCCGTTCCTGTCACCGGCAAGCTGGGCCGGGTTCGGCCTGCACCCGCGCGGCAATTTCGAGGCCTTTACCCAGGCCGCATCGAAAGAGAAATGGCTGGAAGGCCATCCGGGCCGCCACGAGGAGTGGTTCTATCTCGAATACGGCATGGAGCTGCAGAAGCGCTTCTTCGACTACTACCTGAAAGGCGAGAAGAACGGCTGGAACAAGGAACCGCGCGTCTGGGTGAACCTGCGCCGCCCCTTCACCGACGAGGTGGAACTGCGCAAGGAAAGTTCCTGGCCGCTTAAGGGCACCAAGTGGACGAAGTACTATCTGGATACCGGCGGCAAGGGGAAGATCGACACCGCGAAGCCCAAGGTGAACCGCAAGAAGGAGTTCAGGGCGCTGACGCGCGGCATCACGCTGAAGTCGCCACCGCTGAAATCCGAGACGGAGTTCACCGGGCCGATGGCGGCCAAGCTGTTCGTCTCGTCCTCGACGTCGGATTGCGACCTGTTCGTCACGGTGCAGGGCTGGTCCGACAAGGGCCGGGAGGTGTTCTTCCAGGGCACTGTCGATCCCAAGACGCCGCTCGCACAGGGCTGGCTGCGCGTGTCGCACCGCAAGCTGGACGAGGAAAAGAGCGAGGAATGGCGCCCCTACCACACCCATGACGACAAGCAGCCCATGATTCCGGGCGAGGTCTATGAGGTGGATGTGGAAATCTGGCCGCAGTGCATCGTGCTGCCCAAGGGCTTCCAGATCTCGATCAACATCGCGGGCCAGGACTTCGACCGGCCGGGCAAGTCGGTCGAGGCCTATGTGCCGTCGCGCGGCTCGGGTCCGTTCCTGCACGATCACCCGACCGACCGGCCGAAGGAGATCTTCGGCGGGAAAACGACGATCCATACGGGACCGAAGACACCGTCCTACCTGCTGATGCCGGTGATCCCGAAGAACCGCAAATCCAAGTAGCGGATAGACAACGAACACAAATCACGGCGGCCCCGGAAGGGGCCGCCGTTTTCTATTCGCGGACAGGCAGGTCTGGGCGCGGACTGACAATCGCAAGCACCAGCGCCACCGCGGCCACCACCGCCATCGCGAGAAACGCGCCACCTCCGAAGCTGCCGTAGAGATCGCCCGAGGCAATCAGCGCCAGCCCCATCACCACCCCGGTGATGGAAGCGTACGCACCCTGAGCTGTTGTCTTCATACCTTCCGGTGCGGTGTCGGAGATGTAGTGCATGGTCGCCAGGTAGGTGGCGCCGAAAGTGATGCCGTGCATCACCTGCGCAACAACCAGCCAGGACAGATCGGTCGTCTGCGCCAGGATGATCCAGCGGACCAATGCCGTGCCCGCACCGATCAGGAGCAGGCGTCGCGCGCCCAGGCGGGCCACCACCGCGCCGCTCATCGAGAACAGCAGCACTTCCGCCAGCACCCCGCCACCCCAGAGCAGACCGACGGCGAATTCCGAGTAGCCCGCCGCCTTCCAGTGGATGCCCGAGAAGCCGTTGAGAACGGCGTGGCTTGCCTGCACGAGGCTTGCCGCCAGGATGAAGACAAGGAAGCTGCGCGTGCGCAGGTAACGCAGGATATCCGGCCAGCGCGCATGGCCGCGTATGGCGCTCTGTTCGCGCAAGGCGAGCGTCGTCGCGAAAACCGCACCGAGCGAGACCAGCGCCACCAGCCAGATCAGATCCGGGTCTCGCCCCGTCAGCAATTCGCCCACGCCGAGCGCGGCGGCAATGAAAGCCAACGACCCCCAAAGGCGAATTCGCCCGTAGTCGAGGCCGTGCCGACGCACGGCGGCCATGGTCTGGGCATCGCCCAGCGGAATCAGAACGTGGAAGGCGGGCGCATACACAAACATGATAAGCAGGATCGCCCAGAAGCTGCCTGCCAGGCCGAACCCCGCGAAAGCAAGCACGCTGAACCCGGCCGCGACGACGATGATCCGGCGGCCCTGCCCGCCACGGTCGGCCACGCTGGTGACCACGGGATCGATCAGGATGCGCAGCCACGGGCCGACCGCGAGTACGACACCGATCTGTCCCGGCGACAGACCCCGGCTCTGCAACCAGATGGGCCAGAAGGGAAGCAGCACGCCGACAACGAAAAACACCGCGCCATAGAAAGCGGCAAATCGAACCGACAAGGACAGCGCACTCACGTTTCAGACCCTGCTTGCAAACGGCATCGGCCGCCCGCACGGAGCGGACGGCCGACGGAACCGTTCTTCAATACGTCGCGTGTACGCGTCTGGCTACTCCGCCGCCTGCTTCGGCGCAGCAGGTTCTTCGGCCCCGCCCTCACCCGCGGCGATACGTGCCTGGATTTCCTCCTGCGTCAGCGGCTGGTTCCGGAACCGGCCATGCTTTTCATAGTAGGAATCCACCTGGATGTGCTTGGCCACGGTCAACGGCGTGTTCTTGAAGAAGTCGTAGAGCGCGACCACGCCACCAGTCCACATTGTGCGGACCATGTGCAAAACCGCGCGCGAAGCCCGCAACTCCTTGGTCGGCGCGTTCTCGACACGGTGATAGTTCTCCCGGTCGCTGAGCGCTGCCTCGATCAGGTGCGGTGCAGCCCAGTTGCAGCGGTAGTGGATCGTCCCGTCCGGCCGGACGATATAGACGACGTTCGGCATCGCGCCGTAGGCCCTGTGGAAATCACCGGCAAGATTGTCCACCAGTACACGGCGAAATTCCTTGTAGCGCGGCGCCACCAGCTTCGCGGCCTTGAACTTTTCCTCC
>Ga0181594_10005720_pt1 | contig 10865 bp, 6 predicted proteins | sample 071ome_18_FD_145603 | JGI IMG/M metagenome (GOLD analysis project Ga0181594, IMG submission 145603) | Coastal salt marsh microbial communities from the Groves Creek Marsh, Skidaway Island, Georgia - 071413BT metaG (spades assembly) | ecosystem: Environmental > Aquatic > Marine > Intertidal zone...
AGCTGCGCGACCATCACCCGGCCTATTACTACGAGGATTACGACACCTTCTTCTTCTCGCGTTTCGAGGACGTCTGGGAGGTGCTGCGCATCGGCGAAAACGCGCTTGTCGCCAGCGAGACCAACCTGCCGACGCGCGATTACCTGAGAAGCCACCGCAACACCGGCAACCCGCCGCCCATGGCCTCGACCGATCCGCTTGGGCCACTCGCAGCACTCCCCTCCCCCTGGTACGAGGAAATGCGCAATGCCCATATCGCGCCGCTGAAGCCCAAGGCAGTGCAGAAACTTGCGGACTTTATCCGGGACGTGACGCGGGAGCGGCTGGATGCGCTGCTGCCGCTCGGACGTTTCGACATGGTCACGGACTTCGCCAGCTACGTCGTCGCCAATTCGATCTGCCTGCTGTTCGGCCTGCCGCCCGAGCGCGCCCAGAGCCTGTTCGAGGACGTCAACGCCGCAACCCAGCCGGACGAGGATTCCACGGTCGACTTCGCGAAATTCTTCGCCCAGGTGAAGGGCTATATCATTCCCTGCATCCAGGCCCGGCGAGACGCAGGGGCCGATGGCGAGAACCGCCTGATCGACGGGCTCGTCAACTACCGCATGCCCGACGGGCGCGCGCTTTCAGACAACGAGATCGCAGACCAGCTGGTCTGCGTCATGGTGGGCGGGCTTGAATCCGCCTCCAAGGTCAGCGCCACCGGGATCATGGAGCTGTGGCGCAATCCGGACCAGCTTGCCGAAGTGCGTGCGGACCTTGAGATCAATGTCCCGATCGCGGTGGACGAGATGGTGCGCCACGGCGCGCCCGCGCAGTATACCTTCCGCACCGCCTACAAGGATGTGACGGTCGCCGGCAAGCACATCAGGCCCGGCCAGCGCATCTGCGCGATGATCTGGTCGGCAGCCCATGACGAACGCGAATTCGACCAGCCGGAGCGCTTCATCTGGAACCGCGAGCCGTTGCGCACGATTTCCTTCGGCGTCGGCCAGCATCACTGCATTGGCAAGCACCTTGCACTGCTGGAGGTGAGGATCATCGTCGAGGAGTTCCTCAAGCGGGTGGAGAATTTCTCCTTCGACATGGACAATGCCCGCCGCAACCCGAGCTACTTCCAACATGGCTGGATCAGGCTTCCAGTGATAATCGGCTGATCGGGCAGGGAGATTTGGAATGACCGGCAAGATCGTTAAAATCGCGGGCGGTACAGCGTTCTTCGCGGACAGCTTCTATGGCCATCCGGCGATGATGCGCGCTGGCGTCGACTACATCGTCTATGACTACCTGGCCGAAGTCACGATGTCATCGCTCGCAGCGGATACCAAGGGGCCTGGCTACCATCCCGGCTTTCTCGCGGACATCCGGCCCTACCTACGCGAGTTGCTTGACCACAAGGTAAAGCTCGTCACCAACTGGGGCGGGCTCGATCCCGAAAGCGCAGCCGAAGAGCTGCGCGCGCTTGCAAGGGAATTGGGAACTTCTGCGAAGGTAGGGGTTGTCACCGGCGACGATCTTCGGCCCCGCCTGGACGAGATAAAAGCAGCGGGCGTGCGCGAGATGTTCTCGGGCGCCCTGCTCCCCGATGACCGCGAAGTACTTAGCTCCAATGCCTATTTCGGCGGCTTCCCGATCGCTGCCGCGCTGGCGGCAGGCGCCGACATCGTCGTCACCGGCCGGGTGGTGGACAGCGCCTTGGCGTTAGGTGCACTAATCCATGAATTCGGATGGGCACCCGATGATCACGACCAGCTCGCCGCGGGCACGCTGGTAGGCCACTTGCTCGAATGTTCCACCCAGGCGACCGGCGGCACGTCCACCGACTGGCTCGACATCCCCAATCCGGAGGATATCGGTAACCCGATCTGCGAATGCCGCGCGGATGGCGGCTTTGTCCTCACCAAGCCCGAAGGCACTGGAGGACGCGTCAACCGCGGCACCGCGATGGAGCAGATGATCTACGAGGTCAGCGATCCAAGGGCCTATTACGCACCAGACGTCGTCGCCGATTTCAGCGAGGCGCGCTTTGAGTCGGACGGGGAAGACCGCGTGCTGGTAACGGGTGTCAAGGGCTATCCGCCCACCGCCAGCTACAAGGTCTGCGCGACGCACCGCGAGGGCTGGCGCGGGCAGGTCTGCCAGCCGATCGTCGGCATCGGCGCGGCGCAAAAGGCGCGGCGGCAGGCCCAGGCCCTGTTCGACCGCACCAACAACATCCTGAGGTTGCGAAACCTGAAGCCGCTCAACCTCGCCCATGCAGAGGTGCTTGGCGCCGAATCGAGTTATGGCCCGCGCTCACGCCAGCAGGACAGCCGCGAGGTGGTGGCGATGATGACCGTCGACCACGACGAACCGGAAGGGGTGCAGGTCTTCCTCAAGGAGCAGCTCTGCGCGATCTCGGCGATGGCGCAGGGCACGACGATGAACCTCGGCGGGCAGCTGGGGCGAGGCGTGACGCCGCTGATGCGGGTGTTCAATTTCCTGCAGCCGAAGGAGGGTATCGACCCGAAGGTGACGCTGGACGGGCGCGACTGCGGCTATTCCCCCGAAAACCGTGAGGGCTTCGAGCCGAAAATGCTGGCGGAGGCGCAGGAACCGGCAGCTCCCGATGATGCGGATGTCACGCTGACATTCCCGCTCGTTCGTCTCGCCTGGGCACGCAGCGGCGACAAAGGCAACCTGTTCAACGTTGGCATTTTCGCACGAGAGGAGCGATTCTATTCATATATCGCTGCGGCGCTGACGGCCGGGGTCGTGGCCGACTGGTACGCACACCTTGTTGACGATCCCGCTAATGCGCGCGCTGATCGCTACCTGTTACCAGGTAGCCGGGGCCTGAATTTCGTGGTTCACGATGCTCTTGGCGGCGGTGCCAGCCTTTCGGCCCGGGTCGACCAACTGGCGAAGACAATGGGGCAGATCCTGCTTGATTTCCCGGTGCCGGTATCGCGCGCGATCTACGACGAGCTAGCTGTCGGCTGATGGCAGTCAGTTTGCGAAAGCCGCCCAGATCCGCGCCTCGATGCTCATCCTCACAGCGCCAGGAGGCTGGGCAGGATCCCGGAATGCACAATGTGGCACAAATCCAGCGCGTTCCGGGTCGCTATCGTAGCATTTGAACACCTGCACTTCTTCGGGCGTCATGTCGCTGAAATAATACCAGCGATGCACATCGGACGGATGGTAGAGCTGGGTGAAGAATTCGACGTCGCCCTCATCATAACCCATGATGACTTTCGATTCCTGCGCGTCTCCCGGTTGCAGCGACGTGACGTCGCACACCGCCAGCGGCTGGCTTTGCGGCGGTGGAGTGATCGAGCGCCAGACATTGTAGACTGCAAGGCGCGCGAAGCCGCTCCCTCCCTCCGGCAGCAGGGACTTGGCCATCTCAGCCGATGCCGGGCTGTAATCGCTGTGCACGTAATGGGCGGGTCCGCCATCGTAGCGGGCTAACGGGTCGGCGACATTGTCGAAGCGGCAATGGATCGGGCCGGCCTGGAACGTCGCATCGCAACCGGTCAGCTTCCGGATCAGCGCCTCGCATTCGGCGACATAGCGATCGCTGATCAACCCTGTATCCACGAAATCCTCTATGGCTGTCGGCCAGCGGTGCAGGGCGAAGCCGCTGCGTTCCAGCGTCAGGTCTTCCTCGCGCCCGCGCGCGTCTGCGATCCGCACCGCTCGCGGCTTCAACCGGGCGTTGGTGGTGCGTTTCCAGTCTGCGAAGTAATGCAGTTCCCTGCCGTCGTCCGCCTTGCCGGGATCGTCGAGGTAACCGAGTTCGGCTGTCACCGTTGAAGCCATGCCCACTGATCTCGTCAGCTGACCACGACTCTCACGCGGCCGAGGTTACGAGCCATGCCGAAGGGTGTCCCCGCCGCATCGGCCCGCTGGGCAGCCGCGCGCAGGGCAACGAAATAAGTGCCCGGCTCGTCCCACGAATGGGTCTGGCGCACGGTGATGCCTTCGTCCGTGCCGACGAAATTCTCCGTATCGGGATAGGCACCGCTGCCGTCGTAATCCCATTCGGCCAAGACGATAACTCCGGTGCCGGGCGGAACCTCGATCCTGCCCGCCAGCTGCACGGTTTCGCCGACTTTCACATCGGCTCGCTCGCCGCCATTGGCGGTAAGGTTCACCACCGGCTGGATGCCTCCTCGCGCCTGGGCCGTCGGCGGCACGAAGACCTGTCCGTCCTCGACCCAGTAGTTGGTCTCGGAAGGGGGGGCGATGCCCTTTTCCGCCCATGCCGCGACGTCCCGCAAGGCCTGCTGGAGGATGCCGGCATAGGAGATGATTCGGGTGTCGGTGGGCCCGTGGCCCTGCTTCGGATCATTGCCCTCGTTCGGCGAAAGATAGCGGCTGGGGGTGACGTGAAGGGCGTTATCGACATACCAGATCCGGTACTGATCTTCGAAACGGTCTTCGCCGAGGATCTTCCTGACCTTCTGGCGATACCAGTCGGCCTGCCAGGGATAGGCCGCCTCGTCCATCAGGCAGTTCATGGTGATCATCTTGCAGTCGAAGATGCCGCTTTGATAGGCGTTGCCCTCACCCGCCTGATCGTGGCCTGCGAACAGCGGACGCTGCGGATAGATAGGATCGCCATCGGGCGCGCGGAACTGGTCCCAGACGTAGAATTCTTCCGCCGGGTTCTGGTGGCGATGATAGGTCTGCGCGGCGAGATAGTCGGAATTGTCGATTTCGACGGTGTCGCCCGCCACCATCTGCTTGAGGACGGGGATATCGTCCCCGCCGAAGCCGAGCATCACGAGATCGCCGGAGATGCCGATCACCATAAGCCGCTTGCCTTCAGCCGCGCCGCTTCTGGGGAACAGGAACGCGCCCTGCACCCGCCCCTCTGGCATGGAGGAGAGGCGAATGCCCGCCGGAGCATCGGCACGGGTGCCCGCCGCGATCGAGACCGGCAGGCCCATCGCCTGCGCCTCGCTGGTGGTGACGATACCGGTGATGGTCGCGGCGTGCTGGATGCGATCGTCCAGCAGCGATTTTGGCGGGTCGAAGCCGAGATATCCCGGCTTGGTCCAGTAGTCCTCGAAATATCCCGGATCGAGCTGGAACAGCGGCAGGATGATCGAGGCGAACACGCCCGTATAGTTGTAGGCAATGCGCTCATGCGCGAACCATGCGCGCGGCGGCATGCCCATACGCGTCACCTCGGCAAGTGCCTGACGTTCCTCGGCGTTGAGCCCAGCGAACATGTCGCCGCTGCCACCCGGCTCGATCGCGTCGACGATCTGGTCGAACTTGCCTTCAAGCACGCGCAGCGCATGCGCCTGGACGGTGAAGACGTTGGGCAGCGAAACCGGCGAGCCATGTATGAACGGTACCGCCCCGTCCCACACGCCTTTGGTATTCTCGACGCAGGCGAAGGTCTTGTAGCCACCGCCGCTGCCGCCATAGACATAGCCGTAGGGCCGGTGCGAACCGTACATTTCGGCAGCAAGGATGCGCGAATATTGCGCGGTCGCAGCACTCGCCCGGAACGCGGCGATGGACAGATCTGCGGTGTGCATTTCCGCCGTCCCCATGTTCGACTCGACCAGATAGCCGCCGCTGGCCGCAGCGAAGGGGATCGAATCGCCGTCGATCCCGCCAAGCCTGCCTCTGGGCGCGACATTCTCCTCACCGGCGATATGCATCAGCGGATGGAAGAAGCGGCCGCGATATTGCTCCTCTGGCGGAAAATACATCGAAAAGCGCAGGCCGGTGTCGGCAAAGCCGCCATGGACGTAGCGATGCCGCACCGGCCCGTCGCGCCACTCGTCGATATCGAGGAAGGGCTTTGTGTAGAGAGGATCGGGATAGAGGTCGTTCGAACCTGCCCGCAGCGCGTCCGCCATTGCTCCGGGCGCCGCCAGCGCGGACCCAAGAGCAGCGCTGCCCTTGACGAAATGTCTTCTGCTTACTGCCATGCCAACTGCCCCCAAACGCGCCCCTAACCTGCCAATATGGGCATGAAAGAATCCGGATGCGGGCGCACGCGGTAATTGTCGGTCTCGTCGCCGAAAGTGACCTTGCCCTCTGCGTCGAGCGCAATGACCGTCGCCATCACCGTGTCCACCGGATAGCCCTTCATCCCCGGCGGCGTTCTGCCCTTGTCGACGATGGAAAGTTCCGAGGCGGCCTTGAGGTCCGTATCGACGAGGATTTCCATGTGGCCGGGCAGGTCCAGCTGTCCGGCCAGTTCGCGGGACAGGTCAGCGCTCTGGTTCGACACGAACTTCACCTGCACTCCGGCGGACGCGAGCGTGTCCGCCCTATCGCGCACTTCCCTTAGCTGCGCCGTGCACAGCGGGCACCAGTTGCCGCGGAAGAAGACGATCAGAACCTTGCTGCCCTTGAGGTCAGAGATCGAGAGCGTGCCACCGTCCAGCCTGTCGAAACTCACGTCCGGCAAGTTCTGGCCAATGACAATCGTTACGCCCGTTTGCCTGCCGTATCGGGAGTAGACCCAGACGTACCACTGCATCACCAGGTAGCCCGCCAGCGCCAGCCCCAGCGGCAAGTACGACAGTGCGGAACTCGGGGAGCCGGCCGAGAGGACCCGCCAGGCCGCCAGCGCAAGGCCCACTGCCGCGACAAGCTGGACGACCGGTAGGCTGGCCGCAGTCCGCGCAACCTCACCCCTGCCCATCACCGCGAACATGTAGACAGGCAGCGCACCCGCAGCGAGCGCAGCGCCCAGCCACGCGAAATTGCCCATGCTGACCGCAAGCATCACAAGGCTGCCAAGCGTGATAAGCATCGAGAGCCCAAGCATCGGCATCATCAGTTTCGACTTCAGGCTCATGCGTGCACGCTCCTCTCCATTGGTTGCAGCCTCTGGCGGACTCCGCCGAGAATGCCAGAAAACGCGTGCCGCGCAAAGCCGTGCGGGCGGCGGAGACGGTTTCCATCGGCCGGGAGCCCGTCTAGGATCGTTGCAAACACGCGACTCCGGGAGAGCGAAAGGATGAGTATCGCCGAAGAGGCCCTTCGCATGGCCAACGACCCGCCGGAATATTTCGGCTGGTCCGGCCTCGCTTCGCATCAGTTGCCACGCGAGGAGTGGCAGGCGATGCAGCTGTCTGGCCTGCAGCAGCGCTTTGCCGATCTGAACGGGCGGCTGGCAGTGCTGACGGCGACTGCCCAGGAGATGGGCATCGATCGGATCGGCAGCATCGAGGACGGCGCCAACCTGCTGTTCCCGCACACCGTCTACAAGAGCTACCCGGTCTCGCTGCTCGAAAGGAACCGCTTCCGCCAGCTCACCAAATGGCTCTCCCGCTTGACGACGATCGATCTCAGCGAAGCCGATGTCGACGATTGCGAGGGCATCGACGCATGGCTGAAGGCGCTGGAAGACAGCGTCGGCCTGTCGGTCACCCATTCGTCGGGCACCAGCGGGACGATGACCTTCCTGCCCAGAACGAATGACGGCTACCGTATCATCTCTGAGGTCTTCGGCATGTCGAGCCGGGAATCGAACGGCATCGACGCAGGCGAGCGCAACGAGCCCTGGCACACCTTCTACCTAGGCTTCCGGGGAGGGCGCAGCCATGCCGCGCGCGCGGGCGGCTGGGCCTATGACAATTTCGCTCACACACCCGAGAACTTTCACACGCTCTACGACGCCGACATGAGCTCTGACGTGATGTTCATGGCGGCGCGCGTACGCCTTGCCGAAGCGCGTGGCGAGCTCGACCGGCTGGAGATCAGCCCGGCGATGAAGGCGCGGCAAGCCGAATTCGAGGAGACCCAGCGCAAGTCGGCCCAGGCGCTCGACCGCATCTTCGAACAAATGATCGCGCTCAGGGGCGAGCGGGTCTACATCGGCGGGATGAACGGGGCGATGACCGAACTTGCCCAACGCGGGCTTGCCGAAGGTTATCGCGACACCTTCGGGCCCGGCTGCATCGTCCAGACCGGCGGCGGCAACAAGGGCGGGCTGCTGCCAGACAACTGGCAGGAGCTGATCTTCGAATTCACCGGCGCGCAGCGCATCGCTCAATATTACGGCATGACCGAAGTGACGATGATTGCGCCGATGTGCGACCAGGGACACTACCACATCCCGCCATGGGTGGTGGCCTATGTGCTCGATCCCGACACCGGCGAGCCAAGACCGCGCGAAGGCGTGCAAACGGGCCGCGCGGCCTTCTTCGACCTCGTGCCGCAGACCTACTGGGGCGGGTTTGCGAGCGGGGACGAGATCACCGTCGACTTCTCGCCCTGTGCCTGCGGGCGCACGACCTATCACGCCCATCCGCAGATCCAGCGCTTCAGCGAGAAGCGCGGCGGCGACGACAAGATCACTTGCGCTGCGGCCGACGACGCCCATGCCGCGGCGATCGAAGTGCTGGTACAGGGCTGATGGGGAAGATCGTCGCGCCTGCCGTCATCCGCGGCGAAGTCATAGCCGACAATCTCGTCAGCTTCGGCGGGCGAGGCGGCGAAATGGAGTTCCTTTCGCCCGATCCCGATTCGATCATTGACAGGCTGCCGTTGCGCAATCCGGGACAGATGAAGCGGCTCTACACGCTCACCATCGACGAGATCATCGACTATGTGGTGGGGCTCGGAAGCCAGCTCGACCTGTCGAAGAACGAATTCATGCAGGAAGCGCTGGAGCTGTCCTACGATGCGACGGAGCTGACGCCGTCGATCCTGCGCTGGCAGTATTCGCTGATCCAGGACTATCTCAGCCGCGACATGGTCCGCGGCTTCATCGACGTGCCGATAGGCATTCCCTTCGTCGAGGGCTGGCAGCAGACGACGCTTGCCGACGGTCGGGTGGCGTCGATCCGGGCGATGGGCTCGCGCTGCCTGCACATCACCGCCGGCAACAGCCCGATGACCGCGATCATCACCATGGCTAGGAATGCGCTCACCCGCAGCGACGCCATCGTCAAATCGCCTTCCAACGACCCGTTCACCGCGGGCGCGGTGGCCCGCACCATGGTCGCCATGGCGCCCGATCATCCGCTGACGCAGCACTTCTCCGTCGCTTACTGGAAAGGCGGCACGGTGGAGTTCGAGGAGCGGCTCTACCAGCCCAGGAACATCGAGAAGATCATTGCCTGGGGCGGCTTCGCGTCGGTCAGACACGTCACCCGCTACATCCAGCCTGGGCTCGAACTCATCAGCCTCGATCCCAAGCGAAGTGCGACGATCATCGGCCGGGACACCTTCGCCGACGAAGCGACAATGCGCGATGCCGCGCTTCGGGCCGCCACCGACATCGGCGCGTCCAACCAGACCGGCTGCTCCTCGGCGCGGGTCATCCTCGTCGAAAGCGGCACGGATGACGATGGCGTCGCAATGCTCACGCGCTTCGGCCATATGATCTACGAGGCGATGCTGGGCCTGCCCGGCAACCTCAGCAACAAGCCCAAGCAGTTCGACGCGGAACTGCGCGCAGACATCCAGGGACTTCGCGCCACGCCCGATTTCTACGAGGTCATTGGCGGCAGGGACGACGAGGGCGCGATCATCGTCTCCAAACTCGATGACGTGGTGGACTTCTACCCCCGCCTCTCGGGCCGGGTCGCCAATCTTGTGCCGATCGACGACATTGCGGACGCAGGACGTTTCGTAAACGCCTATACCCAGACCGTGGGCGTCTATCCCGAAGCCCTCAAGGCGAAGCTCAGGGACGAACTGCCGCTGTTCGGCGCGCAGCGTTTCGTCACGCTCGGCTATGCGATGACGTCGAACCCGGCCCTGCCGCAGGATGCGATCGAGCCGGTGCGGCGCATGGTCAAGTGGATCGTCGACGAAAGCTGTCCTGCCGAAGACTGCCCGCCGCTGTGGGCGGGCGCCACGGCCGGCTGAGCGAGGGAGCATGCGATGAGCGAGGTCATGCTGGGCGACATCCCCGAACGCGGCGTGGCCCGGCGCGGCGCGGACCACTGGGCGGTACGCCATGGCGAGGATGTGCTGACCTGGGGCGAGCTTGCCGACCGGGCGACGCGGCGGGCCAATTCGCTTGCGGCAAGAGGCGTCGGCGAGAGCGACCGGGTGGTCCTTGCCATGCCCAATTGCAACGCCTTCTACGAACTGACCTTCGCGCTGTGGAAGCTTGGCGCAACACCGACGGTGGTTTCCCACCGGCTGCCTCACGCGGAACTGCAGGCGATCCTCGAGCTCGCCGAGCCGCGTGCAGTGATCGCCGCCAACCCTGATTTGCGAGATGCAACCGGCGCGCTGCCGGACGACTTCGGTCGCGACCATGAAGACGCTTCCCCGCGCGAGACCCGCCTCTCGCCGCACTGGAAGATCATGACCTCCGGGGGGTCTACCGGGCGGCCCAAGCTGATCGTCGACGCGCTCCCCTCGATGATCGACGGCAAATATGCGACCGCCGGCCTGCCCGTCGATGGAGTGATGCTGAACCCGGGGCCGCTCTATCACAACTTCCCCTTCTGCATGACGCATATGGCGCTGCTGCACGGCACCTCCGTGGTCGGCATGGAGAAGTTCGATGCGACAGATTTCTTGGACCTTGTCGAGCGTCACCGGGTGCAATGGGTCTCGCTGGTGCCGACGACGATGAACCGCATTGCCCGGCTGCCGGCGGAGCTGCGCGAGGGGCGCGACATGTCCTCGCTCGAACGGGTCTGGCATACCGCCGCACCGATGCCGCCGTGGCTGAAGGAGTTCTGGATCGACTGGCTCGGTCCGGAGAAAATATGGGAAATGTACGGCGGGACCGAGGGGGTCAGCGTGACCCAGCTCGATGGTGCCGAATGGCTGGAGCATCGCGGTTCGGTCGGCAGGCCGCTGAACGGCGAGATCCTGATCCGGGGGGAAAATGGCGAGACACTGGGCCCCGGAGAGATCGGCGAAGTCTATATGCGCCG
>Ga0181594_10005721_pt1 | contig 10863 bp, 10 predicted proteins | sample 071ome_18_FD_145603 | JGI IMG/M metagenome (GOLD analysis project Ga0181594, IMG submission 145603) | Coastal salt marsh microbial communities from the Groves Creek Marsh, Skidaway Island, Georgia - 071413BT metaG (spades assembly) | ecosystem: Environmental > Aquatic > Marine > Intertidal zone...
ACATCAAGCCGGCACTTGGACCTCCGACATCTTGGAGCGTGAAGTCGATGTCGAAGTCGGGGGTGACATAGATGCCGACCATCGCCCCGATGTAAGGCGACTCCGCGCGTTCTGGGTTCTCGGCGGACGTGAGTTCGGCCTCGACTATTTCGCCATCGCGTTCGATCTCGAATACGAAGGTCGAGCCGATGGGTTTGCCTTGGATGGCATCGACCACATCCGACGGCTGGTCCACTGCGACCCCGTCGATTGCGATCACCTGATCACGCGGTTCGAGACTCTCGCCGGCCGGGGCGTCGTCGAAAACCGCGGTGATGACTACTTCGGTGGTCGCGGGGATGTCTAAGAAGTTCAAGGCGGCACCGATGGCGTCCGACTCTGAGGTGCTGAAAAGGCGCGCCTGGCGTTCACGGACCTCGTCCCCGGTTACGTCATCTGGATAGATGAGCTCTCGAGGCACTACGGCATCGGCCGTGCTGAACCACGCGCCGATGGCCTCGACGAAGGTCAGCCCACCGCGTGGACCGCCCGATTCGCGCACCGTGGTCATGTCGAGGTTGCCGGTCACGGGGTAGGTGGTGGTCCCGGTGATGGAAAGGAAGGGTTCGCCGTCGGCTTCTCCGATGACGTTGAACGTCGGGCCCGGCGCGAGCTTGACGTACGGGACTGGAAGCACGAGAGCAACGGTGACCAAGATCGCGAGAGCTAGGGCGCTGACGAGCGTGACCCGGGCCCGCGGACCCATCCCGCGGATCCGCGCCCACCACTCGCGGACGCCGGGGATTCGACGTGTCACGAGTCCGACGGGCCGGACGCACCGGACGGGCCGGAACCCGACGAGCGACGCCGGACGGCTCGAGAAGATCCGGAAAATCCGGAGGATCGCTCCATGGCTTCGCGAAGTCGCACCCGCTCGGCCATCGGGTCGCTGCGGGGTTCGGAGATGCGGGACCGGAGAGCAACGATGGCGATCGCCAAGGCCGTGATGAGGAGCGGAATAGCCCACCACACGAGTGCCGACACCGATACGTCCTCTCGCTTGCTCTTCGTCCGTCTTGCCGTCACGTACGTTGACCGTTCGGACCCGTCCGTACCTACTAACGCCTACTTACGCACGGGTTGCCACGCGGTGGCTCTGAGGGTACGCCAGCACCACATGACGGGCGAGACGGGCCAATCGTGCCCCCCCCCAAGCCGGCAAAACGTGAAGCCCCTGGGTCGCGTAGTGGATGCCCGCCTTCCCCTTGCGTGCATCCACCCGTTATCCCAGGGGCTTCGACGCGCAGACGCTAGGGATCCGGGCAGGCCTACGTCAAACCTTTCGAACGGATTGCCTGCTCGGGGTGTGGATATTTCTGGGGAAAGCCTGGGGGCAACGCGGGGGCAGGCTGTGGAACGTAAGTGAATTCTGCTGTGAATAACCTGAGGAATACGGCACACGTAGACCCTTCCCAGGAGGGAATCGTCACCCCCAGGGTGTGGAGAAAAATTTTTGAACCGCGAGTTACCCAAAAATGAACCATGGACGTCGCTCGGCCGAGACACGCCACCGCTCGGCAGCATCGACCAACGCTCGAACAGACGGGTCGATGTCGGGTAACCGATCGGTAGCGAACCAGGCGAGATCCTCGCTCTCGTCGCTGATGACCGGCGTGACCGCAGTCGGCACGAGGACCAGGAATTGCACATCCCAATGCACGCTGGCCAACGCTTGGCCGTCGTCGTCTCGTCCGCAGGGAACATCGTGTCGGTCCAGGCGAAGGGGGCTCGTGGCGATGCGCCCGTGATCGATGCCGCTTTCCTCGCGCACTTCGCGAAGGGCACCTTCCAGGACTCCGGTATCACCCGGTTCTAGATGACCACCGAGTTGCAACCACCTCCCCACCTTCGGATGCAAGGTCAGCAGTACGTGGCCAGCTGCTTCATCAACAACGATGGCGCTGGCGGTGAGGTGCCCAACGCGACAGGAACGCCACACGGCATCGTCGTGACTATCGATGAAATCGATGTACTCGCGCGCGAGGACCCGTTGCGCGGGATCATCGGGCTCGTAGCTGGTGAGCAGTGCGCGCGCATCCGCCTGAAGCGTCATTCGGAGTTGTCGTCACCTTCGATCGACTCGTGCGAAGGCGCGGGGCCACCGTCGGTGCTCGGCAACTCATCCAGCCCTTCGATGGTGTCCGGTACGGCTCCAGATCCCTGGGTGAATCCCAGCGGGTCTTCTAAGTCCTCGGGGCCGGGGAGAAGGTCGGGGTGGGACCACAGCGCGTCGCGTGCGTCGATTCCTCGGCTGGACCGGATGGCCGCGAAAACGGTGTGCGCTTCCCGCATCGCGCGCGGTCGAAGCTCCATTCCCACGAGCGCCGCAAACGTCCGCTCCGCCGGACCCCCGGCCGCCCGCCGTCGTCGCATCGCTTCGGTCAAGGCATTCAGCGCGGGAAGTCGATCACCGCTGGCTTGCTGGACTACCTCATCAACCCAACCTTCGATGCAGGCGAGCAAGGTCTCGAGCCGAGCGATGGCCGCTTTCTGCTCAGGGGTGTCTTCCGGCGTCAGCAAACCACCCGACAACACCTGCTGAAGGGCCTCCGGGTTCGAAATATCCACGTCTCCCATCGCCTCGGACAAGCGCTCGGAGTCCACACGCATGTAACGCGCGTACTGCTCGACGGCACCGAGCACTCGCGCCGCAAGCCACGGCACATGCACGAAGAGTCGCTGATGCGCCGCTTCTCGAAGAGCGATGTACATCAGTGCGTCCGAAGATGAAACCTCGAGACCTTCGGAGAAGGCCGACACGTTATTCGCAAGGATCGCAGTGTGCGGGGTTTCCGACAACGGAATGCCGATGTCGGATGCCGACAGCACTTGCTCGGCCAGCCCTGCGAGAGCTTGGCCGACCTGCATCGCGAACGCAGCGGCTCCGAGCTGTTGGACCATCCCCATCATCGGTTGCAGCATTTGGAGAAACTCCGGCGGCATCCCGTCCGGCAGCATGCCGCGCAACTGTTCGGGCAACGCCGCATTGAGATCGTCACTGGACATCTGCGAAAGATCCTGGCCGGTGGGCATCATGCCCGCGACGGCACCGGTGACGTGTTCGGCAATCGGAGCAACGATGTTCTTCCACGCAGGGCCGGTGGTGACGAGCCAGTCGGTTCGAGACCAGGCCTGAGCGGGTGCACCCGATGCCGGAAACGTCGTCACCTCATCGAGCCACAACTCTGCGAGGGAGACTGCAGACGCCACCGCCTCGCGTTGGCCGTCGCCGATGGATGGGTCTCCGGACGCCACAAGTGCTTTGCGGGCCACATCTTCGACCACGGTCCAATTGACCGGGCCGTCGTCGCCCGGGGCTCCGGCCGACTGCATCATCTGGCCGAGTTGTTGCAGTGCTTGTCCGAGCGCGTTCGCATCGAAGGGGTTGTCGCCCGATCCTGGGGCACCGAAACCGAAGGGCATGCTCATGCCTCCACGGTAACCGCAAGCGAAAGGCCCGGATACCGCTGGCTTGATGCCAGGGCTTCCGGGCCTTGCGCAGAAACTGGTGACGACCGGGCTCGGCGCCCGTGGGTCGTCCGAAGTGGAACTAGGCCTTGCCCAAGATCCGCGTGACCTTGGTGCCGCACACCGGGCAGATGCCCTTGGCGAACCGGCGGCCGTTCTTCTCCTCGACGTGTCCAGTGAACTCGCGCTTCTCCTTGCACTTCACGCAGTACGCCTCACCGGTGTATTCCTCGGCCATGGGGCCCTCCTCTTGCCGATCTCCCGCGTTAGCGGTCGGTGGCAGGCGCCACCTTGATGCCCCGTGGGCACGAAATCACCCTAGGGCAGCAAGGGGCGCACACACGGGCCACGCAGCGACGTGCCGCTGGAAATAATTCGACAATTGGGACAAATAGTTCACTTCGCTGCCTTGAGGGCCCCTCAGGGGCGGCCTCGCGCACAATGGGGCCGTGAGTCAGGACTCCCCCACATCCACCGACTGGAACGCCGGCATCGACCGAAACCGCGTGCTTACCGAACTCCAGGACCTGCTGACCATCCCGTCGCTCGGAGGGACGGACGCGGAAATCGACGTCCAGCGTCACCTGGCCGAGCGATGGGCCGGGGAGGGCCTCGAGGTCACCACCTGGGACATCGACGTCGCGACCACCGTCACCCGCTCGGACTTCCCCGGCATGGAGGTTGATCGGCAAAGCGCCCTGGGCGTCGTGGCCCGCCTTCCCGGCTCCGGTGGTGGTCGGACCCTGTTGCTGAACGGCCATACCGATGTCGTGCCACCGGGCGATATCAATGCATGGACCGGTGATCCCTTCACTCCAAGGATCGTCGACGTAGATGGGCGTTCGGTCATCGTCGCTCGCGGGGCCTGCGACATGAAGGCCGGGCTCGTCGCCGCCTGGGAGGCGGTTCGCATGGTGCGCGAAGCCGGAGTGCCGCTGAGCGGCGACGTTCTGCTGTGCCCGGTGAGCGGTGAAGAAGACGGTGGGCTCGGTACCTACGCCGCTCTCGAGCAACTTTCAGGGACGTCCATCGATGGCTGTGTAGTACCCGAGCCCACCGATCTGGACCTCGTTCCAGCCAACGGAGGTGCGCTGACGTTTCGATTGAAGGTGCACGGAGCAGCGATCCACGCCTCCCGCCGCTCCGAAGGCGTGAGCTCCATCGAGAAGTTCGTGCCTGTTCTCCAGGCGCTCTCAGAACTCGAGGCGCATCGAAATGCCCACGTGGATCCGCTGATGGAGCGCTGGCCCATCGCGTACCCGCTGTCCATCGGCACCGTCAACGCCGGAGATTGGGCCTCGACCGTTCCCGACCTCCTTGTCGCCGAAGGCCGACTCGGAGTCGCCCTCGACGAGACCGCCGACCACGCACGATCTGAATTCGAAGCATCCATTGCCCACGTCTGCGAATCCGACTCCTGGCTTCGCGACCATCCCATCACCGTCCAATGGTGGGGCGGGCAATTCCACTCCGGACGCACCGATCCGAATTCCCCCATCGTGTCGATAACTCGAGCCGCCCACACCCGAGCGACCGGCTCCGAACCCCAGACCTACGGCGGTCCCTACGGATCGGACCTGCGACTCCTCGTCGGCAAGGGCGGTATCCCCACGGTGCAATACGGTCCGGGCGATTCGAGGGTGGCCCACGCCCCGGACGAATTCGTAGCTGTGGACGATGTCATGACGTGCGCATGCGTTCTAGCCGACGTCATCGTCGATTTCTGCTCATGAGGTTGTCACCTTCCCCACGTTGCTAGCCGATGCTGCCTGTGGATTGCATCTCGCCGTCCACAGCCGACCTCGGTCATCGTCCAACGATGGACACCGATACTGATACGACGCAAACAACGAGCGCACCCAACGATCCCTGTCCGCGGCTGCGCCCGGGCCTCCCGATCATCCGAAGGAACGAACGTCTCGTGCATTTCGGTGACGATCCGCACCCCACTGAAGTCTCCGAATCCGAAGCCGCATGGCTGCACGCTCTATCGACGTTCCACTCGTGGACCGAGGCACTCGCCGCTGCACCCTCCTGCGCTTCGCGCGGTCAGCAACTCATCGACGAGGCTGCACGTCGAGGTGCCCTGGACGACGCACGCGAGTGCTGGTGGCTGTCCCCCGTCGAAAGACTCGACATTGCGTCATCCCTGGCCGCGCTCTCGAGTTGGCACCACGATCCACCCGCGGCTATCGCCTCGCGAATGGCGTCATCTGTCGCTGTCGTCGGAGACGAGCAATGGGCATCCGTGGTGCGGGACTCACTTGGCACCAGCGGACTCCATTACAGCGACGATGCATCGAGCGCCGACGTCACGATCGTGTGTGCATCGCTGCCGGCCGACGCACCTGAGGCCGTCTTGACGACGACGCCCCTGCAATTCCAGGATCGACGACACCTACCCATCACCGCCTTTCGTGGGCGTGCCAGCATCGGTCCGCTCATCGAACCGGGATTCACCGCGTGCCTTCGGTGCGCGTACCTCCATCATCGTGATGCCGACAGCGCCTGGCCGACGATGATGACCCAGTGGCTCCAGTACCACGCGAACCACTCGTTGCCCCCCGACCCGCTCCTGGCGTTGCACTGCGCCGTCCACGCGGCGACCATGATCCGGGCCTGGGTTGATGCACCCGACGTCCATACTCCTCGTCGCGTCGTGATCCACTCGCCGGAATTCTCAGCCGAGGAGCACTCGGTTCTCCCGCACCCGGCCTGCGGATGCCTGTGGGGCGCTGCTGATACCGGTCCGGCCAATTCCGTCTAGTCGAATCCCCTCCGAAAGGACCGCGGCTCGCAGGATCGACCGACCTCGGTGACAATGGGTTCGTGCCGGACATTCCCAAGAACGCGCTCACGCGCAGCGTTCGCATCGCCACCTTGCCGGCCTCCTACGCCGGACGAGCGGCGTGGGGATTCGGAAAGAAGGTCGGCGGCAAGCCAGCGGAAGCCGTCACCGCGGAAATCCAGCAGCGCACGGCAGAACAGATCTTCTCGGTGCTGGGCGAACTCAAGGGCGGGGCCATGAAACTCGGCCAGGCCATGAGCATCTTCGAGGCAGCCCTACCCGAGGAAGTCGCCGGTCCGTACCGGGCGACTTTGACGAAGTTGCAGGACGCCGCACCGGCCATGCCCGCCGAGACCATCCACGGCATCCTCGCTGAATCCCTGGGAACTGACTGGCGCAATCGGTTCGCCTACTTCGACGACCAGCCCGCGGGTGCCGCCTCCATCGGACAGGTCCACAAGGCGATATGGCACGACGGCCGCGAGGTGGCGGTCAAGGTGCAGTACCCCGGAGCGGACAAGGCATTGATCGCCGATCTGAATCAGATGGCTCGGATGGGCAAGCTCTTCGCGTCGTGGGTACCGGGTTTGGATCTGAAATCGCTAATCGCGGAATTGAAAGAACGCGTGATCGAGGAACTCGATTACCTAGGCGAATCTCAGTACCAGCGTCAATTCGCCGTCGCCTTCGACGGAGATCCCGAATTCTGCATTCCGCACGTGCTCGCGGCAGCGCCGCATGTTCTCATCACGGAGTGGGTCGATGGCCGGCCCATGTCGGACATCATCGCCAACGGCACGGACGAAGAACGCGACCGAATCGGTCTGCTATACGAGCGGTTCCTGCTCTCGGGACCCTCGCGCGCTGGCCTGCTCCACGCCGACCCGCACCCGGGCAACTTCCGCATGACCGACGACGGCCGGCTATGCGTCTTCGACTTCGGTGCAGTTGCTGTGCTGCCCGATGGTTTGCCACCGGCCATGGGAACACTGTTGCGTATCGCCCAGCGGGGAGACGCTGAACGAGTGATTGAGGGACTGCGCGAAGAGGGTTTCGTCCTGCCGCACGTTGATATCGATCCGGAGCAACTGCTGGACTACCTTGATCCATTCGTCGAACCCGCCCGCCATGAATACTTCCACTTCAATCGCGAGTGGCTGCGCGGGCAATTCACTCGCATCAACGACATCCGCAACCCCGATTTTGCGGTTGGCTTGAAAATCAACCTTCCACCGTCCTACGCACTCATCCACCGGGTCTGGCTCGGCAGCATCGGAGTGCTGTGCCAACTCGATGCGACTGTGCCGGTCCGCGCAGAGATCGAACGATGGGTGCCGGACTTCATCGAGCCGAGCCCCGCCAGCTCCTAGCCTCGCGCGCGAACGAGCTCGACGATTTCGGCCCCGTAGGCCTCGAGCTTGGCAGGCCCCACTCCCGGAATCGAAGCGAGGGCATCGGTGTCGGTGGGTAACTGCTCGGCAATGGCGATCAATGTGGCATCGGTGAAGACGACGTAGGCCGGAACACTGCGCTCTCGAGCATGCTCGATTCGCCACTGCTTGAGTTGTTCCAAGAACTCTTCGTCGAAAGTGGCCGGACAGACCTGGCAGCGGCCGATGGTTCGTTCCCCCGGAGTCACCAAGGCCTTTCCGCACAAGCGGCACGCGGCCGGCCCACGACGCGACCGACGCTTGCTGGCCCGCTGTCCCGCGTCACGGTGCACCGAGGACTGATCGGCCCCCGGAAGCGACGACAACCGCGTGAGGAACCGACTCACCTGTCGGTTCGCTCGCCCACCGGGTTGCCGTGCACGTGCCCATGACAGCCGAAGCTCACGCTGGGCTCGAGTCACCGCAACGTAGAGCAGGCGCCTTTCTTCCTCGATGCTCTCGGCGCTCTCGGCGTGTTGGAGCGGCAACAGGCCGTCGCTGCAACCGATGAGATGGACGTCGCGCCACTCCAAGCCCTTCGCCGCGTGGATCGATGCCAACGTGACTCCATCGGGAACCGGCGCGAACTGAACCGATGCGCGTTCGTCGACATATTCGACGAACTCCGAAAGATCCGCAGCACCGCTTTCGCGAGCCAATTCCACGATGGCAGCAAGGGACTCCCACCTTTCACGCACCGCACCGGTGGTGGTGGGTTGTTCGGCGGTCCATCCCATAGCGCTCAAGACGTCGATAACCGCGGCAACGGTGTCCTGCGCGTCCGACGCACCGGCTCGGGCGGCTCCGCGGAGTCGCGTGAGCGCCTCACGAACCTCGCCCCGCTCGAAGAACCGCTCCGAGCCACGTACCGTGATGGGAACCCCTTCGTCTGCGAGCGCGGACTCCACCTCGACCTGCTGGGCATTGATTCGATACAGCACCGCAATGTCGCGAGGGCGCACTCCGGAGTCGATGCTGGCCTTGATGCGCTGGGCCACCGCCGCGGCTTCGGCAACATCGTCGTCGAACACATCGATCTCGGGTTCGGACGAGTCGTCGAGCTGGGACGTCAAAGTCACCGCAGTTGCCGACGACGATCCTGCGTGAATGACACCGTTCGCCAACGTGACTATCTGTGGCGAGCACCGGTAGCACCGGACGAGACGAACGGTGGTGGAACCGGGGTATTCCTTGGGAAATCCGATCAAGTAGTCCGAACGGGCGCCGGTGAAGGAGTAGATGGTCTGGCTCGGGTCACCCACCACGCAGATGTCATCGCGATCACCTAGCCACAGCTTCAGCAGGGCATGTTGAACCGGGTTGACGTCCTGGTACTCATCGACCGTCAACCATCGGTAGGCGGTCCGCACCTCCCGCGCGATCGAGTGATCGGAGGACAAAGCACCGACGAGGACCAACATGACGTCTTCGAAGTCGATCACACCCCGATCGGACTTGGCCTCCTCGTAGTAGGCGAGTACCCGCGCCAACTGAGCCGGCTCCAGACTCAGCTCGCGAGAGTCGGTCGCACCCACGAGCGTGTGCTGATCCAAGAAATTCACCCGCGCCCACTCGATATCTCCACTGACATCGCGCACCAGCGACGTGTCAGGTGACAGATCGTTCGCCGAGAGGGCGGTAGCGACCAGGCTTGCTTTGCTCGGCATGAGATCGGGGAACGCTCGATCGGAGATCCGTGGCCAGAAGTACCTCAACTGACGCAGCGCCGCCGCATGGAACGTTCGGGCCTGAACGCCTTCGGCCCCCAAAGACCGCAGTCGGCTGCGGAGCTCGCCTGCGGCACGGTTGGTGAAGGTGACGGCGAGAGTGCGTCGAGGATCGTGTTCACCAGTGAGGACGCCATAGGCGATGCGATGGGTAATAGCCCTCGTCTTGCCGGTTCCCGCCCCGGCCAGGACCATGACGGGACCGTCCAACGCCTCGGCGACGGCGCGCTGCTCCGCGTCGAGGCCGTCGAGTACCGAACCGGGGTCCACAGGCTGAGCCTGTCATGCAGGGCCGACGCTCGCTTCAGCGTCCAACCCACCTCTCAATGCATGACTGCGTACTCGACCGCGACGATCGCGAACCCCAAGATCCCGTATACGGCTCCGTACCGCGCTTGCACCCACCCACCCAGTCCGGCGGACCGAGCGGCGTAGACACCCCAAAAGACGAGACTGATCGCGTAGAGATCGACGCTGAGGTCCACTGCATCGACCGTACTTCCACCCGCGAACGAGACCACGATCCCGATGATCACTACCGGGACACCCACGGCCAAGTACTGGAGGGCATCGCGGAGCAATCTGAGGCGGTCCGGTCGTGTCAGCCTGGAACCGGTACGGATCTGGATATCCAAAGCGTCGGAGAAACTGTGCGCCATCGACAAAGCCAGGAGCGGGAAGAATGCAATGGACAGCAGATCGGGCAGTCCTTGACCCTCGATGACGTCGATGTCGACATCTCCGGCGGCGGTAAGCGTCACCATCAAGATGATGGTCGCGTAGATCACGCGGTGCGGGTCGAACCGATGACCCAGGACGGCAACCTCGCCGTGCTCACCGATTCCGTGGACGCCCGTCACTGTGTCAGCATGCCACCACACAAGCGGTCATGGATGGAACCGATGTCTCGACCGGCTCGTCGTACTTCACAACCATCGCCAGTCGCCGATGAGAGGTGGAGCAATGCGCATCCCTAGAGGGATCAAACGACCTGCCGTCTGGGTTCCCGCGAGTATCGCCGCCCTGGCAGTTCTCGTGATCGCCCTGGCGGCTTTCCAACCGTGGCGCTTGTTCATCGACGTGACCGTGAACGAAGACCTCCCCACCGTGGCCATCGAACAACCTGCAGAAGCCACAGAATCAGCAGACTCCGCAGACCCCGCAGATTCCATTCAGCCGACGCAGGCCGCCTCCGAGGGAGCTACCGAGATCGCGAGCGCCCCCGACCAAGCGCCTTCTGATGAGCCCACCCCCGAGGTCACCCCCAAGCGCACCGTTACGGCAGAGGGCACCTTCATCTCCCACGAGCACCCAACGGCCGGCACTGCGCGCATCATCACTCTCGAAGACGGCAGTCGCGTCCTGCGGCTCGTCGGGCTGGATACCGACAACGGGCCCGACCTCAAGGTGT
>Ga0181594_10005728_pt1 | contig 10854 bp, 9 predicted proteins | sample 071ome_18_FD_145603 | JGI IMG/M metagenome (GOLD analysis project Ga0181594, IMG submission 145603) | Coastal salt marsh microbial communities from the Groves Creek Marsh, Skidaway Island, Georgia - 071413BT metaG (spades assembly) | ecosystem: Environmental > Aquatic > Marine > Intertidal zone...
TCGGCCGAGTCGCAAGCTCCTGCTGCTAGCCGCCGGACTGCAGTTTGCGGTGGCGGTCTATGGCGGCTATTTCGGAGCTGGCATCGGCATCCTGATGCTGGCTGGGCTTGGGAGTCTGGAGCTTGGTGACATTCACCTGCTCAATGGGGTGAAGAACGTTCTTGGGATGGTAATCAATGCTGCTGCCACCGTGATCTTCGCCTTCGGCAGCCTGTTTGGCTGGACGGAGGTCGCCTGGCCTGAGGCTGCGGTGATGGCCGTCGCAGCGGTAGCCGGAGGGCTGGCTGGCGGACGATTGGCCCGACGTTGCTCGCCCCGAGCGATTCGCCGGCTGGTTGCGGTCATCGGCTTTGCACTGGCCGGCTATCATTTGCTGAAATGATTTGATGAATCCGTTGCCGTTTCCCCAAGCCGGCTGCCACAAATTGGAGCCAGCGCCAGATGCTCGTCACCACCGAAAACCTGACCAAGTCGTACGGTGACTTTCAGGCACTCACCGATTGTTCCTTCGCTGTACCTAAGGGTGAGGTGTTTGGGCTTCTCGGTCCCAACGGTGCCGGCAAGACCACCCTTCTGCGTCTGCTGCTCGGCTTCATTCAACCGACATCAGGTGCCGCCCGCATCGCCGGGTTTGATAGCCGCAGCGAGTCGCTCGCGGTACGACGAAACACGGCCTATCTGCCAGGAGAAGCTCGGCTGTTTCGGCGGATGCGAGGTTCTCAAGTACTCGACTTCTTTACTGGGATGCGGGCTGACTACTGCCGCCAGCGCGCCCAGCAGGTCGCGGACCGGTTGATGCTCGATTCCCGCCGACAGGTCGCCCGTATGAGTACCGGCATGCGGCAGAAATTGGCTCTTGCAATGGTGTTAGCGATTGACTGCCCGCTGCTGATTCTTGACGAACCAACTGCAAACCTTGATCCCACTGCCCGAGGTGAGGTGCTCGATCTGGTCCGTGAAGCCCGACGAGCGGGTCGGACTGTCATATTTTCCTCACATGTGCTCTCTGAAATTGAAGACACCTGTGACCGCGTAGTAATTCTGCGGGGCGGTCTGTTGGTCCATGAACAGTCAATTGCCCATCTCCGACGCCGCCATCGCATCACGGCCCGGCTCAGAGGCCCCTTGAGTGCGTTGCCCAAGGGATTGGCTGACAGTGTCCGCATCAGCCAGACGGCAGATGGTTGCGTCGAGTTCGAAGTGGCTGAATCGCTGACCGATTTGCTGGGCTGGCTGGCGAGCCTTCCCCTGGGTGAATTGCGGATTGAGCCGGTGGGGCTGGCCACGATCTACGACCACTACCATCGCGAGAGCGGGGGGAATGGATCGGCCCTCCCCAAGCAGCCTGTCGCATCACCTTTGCAGCCAGCCTAGGAATCCCCAAAGAGGAAAAGGTCATCAAAGGCTTTTTCCGCAGCCAACGAGAGGTCTCTGTTATGTGGAGTACCGCAATCTGGAAGAAGACCTGGGGAGATCAAGCTCTTCTTGGCACTGCTTTCGCCATGCTCTGGGCGGCGTTTCCCTGGATCTATCTCGGGCTCTCAGCCCAGATCGAGATGAACGCCTTTCAGGACATCCTGCTGCGAGCCATTCCCGAGGACTGGCAGAAGCTTTCCGGGGTGCCCTTTGCTGAGGTTGCCACCCATGTTGGCCGGGTCGCGCTTGCCTTTGTCGACCCGGTGGTTGTGCTGGCGGCGACGGTCTGGGGGGTGACCCGCGGCAGCGATGCAGTCTCAGGACAGCTTGAACGGGGTACCATGGAAATGCTGCTTGCCCAGCCCGTCAGGCGGCGAGCGGTCTTTGTCACGCAGGCGGTCGCCACCACAGTCGGCGCTGCCTGCCTTTGCGGCGTGCTCTATGGAGCGGTCTACACAGCTGTTAGATTCGGCCCCTGGTCGGGCCGCGTTGACCCACTGCTGTTTCTACCCGCTGCCACCAACGTTTTCGGTTTGATGGTCTGCATGGGAGGTCTGGCGGCCGGAGTATCGGCCTGTGACAGCTATCGCTGGCGGACGATCGGAATCCTCTGCGGCTTCTATATCTTCTCGCTACTGGCAAAACTGGTTGGCCGACTGAGTGCCAGCTTTGCCTGGGTGGGCTACCTGTCTGTTTTCAATGCCTACGAGCCGCAGCGGCTGGTGGCTGGAGGCTGGGAGGCTTGGCAGCGGTTGGCGGTCTATGACGGTGTGCTGATTGGCATTGGTCTGCTGGGCTATTGCATCGGCGGTGTCGTATTTAGCCGCCGGGATCTTCCGGCGCCGCTCTGAGAGCGGACTCTCGGGGTGCGGTTAAGTTGGGCTCGGTTCGATCCGAACTGCTCTGATATGATTCTTTCAGAGGCTTGAGAAGCCACTGTGAAGTTCACGAGGTTCTGCTTGCTCCCCCTCTTGTTCAGGAGGTCGCCGATGGCGTCGATGTTTCCTGCTAGTCACCGCCTGAAGCTGATTGTTCATCTGTTGCTGATTGCAGGAGTCGGGCCAGGGGTATTCACCGCCGGCCGAAGCAGCATCGCCCAGGCAGTTGAGCCGGCTGTGGCAGAGGCTGAGGCGACTGGGGCAAGTGAGGCCACAACGGAACCTGCCGGCCAGGCCGATCTCGATGCTGCCATTGAACAGAAATTGTCCGCCCGCAGCCTTGAGGACTTTGAGCGGGTGGTCGACCTCTGCCGCCGCGCCCTTAGGAAAGGGCTGGCAAAAGAGTCTGAGGCCTTTGCAGACAGCCTGCTGGTCGGCACGTTAATCGATCGGGCCGGCATGCTGGTCGACGCGATTTTTGACGGTCCGAAGCCCAACCCCGAGTGGCCGCGGATGCGGACTTTCGCGATGCGGGATCTCAGCGAAGCAGTCAGACGGTCACCGGATCTTGGTACCGCCCATCTGATGATCGCCCGCCTGCAGGCCCTGCCGGGCGGCAACCAAAAGGCGGCGGTTCTAGCCGCTAACAAGGCAATCAAACTGCTTGCTCCGGGCCAGGCCGAGCGGTTGCAGTTGGCGGAGGCGTATCTGGTGCGGGGCAATCTTGCCGATGACCCGGTAGCCCGCAAAGCCGACTATGACAAAGCGGTGGAGATCGCTCCCGCTGATGCCGATATTCGCCAGACTCGTGGGCTCTTTCTTTTGCTGCAGAACGACTTCGGTCCTGCCCGTGAGGATCTGCAGGTTGCGATCGAACAAAATCCAGAAGAGGCGGGACTGCATGAGGCGCTCGGCATGGCCTACATGATGGACAATGGCCTGGAGGATGAAGTTCGACTGGAGAAGGCCCGTGAGTCTTTCGATAGGGCGATTGCCATTGCCCCCGGTGCCGCGGGTCCGCTGTTGCAACGGGCCAGGGTGCTCGCCATGCAGGGGGAGCAGCCCGAGGCGATTGCCGACCTTGATAAAGCGGTTGAGATGGCCCCGGAGAATGCTGTTCCGCTTGTACTGCGGGCTCGTATTCAACAGCAAGCAGGCAACAGCGAGGCGGCCGCGGCCGATCTGGCCAAGGTGCTAGCAGCTCAGCCCGACAATCCGGCTGCGCTCGAACTGCGAGGGTTGATGGCGGCCGACGCCGGCAACTTTGCTGCAGCCATCCGTGACTTCACTACCTTGGCGAACCGATCACAGCAGGACCCGCTCGTTCTGGGGCAGCTCGGCATGCTGCATCTGGCAGCCAAGCAGCCACGGGCAGCGATTCCCTGGTTTGGCAAGGCGTTGGGTCTTGATGACAGCCAATTCCTCAGCCGACGGGGTCGCAGTGATGCTCTGATCTCGATCGGGAAGCACGCCGAGGCACTGAAGGATCTCGAGGCTGCCCTCACACTCGAGCCAGATGACTCAGGCGTGCTCAACAATCTGGCTTGGCTGCTTGCCACCTCACCCGTTGACAACCTACGAGATGGCAAGCGGGCGATTGAGCTGGCGACCAAGGCCTGTGAGGAGACCGAATGGAAGGCAGCCCACATCATCAGCACTCTGGCGGCTGCATATGCCGAGACAGGGAACTTCGCAAAGGCACGCGAGATGAGCCAGAAGGCGGTAGACGTCGACGGTGGAACCGGCGGTATTGACGATCAGCTCAACCAAGAATTGCAGAGCTACCGCGACGAAAAGCCGTGGCGAGAGCGGCAGGAAATGACCGAGGCTGAACTGCCCGGCCTTGGTGCCTCGAACGCGAATGCGGCCGCTGCCGAAACCTCTGACCAGCAGCCGCCAGCCGCACCGGAAAAGCCCCGCAGGCCATTTGACTGACGGGTCCGGTCAGCCCTGCATTCGCTGCACGAATGCGGCGTAGTCGGCGGGTGTGTCGATACCGACGGCGGCATCTGTGATGGCAGCTGCCACGATCGGGACAGCGGCCTCAACCAGCCTGAGTTGTTCAAGGCTCTCAAGGTCGGCAAGCCTTGATGCCGGCAGCGTATTCCACCGTTCAAGCAGGTTTCGGCGGTAGGCGTAGACGCCGATGTGCTGCCAGAACAAGGGCGGGGTGGCCCTGAGTAAATTGGGGTTCCAGTCGCGGGCGGCCGGAACAGGAGCTCGACTGAAGGTGATTGCTCGCCAGGCTGACGGTCCTGCGTCGACTGCGTGTCGAGGAGTTTGGGCTGACTCGCGCCATGGGGTCAGAAGAGCCTTGACGACGGACGAATCATGCAGGGCTGTTTCACTTCGCAGTGGTGTGACGAGGGTCGCTACGCCGCAGCCGGGCAACGGTCGAGCAGGCTGATGGCCATGTCGATCGCGTCTGGTGGTAGCTCGGGCTCGTCGCCTTGCAGATTCACAATAATGTCCGCCGCCGGCAGTTGGGGCAGGGCTTCGACAATTCGGGCTGTACCGCTGCTGGCTTCAGGGGAGGTGAGCACCGCGTGCCCTCCAAACCCGGTGACTGTATTAGCGATTGCCTCAGTATCGGTGACCACCACCACCTCGGTTGCCCGGGTGGCCCGGGTGGCATTGCTCCAGGTGTGTTCGATCAGCGGTTTTCCGGTCTCGGCCAGCAGCATTTTGTTGGGGAGTCGCTGGCTGGCCAGCCGGGCTGGGATGGCAATGATGGCGGATGCAGGCATGGGGATTTTTGAAAGTGGGAGGAGAACGCAGCCCTGAAGACGGGAATCATAGCGAAAAGCAAGTTTTTTAATGGGGTTATCAGCCTTCCTTGCTAGCGTGTTTCCCGTTTACAGTCCCGTCCGAAGAGCCCCCCGGAGGATTGGATCATGTGTGGAATTGTCGGCTACATCGGATTTCGGCAGGCGGCTGAGCGGGTGCTGGAAGGACTGCAGCGTCTTGAGTACCGCGGCTATGACTCCTCGGGAATCGCCGTGCTCGACCACGACGCCGAGGTGTCGGTGCAGAAGGCCGCCGGCCGGCTCGACCGGCTGGAAGCGACGTTGGCCAGCGGACTGCCCGACAGTTCGATTGGGATCGGCCATACCCGCTGGGCCACTCATGGGGCGCCGACCGACGGCAACGCCCATCCCCATCTCGGTGGCGGTTGTGCAAACGGTCAGGGGCAGTCTGTCGCCATCGTGCACAACGGTGTTGTTGAGAATTTCCGCAACCTAAAGGCCCGGCTTGAGGTCGAGGGGTACGTCTTTCAGTCAGAGACCGACTCGGAGGTGATCGCCCACCTGATCGATAGCTGCCTCAAACAGATTCTGGCTGAGGGCCCACGGGTTACTGACGACATTGATGATTCGCCCTGTGTTGCCGCCGTGCGACAGGCGGTCAGCCAGCTGCGGGGTACCTACGGTCTGCTTGTGCTGTTCCGCCACAAGCCCGACTTGCTGGTGGCTGCGAGGCTGGGCAGCCCGCTGGTAATCGGCGTCGGGGACGGCGAATACTTCATTGCCAGCGATGCCAGTCCACTAGCTGGTCACACCAACCGCATCGTCTATCTGGCTGACCATGAGGTGGCGGCCATCACCCGGCAACAGGTGCGTGTTGTGCATCGTGATGCCGGTCGGGTTGAGCCCACGGTGCAACCACTGGAGCTGGCGGCGAATGATGTGGGCCGGGGTGATTACGCCCATTTCATGCTCAAAGAAATTTACGAGCAGCCCGAGACTATCCGCGCTGCCATGCGGGGGAGGCTCGATCATGACAATGCCACAGCGGTCTTTGGTGGTCTGAACCTGACCCCAGCCCAGCTGCAGGCGATCAACCGTGTGGTGCTGACCGGCTGCGGCACCAGCTGGCATGCCGCGATGGTGGGCGAGTACCTGATCGAGGAGTTCGCCCGCTTGCCCGTGGAGGTTGAGTACGCCAGCGAACTGCGGTACCGCAATCCGCCGATCAGTAAGAACACCTTGCTTTTTGCCCTGACACAGTCGGGAGAGACGGCTGATACGCTCGCGGCTCTCCGCGAGATGAAGCGGAAAGGGCATCCGACATTGGCGATCTGCAACACGGTCGGCAGCACGATTGCCAGCGAGGCTGACGGTGGCATCTACCTCCACGCTGGTCCTGAAATCGGGGTGGCCAGCACCAAAGCCTTCACCAGTCAGTGCGTTGTGATGGCCTTGCTTGCACTCTATTTTGGCCGGCTGCGTCACATGAGTCTCGAGCAGGGGCTTGCTTATATCGAGGCCTTGGAAAAGCTGCCCGACCTCGTAAGCGAGGCGCTGGCGGTCGAACCGGTCGTCCGCGGGATTGCCGAACGATATCGGAATGCCGGCACGTTCCTCTATTTGGGTCGGCAGTACAACTTCCCGCTGGCGCTCGAAGGTGCACTGAAGCTCAAGGAGATCAGCTACATTCACGCCGAAGGCTATCCGGCGGCAGAGATGAAACACGGCCCGATTGCGCTGGTCGATCCGCTCACGCCGACTGTGTTTCTGATTCCAAAGGATGGTGTCTACGAGAAGGTGATCCTCAACCTCGAGGAAATCAAGGCCCGTAAGGGGCCAGTCATTGCTGTCGTCAGCAAAGGCGACGACCGCGTCAGTGAACTTGCCGATGAGGTCATCGAACTGCCGGCCTGCCCGGATTTTCTCAACCCGATTGTCGCCTCGATACCACTCCAGCTGCTCGCCTATCACATTGCCTGCTTCCGTGGCTGTGATGTCGACAAGCCGCGGAATCTTGCCAAGAGCGTTACCGTGGAGTAATCAGCTGGATGATGCGGCGGCCGGGGGCGGTCATTGCGAGTGCGGCCAGATCGTTCAGCCGCACCCAACGCTGATGCCGTGTTGCCCGAGGTCGTGAGCCTACCTCGCTCAGGGTGACGCGGCAGCTGACTTGGTGATGGGTGACCGTGTAGCTGACTTCACCGACCTGGTGACGAGGGCCCGTGATTTCGATGCCGGGCGGCAGCTGCCGTGGAAAGTCCCAGAGTCCCTCCCACCACTCTCCTGGCTGCCGTTGTTCCACCAGTAGCCGGCCGCGTTGCCGCAGGACGAATGCCGTCTCCTTCAGCTGGCGAATTGTTCGTGGGGCTGGCAGGTGAGGAATCTCGGCGACCCGTTGCTGCTGCTTGGCAACGCAGGCACCGGCCAAGGGGCAGACGCTGCACCGCGGCTGGGCCGCGGTACAGATGATGGCCCCGAAATCCATGAGTGCTTGATTGAATCGGCCGGCTGATCGTTGGGGGAGCATGGCGGCAGCGACTTGCCAAAGCGGCTCCTCGTCTCGAGGTCGGGCCAGTGGCTGGTCATAGCCAGCCAGCCGGGCAAGCACTCGCCGCGAGTTGGCCTCGATGATTGGCTCAGGCTGATTGAAGGCAATCGAGGCGATAGCCGCAGCGGTGTAGCGGCCAATTCCCGGAAGCTGCCGCAGTTCGTCGGCAGTCTGCGGAAAAACACCTCCGTGCCGGCTCACCAACTGGCCGGCGGCAGCGTGCAGTTGGCGGGCCCGACGGTAGTAGCCCAGGCCTTCCCAGGCCCTGAGTACGTCGGGTTCGGCGGCAGCGGCTAAATCTTCCACGGTGGGAAACCGCGTCAGAAATCTCTGAAAATAATCTCGGACTCTCTCAACCTGGGTCTGCTGCAGCATGACCTCGCTTATCCAGATGTGGTATGGGTCACGTGACCGTCGCCAGGGCAGATCTCGACCCGCCCGGCGGTACCAGGCCAGCAACGGTCTGGTAATCGTGGCGGCGTTCCAGGGCAGTTCGCCGAAGGCTTTCTGCCGCGGCTGAGGCCGGTTGGTCCTGTTGGTGTCTGATGCCACTTGCAATCCTGTCCAGTGTCGGTTCCAACCAGCATTGAAAAGCGGGCCGCTGGTGGCCACTACCCTTTCGTTCGCAGGTGCATCCGTCTATGCCGAAGCCGCGCCGCCGTGACAGCTTGAGGCTGATCTGCCACGATCTGCCTGACGGCCCCTGTTGGGAGATTCAGCAGCCACGGTGTGGCCGGGAGCGACTTGATGATATCAGTGAGGTCGAAGCGATGATCGCGGGGGGAGAAACCGAAATTGCCCACGAGGAACTCGTTTGGCTGCTCTCGGAGTGTCCTGATTTTCTCGAGGCCCACGTGCAACTGGGACTGCTGGCTTTGGAGGCCGAGGACCCCAGGCTTGCCCGTGGCCATTTTGGGCGGGCCGTTGAACTCTGCACCCGGGCCCTCGCGGCGGCTGGCAGTTCAGGGCCGTTGCCCTATCGGCTGGCGGGTAATCGGCCGTTCCATGAGGCTGCCAAGGGGCTGGTGCACTGTCTCCTCGACCTGGGTCGGCGGGGAATGGCCGGGCAGGTCTGTCAGCAGGTTGTCGGGCTCGATCCGACCGATCCGCTTGGCCTCCGCAGCCTGATCGGAGGGCGATCATGAGTCGGGGAAAGCTCATCGTACTTGAAGGCATGGATGGATCAGGAAAGTCCTCGCAGGTGGCAGTGGTTGCTGGCTGGCTGACTGACCGTGGCCACCAGGTCGTCACCTGTCGTGACCCCGGCTCAACATCGGTGGGGGATGCGATTCGTGAAATCCTGCTGCACCGGCACGATCTGCAGATGACCGCTGAAGCTGAGATGTTCCTCTATATGGCAGCTCGGTCCCAGTTGGTTCGCGAGATCGTCGTACCGGCTCTTGAGGCTGGAAGCTGGGTGGTTTCGGACCGCTTTCTGATGAGCAACATCGTCTATCAAGGGCATGCAGGTGGTCTCGATCCGAATCAGGTTCGGGGTGTCGGTGGTTTGGCCACCGGTGGCCTGCAGCCCGATCTGACGCTGCTGCTTGATGTCGACCTTGAGACGGTCGCCCGCCGACTCAACCGGCCACTTGATCGGCTGGAAGCCAGGGGTCGGGACTATCGGCAGCGGCTGCGGGAGGGTTATCGCTGTGAGGCCGATCGTGATAGGGCCGTGGTCGTCGACGCCACCGCCGATCAGGCCTCTGTCAGCCAGCAGATTGTAGTGGCGATTCAAGCCGCTTTTCCAGAGTTGGTCGGCCCAGGCGTGGACGGCTAACCGCGGATAGAGACAATGAAAGCCTGAAGCTGACCGATAGGACTCACGGCAATGGCCTGGCAGGACATCGAGGGACATGACGCAATTGCTGCCCGATTTGCTGCCGCCGAGGTAGCCGGTCGGGTTGCCGGAAGTTATCTCTTTGTCGGTCCACCCGGGGTCGGGAAGGGAACCTTTGCTCGCAGTCTGGCATTGGCATTGGTCTGCGAGCGGTCAACCGCTGACCTCGTCGCTTGCCGCAGCTGTCACTCTTGCATCCAGGCACTTGCCGGCACCCACCCTGACATCGATTTGGTTGAAAAGCCTGTCGATCGGGCAACCATCCCTCTGGAGTTGCTCATCGGCAGCCCTGATCAGCGGCTGCGAGAAGGACTCTGCTGGCGGCTGCTTTTGCGGCCAGCGATTGCCCACCGCAAGATCGCCATTCTGCTCGATGCCGATCACCTCTCCGAGGAAGCGGCCAACTGTCTGCTCAAAACGCTCGAAGAGCCGCCGCCGGGTGCCGTGATCATTCTGGTCGGCACGTCCCTGCAGCGACAGCTGCCCACCATTCGATCTCGTTGTCAGACCGTACGGTTTGGCCTGCTGTCGGCTGCCACGATTGAGCATGTCCTTACCCGTGAATTACAGGCAGAGGGAAACACATCCAGTCCCGCTGAGCTTGCCGCCGCAGCGGCAGCTGCAGACGGGAGCCTTCAGCGGGCCAGGCTGTTGCTCAGTGAAGAAGTGACGGCATTCCGCCGGACCCTGATTGGGCTGCTTGAACGCCAGCCCCTGCCAGGGGTTGAACTTTCCCGTGAAACGTTGGCGGTGGTCGAAGCGGCAGGGAAGGAGGCTCCGCTGCGGCGGGCCCGACTGCGCGTCATCCTGGAGATGACGCTTGACTTTTATCGAACTGGGTTGCGACAGGCAGCGAGCTGCCAGGACGCTCGGCTTGCCGAGTTTGAAACCGCCCTGACTGACACGCTGGAGGCCATCGCCAGTATCGATCGCAATGCCAACCTGGGGATCTTGATTGACGCGTGGTCAGCTCGGCTGGAGCGGGCCGCAGCCCGCCGCTGATCGCCCAGATTTCCCTGTTTGCCGCCGACGGCAAGAATTGGCGTCTCTCGATGTCAAGCTTTGCGGGTTTTTCGCGAACGGGTCATTTTTCCGATCGTTTCTGTCGATCCAAATCTCCGGGTAGTTCTGCTGCCGGCTGACCAGTTCCGTGAGGCCTGACACCGGTGCTGAGCCGTCACAGGTTGATCTGGATGAGCCAAGGAATGACCGGAATGTCGCAAAAGTACGTAGTCAGCATTGTTGCGACATCATTTGTCGCCGGGCTGCTGGCGACGGCCATCGTGCATGGTCCGCAGGAGTTGTCCAAGGTGGAACACCCCTACTTTGGCTTCGCGGATGAATCGGCCGATATTGCTTCGGTCACGTTTCGAGAGTCAAAGTCATGGTGGCAGCCGAAAGTTTCGTCATCTCCCGATCGGCCAT
>Ga0181594_10005729_pt1 | contig 10846 bp, 20 predicted proteins | sample 071ome_18_FD_145603 | JGI IMG/M metagenome (GOLD analysis project Ga0181594, IMG submission 145603) | Coastal salt marsh microbial communities from the Groves Creek Marsh, Skidaway Island, Georgia - 071413BT metaG (spades assembly) | ecosystem: Environmental > Aquatic > Marine > Intertidal zone...
CCAGTAGGCGAGACGAAGGTGCGCGCCGATCAGGTTCGCGCTCCCCTGGGTCATCGAAGCCGGCGCAGCGCCCACCACCGCTAGAGGTCCCCCGTCGATGCCCCGACGGGCCTCGGTGAGCAACTGGCCGACCGTGATCGTGTCCGCATCGCCGAAGACGCCCCAAGCGCCATAGCCGCGGTTGATTTCAAGACGAGGCATGCCGTTCATCGAATCGCCTTGCGAAGAAGAATCAGAAGGACAACGCCGCCGATCGCGACGCCCGTGAAGAGTCCCACCTGGGCGAGCACGCGGAACTGACGCGTCGACTGCTCCCCCTCCATGCGCAGCTGGACCTGGCGCTCGGCAGCGGCGAGCTCGGCCTGGAGCTTGCGGATCTTGTACGCCGGGGCGCCTCGAGCAATCGCCCGCTCGAGCTCGGCGCGAAGGATCGCCGCCTTGCGTACCGGATCGGAGACCTGCTCGGCGAACAGACGCACGGCAGGCGCATATTCCTGCAGGAGCGAGACCATGCCGCCCCCGCCCGCTTCTTCCTCGGCAACCGGTTCGGTCTCGCCGAACGCTCCGTAGGCGCCTCGCATCACCTTCTCCGAGTCAGGGCGTAGGCGGCGACGCCGAGAACACCCACGGTGCCAATCGCAAGCGCGATCGGGACCATCGGGTTGGGGCGCGGCTGCGACGCGGCAAGGGCGGCCTGTTGGGCAGCCATCGCCTGCTGCTCGGCAATCGCGAGCTCCGCCTCTTTCGCTTTGATCGCCGCCTGGGTCGCTTGGATCTGCCTCGCGATCGCCGCCTTCGAGCGGAACGAGAACGGCGCCGCGTACGCCTTCTGCAACTTCGCGAGCTTCTTGTACAGCTGCTCGATCTCGCCCTTCTGGGCAGCCGCCTTCTGGGCGAACGGCGTCGCAACTCCCGCACCCGCCCCGACCACCGAAGTGATCAAGGGGATGGCAGCCACGAGCGGCAGCACCCCGTAGGAGCCGTATGCCGCGTGCATCACTTCTTCCGGCGCTTGTAGGCGATGGCGCCGAGAAGCACCACAGCCCCGAGACCGAGCGCCAGGAGAGGTCCGGTCGCACCGCCGCGACTGGACTCGGGAACCGCAGGCGCCATCACAGCGTCCGGTGCGAGGCCCACGTCGCTGTCATCGGTGAAGGGCGTCGAGAGCTCGAGGATCTGGGCGTCGAGCGCCGAGGTGTCCTTACGCTCGCGCTTGGCCCGCATCCGCTGCTTGATCGCGCGACGAAGGCTGGTCAGCTGCTGGATGCGTCCGGCGCGCTTCGCCGTCCGCTTCTTCCGCTGCTTGACCTGCAGACGGGCGATCGCACCGTCGATGATTGAGATCTTGCGGCGCGGCCCGTAGGTCAGCCAGAGCGGGTGACGTACCGGGAACGGAGATACCGACCCCGCAGCCGCAAGGCCGGGAACGACCCCGTACATCGCGGGCGAGAGCGTGCCGTAGGCGTAGGTTGCGGGGAACATGGAGGCTCCTACTTCTTGAAGTACATGTAGGCGGCGATCAGAGCGACGCCGATCCCGATGTTGCGCGGAGTCAGGAACTTCGAGTACGCGGGCGGCTCCATCTCGGGATCGATCGGCGCCTCGGGACGCTGCATGCCGGCACCCGAAGGCTGCGGGGCGGGCGCATCACCCGGACCCATCACCTTCTCGTACAGAGCGAGCGCGCCCGCTTCTTGCGGAGTGAGCTTCTCGCCGCGCTTCATCTTCGCCTTGGCCGACTGGACGAGCGCCATCGTCTGCTCGTTCAGTTCGATCCCGGTGCTGATCGCCTGGTCGCGAATCACCGAGAGATCGATGTTGCCCGAGGAGTAGGTCGCTCCCGTCGAGACAGAAGTGGGGACCGCGGAGCTCGGCATGCCGTAGCCGCCGAAGGAATTCGAGTACATGAGCTACCTCTTCTTCGAGGGCGTGAGCAGGATCGCCGCACCGATGACGACGAGAAGACCGCCAGCGGCGATCGGAATCCACGAGGGGAGGCCCGGCTTGGGCGGGGGCGGCGCAGCCAACTGGTAGGACGCGGACGCCTGGGCAGCGCGCAGCTGACGGATCTGCGACTCGAGTGCGCCGATCTGCGCGGCGAGCTTCGCCTTGCGCGCGGGGCGTCGAGCCTTCACGTATTTGCCACGGAGCGCTGCGAGCTTCGTCTCGAGGCGCACGAGCGAGGCGCCCTGATTCGAGAAGAGCTCACTCGCCGCGGTCGCCGCTCCCGGTCCGTACTGCTGCAGCAGCTGGGCGATCACCGTGCCCGCGGACTGCTGCTGGCCCGATGCCGTCGTCGGCGTCGCGCCAGGTGCGAGCGGATCCTGACCCTGACTCTGCATCTGCGCCATGAACGACGTGACGAAGTCGTCGAAAGGCTTGCTGTCCGTCGTGCCCGTCGTCGGGTTCAGCATCGCATCGATATGCACGTTGCGCGTGCGCAAGGTCGCGAGCACCTGCTCGTACTGGGGCGAGCCAGGCTGGTAGACCGTGCCGACGCCAGACGCGCCGCCGATGATCTGGATGCGCCCGTCGTCGAACACGCGGAACGTCCAGCCGGCGCCGTCCTCGACGTCGATGTAGGCGGGAGTGGTCCCCGAGAACGAGGTGCCGGCTCCTGCAGCCGAGTAGCCGCGGAGGTGCTTCGCGTCCTGTACGACGATGCCGTTCTTGAGGTCCACGCTTCCCCCTACTTCTTCTTGGTGTACGCCTTGTAGGCGGCTGCGCCGAGACCAAGCACCGCCAGCGCGACGAGCGCCTTGGCCCACAGGGGCATCGGCGGCTTCTCCATGACGATCAGGTCGTCGGTCTGCACGGGCACGCCCGCCTCGAGACCCGGCTGCATCGGCGGGGCGGTGGTCTGCACGAGGCGTGCAGCCGCCTGCGACGCGGCAACGCGTGCGCGCTTCTCGGCGAGCGACATGCGACCCGCGACGGACATACCGCCTCCGGTCGGGGCAGCGCCGCTGGGGCGGGTCATCGGAACGCCGTAGGCGCCGTAGGCGTACGTAGCCATGTTCATCAGAGACTCCTAGACGATGCCGGCGAATTCGCCAGCTGCGGCGTAGAGCGCAGCCGCGGGAGAGAGGGGAGATCCACGGTCGGCGCACGTGTACGCCTCCCGCCACAGGGAAACTTCAGTCGGGAGCACGCGCTCCGAGTAGACGGTGCCTGCGTCCCGCTTGACGCGCCCCATCTGTTCCTCGGCCATCTGGTCGAGCGTCTCGGCAATGCGCTCGAGGACGAACAGGAGCTTGGGGTCCTGGGCACGCGCGGCGCGCATGGCGCGCTCCATGACGGGGCGCTCCCATCGATCCTTGATCTGCTGGGCGCGTCGATGCACGAATTCGGCGCTCTCGCGAGTCACCGTCCTTCCGAGGGGCAGTTCCATCATTTCCTCCGCATCACCCGCTTCAGAATCAGCGCGGTGAGCACGGCTTGAAGTGTTCCAATCGCTACGCCAATGGCGACCTCACGCACCAGGGTGCGCTTCTGTTCGGGACTGTCGAAGTTGATCAGGGGGCGCCCGTAGACGTCCGTACCTGCCTGCATACCTGCGAGTTCGGGAAGCGGTGCCGCTCCCGGTCCCTTGGCCGCTTGCTCCTCTACCACGTCGTGACCGAGCGGCACCTTGACGGTTGGCTCGGCCGCGACCCACGTTGTCGGCTTGAACGGGGGCCATCCGAGATAGAGGTAGATGTGGAAGAACTGCGAGCCGTGCGGGGGCTTGTCGCCGCCTTCGATGTAGCGTACGGGACGCCCCTTGGGATCCTTGCCCGCCAGGGCAAAGCGCCAGGGGATGCGCACACTCTCTGCCATCGAGGCGAGCAAGACAGCCATGTCGTCGCAGTCGCCGGTCCGATACTTGATCGTCCACCAAGGCGCCTGGATCTGCTCGCCGGGCTCGTTCGTGTAGTAGATGTTCCGCTGGACCCACCCGAGCAGCGCCGCTGCGGTGCGATCGTAGTTGCGGAAGTCGTTGACGCCCGACGGACGCAGCACGGTGTTGACCGTGAACCAGCGCATGCGCGGGTCGCGCCCGTACTCGGTTGACAATTCCCGAAGCGCGCGCAGCTTGGACGTGTCATTCCAACGCCACCACGTACCGTGGGAGTACACGTTGGATTCCGTGATCGGGCCTTCCTCTAGAGCGAGAGGGCGCGACGGAAGCCAGGAAACAGTCTTGACGAGGCTGCGGGGCATGGCGCTATCCTACCCGTGGAGGTCCACCATGCCAGGATGTGCAGGCATTTCCGTAATGCTCCGCAACAGCAAGAAGAAAGATCGGCCGATTCTTGTGCCCTGCAACGCAGATCCAATCAAGGATTCCGACTTCTGCGAGAAGCATCAGAACAGCGCGCGAATCTCCGACATGCTGCACTACATGCTGCGTCCGAACTGGCGGGAGATCCAGCTCGAGTACATCGATCGGACGTTCGGGCTGCCCAAGCTGCCGCCGCTTCCGCCGCCTGGAACAAAGCCCAAGAAGAGGCCCGCGCGTCGCGCTCCGCCGCCGAAGCCCAAGGTGGAAGCTGCACCGCCCAAGCCCGAGCCCGAACCGGAAACACCACCAGAGAAGCGCATGACGCGCAGCGAGCGCCTCGAGACACTACGGCGAAATGCCCTGCCGAGCGCGGAGGAAGCTCGCGAACGCCTCCGGCGGCTGCTCTCGGAGTAGCCCGCAGAACCACGCCGTGTTGCGGGGTCTCGTGCCCCGTGCGGCGATCAGCACGCACTCGTCCTTGAGCGTGTCCATGTAGATCGCCGCGGCCGAGTAGCCGGGGAGGTCCACAGACGAGATCACCCGCCACCTCTGATAGAGGTACGGGTGCAGCTGCTCGAAAGAGGTCTCGTAGAGCTTCACGCTTCGAGCTCTTCGAGGCGCTTCTCGATCGCGCGCTTGACCGTGCCTCGATCTTCGAACCCGAGGGCAACGCGCAGAGCGTCCGCGTCCTTGCATGCCTTGACGACCTTGATCGACCGCTTGGCGTTGCCCGACAAGTCGAGCTTCGTCGGCTTCTTCTGCTCGGTCTGGGGCACCTCGGTGTCGCGCTGGAAGGCCGCGGCTGCCGTCTTGGGCGAAAGCGAGATCTTCCGCATCTTCACGCCAGCCTGACCGTACGACGCGCAGAACGCGCCGTTGATCGTGATGCCATCGGGCTTCTCGACGATCACGACGTTGTGCAGGCCGCGGGCGCGGGCGAGGTTCTTGGCGACGATCTTGAGTTGCTTCAGGTCCATAGCGGAGTCTCCTTGAGCTCCCGAGTCACCGCATCAGCACACGCGAAACACACGGGAATGACGTTGTCTTCTTCTACCTCGCTCGCGCGAAGCGGCATGCGACACCGCACGCACTGGGTCATGTCAATGGGCTGCCCACGCTTGAGCGCTTCCAGAACGGTGCGTACGCGGGCCTCCCATCCGATCATTCGTCTTCGTCCTCGTCCTCACCTTCATAGAGGACCGCCTCGATCTCTTCGTTGAGGGCGCCCCCTCCGGTGTCGTCAACGAAGTCCGACAGCGCTTCCTTGAGCGTCTTCTCAAGCGCTGTCAGCTGACGCGCGGTGAGGTAGCTGTCCCACCGCCCGTCACCCATGAAGATTCCCGAGCCCGAGAGCGTGTGGTAGACGACGAACGGCGCGTTGCCCTCTTCCTCGTCCATGAGGTCATCGTAGAGCTCCTCGGCGTCGTCCTCTTCGAATTCCTCGAGCAGCCACGACATGAGCGTGTCGCCCAGCTGCTCCTCGTACTCTTCGTACGCGTCCTCGAGCTCAACCCAATCGCCATCGTCTGGAACGTCCAGAGACAGCGACTCGGCGCGCGCGGCGATCTCGTCGTCCAACCACTCGGGCATCGTCTAGTCCTCGACAGAGAAGCGCGACGCGAGTTCGCCCGCGAGCACGTCGCGGAACTTCGAGGCCGCCGCTTCGACGATGTCCTCGAGCTCGTCCTTCGTGATCTTCTTGCCGCCCTCGCTGTCCGGGTGCACCGCATCCACCGTCTCCTCGACGGCGGCGATCACCGCGGGGAACAGCTTGAACAGGAAACGCGGGTTGATCTTGACCTTCACGGGACCTCCTCGTCGGGTTGCGATTCATCCTTACAGAGCGCATCGCGCCGAATCAAGACGCGCAGTTCGGTTCCGACAATATCGTCCTTGCCGATCACGCCTTGATGCGGCTGGGACCCGGGCACCACGAGGCGCGAGCGCTTCTGCGCCTTGAGCGTGTCCTCCTGCAGCAGGAAGGGCGCCGAGGCCACGAAGTGCCGCCCGCTCGGGTGCGGCCCCATCTGCAAAGGACCCGCAGGCGGCAGACGGAGCGCGACGTACTCGCTCGCGTCGAGCTCGCGGAGCTCAAGCAAGCGGAGCTCCTGCTCGTTCAGGTCTTCCGAGATGATGTACAGCTGCTCTTCAGTCATCATTTGTGGCCTCCTTCGCTTGTGCCTCTGCCTCGTCCTCGGGCGGCTTGCCGTAGTCCTCGACACCGATGTCGGCGATGTAGGGCGCGCACTCGTGGCACAGCGCGTAGGACGCCTCCTCGGTGATGTACTGGGCAGGCGCATCGATCGTGACGAGCGAGCGCGCGAGGTTGCGGTGCTCGTCGGTGACCTCGGTCTCTCCTGCCATCGCGACCGCAGCATCCTCGATCGCCTTGTTCACGGCGGCGTGGAAGTCGGCCAGGTCCGGGTTCACGATGACGCGGCGAATGTCGAGGCGTAGCCAGTTCGGCGGCACGCCTGGATCTTCCTCCGGGTCTTCGACCTCGTTGACGACGTAGCCGACCGCGAGACCGCACCGGTCGCAGTTCCAGTAGGACGGTTGTTCAATCAGGGGCATCAGACCTCCAAGAGGCGAGCGTACTGGTGGTACAGGGTCGCATTCGGCTCACCAACGAGCACGACCTGGGAGTTGGCGGGAGACTCGAGGCGCAACACACCGTCGACCGCGAGCAGCTTGGCCCAGTAGCCGCCAATGAGCCAGATCTCCCCTGCGTGCTCTCGCCGCCCCATCGGAACGACAGAGATGCCCTCGGCCTCGAGAGAGGCGCGGAAGGCTTCGAGGACCTCCACAGGCGACCGCCCTTCGTGCAAGAAGGCATCAGGAATCGGGGCAGGGGCGGGCGTGGGCGCCGAGACCGGCGTAGACGCATCCATGCGCTCGGCTTCGATGCGCGAGAGCTCCAGAGCGGTCACAGGCATCTTCTTGCGGATGGAATCGGCCACCGCGCGCTCGACCGCCCAGCGCGGGGAGATCGCCACGGAGACGCGCAGAGCGTCCGACTCGGTGTCTTCGACCCCCCGCAAGGTGATGCCGCCAGGCCACTCCTCGGCGAGCTCGCCCAGCCGCGTGCGGATCTCGTCAGGCGAGCGCGTCGGGATGCTGACGGAGTAGATCTCCGTCACGTCGCCCACGCGCGGTGTACTGGGCATGTCGTCTTCGTCAATGTCGATGTACGGCTCGAGTGCGTGCATGCGAATGTCGGTCATCATGCGCGGATCGAACTGCTTGCGCTGCTGCTTCGCCCACGACAGAAAGAACGCGACGGTGTCGACCTCGACCTCGACGTAGTGCCCTTCGACGGTCAGATCGGACACGCCGTCGAGCCTCGTCTCCCGAAGCACGTCGCCGAGGTTGGCGAGCACGAACATGTCGTAGGTGCCGAGATCGCCGTGATTGCCTTGCGGGATGTGGAATCGAAACCTCACAGCCCCTCCCACCAGAGCCCGAAGTGGCTCAAGATCGTCTTGAACGATGCGGCGAGGTCGTGCGGCGTCGGCGACTCGTTGACGTCGGTACGCAGCTTCTTGACGTACTCCTCGGGGAAGCCCACCGGGTAGGCGGTCGCGAGCATGTGCTCGATGCCGCCCCAGTCGCGAAAGAACTTGGGGATGCCCTCGTTCGGGCCGCACCCGAAGTGCGTCATCAGCCACTCCTCACGCGACTCGGCATCGAGGAAGTGTCCGAGGATCTCGTGCAGCGTCTCCTGGGCCTCCGGCGTCATGCGCGGAGGCTCCCACTCGACTTCCTCCTCGACGGGCGCGATAGCCTCGGCCTGGACTTCGACCACGGGGAAGATCTCGAGCGCGCGGCGTAGAACCGCCAGGTCCTGCTCGAGCTCCTCGATCTTCGAGGCGATCAGAGCGCGTAGATGCGCATGAACCGCTTGATCTGCGGTATGGGGCATGTCGACCTCCAATCGATCAGATGCGACGTGGAATGCTAGCGGGGACGAGACCGGACGCATCGACCGCCTTGATCACCTTCTCCGCCATCTCGGGCGACGCGCCGCCTTCGATCATCGCGGTGTAGATCGATGCCGCAGTCAGGTACGGGATGATCTCTTGGGTGCCGATGACGCCCACGGTGATCGCGTCCTGCCACTGCGCCTCGGGAAGGTTCTGCAGCTGACCGACGAGCTTGCGGATCGCGGCACGCGCCTTCTTCTGGATCGCCGGCTTGAGGCGAGCCACGGCGGCCGGAAGCGCCACCGCCTCGGACGTCTCGACAGGCGGAGCCATCGGAGCAGGGGGCGGGGGGACCGAGACGGCATCGACCGTGGGCGCCGCAGGCGGCGGAGCCTCGGGCGGTGCCTGGGTCCCGAACGCGCGCATCAGCCGCGCCTGTTGCTCGGCCTCCTGCTGCGCGGCGAGCTCCATCTGCTGGCGCTGCTGCAGCATCAAGAGCTCCTGCTCGCTCGGCTGCTGTTGCTGCTGGAACTGGGCGAGCTCCTCCTGGGAGAGCCCCTGCATCACTTCCGGCGTCATGGGGATCAACGGCGGCCCGTCGTCGTCATCGTCGAGCCCGGCGTTGTACTTCGCCTTCTGCATCTCGACCTGGGCATTCAGGAAGGTGGTCGCCAGCTGCGTGACAGAGCCGAGCAGTCCGCTGTTCTGGTTGCCGCCGCTCGTGAGCCCGAGCTCGCCCATGATGTCCTTGAGGGCGGTGCCCTGCTCGAGCACCTTGACGATCGACTTGAACGGGTCAGTCGCCTCCTGCTTCTTCTCCATGAGCTCGATCAGCATCGCCATGTGCTGGCGATCGCGCTCGCGCTCGCGTTCAGCCGCCAGGGCACGCTCCTTGTCGCGCTCGGCGAACCAGCGCTCCTTCTCGCGACGCTCTTCCTTCAGCGCCTCCTCCTTGCGCAGCATGTCCTCTTCCTTGCGCCGCGCTTCGTCCTCGCGCATGCGGACCATCATCGACGAGAAGGTCTCCATCTGCTTGGTCATGCCGTCGTAGAACTGGCGCGTGCGCTCCATCTCGGCGTCTCGAGACGCTCGCTCGGCCTCGCGGCGCTCGCGCTCCATCTCCAGCTGCTGCTGGTGCATGAATTCCTGCTCTGCGCGACTCGCCGCCATCATCTCCTTCTGCACCTTGAGCGCGTTGTTCGTGTGATCGGTCGCGACCGCCAGCTGCACGTCGAGCGCTTCCTTGCGGATCTGCTGCGCTTCCTCGTCCTTGCGGCGCAAGTACTCGCGGAGCTCGTCGAACTGCGCGTCCTTCGACGACATGATCGACTCGATGAACTGCAACATGTCGGGCGAGACGCCGCCCCCTCCGGCCATCTGCGCCATCAGTCCGGCTCCCTGCGAAGGCATCTGGGCGCCGACAGAGACGCTCGCGCTGTACTTGAGGACCGCGGGGTGCTCGCGATCAATGACCTTGCGGTAGGGCGCACGCCGAAGCGGCTCGCCGTTCTCGTTGACCGGCATCACGAGGTACGTGCCGGGCTTGCCTTGAGCCCGATGCACGAGGTTGACCTCGTTCGCCGTCGCCGGCAGAAACCCGAGCGAGCTCGCGATGCCGTCGTCCTGCATGCGTTCGACGCGCAACCGGTAGGTCCCGTTCTGGTACTTCGAGGCGTCTTCCCAGAGGGGGATCGAAACCTCGTGCATGGCGTACGGGTTCGCCACGGGCTCCTCGTAGCCCAAGCCCCCGGGCGAGCGGAAGGGAACGATGTCCTCTTCTTCCTCTTCCGGGAACATGACCTCGTCCGGCTCTGGGGGCAGTTCTTCCGTCTTCTTTCGGCGGGGCATCAGACCTCCTGTTGATGACTCTCTTGTCGCGTCGTAAGTAGGCACCTACTGTAGACACAGCAACCCTGGTACGCGGGAACCTACCACGTGGACACCGAGAAGCTACTGGTCGGACACGCCTCTGAACGCCTTGAAGTCTGGGTCTCTCCCGACCTCAACGCATACCTTCAGCAGATTATCGAGTTGCGCGGAGACCCGGCGCCGTCCGATTGTCTTCGCGTGCTACTGTTTGCCGGCATTGAGGCGCTACATGCGCAAGGGAAGCTGATTCCCACGGAGGTCGAAGATGATGGTTGAGCCCGAACTGGTCTCGAAGTACCGCAAGGTGGTGCGTCTCGCCGAGAAGGGCGAGGGCGGCGAGGCCACGAGTGCGTCGAAGCGCGCCGCGAGCATGCGAGAGAAGTACCCCGGCATCGAGGAGGCGGCGGCCAAGGCCGATCGCGCAGATCGAGTCAAGGAGCAGATGCGAGACTGGGGCATGGACCCCGAGGCCGCCTCTGGCTTCGACGACTCGAGCTTCTTCGACATGGTCGACAAGATCATGGAGACGCAAGAGAAGGGCGCGGACGCGACGTGGTCCGAGAAAGCGTTCTCGCGCGCGGTGTCCTGGGCAGTCGAGACGCTCGGCAAGAGCGGGGCGCTGCGCGCAACGGAGCCGTTCGAGAAGCCGGAGCCGCCGAAGCGCGCGAAGCGCGACAGCATCGAGCGCCAGGTCTACGAGGACGTGGACGTCTTCGAGGCGTTCGCGAGCGAAGAGGACGACGGCGTGGAGATCATCACGCTCAACTTCGAGCTCCCCGCAGATCTCTGG
>Ga0181594_10005734_pt1 | contig 10841 bp, 11 predicted proteins | sample 071ome_18_FD_145603 | JGI IMG/M metagenome (GOLD analysis project Ga0181594, IMG submission 145603) | Coastal salt marsh microbial communities from the Groves Creek Marsh, Skidaway Island, Georgia - 071413BT metaG (spades assembly) | ecosystem: Environmental > Aquatic > Marine > Intertidal zone...
ACTGCCACGCGCACGCAATGAGCCGCCCCATTACCCCGGACTATGTCGCCAGGCTCCGTTCAGCACTACCTGAGGGACTGCCGATCCACATCGACGGTGCGCGACTCTTCAACGCGGCGGTCGCGCTGGGGATCCCCGTACGTGATCTCGTTCGCGACGCTGACTCCGCGACGTTCTGTCTGAGCAAGGGCCTTGCCGCACCGGTCGGCAGTGTCGTCGTCGGTACGACCGACTTCATTCGTCGCGCGCGACGTGCGCGCAAATTGCTCGGTGGCGGCATGCGGCAGGCGGGCGTTCTGGCGGCGGCTGGGCTCGTCGCACTCTCGGAATCGGAGGGGACGGTTGCTCGCCTTGCGCACGACCACGCTCTTGCGCGACAACTCGCGGCGGGTCTCGCTGGGCAAGATGGTGTCGTGAGTCCCGGCCACCTCGCCCAACCCGTGGGCGATCTCCTCGATCCGACACGGGTGACGACGAACTTCGTGCTCTTCAAGGTCGAAGGTGGTGCCGAACGGCGTACGGCGTACCTCCAGGCGCTCGCCGAGCGCGGAGTCGCGATGGTGGCCTATCCGCACGGGCAGATCCGCGCGGTCACGCACCTCGGGATCGACATCGATGAGATCGAGCGCACCCGTGCCGCCAGCGCGGAGGCGCTCGCGGCGACTAGATCGTGAGCGCGACCACGGCCCCGAGGGCAAGAAGCACGCCGGTCCACTGGATGCCGGACATGCGCTCCTTGAGCATGAAGTGCGCGAGCAGCAACGTCGTCGCCGGGTAGAGCGAGCCGATCACCGCGACGACGGCGAGGTCGCCGTTCTGCGCGGCAAGCTGAAAGGTGCCGTTGGCAAGAGCGTCGAGGGCGCCAGCACCGATGGCGAGCAGCCATGGGAACGGCGTCCAGCTTGCTCGGCCAGAGCGTGCGAGCAGCACCAGCGCGAAGATCCCCATGCCGATGCTCGACCACCAACGGCTGATGGTGGCCACCCACACGCCGGAACTCTCCGGTGCGATCCCGAGGGCCGTGAGGAAGAGCCCGATAGCCAGACCGGCACCGCCGGCGAGGAGGAGGGCGCGAGTGGTGACTTTGGCATGCGGCCCGGATTCACGGCTTACGAGGATGACGGCCGCCAAGGCAAGGAGTGCGCCGACCGCGAAGAGCAGGGTGAGCGGCTCACCGCGGAGGAGGCCGGCAATCACCGGAATCCCAGCGCCGCCGATTGCCGTCAGCGGCGAGACGATGCCCATGGGCCCGACCGCGAGGGCGCCGTACAAAAGCACCATGCCGAGAGTGCCGACGAGCGAGGTGGCCAAGGACAGCAGGATTACGTCGCGATCGATGGTCCCGGGTACGACGTAGAGGGCGAAGAGGGTAAGGATTATTGCGCCGGCGGGGTACGTGATCGCGATGACGCGGACGCTGCCGACGCGACGGGAGCCCACGCCACCGGCGACGTCGGCTGAGCCCCAGGCAATGCTGGCGACGAGCGCGAGTAGGGCGCCCATCGCCACCTCCTATCGTTAGAGGGCGACACTCTGCCAGAGCTGGTGATCGCCCGGTCAGCAGACCCGCCCTCGGGATCGGCGAGGTTAGTCATGGCCCGTGCCTTTGACGACGAGTCGCACACCATGTCGCCGAGCAAAGTTCACCCCGGCAGCGACGTCAGCGGCGCTCTCCGCCGCGACGGCGTACTCGCTTGCTGATGACGTCCACGCTCGATACATGCCGGTGGACTGCGTCGTGCCGGGTTACTCCTCGAGGTACCACGGGTTGAGGAAGCGAGCGGGTAGGGCGCCTGGACGGAGCCGTGCCCATGGTTGCCGCGTGCGGATAAGGCGCCCACCGACTTGACGGTCCAGCTTCTTCCATGCCGACTTCGATGGCCACCGCGCATTGTGGGGGGCGGTCGCCGCAGCCGAACCGCCCATGGCGGGGAGCGCAACGGTCGCCGCCGAACCCGCACCCAGGGCAAGGAATGTCCGGCGGCCCATGGATGCGGTCACATCACCGTCCTACCGCACCGAGTCCCGCGACACAGGGGCTCTTCGATGCATCTCGGACGTCGTTGGTGCTGTGGCAGACCAGCAAGGCGCTTGCCGGCGAACATCCGGAGGCGATGGCGCGCGATCGTGAGACATCACTCAATCCGGCCGTTTTCGGCAACATGGCCTTCATCACCATCGGAGCCTGGCAGCAGGGGAAGTTCGTCGGCGTCCGGGGTCATGAGCCCGATGGCCGAACGGCCAAGACTCAGTACGACGGCAATCTCGCTGCCTCTGCGGCGATCCGCAAAGCGACGCGCGGCGGCGGCTCCTATTCCAACGAGGGAAGCTACTTCGAGGAGAACTGGCAGCACGAGTTCTGGGGCGACAACTACGCGCGCCTACTGCGGATCAAGAAGAAGTACGACCCGACGAATCTCTTCAGCGTGCACAAAGGCGTGGGCTGGGGCGAGTACTAGGGGAGAGGTCGGCCGAGGATCCGTCGGAATCCATCGCGCAGTGTCCAGCCCTCTCGCTCCGGTGGCGGTGGGGGCTTGGGTGTCATGGCGGCGATGACGCTGTCGTACGTCGCGCGTGGAATGATCGCACCCTCACGTCGTACAGCGTCGGGGGCGACGGCAAGGATGCGGTCGCGCCGGAGCCAACTCGGGCGCCGCTCCGCGTCCCATGGGCCGCTGCCGATCGCGAGCCAATCCCGGTCGCCGCTGCGGTCGCGGCTGGAGAGCATGAGTCCGATGAGTCGATGGTCGTCAGCGCGACCGACGATGGCGAGCGGGCGGTCCTTGCCGACGGAGTGGTCCTCTTCGAAAGAGACCCACGCCCAGACGACTTCGCCCGGATCGGGGTCGCCGTCCATTTCGGGGGCGTATTCCCAGGTCACGGGGCCGGCGTACGTATGTGCACCACCACGCTCGGGTTCCGGCTCGCCTTCGGACACGCTCAGCCCTGGACCATGATCAGGAGGATGAGGTAAGAGACCGGCAGCCCGAAGTCGTAGAGCAGGATCAGTGAGTTGCCGGGCGCGAAGTTCTTTGACTTGATCATCTCGCGCACGTGATTGACGGCGGCTAGTACCAGGAAGATTGACTGGGCGACGGCGATGGGCAACCAGGCAGGTGAGCTGCTGACGGCAGCGATGATGCCGGCGGCGCCGAGGCCAAAGGAGACGAAACCAATCTCGTACTGGAATCCATTTGTTTGCCAGCCGATGCTCTTGGCGGTGGACTTCGCGAAGACCGTGTGCATCACGCCGCTCACGAGAAAGGTGATGCCGCCCGGAATGAACAGCATCCAGCGCATGCCTGAATCCGCGAATGTGTCAGTGTCGACTGCGCCCGGTGCGGCCACGCCGAAGGCGGCGAGCAACCAGGCGGCAATGACGGCAATTGGAAGAGCGAGTATTCCCATGGGTAGACGGTATCCACATGCCGTTCGCCTTACGTGCCGTTACCGTGGGCGAATCGCCCACAATGCGACGGTAAGTGAAAGGAAGACGAGGGGGACGCCGGTTAGAGGGTGTCCTCAAGGGCCTGGCGCATGACCTTGGCGGACAACTCCCGACCGGTCCATAGCCGCGCATTGGTCAGCGCCTGGTTCACCAGCATCCCCAGGCCTGGCAGGACCGCGCAGCCGCGATCGCTCGCGCGCTGCAGAAACCGCGTCATCGGGGGATTCGCCACAACGTCGGCGACCAGCATCGACGGCAGCAGGGTGGCGTCCGCGACATCCGGTGTATCCGTGCTCGGGTGGAACCCGATCGATGTCGCGTTGACGACGATGTGAGTGTCGGGCCGGATGTTGAAGGTGCCCTGCCATTCCACGAATTCCGCGTCTGCCGCAGTGCGGGTCGCGACCAGCTCGGCGAGCTCGCTCCCGCGCTCGACGGTGCGGTTGACGATGGTGATGTGCGACGCACCCGCCAACGCCGTCTCGACGGCGATGGCGCGCGCCGCTCCACCAGCGCCAAGGATGACGACGCGCTTGTCGGAAGGATCGACCATCTCCCGCAGCGCGTTGACGAACCCCTGACCGTCGGTGTTCTCACCTGTGAGGTAGCCGTCGCGATTGATCACGCAGTTCACCGCGCCGATGATCTCCGCCGACGGCGCCAACTCATCGAGGTACGCCAGAATGGCCACCTTGTGCGGGATCGAGCAGTTGAAGCCCAGCCAGCCCATTCCGATAGCGCCGCGTACGGCGTCCCCCAGGCGCTCCGGCGGAACCTCGCAATTGACGTAGCGGATGTCGAGACCCGCGTCGGCGTACGCCGCCTCCATGACAGCGACCGTGGGATTCTGCGCGGCCGATGTAGCGAATGAGCCGGTGAGTTCGGACAGGAATTCGCCCACGGTGACCTCCATTAGCGTTCGATGCCCCACGGGGACTGCAGCAAGACTAGTAGGACATGATCGTGGGATGGCCCGCATTGGAATCCTGGGAGTCGGCACCATCGCCGAGGCAGTTGTACGTGCCATGTGCGCGCGCCCTGGAAACTCGGACGAGTTCATCCTGTCGCCGCGTTCAGCCTCTCGATCAACGCGACTAGCCGAGGAGTTCGACAACTGTCGCCGGGTCGAGTCGAACCAGGCCGTCGTCGATGCAGCTGACATCGTGGTGCTGTCCATGCGCCCGCAGGAGTTGGATGAGGCTCTCGACGGACTGACCTTCCGCGAGGATCAGGTCATCGCGAGCTTCATCGCCGCGCTGCCGCCCTCCCAGGTCGCCGAACTCACTGCACCCGCGACGCGCGCGTGCCAGTTGATCCCCCTTCCGGCGATCGAGATGCACAAGGGTCCGCTGGTGATCTGCCCCGCGATTCCGGAGGTTCTAGAAGCCTTCAACGGCCTCGGCGATCTCGTCGTGCTCGACGATGAGTCCCGCATCCGCGTTCTCAGCTGCGCCTCGGCAATCATGTCCACCTACTACGAGGCGCAGAATCGCGTGATCGGGTGGATCGCCGACCAGGGCATCGCCCCGGAGACCGCTTCGCTCTACATCCGGTCCGAACTCGAAGGTCTTGCTGCCGTAGGCAAGTCCACCCCGGAGGACCGTCGCGACGACCTTCCCGCTGAGCATCAGACCCCGGGCGGACTCAACGAGCGAGTGCGGGCCGGGCTCCTCGAGCAGGGCTGGTTCGATGCCCTGATCGGGCAGATCGACGGGATCTACCGCAACGCCGTCCTGCGCCGACCTGACGCCGACTAGGCGCGGGCGGGCGCGGCCCGGGCCGGGCGGCACCCCATCCCCGACGGTAAAGCCCCACTAGCGGGGGTGCTTGTGGGGCTTGGCGGTCGGGGATGGCGACTCGGCCAGGGGGCGCAGAGCGACAGGGCGGATTGGCTGAACGCCGGACCGGCGCGGCCGGCACGGGCGACCTATAGTCGAATGATGCGCGCCGTTCTCGGAGTCCTTGCCCTTGGGCTGGTCGTCTCCCTCGCGCCCGCTGCCCCGGCGTACGCCGCCGAGGCCCTGACCATCGACGGAGCGCCTACCTCGGCCGACGATCCCTCGCCGGTCCGCCTCGACGCCGATCTCTACCTGCCTGAGCGGACCCCCGCTCCGGCCATCGTTCTCGCCCACGGCTTCGGTGGCAGCAAGGAGTCGCTCATCGACGACGCCGAGTGGTGGGCTGACCAGGGCTATGTCGTGCTCGCCTACACCGCGCGGGGCTTCGGTCAATCGACCGGCACCATCTCGATGAACTCGCCGCAGTTCGAGGTCGCTGATGCACAACGCATCCTCGACGACCTCGCGCAGCGGCCCGAGGTCGCCCTGGACTCCGCGGGCGACCCCCGAGTGGCCGTGGCCGGTGGGTCCTATGGCGGCGCCCTCTCGCTCCTCCTCGCAGCGTACGACGATCGCGTGGATGTGGTGGCGGCAGACATCACCTGGGGTGACCTGGAGTCTGCGCTGCTGCCGCAGTTCGGTGTCGGTGAGCCCTCACCCGGTGTCTACAAGTCCCTCTGGACGTCGTTTTTCTTCGCCTCGGGCCTTGGGTTCCGGCCGGGAGCGCCGGTCACAGAGTGCGGTCGCTTCAGTCCCGACTGGTGTGCGGCCTACCTCGAGGTGGCCACGACCGGCACGGTGTCGCCTGCCGTTGCCGAACTCATGCGCGCATCATCACCGGTCGCCGTGGGCGATCGCATCACTGCTCCGGTGCTGCTCGGCGGCGGGCAGGCCGACTCACTCTTCCCGCTGACCCAGACAGATCTGAATGCCGCTGCCATCACGCAGGCGCCGGTCAAGGTCGTCTGGCATGCGGGGGGTCACGACGGCGGTATCAATGAGAGCGACCGACTTCGTGACCTCACCGCAGCCTGGTTCGACGCCTACCTCCGAGACGGGCCGGCCGTGCCCGACACCTTCGAGGTGTCGCTCACGACGGGCTCCGCGCTCAACGCGCGGCAAGCGGGCTCGATCGAGATCTTGAGCTCACCGACTTACCCTGGACCGTTCGGTGACGCGACTGTCGACGTCGCCGTGGCGGGCCCCCCGCAGCAGATCCTTGCCCCCGCGGGCGGCGAGCCTGCCGCCATCACCGCCCTACCGGGGGCCGGTGGTCTAGGTGCGCTGGCCGGCGACCGGCTCGGCGTCCCGGTTCCTGGCCAGACTGCCGCATTCATCTCCGAACCGCTGCAGACCGGTCAGCGCATCATCGGATCGGCTCGCGCCCAGGTGACAGTCCAGGCGGATCGACCGCTGACTGATGCTGTCCTGTACGCCGCACTGCGCATTGTCGGAGCGGATGGCCGGCAGACGCTGCCGCAGGGTCTCGTGGCGCCTATCCGGCTGCCGGAGTTGGGTCCTGATCCGGTGACGGTGGACGTCATCCTGCCGACCATCGTCGCGCAGGCGGCGGCGGGTGAGCGACTTGCGCTGACGATCTCCACGACCGATTTCGGCTATCGCAATGCCACGAGCCCCGCCGTCTACACGGTCCAGGCCGGGACGAGTCTCCTGGTGCCGACCGTGAGTGGCACGACCGGGAGCGCCGGGTTGCCCGCGTGGGCCTGGCCGCTGGGTGCTGTCGCTCTGGCGCTGGTGATCTGGCTGGTCGTTGCTCTGCTGCGTCCGCGTCATCGACAGGCACCGGCTCCGGAGCCCGTCTCGCCGCTGGCGGTTACCGGACTGGTGAAGGAATTCCGCGGTGGTCTTCGAGCCGTAGACGACGCCCACTTCGCGATTCCCGCGGGTGTCGTCGTGGGGCTGTTGGGACCGAACGGCGCAGGCAAGACCACAACGATGCGCGTGGCCATGGGCTTGATCGCGCCCACCGCCGGCGAGGTGCGTGTCTTCGGCGAGGTGACGCATCCGGGTGCTCCGGTGCTCTCGCGCGTGGGCTGCTTTGTCGAGGGGCCCGGATTCCTGCCCCATCTCAGTGGACGCCGCAATCTCGATCTGTTCTGGCGGGCCTCTGGGCGATCCGGTGATCCGCGCATGGATGAGGTCCTGGAGATCGCCGGCCTCGGTACGGCCATCGATCGTCGCGTGCGGACCTACAGCCAGGGCATGCGGCAGCGGCTTGGCATCGCGCAGGCCATGCTCGGCATGCCTGACCTGCTCGTCCTCGATGAGCCAATGAACGGTCTCGATCCGCCGCAGATTCGCGAGATGCGCGATGTCATGAAGGCGTACGCCGAGAGCGGCCGCACGGTTATCGTCTCCTCGCATCTGCTGAGCGAAGTCGAGCAGACCTGCAGCCACGTCGTCGTCATGAATCGAGGGACTGTCGTCTACGTCGGGCCCACCGAGCAGTTGCTCGCCGGGCGCTCCGGCCTGCGCCTGGAGGATGTCTTCTTGGAGTTGGTCGGCGAGGGACACGGGGTGGAGCGATGACAACCACCGACGCTGTGACGAATGGCTACCGTGCGAACCACACGCTTACCGTTCGCGTGGAGCTGGCGCGCCAGTTGCGCAGGCGGCGCACGTGGATCGCCGTCGGACTGGTCATCGCGCTGCCGCTTATCGTCGTGGCCGCGGTCAAGCTCGGGCCGCAGCAGCGTGGCTTCGGCGACGGTGACCTCGATCTCGTGGGTCTCGCGACCGCGGGACCGTGGAATTTCACCCTGACGATGCTGCTGTTCTCATCGGGCTTCCTGCTGACGATCCTGGCGGCCATGTTTCTTGGCGATGCAGTGGCAAGCGAGGCATCATGGTCGACCTTGCGCTACCTACTGGCCGCCCCTGTGCCGCGACGCCGCCTACTTCGTGCCAAGGTGATTGTCGGTCTCCTTCTCACGGCGCTCACACTCGCCGTGCTCATCGTGGCGTCGCTGCTCATTGGGTGGGCAGCCTTCGGCAGCGCCACCCTAACTAGTCCGCTGGGCGGCACTTTCGATGCGGGCAGTTCCTGGGCGCGCATCGGCCTCGTCGCGGGCTACATGGGCCTGATGCTGCTGATTCCGGCCGGAATCGCCTTCCTCGCAAGTGTGTTGACTGACGTGCCGCTGGGCGCCGTCGGAGCAGCAGTGGTCATCGTCATCGTGCTCAACATCGTGGACGCACTCGACGCTCTGGGGGATCTCCGGCGCCTGCTTCCAGGTCATTACGGCGACGCATGGACGGCAGCGCTGAGCGAGCCGATTGACTGGAGTGACATGGCGATCGGAGCGTCCTACGCGCTGGTGTTCTTCGCGGTCATGGTGGCCGCGGCAGTTCTGCGTTTCGACCGCAAGGACATTACGTCGTAGCAGGCGCGACGAGCACCCGAAGCGGCCCACCTCGGTCGTCGCTCGTTGGTAAGGTCCGGTCCTGATTGGGTGCGAAGCCACTGCCGCCCCAAACTGTGACCGTCCGCCGGAGGGAGAAGCGCGATGGCGGTGCTCACGGTAGTCCCCGAGGCTGTCACGGTGGCCCTGCGGCCCGACGAGACGATCCTCGAGGCGCTGCAGCGGGCCGGATACGCGTATCGCGTGGGCTGCCGACGCGGCGGATGCGGAATCTGCAAGGTCGACATCGTGGCAGGAGACGTCACCTATCCGCGTGCGCTCGCCGACAGGGTGCTCAGTGACGAGGAGCGTGCGGTCGGGGTGTGCGTGTCGTGTCGCGCCGTACCCGTCGCCGATATCACGATCACCCTTCGCAACGGCACGCTGCAACAGATCAACCCCTTCCGCCGCTGAGTCACCTCCGGGGTCTGGGCGCCGGGTTGGCGAGATTCTCCATGGGCGCGTTCCCCTGGGCGGCTGGCGACGCAGGTCTGGCACCATGTCGCCATGTCGACTGGCGGCTCCACTCCCGCAGCAGCGACGCCGGCCGAGGTCATACCCAAACGTGCCGGCATCGTCCTCACTGCCCTGATCCTTGCGGCGGTGGTGGCCAACCTCAATCTCAGCGTTGCCAACGTCGCCCTCCCGGACATCGGCAAGGCGCTCGATGCGGGTCAGACAGAGATCAATCTCATTGCCGTGGGTTGCACGCTCGGCCTGGCGATGTCGGTTCTCTACCTCGGCGCACTGGGGGATCGCTACGGCCGCAAGCTCATGCTGATGCTCGGCATGGTCCTGACGCTTCCGGCCAGTGCGGTGTCGGCCTGGGCGCCGGATGGCATTGTGCTCATCGGCGGACGCATCTTCACCGGCGTTGCGGCGGGTCTCGCTTATCCAACGACCCTGGCGCTGATCACCGCGCTATGGGGACCGGGTCGCAAACGAGTCGCGGCCATTGCACTGTGGTCCGGGATCGGCAGCGGCGGAGCCGTACTCGGTCCTGTCATCGCCGGTGCCCTGCTGGAGTGGTTCTGGTGGGGGTCGGTGTTCCTTATCGCCGTTCCGCCGGCCGTGATCGCCCTGGTGCTCGTGCTGAAGTTCGTCCCTGCCCACGTCAACGAGTCGACTGAGCCCGTGGACAACCTCGGTGGCGTCCTGTCCGTGATCATGATCGCCGCGCTGGTCCTCGGGCTGAGTGCAATCGCGGCACCCGGAGCGTTCGTGCCTTCGTTGATCGTTATCGCCATGTCCCTGGTCGTCGGCTTCTTCTTCGTTCTGCGGCAGCGTCGGGCCTCGAATCCGCTGTACGACCTGCACTACGCCGGACGTCGACTCTTCTGGATCTCGGCGATCAGCGGCATGATCGTCTTCGGCTCGCTCATGGGATCCATGTTCGTCGGCCAGCAGTTCATCCAGGACGTCCTCGGGTACTCGAGCTTCTCGGCCGGCGTCGCCGTCCTGCCCGCGGCGGTGATGATGGTCGCGATGTCGCCGGTCGCCGCACGGCTCATCAATGCGCTGGGCTCGAGGGACACCTTGCTCATCGGGTCGGCGCTTGTCGTCGCCGGGTTCATCGTGATGCTCATCCTCTGGACCGAGCAGACTCCCTACTGGCAGGTCGGCATCGCCTATGCGCTGGTGGGCGCGGGCGTCAGCATCGCCCTGGCTCCGGCGTCGCGCGCACTGACGAGTTCGGTGCCGGTCGACAAGGTGGGCATGGCCTCGGGCACGTCAGATCTCCAGCGCGACCTCGGTGGCTCCATCATGCAGGCGCTGCTGGGATCTCTCCTGACCGCCGGCTACGCCGCGGCGATGGCTCGGGAGATTGGGAGTAGTTCGGAGGCGGCTTCGGTCACCGCGGAGACCGAAGCCACCCTGCAGAAGTCCTTCACCAGCGCCCAGGCGCTCGGCGAGCAGTACCCGCAGTACGCATCGCAGATCGCCCAAGCAGCGCGCGAGTCGTTCCTGGTCGGCGCCAATTGGGCCTATGGTGCAGCGATCGTGGCAGGGATCGGCGCGATCGTCCTGGTGTGGTTCGCCTACCCGAGCAAGGCACGGGAGAGTCAGATGCTCGCTGAATACGCCGAGCAGGACGCCAAGGTCTCGTCGTAGTGGCCGAAAGCCACTCAGTGG
>Ga0181594_10005736_pt1 | contig 10839 bp, 7 predicted proteins | sample 071ome_18_FD_145603 | JGI IMG/M metagenome (GOLD analysis project Ga0181594, IMG submission 145603) | Coastal salt marsh microbial communities from the Groves Creek Marsh, Skidaway Island, Georgia - 071413BT metaG (spades assembly) | ecosystem: Environmental > Aquatic > Marine > Intertidal zone...
CGCGCCGACGTCGGGCGCTTCGCCGGTGCCGGCAGCGCGGTGGTGACGCTGATCGCGATCCACGAGGTGTGGATCAACGCCGAGTTCACCGAGAACAACCTCGGCCACCTCGAGCCGGGCAACCCGGTCGAGATCATCTTCGACGCGCTTCCGGGCGCGGTATTCGATGGCACGGTGCGCAGCATCGGTCTCGGTGTCAGCGCCGGCCAGCCCCCGGCGCCGGGCACGCTGCCGACCATCCAGAACAACCGCGACTGGCTGCGCCAGGCGCAGCGCTTCCCGGTGGTGGTCGGCTTGGACGTCGCGCAGAACGAGCGCCTGCGCGGCCACCTGCGCGTGGGCGGCCAGGCCTCGGTGATCGCCTACACCGGTGAGCATCCGCTGCTCGACACCCTCGGTCGCTGGTACATCCGGCTGCTGAGCTGGCTCTCCTACGTCTACTAGGCGGAGAGGCACGGCATGCATCCCCAAGCGCGATGGGTCTTCAGGCTGAGCCTGACCGTCGCGCTCGCGCTGCTGCTGGGCTACATGCTGCCGATGGCGCTGCCGTTCCTGCCGCCGATCTTCGCGCTGATGCTGAGCGCGAAACCGGGACCGGCGATGCCCCTCAAGGCGCTGGTCGGACTGAGCCTGGTGGTCCTGATCACCACGGGCGTGGGCCTCCTGCTGATCCCGCTGCTGCTGGCCTACCCGATGACGGCGCTGATGGTCGTCGCGCTGGGGCTGTTCCTCAGCTTCTACGTCACCGTCAACCTCGGCAAGGGGCTGGTCGGCGCGTTCCTGACCGTCGGCATCACGCTGATCTCGGCCGCCGGGACGTTGAGCGAGCAACTCGCGATGCTGGTGATCCATGACCTGCTGCTATCGATTGTCGTGGCGATCGTCTGCCAGTGGCTGGTCTACCCGTGGTTCGCCGCCGATCCACCTGCCGCGCAGGACGCCGAGGAGGCGGGGCAGAACGCCGCGCAGTCGAGCTGGATCGCGCTGCGCGGCACGCTGATCGTCTTCCCGGCCTACCTGCTGGTGCTGACCAATCCGGCCGCCTACCTGCCGGTGATCATGAAGTCGGTGGGCCTGGTGCAGCAGGGGTCGATGCTCGATGCACGCAACGCCGGCCGGGAGCTGCTCGGGTCGACGTTGCTCGCCGGTCTGCTCGCGGTGCTGTTCTGGTCGCTGCTCAAGGTCTTGCCGAACCTGTGGAGCTATTTCTGGCTGATGCTGCTGCTGATGGTGTTCGTCGCCGCGCGGCTCTACCAGGTGCGGCCCAGCCGCTACCCGGCCTCGTTCTGGATCAATACGGTGGTGACCATGCTGATCCTGCTCGGTCCCGCGGTGCAGGACAGCGCCAACGGCAAGGACGTGATGACCGCGTTCGTGGTGCGCATGAGCCTGTTCGTCGCGGTGACGCTGTACGCGTGGTTGGCGATCTACCTGCTCGAGGCGTGGCGCGGACGTCGCATGGTACGAATGCGCACCGGCATGCCGGTGCTGGAGGTGACGTGATGCTCGGAAACCTGTTGCTCGGCCTGCCGACGATGGTGCTCTGCCTGCTGCTGCAGTCGTGGCTGGTGGTCAGGGCCCTGCGCTACTACGTCCAGCATGATCACGACATACGCAGCCCGTCGTTCTGGTCGAGCCTGATGGTGGTCTCGAGCGTGATGCTGATCCTGGTGGTCGGCAACCTGGCCCAGGTGGCGATCTGGGCGCTGCTGTTCCTGTGGCTCGGTGAATTCGCCGGGTTCGCCGAGGCGTTCTACCACTCGATGGTCAATTTCGCGACGCTCGGTTACGGCGATTTCGTGATGTCGGAGGAGCGCAAGCTGCTCGGGCCGCTCGAGGCGATCAACGGTGTGATCATGATCGGCCTGTCGTCGGCCATGCTGCTCGCCGCGTTCCAGGACGCCCTGCGCAAGACCATCGAAGCCCAGCGTCAGTGAGCCCACTGCCGAGAGTCCTCGGGCCCGGACTCGTGCTGCTCTCCGGCCTGCTGCTGCAGACGGGCTGCGCGACGATCGACCCGGTCGCTGTGGCGCAGGCCGCCGAGCGGGACGATCGCGAGATCGTCGTGGTCCTGCATGGACTGGGGCGCAGTCACAAGGCGCTGCGCTATCTCGAAGAGCGTTTCGAGGAGGCGGGCTACGCGGTGGTGCGCGTCGGCTACCGCTCGGTGCAGACCACACCCGACGAGATCCTGGCGGAGGCTGCCATGCAGATCGACGCGTGCTGCGCGCGCAGTCCCCAGACGGTGCACTTCGTCGGCCATTCGCTCGGTGGGCTGGTGATCCGCGCCTACCTGCAGGAGCACGAGGTGCGCAGCCTCGGCCGCGTGGTGCTGCTCGGCACGCCCAACCAGGGCAGCGTGCTGATCGACCGCTACCGCGACGCCTGGTGGCTGCAGCTGCTGGGCGACACCGCGCTGGCGCTGGGCACCGGCGAGGGGAGCCTGCCGCGCTCGCTGGGGCCGCCGGACTACCCGGTGGGCGTCATCGCCGGGCGCGTCGACGGCGACTGGAACGATGACCGGCTGCCGGGTCCCGACGACGGCGTGGTCGCGGTGGACTCGACACGGCTCGAGGGCATGAGCGACTTCGTGGTCATCGACACCGGTCATTACGGGATGCGCTACGACGAGCGCGTGGCGGGTCAGGCCGTCGCCTTCCTGCAGACGGGGGCATTCCTGCGCGCCCCCTGAGACGTGCGGATGGGCGTCGTCCCCGCGGCGGCACCGGCTACATCGTCGGCCCGAGCACCCACGGCGCGAACTCGTCCTCGCCGTAGCCGAACTGCTCGCTCTTGGTCTGCTCGCCCGACGCGACGCGCAGCATCATGTCGAACACCTTGCGGCCGTTCTGCTCGATGCTCTCGCTGCCGTCGACCACGGTGCCGCAGTTGATGTCCATGTCCTCCTCCTGGCTGGCGTAGAGCGCGCTGTTGGTCGCGAGCTTGAGGCTCGGTGACGGCTTGCAGCCGTAGGCCGAGCCGCGCCCGGTGGTGAAGCAGACCAGGTTGGCGCCGCCGGCGACCTGGCCGGTGATCGAGACCGGGTCGTAGCCCGGGGTGTCCATGAACACGAAGCCCTTGGCGGTGACCCGCTCGGCGTACTCGTAGACGTCCATCAGCCCGGTGGTGCCGCCCTTGGCCACGGCGCCGAGCGACTTCTCCAGGATCGTCGTCAGGCCACCCTGCTTGTTGCCGGGCGTCGGGTTGTTGTTCATCTCGCCGTTGAGCCGCGCGGTGTAGTCCTCCCACCAGCGGATGCGCGCGATCAGTTTCTCGCCCACCTCGCGCGACACCGCGCGGCGGGTGAGCAGGTGTTCGGCACCGTAGATCTCCGGCGTTTCGGAGAGGATGCCGGTGCCGCCGTGGCGCACCAGCTCGTCGACCGCGGCGCCGAGTGCCGGGTTGGCGGAGATGCCCGAGTAGCCGTCGGAACCGCCGCACTCGAGGCCCACGATCAGTTCGCTCGCCGGCACCGGTTCGCGCGCGACCCGGTTCGCGTCCGGGAGCATCTCGCGCAGCGCCGCGACGCCGCGCGCGATGGTCTTGCGCGTGCCGCCGCTGTCCTGGATCGTGAACGCCTTGAGCTGCTGCGACTGCTGCAACCCCTGCGCGTCGAGCAGGGTGTCGACCTGGTTGACCTCGCAGCCGAGGCCGACGAGCAGCACCGAGTGGAAATTGGGGTGCACGGCGAAGCCGCCGAGGGTTCGGCGCAGCACGTCGATCGGCTCGCCGGTGGCGTTCATGCAGCAGCCGGTCTTGTGCTGGATCGGCACGACACCGTCGATGTTCGGGTAGTCACCGAGCAGCTGTTCGACCTCGCGCGCGATCAGCCGGCAGACGTGCGCCGAGCAGTTCACGCTCGACAGCACGCCGAGGTAGTTGCGCGTGGCCACGCGCCCGTCGGCGCGTCGGTAGCCCATGAAGGTCGCCGGGGTGTCGGCCGGGGAGGTGGGCTGGTACTCGCTGGCGTGCGCGTAGTCGCGCTCGAAGTCGCCCATCGCCAGGTTGTGGGTGTGCACGTGGTCTCCGGGGGCGATGGCCGTGGTGGCGAAGCCGATCACCTGGTTGTAGCGGCGCACCGGTTCGCCCGGAGCGATGGGTCGGGTCGCGACCTTGTGGCCGGCGGGTACCGTGGCCGTGGTGCTGATGCCCTCGCCATCGAGGCGGGTGCCAGGCGGCAGGCTGGCGCGGGCGATCACGACATCGTCGGCGGCGTTGAGGCGGATCGTCGGGTTGCCATCGAGCAGCATGGCCGGCTCCAGTTCGTGGGTGACCCTGCGATACTAGGAGTGGCCACGTGGGCGAACAAGGCGCGTGCTTGCGCCGGGTCAAGGGGAAGGTGATGGACGAGGCACGCACGATCGCGCTGCTGGTCGAGCTGCACCGCGGCCTGGCGCGGCTCGGCCCGGGTGACGACGAGGTGACGCGGCGTGCACTGGCGACCTGCACACCACGCCCACGGAGGCCGGTGATCCTCGACATCGGGGCCGGGACCGGCGCACAGAGCCTCTGTCTTGTCCGGGCGTGCGAGGGGCGGGTGGTGGCCGTCGACCGCTGCGAGGGATTCGTCGCCGAACTTGCCAGCCGTGCACGGATGGCCGGAGCGGCGGGTCGGATCGCGCCATGTGTTGCCGACATGGCCCACCTGCCGTTCGCCGCCGCCAGCTTCGACATCGCCTGGTCCGAGGGCGCGGCCTACCTGCTCGGCTTCGATGCCGCGCTCGACCGCTGGCGTCCGCTGCTGCGACCCGGCGGCTGGCTGGTGGTCACCGAGCTGGCCTGGTTCGGCAGCGCGCGACCGCCCGAGGCCGTGGCCTTCTGGACACGCAACTACCCTGCGCTGCGCGACGACGCAGCGAACCTCGGCGCGGCACGTGAGCGTGGTTGGCGCGTCGCCGGTCACTTCCACCTTCCCGCCGAGGCGTGGCTCAATTACCACGCACCGCTGCGCGAGCGGTTGCCGGCGTTCCGTGCGCGGCATGCCGGCGACGCCGAGGCGGCAGCGGTCGCCGATGCGACCGAAACCGAGATCGACCTGATGGCACGCCACGCCGCGTCCGTAGGCTACGGCTGCTACGTCCTGCAGCGCGCCTGACCGCAATGACCTTGCGCGTGCTGCGTGGCGCGCGGGACAGGCTAGACTCTGGTGAACCCAGAGCGCCGCGGAGTCGACCGCATGACCCTGTCGAAACAGTTGATGCTGCTGATCGCCATGATGTTCCTGGCGATTTTCGCACTCAATTTCTACATAAGTATCAATAATATAAAAGACTACCTTCAGGTTGAATCTGAAATAACGGCGCAGGATACCGCGACCTCGCTCGGCCTCTCGCTGAGCCCGCACATGTATGCCGAGGACGACGGCATCCTCGAGACGATGGTCAACACCATCTTCGATCGTGGCTACTACCTGGAGATCCTGCTCGAGGGCGCCGGCGGCAAGGAGCTGGTGCGCAAGACCAACCCGAAGACCTTCCAGGAGGTGCCGGACTGGTTCGTCGAGTGGTTGCCGATGGAGACCGCCACGGCACTCTCGGAGATCAGCACCGGCTGGACCGTCGCGGGCCGGGTGCACGTCACGGTGCACCCCGGCATCGGTTACCTGAAGCTGTGGCAGCAGGCGCGCAAGACGCTGGTCTACTCGGCGGTGGCACTGGTGTTCTTCCTCGTCGTGCTGGTCTTCATCGTGCGCCTGGTACTGATCCCGCTCGGGCGCATCGAGCGCCTGGCGCTGAGCATCGCCGACGGCAGCTTCGACACCATCGACCCGTTGCCGTGGACCGCGGAGATCCGCAACGTGGCGGTCTCGATGAACCTGATGTCGGGCAAGATCGAGGGCGTCATCCGCAATCTCAACGCGCGGCTCGAGGAGGTCGGTGACCGGATGCGGCTCGACGAGGTCACCGGGCTCGAGATGCGTGCGACCTTCGAGACCGAGATGAAGCAGCGCTTCATGTCCGACGGCAAGGGCTTCGTCTTCCTGGTGCGCATCGACGAGCTTGGCGAGTTCGCCAGTACGCACAGCAACGCCGAGGTCGATGCGTTCATCAAGGATTTCGTCGGGGCGGTACGCAAGGCGCTGGATGATCGCAACCTCGTCGGCGACTTCCTCTACCGCATCGTCGGTGCCGAGTTCATCCTGCTTGCCGAGTGCGAGGACCAGGCTGCCGCCGTGGCGCTCTGCGAACGCATCATGGAGCACCTCGGCGAGCTTGGAGACCAGGTCGGCAAGGACAACATCGCGCACGTCGGTGGCGTGCCTTTCGATCCGCAGGGCACCACGGCGTCGATGGTCTCGGCGGCGACCGAGGCCTACGAGAAGGCGCGCCTGATCGGACCGAACAGCTTCGCGATCAACGAGCAGGGCAGCAACGCGCACGACCTCGATACCTGGAAGAAACTGGTCGCCTCGATCATCGACGAGCAGCGCTTCGAGGTCGACTTCACCGCGCAGGCCTACGCACTCGCCGAGGGCGAGACCGACACGCTGGTGATCGAGGAGGCGATGGCGCGGGTCGAGGACCACGACCACGAGCCGCTGCCGATCGGCACTTTCGTCTCGGTGGCCGAGACCATCGGCCGTATCCACGCGTTCGACATGGCGGTCGTGCGCCTGGTGCTGGAGTACATCGCCGCGAGCAACCTCGACCACGACGTCGCGGTGAATCTGTCATTCGCGTCGCTGGCGAGCAACGAATTCCGCTCCGGGCTCTACGACCTGCTGCAGCAGAACGATCGCGCTGCCCAGCACCTGGTGTTCAGTGTCACCGCGTACGGTGCGACCCGAGACCTGGCCGCGTTCCGCTCGTTCATCGATTTCGCGCACCGTAACGGCGCCAAGGTGATCCTGAAGCGTTTCGAGCCGCGCTTCATCCCGATGGACGACATCAACAAGTACCATCTCGACTACATCCGCCTGGCACGGGTCTTCACCGAGGGCCTGGGCAGCAATGCGGAGAAACGGCGGCTGGTCGAGGCGCTCAAGCAGCTCGGCGAACTGCTCGACATCCACGTCGTCGCCGAGGGGGTCCAGGACGACGACGACTACCGCGTGGTGCGCGAGATCGGGCTCACCGCCGCGAGCCGTTGAAGCGGCTAGTTTCCGCCCTGTGCCCGGTTGGTCTGGGCCACCGGGGCATGTTCCTGCCAGCGCGCGATCACCGCACGTAGCTGTTCGACCGAGATCGGCTTGGTCAGGTAATCGTCCATGCCCGCGGCCAGGCAGCGCTCGCGGTCGCTGGGCATCGCATGCGCGGTCATCGCGACGATCGGAATGCGCTGCGTGCCATCCTCTTCGGCCCGGATCGTTTCGGTGGCCTCGAAACCGTCCATTTCGGGCATCTGGCAGTCCATGAGCACCATGTCGTAGTGCGTCTTCCGGAAGCACTCGACCGCCTCGTGGCCGTTGTCCGCGATGTCGGCCTCGCAGCCGATCTTCTTCAGCATGCTGGTCGCGACCTTCTGGTTGATCGGATTGTCCTCGGCGATGAGCACCCTGAGCTTGGTGGTGCCGGCCTGGGTCTTGCCTGCCTCCTTGTCGGCGGACGGGCCGAGCAGTTGCAGCAGGGCGTTTTTCAGCTGCGACTTGCGTAGCGGCCATGAAAGGCTCTGGTCGATCTGGAGCGATTTGAGGCAACCGTCCGCGCAGGGTTGGCCAGGGGGTGTCATGAGCAGGGTACGTGCCTGTGGGGCAACCGAGCGCAGCTGGTCGAGCAGCGCCATGAACCTCGGGTCACGAGGTGCTCCGGCGATCAGCGCGAGTCCGAACGGGGCGGAATCAGTGGTGCTGTCATGCGCCGTGTAGGCGAGCTGCGCACCGTCGGCGACGGCGTGCACGCCGCAGTTCCATGCTTCCAGGCGACGCACCAACTGCTGGCGCTGTTCGGCGTCGTGACAGACCACCAGCACCCGGGCTTTCCCGAGAGCCTCCGGGGTCAGATGCGATGGTCCCTCAACCGCCTTGAGCGGCAGGGTGAACCAGAAGTTGCTGCCCAGTCCCGGCGTGCTGTCGACCCCGATCTGACCACCCATCGCGTGCACCAGCTGGCTGCAGATGCTCAGGCCGAGGCCGGTGCCGCCGAAGCGTCGCGTGGTCGACCCGTCGGCCTGGGTGAAGGCGTCGAAAATCTGCGCCTGCTTGCTCGACGGGATGCCGATGCCGGTGTCTCTGACCTCGACGTGCAGAAGTGGCTGGCCGTCGTGCGAGGTGGTCGGTGTCACGAAGATGGTCACGTGACCCTGGGTGGTGAACTTGATGGCGTTGCTCAGCAGGTTGCTGAGCACCTGGCGCAGGCGGTTCGGGTCGCCAAAGAGATGGTGCGGCAGGCCGGGATCGATGGATACGTCCAGCCGCAGCCCCTTGGAAAGGGCGCGGTCGGCTAACACCGCGACGGCGTCGTCGATCAACTGTTCGAGGTCGAACTCGAGCTGCTCCAGGCGCACCTTGCCGGCCTCGATCTTGGAGAGATCCAGGATGTCGTTGAGCAGGTCGAGCAGTGCGGTGGCCGACTCGTGCGCGGTGTTGACGTAGTCATGCTGCTCCGGGTTCATGCGCGTTTCGCGCAGGATCTCGAGCATGCCCAGGACACCGTTCATGGGCGTGCGGATCTCGTGGCTCATGTTGGCCAGGAACTGCGACTTGGCCAGCGTGGCCTCCTCGGCGGATTGCGCACGCTGCTCGAGACGCTCGTGGGCCGCGCGCAGTTCATCCTCTCGCTCGAGGACCTTGGTCTGCATGGTGTTGAACGCGTGGCCCAGCTCGGCGAGCTCATCGTGCCCCGTGACCGGAATCGGTTCGATCTGTTCGCCAAGTGCGACGCTCTCGGCAGCCTCGCTGAGTACGGAAATGCGCCGTGAAATGGAGCGTCCGAAACTCCAGATGATCACGAACAGCAGTGCCAGGCCGAGCGCCAGCGTCGTGGAGACCAGCAGCTGCTGGTTATGGGCTTCCTGTTGGGCGCGTTTGTAGGCGGCGCTCGAAGCCTGCTCGGTACGATCGATCAGTTCGCGCAGGATCGCCGAGAGGGCGTCGTGCGCACCGCGTGAGCGCGTCGTCGAGATGGTGCTCAGCTGGTCGAGCCGCATGGTGCGTGCCAGTTCGATCTGGTCGCCGATCGCCTGGCGGTAGATCTGCCAGTGTTCGGCCAGACGCTTGACCTCGGTCGGTTGGATCCGGCTCAGCGGATCGCGCAGTTCGACCAGTGCACTTTCGATTTTGACCAGTTCCCTCTGCATGTTGTCGATGTGGTACGGCACGGCGAAGAAGTCGTCGAACTGGCGCAGTTCCAGTTCCAGGCCTCGCAGCGTATCCATGTTCGATTGCAGGCGTTGCATGGAGGCCAGCGGCCTGACGTGGTGCTCTACGATCTCCTCCATGCCCAGCGTTGCCTTGCGCACCACCTGGTTGGCAAGCAGCAGCAAGGACGCGACCACGATGCCGATCGCGACCAGGATGTAGAGCAGATAGCGGAAGATCGACGGGCGCAGGGTGTTTCGCATGCTGCGCTGGGCTCGTCAGCAGTTTGTGGACGGTCGGTCCGTGCTCACGGTCCGACCCTGAAGTTGCTCGTGAACGCCTTCCAGTTCTCGATCTGCGACTCACGTCCAAGACGGTCGGTGATCGCTTCCCAGCTGGCTGCGGTCTTGGTCATCGCCTCGGTGGCGGTCAGTTCGCCACGTATCGCCGCGGTCAGGTTGGTGTTCAGCGTCTCGAGGTATTCGCTGTCTCCGGGAATGCCGGTTCCAGGTGGCAGGGTCACGGGCCAGGTGTTGGCGAAGACCTCGAGCGCTTGCGCCGAGTAGATCTCGAGGATTCGCGAGTCGCGCAGGTGGTGCCAGCGATACGGGTCGGTGAACCCACCGCGCACACCCACCGAGCGGGGCGAAATTTCGGGTGAGGTGATCCACATCGCGTAGAGAAACGCCAGTTTGCGGTTGGCCGCATCCTTCGGGATCACCAGGTTGTTGCCGTAGATGATGGTGTTGCGCCTGACCAGCCGGCCATCGATGCGCGTCCCGGGAATCGGTGCGGCGAAGTACTTGTCACGGATCGGGGAGTTGTCACCATTGAGGAGCTTGGCCGCGGCGATCGTGAACATGGTCGCGAAGGCCTTGCCCTGCATGTAGAAAGGCAGGGTGAAACTGTAGTTGTTCCCATCCTTGTCGATGCCCGGTGGCGAGTAGCTCGCCATCGCGATGTAGCTCTCGGTGGCTGCGATGCCCTGGGGTGAGTCGATCAGCGGACGCATGTTGGCGTCGAACAGCGGCTGATAGGGCAGTTTCATCGAGAGATAGCGCGGCAGCCAGAACATCCACGCACCCTCGGGGTCACGTTCCTCGACGGAGCCGAAGAGACCTTTTTCCGGGCGATGGAAGAAGCGCACGAGGGTCTCGTACTCCTCCCAGGTCTCGGGCACGGCGAGATCGCGACCGGTCGCCTCGCGGAATGCTTTGCGCTCTCGCGGGTCTTCCATCAGGTCCCGACGCAGGTACATCACAATCGGGTCGCCGTCGGCGGGGATCGCGGCGATCCGTTCCCCGAGGTAGGCCTGGAGGTCGGGGCGGATGAACCCGGTGTAGGGGTCGTCGTCGAGGGAGAAGCCGAATTCCTCGAACAGCGGACCCAAATCCTCGATCAGTCCCAGCGGGATCAATTCGGGGAATTCGTGGTTGCGGGCGACGGTCAGGTCGATGTCCTTCGAAGTCGCTATGACCTGCTGGATCGGCAGCTGCGGAATGATGCGCGTTTCCAGAACGATGCCGGTCTGTTGTTCCCACTCGCGCTGCAGTTCGAGATCGTTGCCGAGGTAGGCGTTGACGTTGCCCTGCTTGAACGCGAGG
>Ga0181594_10005742_pt1 | contig 10827 bp, 9 predicted proteins | sample 071ome_18_FD_145603 | JGI IMG/M metagenome (GOLD analysis project Ga0181594, IMG submission 145603) | Coastal salt marsh microbial communities from the Groves Creek Marsh, Skidaway Island, Georgia - 071413BT metaG (spades assembly) | ecosystem: Environmental > Aquatic > Marine > Intertidal zone...
GGCACCTTGTCGGGTGTTGAAATGGGGCTCGCCGTGGCCGGCGTTCCGCATTCCAAGGGCGGGGTGCAGGCGGCGATGGACTATCTGACCGGAAACGCCTGAGGCGGCGGCGAGGGCCGATCTTGACGCGGGCGGGCGCATTTCTCCGTCGCCCTTCCCATTTCTCCGTCGTTTTAATCCTTTCTCCGTCGCTCTTGCGAAGGCAAGGGCTCTTGCCGTCGGTGGTCGCCGCATGGGAATGCTCGAAACCGGCCACCAGTCCATCGGGTTGAAAGGCCGGCGGCGAAAGCCCTGACTTTCGTCAGGGCGGCGGGACAAGGAATCGCGCGAGCGGAGACCGCCCTCAACCCGCTGTCTTGCGCTCCGGCGCGGCGCCGTGGTCGCGCTGATAGGCCGCCACGTTTCTCGCCCCCTCGCCATTGGTGAGGAAATTGATCAGCGCGAAGCGTCGCCCCCGGGTCATCGGCGTGACCTCATGCAGGAGCCCGCCCGAGTAAACGATCGCCTGGCCGGGACGTAAAGTGTATTCGCGCGCGCCGAATTCCGGAAAGCGAAGCGCGCCGCCCTCGAAGCCGTCGTTCAGGGCGATGGTCATGGCGAAATGGCGGTGCGGACTGGCTTCGGTGAAGTCGCGATGCGGCGCGAAGAACCCGGCCGACTCCGCGTCATAGCACGCGATCCGATAGCGCTCGGCGAACCCGATTTTGAAATGGGTCGCTCTTTCGAGCCAGGGCGCGACCCGCGCGCGGATTCGGGCATGTACCTGGGCCGCGAGAGGCACCGATTCTTCCAGGAATAGGTCGCTGCGCCGCTTACGGTTGGGGTTGATCACATGGGTGACACCGCCATCGGCATTCTCGCGCAGATAGCCCGAGGCCTCGTGCGGGCCGCCGTCCCAGGCCTTCATCAGGGCGTCCCGCAGCTCCGCTTCGATGACGTCGGGGATCAGGATCACCGGCGCGTCCGTCTCCTGGCGGCGCTCGCCCGTGTCCGCCAAACGTTGCGTCAACCATGCCTCGGCCCCGGCAATTGCGTCATCGCCGGTGTGTTGAATGGCGGCGACCACCCGAAGACTTGGATCGGTCTCGAGACTAACCAACCCGGCATGGCTGTCGGCGATTCCAAGCGCGCGCCGTACGGCGCCATCGGCATCGACGATGACCCGGGCCCATGGGTTCGCCAAGGTCTTGAGTTCGGTATCGGCTTGGTCGGGTGTCATGATGGCCAGCCAATAGGCCGAGTGCCCGCCAAGAACAGGCGCGCACCGCTCCAGCGCGGCAAACAGCGCGGCCGTGTTGATCCCCGAGCCGGCGCTGGTGATGACGACGCCATGACCGGCAAGCCCTTTCAAGGGCAACAGTTCCTCTCGCGTCGTCGGCACGTCAACCCATGGCAGGGGATCGCCGATTTCCGGCATCTTGATCATGACAAATCCGGCCCGTTGGTTGATCAATCACCGGGCCAAGATACACCAGAGGCGCCGAACCGCGACGAAATCTTGGTCCTTTGCCCCATGATCTGGCAAACAGGGATCTGGCAAACAGGGGTTGGCCAAGGCTGGGGATGAAATCTGAATGCGGGATAACCGTCTCATCGAGATAAACGGCCTTAGCGTCGATTTTCCGCTGGAAGGCGCGACGGTCAGGGCCGTGGACGGGGTTTCGTGGCATTTGGATCGCGGCGAGATTCTCGCGGTGGTCGGCGAGTCGGGTTCCGGCAAGACGGTGAGCGCGCTCTCGCTCATGCGGCTCGTCGAGCATGATGGTGGGTATCTGCGCTCGGGGAAGATCGATTTTCGGGCCAAGGACGGGACGGTGGTCGATATCGCAGGCTTGGATCAGGACCGGATGCGGGCGCTTCGCGGCAATGATATCGCGATGATCTTTCAGGAGCCGATGACCTCGCTCAACCCGGTTTTCACCATCGGCGAGCAGATCGCCGAGGCCATCACCCTGCATCAGGACGCATCCCCCGCCGCCGCGCGGGCCGGGGCGCTGGAAGTTCTGCGGCGGGTGCGGTTGCCCGACCCGGAGCGGCAGTTAACGCGCTATCCGCATCAGCTTTCCGGCGGCATGCGTCAGCGCGTCATGATCGCCATGGCGTTGAGCTGCCGGCCGTCACTGCTTATCGCGGATGAGCCGACAACCGCGCTGGATGTCACCATCCAGGCCCGCATTCTGGATCTCATTCGCTTGCTGCGCGACGAGACCGGTATGTCGGTGATGTTCATTACCCACGACATGGGCGTGGTCGCCGAGATCGCCGACCGAGTCGTGGTCATGCGGGATGGCGTGGTGGTTGAGCAGGGTACGGTTGAGGCGATCTTCCACGCGCCGCGAGACCCCTATACAAAAGCCCTCCTGGCGGCGGTGCCGAAGCTCGGCGCGATGCGCGGGCGGAGCGGACCGGCGCGCTTCGTGATGCAAGGGCCGGGCGACGATCAAGACGGAGGGCTAGCCAGGGAAGGAGCAGCCTTGGCGGCCGTACGCGACACGGTGCGCCGCGAGGGCGGGCCCTTGCTGGAGGTCAAGAACCTTACGACGCGTTTCGATTTGCGTGATGGCGCGTTCGGTCGGACCACCGGGCGGGTTCACGCGGTCGAGAATGTCAGCTTTGGGTTGCGGGCCGGTGAAACCCTGGCGCTTGTCGGCGAGAGCGGTTGCGGTAAATCGACGACCGGGCGCAGTCTCATCCGGTTGGTCGAGCCCACGAGCGGTTCCGTCACCTATGAGGGACGAGATCTGATCCGGCTGTCGGCGGCGGAACTCAGACCCTACCGACGGCGGGTTCAGATGGTCTTGCAGGACCCATTCGCCTCGCTCAATCCCAGGATGAGCGTTGGCGCCGCCATCGCCGAGCCGATGCGTGTCCATGGAATAGGGTCCAAAAGCGAGATCAAGGAACGTGTCGCGATGCTTCTGCGGCGCGTCGGGCTGGAGCCCGAGCATGCGACCCGTTACCCCCATGAGTTTTCCGGCGGTCAGCGTCAGAGGCTGTGCATCGCCCGCGCGCTCGGGCTGGAGCCGGAGCTGATCATCGCCGACGAGGCGGTGTCGGCACTGGATGTCTCCGTTCAAGCCCAGGTGATAAACCTGCTGATTGAATTGCAGGAGGAACTGGGCCTGTCCTATTTGTTCATCAGCCACGACATGGCGGTGGTTGAACGGGTGAGTCACCGGGTCGCGGTGATGTATCTTGGAGAGGTTGTCGAGATCGGCACGCGCGCCCAGGTTTTCGAGGATCCGCGGCACCCCTATACACGTGGATTGATGGCGGCGGTTCCGGTGGCCGACCCAGGCATGAGGAGATCGACGGCGGATGTCATGGCGCATGAGATCCCGAGCCCGATCCGCCCGTTGGATTTTGAGCCGCCGGCGCGCGCGCCGGTCGATGTTGGAGATGGGCATCTGGTAATGCCTCATGAAGGGTTGGAGAGCTGAAATGTCGAGAGAATGCTTCATGAGACCGTCACGACGCGCGCTTATCCGTTGGGCGGGCCGGGGCGTGCTGGGCACCTCGCTCGCGGGAGTTCTCGGCGGGTCGGCGGCGGCGGCGGATCTACAAGCCACGCCGGCGCAAATCGAGGGACCGTACTATCCGTCCGTCAAGCCGGAGGAGGCCGACTGGAATTTGCTCGCGGTCGCGGACCAACCGCTACCCGATGGAGAGCCGCTAGACCTACGGGGCGTGGTCATGAACCGCCATGGTGATCCGGTGGCCGGGGCGCGGGTGGAGATCTGGCAGGCCGACAACCGGGGCGTCTATTATCACCCGAGAGACGATAACCGAAATCAATTCGATCGGCGCTTTCAAGGTTATGGCGCGACGGTGACGGACGCGGAGGGTCGCTATCGCTTTCTCACTCTCATGCCGGTCCCATACGGTGAGAGGCCACCGCATATTCACGTGACCATTCGAAGCGACGCGCATGACACCCTGACAACCCAGCTTTATCTGAAGGATCATCCCGAGAACGACCGGGATGGCTTGCTGGCGCTGATGATCTATCCGGGACAGAATTTGCTGATGATCGAGGCGAAGGACGCGGATCTCGGCCTCGCGCGACCCGGCAAGCGCGGCGATTTCGACTTCGTGCTTGTCTGAAGAAGCTCTATTCGCCGTCTTTCAGCCACTTGGCCTTGTCGAAGGCCACGTGGTCGCCGAAGAAATCGACCCGGGCTTGAAGATCCGCGATCGCCTCCGTGGTGTAGATGGCGGTCGGCTGGTCCAGCCAGCACGCGTTGTCTCCCCGTTCGGTCACCCAGGAATCGGCCGGTTGGAGCGTGCTTTGCCGCACGGTGACGTCGTAGATGTAGTAGTGATGCGGGACCACGACCTTGGGTCGCAGGGTGTCGATGATCGAATGGACCTGATGAAAGCCCATCACGTGTTGTGACTGATCCACCGGCAGGAGCACGATATCGATATGGCCGAGCGCCCGCCAGATCTCGTCGGGCGGGTTATGACGGTTATCCCCCCAGGCCAGGATACGCAGACCGCCGGTCTCGATCAGGATCAGACAATGATCCCATGACCGGGGATTGTCCGGTGGCGTGATATCGATCCCGTCGAAGTCACGGATGATCCGCTTGAAGTCGTAGACGGCGGAGGAAGAGTCCGTCGCGTGCTTGTCGGCGATGCCGGTGATCTTGACGTCGCCGAACGCGTAGGTGCCGATCAGCCGGTCGAGCAGGACATGCGCGTCCAGCCGGTGCAGCGCGTCATGGTCGAAATGCGCATGGGTGGAGACCCCGATATCGACCTCGGTGATCGGGAAATCGTGAAAATACCAATCCCAGCGCCGCGTCGGAAAGTTGCGCCAGGGATCGACCATCACGGTGATGCCGCCGGGCGAGGTGACCCGGAAGGCCGAGCTGCCGAAATAGGCGAGCTCCACGGGTCCCGGCTCTTCAATGGGCGGTTCCCGCTGCAGATCGATCATCCGGTTGTGATTCGAGGCCATCCGCCAGGCGGACAGCCCCGTATCGATATCTCCCATAAATCCCTCTCGGAGCTTGCCGTTTGGGGTATTCCTCGTTTAACGCTCGGAACGCAGCTTGGGATCCAGCACGTCGCGCAGGGCGTCGCCGAAGAGGTTGAAGGCGAACACCGCGAGCGTGATCGCGAGGCCCGGGAAGATCGCCACCCAGGGCGCGCTCTCGGCGTATTCCTCGGCCCCGCCTTGCAGCATGAGGCCCCAGGCCGGAACCGGCTCCTGCACGCCCAGGCCCAGATAGGACAACGACGCCTCCAGCAGGATCGCCTGGCCGACAAAGGCGGTGACCATGATCAGGAACGGCGCCATTACGTTCGGCACCATGTGGCGCAGAATGATCCTAGTGTGCGAGAAGCCACAGGCCCGGGCCGCGTCGACATAGGGGATCTCGCGGATCGCCAAGGCGTTGGAACGCACAACCCGCGCGCATTGCGGGATGAAGGGAATGGTGATCGCGATGATCACGTTTTCGGTTCCCGTGCCCAGAACCGCGACCACCGCCAGAGCCAGAATGATCAGCGGGAAAGCCAGGAACACATCCATGACCCGCTGGAAGATCAGATCGAAGGTACCACCGAAATAGGCGCTGGCGACACCGAGGACCAGACCGATGAACGAGCCCACGAAAGCGGCGACGAAACCGACAAAGAGCGCCGTGCGGGCGCCGTAGATCACCCGGGTCAGGATATCGCGACCGTAATTGTCGGTGCCGAGCGGATAGGCCCATTGGGGTGGAACCAGCATTGCCTCGAAGCTGATCTGCTCGGGATCGTAGACGGTGATGAAATCGGCGAAAATCGCCGCCACGATCATCAGGATCACGATCGCTCCGCCGGCCGCGCCAAGCGGCTGATTGCGGATGAAATCCTTGAGCGACTTGGTGAAACCGGCGCGCGGCGGGGCTTCGATGGTGGTATCGTCTGCGGTCAGGCTAGCCATGATGCGTCACCTCAAGCGTAGCGAATACGCGGATCAAGCCAAGCATAGAGCAGATCCACGAGGAAATTGGTGATGATGAAGATCAACGCGACCAGCATGACAAGCTGCTGGGTCATGTTGAAATCGTGATTGAGCACGGATTCGACGAACAGTTTGCCGATACCGTTCAGGTTGAACACCTGCTCGGTCACCACGAGGCCGCCCATCAGGAAGGCGAATTCGATGCCGATGATCGTCACGACCGGCAACATTGCGTTCTTCAGGGCGTGACGCCGGATGATCAGCTTGTTGAGCAGGCCCTTGGCATGGGCGGTGCGCACGTAATCCTCGCGCAGAACCTCCAGCAAGGCGGAGCGGGTCATCCGGGTCGATACCGCCGCGTAGCGATAACCGGTCGCCAGGGCCGGCCAGATCAGCTGTGTGAGGTTACCCAGAGGGTCCTCGAAAAGCGGTATATAGTGGATTGGTGGCATCCATGGCGACCCGAACCAGGCCTGTGTCGTGATCAGCAAGCCGAGAATGATTAGGATACCGAGCCAGAAGGAAGGCATGGCGATACCCGCGATGGAGAAGGTCCGTACCGCATAATCCATCCAGGTGTTCTGTTTCACCGCCGAAATAGTGCCCAACGGGATCGCGATTATCACCGAGATCACGGTCGCCATGATCGCCAGTTCGAGCGATAACTTGAAGCGGATGGCGATTTCCTCGGTGACCGGTCGGGCCGTCCACATGGATATCCCGAGATCTCCGACGAAATATCCGCCGATGAACCGTCCGAATTGTTCAAGTTTACTATCGTTCAGACCAAGGTTTTCCTGACAGACCGCGATTGCCTCGGGGTCGGCGAAAAGACCGGTCCCCGCCATGCGCATTTCGCAGACATCGCCAGGTGCCAGGCGCAACACGATGAAGACCAGCACGGCGGCGCCGAGCAAGGTCGGAAGCATCAAAAGAACGCGGTTGACGACATATTTGTACATTTTGAACCGCCATGGCCCGTGAGATTGACAAACTCTAATCGATCTTAAGCAACTTGGGTTCCGCCGCCGCCGCCACGGCCAAGCTGACCGTGGCGGCGGTTTTGGATGAGCGTTGTGCCGCCCTTACTTGTCCAGCCAGACGTTGTCGAGCTGCTGGTTCAGGTAGTGGCTAGGCGCGATCTTCCAGCCCTTCACGTAGGAACGGTGCGGGTTGATCTTGTACCACCACAGGGCGTGGCCGATATAGGCCTCTTCGTCCAGGACGATCCGCTCGTATTCCCGCATCATGACACGGACCTTCTTCGGATCGCTTTCCTTGTTCATGTCGGCGAACAGCTTCTCCAGACGAGGATCCTCGCACTGGGCATAGTTGTTCGTGGAGCTGCAAAGCACCTTGGCGACATCCGCGACGGGGTTGATAACCGCCTGACAGTTGGCGTCGAGACCGACATCGAAGTCCCTGGTCTTGCGATACTTGTCGTACCACTGAGCCGTTGGAACCGCTTTTTGGGTGACCTTCACGCCGATCTTCGACCACTGGTCGATGAGCCAGGTGCCGACGATCTTGTACGGCTGGTCAACGGCGCGGTTATGAAGATCGAAGGTCAGGTTCTCGTGACCGGCTTCCTTCAGCAGACGCTTGGCTTCCTCGCGCGACTTGTTGATGTCCGGCCACATGCCGGCCAACTTGTGCAGTTCTTCCTTGGTCGCCGCCAATTCATGACCCGGGAAGACGATGCCGGCCGGGGTCTTCACGATGGCGATCTGGGATAGATATTTAGAACCGTTCCAGCGGTCGATGGCCAAGGTCAGGGCCCGGCGAACTCGCCTGTCGTCGAACGGCGGTTTCTTGGCGTTGAAGACCACGAGATTGCCGCAGTTCCAGTCGCTTTCCTGGACCGTGATCTTGTCGCCCAGGGCCTTGGTCAGATCGTCACGAGCCTTCGGCGGGAAGCCGCGGAATTCGATGGCGGCCTGATCGGCGCGGATGGCTTGCAGTCGCAGAGCCATCTTCGGGGCGATGATCGCCTTGTAGCCGTCCAGATAAGGCATGCCCGGATGGTGATAGTTCGGGTTCTTGGTGCCCTCGATATGCGAGCCGGCGACATGCGTCTTGAACACGAACGGGCCGGTGCCGTTCACGTTGGTCTTGTGCCAGCTGTAGCCGTGGGTATCCAGATCCTTCTTGGAGTAAATCCAATTGAAGGGTGTCGCGAGCGCTGGCATGAAGGCGGCCGACGGGTATTTCAGCTCGATGATGACCGTGTCGTCGTTCGGCGCCGTGATCGAGTCGACCATCTTGAAGAACGCCTTGCGCGAGCTCGGGACACCTTCAGGCGGGAAGACGATCTTGTTCAGGCTCGCCGCCACGTCATGCGCCGTCAGCGGCGTACCGTCGTGGAACTTAACACCGGAAACAATTTCAAAGGTGTAGGTCTTGCCGCCATTGGTCGCCGCCGGAACCTGGCCGACACAGAGGTCGCAAACGAATTCCGAGGACTGCGGGTTTTCCGGGTCGACACGGATCAGCAGGCTGTAGGCCGGGGATAGCGGATGAATGACGCCAAAGGTGGTTTCCTGATGCGCGTCGTAGGACGGCGGGTTACTCGGAACCACGAAGTTCAGCACGCCACCCGACTTGGGCGTGGCGGCAAGCGCGGCGCCCATGGCGCCCAGCCCGATCGCCGTGCCCGCGCCGATCGCGGCCATGGTTTTGATGAGATGTTTCATGAAGTCTCCTCCTTGTTCCCTGAAACTTGGTTTTACCCGGAAATGACAAACTCTAACTCTCCGGGGACTTCGCGTCGGTACGTTCTATACCTCCGTGCATGCGACCCAATGTCCCGGGCGCAACTCACGCAACACCGGCACGTCGGTTTGACAACTCGCCACCGCCTTTGGGCAGCGGGTATGGAATACACATCCGGGCGGCGGGTTGATCGGGCTCGGTACCTCGCCCTTCACCACCTGATGCTCGCGCGTGGCTTCGACCTCCGGATCCGGCACCGGCACCGCCGAGAGCAGCGCCTGGGTATAGGGATGCATCGGATTGTCGAAAAGCTCATCCGATTCCGCCAGCTCGACGATCTTGCCGAGATACATGACCGCGACCCGGTGGCACAGATGGCGCACCACGCTCAGGTCATGGGCGATGAACAGATAGGTCAGATTGAACTGCTCGCGCAGATCCTCCAGCAGGTTGATCACCTGGGCTTGGATCGACACGTCTAGCGCCGAGACCGCTTCGTCGCAGATGATGAATTCGGGCCGCATCGACAGTGCCCGGGCGATACCTACGCGCTGACGCTGACCGCCGCTCATCTCATGCGGATAGCGGTCGGCGAAACGCGGGTTCAACCCACACACCGTCAACAATTCCGACACCCGCGCCCGGCGTTTCTCGGCATCCGGCTCGACACCGTGCACGGCCATCGGCTCGGCGATGATGTCGCCGATCTTCATCCGCGGGTTCAGCGACGAGAACGGATCCTGGAAGATCACCTGAATGCGTTCGCGCAGCTTGTTCATTTCCGCCCGGCTGACCTTCGAGAGGTCCTTGCCGTCATAGATGATCGAGCCGTCGGTGGGCGGGTCGAGCTGGAGAATGCAGCGCCCGGTGGTCGACTTGCCGCAGCCGGACTCGCCGACCAGTCCCAGGGTCTCGCCCTTGCGAACCTCGAAGCTGATCCCGTCCACCGCCTTGACATGGGCGACGGCCCGCTTGACCAAAATGCCCTCGGTGATCGGGAAATGTTTCTTCAGATCCTTAACCGTCAACAGCACGTCGCCGAGCTCTTGCTCGGGGGCGCCGGTATCCGCCTCGGCCACGCTCACGATGCTTTCCCCGCGTTCAAGCCAACATTGTCCTTTTCCCAGCACGCCGCGAGATGGCCGTCGCCGAGATCCTCAAGCGGCGGCTTCTCCTTGGCGCAGCGCTCGGTCGCGAAAGTGCATCGCGGCCGGAAGGCGCATCCGTCGTCGAGCCGGGTCAGATCCGGCGGTTGACCGTCGATCGGCACCAGTCGCTCGCCGCGCGGCTGATCAAGCCGGGGCACCGAGCGTAGCAGGCCGAGCGTGTAGGGATGCTTGGGATTGTGGTAGATTTCCTTGGCGTCGCCCCGTTCAATGATCCGACCGGCATACATCACGTTGACCCGGTTGGCGTAGCGCGCCACCACCCCGAGATTATGGGTGATGATGATCAGCGCGACACCGAGACGTCGGGTGAGATCCTTCATCAGTTCCAGGATCTGTGCCTGAATGGTGACGTCCAGCGCGGTGGTCGGCTCGTCGGCGATGATCAGCTTCGGCTCGCAGCTGAGCGCCATGGCGATCATCACCCGTTGGCGCATGCCGCCGCTGAGATTGTGGGGATATTGCGCCAGCCGCCGCTTGGCGTCGGAAATGCCGACCAGCCCCAATAGCTCCTCGGCGCGGGCATTGGCGGCTTCTTCCGTGATGTCGAGATGCTGGAGCAGCGTTTCCGTCAGCTGCATCCCGATGGTCAACACCGGGTTGAGCGAGGTCATCGGCTCCTGGAACACCATCGCGATATCGCGCCCGCGAATGTTCCGCATTTCCTCAATGTCCAGGTCCAGCAGGTTCTGGTCCTGAAACATGATCTTGCCGCCGACGATCTTGCCGGCCGGCTCCGCCACCAGACGCATGATGGAAAGCGCGGTCACCGACTTGCCGCAGCCGGACTCGCCGACCACGGCGACGGTCTCGCCTTCCTCCACGTCGTAGGTAACCCCATCAACGGCCTTAACGATTCCCGACGAGGTCGAGAATTGCGTTCTCAGATCCTGGATCCGCAATAGAGCAGCCACGCCGCCTCCCTGATTATCCCTGCGTTCGCTTCGTTTAATTCATGAGCAAACGTTAGCGATCAAGCTAGTTCCCCCCGCG
>Ga0181594_10005745_pt1 | contig 10826 bp, 9 predicted proteins | sample 071ome_18_FD_145603 | JGI IMG/M metagenome (GOLD analysis project Ga0181594, IMG submission 145603) | Coastal salt marsh microbial communities from the Groves Creek Marsh, Skidaway Island, Georgia - 071413BT metaG (spades assembly) | ecosystem: Environmental > Aquatic > Marine > Intertidal zone...
ACTTTGCTGATCTGGGGCTGGCGGCGCATGAGCTCGATCTGACCGACTACACCCTGTATCCTGGCATCTCGTTTGAGTATTCCGGCACAGACGTGCCTCCCAAACTCTACTACTACCTGCAGCAGCCGCATGAAAAACGGGTGGCCGCTCGCCAATTTGGCGAGCCGTGGGCCGAAGAAGCGCAGATGCTCGAGTACACGCAAACCGATCGGGCGCGCAAGGTGATCTTCTGGAATTTCAACGCCCTGGCGACCCGCGACTACGTGCGTAAGCTCAACTGGCCGACCCTCAACTCGCTCGTCGATTTCATGGACGATTTCGGGTGCACACCCATGTGTTCCGGGGTCTACGAGGGAGGTGATCTGCGCGCATTGTACTTCTTCAAATTTGCCGATCCGTCTGAGCCCGATCCCTGGAGTCAGCCCGAAAACCGGCAGATCTACACACTGCCGATCGTCAGGGGGAGCACGCGCGGGCCCCGGATCTGACCGGTACTCCAGCGCACCCGCTCAGGGTCGGCGAGGTGAAATTCGGGCACCCGGGCGATGAACTCCTGCAGCGCAACCTGCAATTCGAGGCGGGCCAGGTTGGAGCCGATACAGCGATGGATGCCCAACCCGAAGGCGGCATGGCGATTGACCTCGCGGTCGAGCACGATCTTGTCGGCATCAGGAAAGGCCTGCGGATCGCGATTGGCTGCGGGGAACGGCAAGAGCACCCACTCCCCCTTTTTGAGCGTACGGCCACCGATCTCGACGTCATCGACCACGCGACGCCCCATGGTCACCGGGGCGTAGGCGCGCAGCAACTCCTCGATCGCCGTGGGCCACAGTTCGGGCTCGCGTTGCATACGGGCCAGATCGTCGGGGTGCGTCGCAAAGTGCCAGAGCCCCGAGCCGATCGCGCTCCACGTGGTGTCGATGCCGGCCATGAGCAGCAGCAGCACCATGCCCCGTACGTGTCGGGGCTCGATCGGCTGACCCTCGACCTGTGCCGCGAGCAGGTCGTCGATAATTGAGCCACGGGGCTCTCGACGATGCTCGTCGATGAGCTCGTCGAGGTAGGCATCGACCCGCAGACGGTCGGCACGCTGCTGTGCCTCAGGGCGATCAACGCCCTCAATGAGCGCGTGCACGAACTCGCGCATGAGGTCTTCGTCGGATCGGGGCACGCCCAACATGCGCGACATGACGCGCACAGGAATGTGCTGTGCGTATTCCACGGCCCCGTCGATTTCATCGCCTGGCCCGCGATCGGCCACGGCATCGAGACACTCGCGGCAGACGGCGCGAATCTCGTCTTCTTTGGCCTCGATGCGCTTCGGCGCAAACGCCGGCAGCAGCAGGCGCTTGGCGGGTCCGTGATAGGGCGGGTCACTCGTGATCGGGGGAGCCGAGCCTACGGGCCTGGGCTCCGAGCCTTCGACGTGGCCTACGACCGCTCCATGATTGGAAAAGTGCTGAGTGTCGTAGGCAATCTGGCGCACCAGCTCTTCGGTCAGGGGCATCCACAGCCCCCCGTAGCGCGGGGAGTGCGCGATCGGGCAGCGCGCGCGCATGTCACGCCAGATCTCGTGCAGATCGCGGTTGTAGTCCGGATCGGCGTGGTCGAAGTCGTTGAGCCAGTCTTTCACGCGTCGTCTTCGATGCTGATGGCAAACTCGGGGCAGTTGGCGGCTGCCTGACGCGCCTTGTCGTGCAGCGCTTCAGGGATCTCACCTTCGATGCGCAACACGGCCTGACCGTAATCGTCGGTATCGAAAAGCTCGGGGGCGATCAGACGGCAGCGGTTGTGCCCCTGACACCGGTCGGTATCGAGGTGAATCTTCATTGGGTCTCGCGATTTTTGGCTACGAGCTGGGCCTGTGTGGTCAGGTCAAAGGCAGCTGATGCGGCAGGGTCGCGCAGGGCCAGCGATTGTTTGGCCAACGCGAGCACGTGCGGTGCGCGCTTGGTGATGCGGGCGGTCCAGCGTGCTTCGAGCTCATGGAGCGCGGCCAGCGGGGCGATCTCTGATACGAGGCCGACCTGAAATGCGCGCGAGGCGTCCCAGCGTGCACCGCCCAAGATCATTTCGCGCGCCGGGCCTTGGCCCACGGCGGCGGGCAGGCGCTGGAGCGCACCCGCCGCGGGAAGGAGCCCAAACTCGGGCTCGGGTAACCAGAAGGTCGCGTGGTCCGCCGCAAGCCGAATGTCGCAGGCCAGTGCCAGCTCGAGACCGCCACCGACGGCAGCGCCGTTGATCAACGCAATCGACACAAGCCTGCTCGCCTCAATGCGCGCAAAGATCTCGGCGGCCTTGAGAGTGCGCACCGATTCGGGCGTGCGTGTCGCCAGTTCATGGCGGTCAGCCCCCGCGCAAAAGGCGCGCTCGCCCGTGCCCGTGACAACCACGACACCGATGTGCGGGTCGTTCTCAAAGCGCTCGAACGCAGCCTCGATCGCGGCCAGCATGTCTTGCGTGTAGGCGTTGGAGCGCTCGGGACGGTTCAGCACAATGCGACCGATACGAACCTCAGTGCCGGGCTCGGTGGCGGACTCGGCGCCGGCTTCGACACGGGTCTCAACGCCGACCAGGGGGGCACGCGTCTCGCTCATCGGGCCCCCGCCGCGAGTGCCGAAGCAACAAACTGATGTAGCGTGATCTGCTCTCCGTCATCGCGCCGCAGCAGATCGCCCAGCTCGCGGGTGAACCCGCATTCGACGAAGGTGTCGACGCCTTGGGCGCGCAGTTGATCAAGCGCGCCGCGCCATTGAATTGGATTGGCGATGTTGCGCACCAGCTCGTCGGCGACTTGCTCGCTCGTGGCCATGAATTCCGCCGTGGACGATGAGACGACCGGAATGCGTGGCGGCAAGACCTCAACCTCGTCTACGATCTGGCGAAGGTCGGCTTCGCTGCCGGCGAGCCACGAGGTATGAAACGGGATCGCAATCGGGAACGAGACGAACCGCGCCTGATCGGCACCAAACGACGTGATCCACCTCTCGATGGCATCAGATGGCCCGCAGATCAGGTGCACGACGTGACCATAGGCTCCGCTGACCTCGATTTCGCTGCCGGGAGTGCACCGCGACGCTACGACATCACCCGCAGGCCCGATGACGGCGGTCAGAGTGAAGGGCCGGGAGGGCGCGATCGACTCGGCATGGTGGTGAATGCGCACCAGCAGCTGCACGGCATCGGCGACACTCAGCGAACCGGCATGAACGAACGCCGCAAACATGCCCATCGAAAACGAGGTGATGTGGGTAGCGGCGCTGAGTTCTGTCTCGGCCCAGCGGGCACACGCGATGCTTTCGGCAAACATGCCGACCGAGCGCTGCAGTGTCTGGGAGGCGCTCAGTGTTTCTTCGGCCTCTGCCGGCCGAAAGGCATCGGGTGTGAGCGTAAAGTGACGGGTGACCTCGCCGATCACATCGTCGAGTTGTGGTTGTAACCCAGAAAACCGACCGGGCTCAGCTGCCGCCCGCATGGTGAAGGTCGGAAACAGGTATCCAAACCTCGTCACGCCGCACCTGCCTCTCCGGTCTGAATGCGCCACATGCTCGCATACACACCCCCTTGAGCCACCAACTGCGCGTGCGTGCCCTGCTCGATCATGTGCCCCTCTTCCATGACGTAAATCACGTCAGCATTGCGAACCGTGGAGAGACGGTGGGCGATGATGAGCACGGTCTTGTCACCGCGCAGCTCTTGCAGCGAGCGCTGAATGGCGGCCTCGGTGACGTGATCGAGTGATGACGTTGCCTCGTCGAAGAGCAGGTAGGGCCGGTCGGCCACGAGCGCCCGAGCGATGGCGATGCGTTGGCGCTGCCCACCCGAAAGCGTGAGTCCGCCAAAGCCCAGCCGTGTTTCATAGCCCTCGGGCAACGCAGCAATGAATTCGTGGGCTCGGGCCGCCTCGGCTGCCGCCACGATGTCGGTGAACGAGGCGTTCGGCCGCCCCAGCGCGATGTTTTCGCGAATGGTGCCACTGAACAGCGTGATCTCTTGCGGTACCACTGACAACGCCTGGCGCAGGCTAGGCAGCTGCAGATCGCGCACATCGATGCCATCAATCGACACCGACCCGTTTTGCGGGTCATAAAAGCGCATCAAGAGCTTGAGCACGGTGCTCTTGCCAGCTCCGCTGGCTCCGACAACACCCACCATCTGCCCGGGCTCGATCGTGAGACTGAGGTCGTCGATCACGGGCTCCCTCGGGTCGTAGCCGAAGGTGACGTTTTCGAGGCAGACCTGACCCGGCTTCTTGGCCGACTTGAGTCGGCGCGTACCCGTCTCGAGGTTCGACGCAGTATCCAGGGTTGCGTAGATGCGCTCGAGCGCGGCCGATGTGCGCTGAAACTCTTCGACACCCGTACCGCCGCGGGCCAGTGCTGACATGAGACGCAGCTGGCCGTAGGCCATGGTGTCGAGTCCGGCCACGCTGATCGACCCGTCGATCACCTTGGCGGCCCCGAGCGTCACCGTGGTGACAAAGCCGCTGCCAATGATGGCGCGCAGCGTCGGTACGTAGGCGGCCTCGAGGTGATTGGCCGCCCGCGAGGCCACCACCTGCTGGTCCACTGCCTCGCCGACGCGAGCGGTCTGCTCGTCTTCGGCGCCGAAACTCGCCACGGTGCCGATGCCCGTCAGGTTGCCTGCGATCATGCCCGAGAGCTGCTCGTTGACGTCGCGCGACGCGATCACCTTGGCGCGCAGCGGTTTCAGCATGCGCTGCGAGGCGAGCAGCACCGGCGGAATAATGAGCAACTGAATCGCCCCCAGCAGGGGCGACACGGTCAAGAAGGTGCCGCCGACGACCAGCACATTGCTGCCGATGGCCATAAGCGGCTTGCCGCCGTGGCGCACGAAGCGATGCACCTCTTCGAGGTCGCCGTCGATCACCGCCATCCAGTGGCCCGCGCCCTTCTGCTCGACCGTCGCGACATCGAGGCGCTGCACGTGATCATACAGCCGAATACGCAGATCACGACGCACCCGATCGGCCAGCTCAGAGGCCGTACGCTCACGGTAGTACTCGAGCATCGAGGCCCCGACCCAATAGCCGGCCGTGATGACGGTCAGTGCACCCAGTCGCCCGGCCACGCTCGTGAATCCGAGTCGGCCAAGCAGCGACTTTGACGGGTTTGAGACCGTGCTCACGGCCAAGCCCACGAGCAGCGGTGGTAGCGCGTTGGCGATGCCGTCGGCCAGCGTGGCGGCCAACGCTCGTTGCCGCAGCCCGGAATACTGCGACGTATCATCCATCAGCCGGCGCAGCGGAGTGCGCGTGCCGGGCTCACCGTCGTCGTCGGCTCCCAGCGAGCGACGAAAGCCAACCCACGCCCTGCCGATCTGAATCTCTCCGCGCCCGCCCACCTGCGGCTCTGGCGGCAGCTCAGGCAGGCGCTCAAGCGAGGCCTGCAGCCATTCTTCAGCTTCTTCGGCCGATGCGGATGCCGAGAAGGTGAGCAGCAGCGTGCCGGTCACCGGATTGGCCTGCGCCGTAACCACCTGCGGATGCCGCTCCAGGTCATCTTGCAGCGTCTGAGCGGCGGCCGAGCGGTCTCGAAGCATCGGAATCTGCCAGCGAATGCGACCCGGCGTGCTCGAGAGTATGCGGATTTGGCTCATGCCAGCGTGTCAGACCAAGAAAAGCGGGGGGGGTGCGTTTTGCTACGGTTAGCGTAATGATATGAATTCTGTAACCCTTTCGGCCACCCTGTGAGCTGCCATGCGTACCTATCCGATTGACCATATCGGGGCTGCCGTGCCCTCGATCGAGGGCCGCCATCCCCCTGTTTGAGGCCCTGATGGGCACGCTGGCGTCCGAGGTGTTTGACGTGCCGGCCCTGCAGCTGCGCATCTGCTTCATCGGTTCGTTTGAATTGCTCGAGCCGATGAGCCCCGACACGATGCTGGGCAAGCTCGTGGCCGAGCGGGCGGCCCACCTGCACCACATTGCCTATCGGGTGCCCGAGATCGAGCCTGCGATGCAGGCGTTTGTCGACGACGGGTTTGACCTGCTCGACGCAGAGCCTCGGGTCGGCATGACCGGGCGTCGCATTGCGTTCCTGCACCCCAGCTCCACGGCCGGGCTGCTGATCGAACTCGTCGAAGAGCGGTAAGGTCGAGCCGCGGCAGGGAGGGTCGGAACCGCAGGCGCCGACTCCCTCCTGTTGCTGGCGCAGGCGTCGGTCGCAGGCGCTGCGGTCCCGATCCCACCTGCCGCAGCGCGACCTAGCCCTGGAAAAGGGACGACAGGTTCGGGCCGGTAGGTATTCCGGAGCGAGCAGCAATGCAGTAGCGTGACCGCGGCGTGCCATCCCACGAGCGGCGTGCGCCAACCCTCGATCGGTGTGTAGCGCTCGGACCGGGCGCACACTCGGTCTTCACCCGGCAAATCCCCCCGACTCCCCCACCTCCGGAGGCCCCGTGCGACGAACGGCTCTCGCGCTGCTTCTGATCAGTGCGCTGATGATGCTCGTAGCGTTTGCGGCGGCGTTTGCGGCAGCATCGGTCGGGGCAGCAACCCCGCGCTGGGCGAGTGCGCTTATGGCTGCGGCGACTGGTCTTTGCCTTGCCGCCTTCATGGGGGTGGCGCTCGGCGAGCGGGCGCGTGACGTGCGGATCGCGGCCGTGCTCGCCTTTGTCGGCTTGGGCGTCGGGGGTGCCCTGATGGCCTTGCTGTCGGTTCCCCCCGTCACCGGGCCCGATGACGCGCTCTGGGGCGGGCTGCCGCTTGGGGCCGCACTCGTGGTGTATGGCATCGGCTTGCTGCCCATGCTCATCGTGCCCGTGGTCTATGCGTGGACGTTTGAGCACGTTGCCCCGCCGTCGCAGGAGCGTCGATGACCGAAGCGCGCGGCGTCATCGTCGGGGTCGGGCTGCTCTACTTCGTCGCCATCGCCGGCATCGGCCTTTGGGCCACACATCGCACGCGCACGGTCGACGACTTCTACCTGGCGGGCCGTGGTGCCGGTGGCGGCATTGGCTTGATGGCACTCACTCTGGCGGCACTCAGCGCCACACTGTCCGGGTTTGCCTTCATCGGCGGGCCGGGTCTCGTGTACTCCGTAGGTCTCGGGGCGCTATTCATCGTGTTGCCCGCCTCGCTCACCCATGCCCTGAGCGGTTGGGTGCTGGCGCCACAGCTGCGTGCAATGGCTGATACGCACCGTGTCGTCACGATTCCCGAAGCCCTCGGGGTGCGGTTTGCGTCTCGCGCCGTGAGGGGAGGGGCCGCCACGTCGCTGCTGATTGCGGTGATCGGCTACATGGCCACCAACGTGCTCGCCCTCGGCCTTGCCATCGACGTGCTCTTCGGCGTCGGTCGCACCCCGGCGATCTGGATCGGCGCGCTGGTCGTGCTCGCCTACGCAGCGGGGGGCGGCATCATCGCCGGCATCTACACCGATGTACTGCAGGGACTGTGGACGGCGCTGGCGTCGGTGCTCGTCTTTCTGCGCGTGCTCGAGGTTGGGCAAGGGCTTGGGACCATGAGCCGCACCATCGCCGCCGCAGATCCAGAGTTTCTTGAGCCCTGGGGTCACCTCGACCCGCTCGCGGCGTTGTCGTTTTTCTTCGTCTTCAGCGTTGGTGTGCTCGGGCAGCCGCACGTGCTCCACAAGTTCTACATGCTGCGAGACCCGCGGCAGCTGCGGTGGTATCCGCTTTTGATGAGCGGCGCGCTGATCTTGGGCACGCTGCTCTTCTTCGGAGTGGGGATTGCCGTGAAGGCCTTGGTGGTCGATGGGTCGATGGCCCCCCTCGTGAGCGCTGATGACGCCACGCCCCGGTTCGTGCTCGAGCAGACTCCAGTCTGGCTTGCTGCCCTCGTCTTCAGCGGCGTCGTGGCCGCCATCATGAGCACCATGAATTCGTTTGTGAATGTGGGGGCGGCCGCACTCACCCATGATTTGCCACAGGTACTCGGGCGCGACCCCAGCACGCAGCTCACACCAGGCCGCGTTGCGACGGTTGCCATCACGCTCGTGGCCGCGCTCGTCGCGCAGGCCTCGAGCAGCCTCGTCGCCTTTCTCGGCATCTTCGGATGGGGGCTGTTTGCCTCGACCTTCGTGGCGCCCCTCGCCATTGGCCTGAACTGGCCTGGCGCCTCGCGTGCTGGCGCACTCGCCTCGATCGGCGTCGGCCTCGGGGGCACGCTCCTGCTCGAGACGGCCGCGTGGGCCGGCTGGCTGACCCTGCCGCAGGGCGTGACGGTCTCGGCGCTCACGCTCGTGCTTTCGATTGTCGTGTTTCTGGTGGCATCCAAGCTGCGGCCGGAGCGGGCGCGCGCCACGCCCCCGCGTCCGCCGGATGACCTCACCCGGCCGTCAGCCCGCCGTCGACCGTGAAGACACCGCCGGTGATGTACGACGCCGCATCTGATGCCAGAAACAGGGCCAACGCGGCGACCTCATCGTTGGTACCGTAGCGGCCGAGCGGAACGAGCTGTTCGAAGCCCTTGCGGGCATCGGCCGCGGCGCCGGGCGCGAAGCCTTCTTCGAGCGAGCGCATCATGCGGTTGTCGATCGGGGCGGGGTGGATCGAGTTGACCCGTATGCCCATGGAAGCGCCCTCGATGGCGGCAACCCGCATGCTGCCGACAATCGCATGCTTGCTGGTGACGTAGGCCATCATGTTGGCGAAACCTGACAAGCCGGCCGCCGACGACGTGATCACGACGCTGCCCCCACCCGCCCGCTGCAGTGCGGGGAACGCATGCTTCAGCCCGAGCCACACGCCCTTCACATTGACGGCGAGCACGTGGTCGTAGACGTCTTCAGGGTAGTCGGCAAGCGGCTTCACGACGCCCTCGATGCCCGCATTCAAGAACGCGATATCGAGTCGTCCGAAGCGCTCTTCGGCCTCGGCGACGGCCCGAGCCATGTCATCGTCGCGCGACACATCGGCCGGCGTCCAGCCGATGCGAGCCTTGGCCTTGGGATGGCTGTGCGCGAGTTCATCAGTCGCGCGACCCAGGTCATTGGGGTGCAGGTCGACGAGATGCACGCCGGCTGCGCCCGCATCGAGAAATTGGCGGGCTGCAGCGAGCCCGATGCCGCCGGCAGCGCCGGTGATCAGGGCGATGCGGTCGTTGAGTCGCATGAGACGTTGCTCCAGTTGTGAAGAAAGAAGGGGGCTGAACATCACGCGGCGCTCCGGACTCCAGGCCGGACTCCGCTCCAGGCTCACGGCATGCCGTATCTTGCCGCAGCTTCGCGGGTGAAATAGGCTGCCAGAGTGAATCGACGGGCCCTCGCAATCGGCCAGGGCCTACGCCTCTCGACGAGACCGCATACATGATCCGTGCCTCTTCACTCCTGTGCTCCCCCGCGAGACTTCTTGCCGCTGCAGCGCTGCTTTGCGTTTCAGGCGGGGCGTGGGCCTGCGCTGCCGTGGCTCCAGAAGACGATCCCTACACCGGGTTTTCGGCCAGCCGTGCGGCCGAACAGGCCCGCTGCGAGGCGCGCTTTCTTGAGCTTCCGTCGAGCGATTCGTTCCGTGAGCACTTGCGCACCATTACGGCCAATCCGCACCCCGCGGGCTCAGCCGCGCAGGCCGAGGTCGGTCGCTATCTGGGGCGCGTGATGGCCGAGGCGGGCCTCGAGGTCAAAGATCATCCGTACGACGTCTACCTGCCGCAGCTGACCGACGATGTCGAGGCGTGGATCATCACCCCCGACTCCATTCGCCTCTCGAATCGCGAGCCTGCGCTCGAAGAAGACCGCTTCTCGGGCCACCCCGATCTGTTGAACGGTTGGAACGCCTTTTCGGGTTCGGGTGACGTCACGGGCCCCGTGGTCTATGCAAACTTCGGACGGCGCGAAGACTACGAAGCCCTCGACTCGATGGGCATCGACCTCACCGGTCGCATCGTGATTGCGCGCTACGGCGGCAACTTTCGCGGCTACAAGGTGAAGTTTGCCGAGGCCCGGGGTGCTGCAGGCGTGATCATGTTCAACGACCCCGGGTTCAGCCGTGAGGGCGCGTACCCCGAGGGTCCGATGATGAACGGTGAGACCATTCAGCGCGGCTCGGTCCTCACGCTGCCCTGGACAGGCGACCCGCTTACGCCCTTTGTGCCGGCGCTTCCCATCGACGGCGATCGGCAGGTGGAGCGTCTCGATCCGAGTGACGTGCCGCTGCACACCATTCCCGTGTTGCCGCTGGGTTATCTCGCCGCCGAGCAGATTCTTGCGCTCATGAGCGGGCCTGAGGCTCCCGGAGGATGGCAGGGCGGGCTCGACGTGCCGTACCGCCTGACGGGGGGCGATGAGCTCACGGTGCGCGTGCGGGTCAATCAGCCCAAGGCGCTGACGCGGGCCACCAATGTGGTCGGCACCCTCGTTGGCTCCGAGCTGCCCGACGAGTGGGTGATTCTCGGGTCGCACTACGATCCGTGGGCCTTTGGCGCCATCGACCCCAACGGGGGCACGGCGATGCTGCTGACCATGGCTGAGGCGCTGGGTCAGCTGGCGGCCGAGGGCTGCCGTCCGCGGCGCTCGATCATGATCGCGCATTGGGATGCCGAGGAGACGGGCATCATCGGGTCGTCAGAGTGGGTCGAAGAATTCCATGACGAACTGCAGGCCAAGGCGATTGCCTACATCAATGCCGACGGCGCCGTCAGCGGGCCGAACTTTGGCGGGTCGTCATCGCCCTCGCTCAAGGGCGTGATCATCGACGTGCTCGACGACGTGAACTATCCCGGCACCGACGCCAGTGTCTACGAATGGTGGAGCGCCCAAGCCCGCGATGGAGAGGCGCCAGAGCTCGGCGATCTGGGTGGCGGGTCTGACCACGTGGCCTTTTACACCCACGCCGGCATTCCCTCA
>Ga0181594_10005747_pt1 | contig 10822 bp, 10 predicted proteins | sample 071ome_18_FD_145603 | JGI IMG/M metagenome (GOLD analysis project Ga0181594, IMG submission 145603) | Coastal salt marsh microbial communities from the Groves Creek Marsh, Skidaway Island, Georgia - 071413BT metaG (spades assembly) | ecosystem: Environmental > Aquatic > Marine > Intertidal zone...
CGCGATGGCTCGAAGTTGAGTTGCTCGCCACCGAGGGCCACGCCGAACTCGGACTGGTGCCGAGCACCGCCGCCGAAACGTGTCGCCGGGGCGCTCCGACGGTCGACGCCGACTTCGTCTCCGCGGTGCTCGAGCGCGAGGAGGTCACCAATCACGATGTCGCGGCCTTCGTCGATGTCGTTCAGTCTGCGATTGGGGCACCCGACGGCAGTTGGATCCACTTCGGCCTGACCTCATCCGACGTGGTCGACTCTGCGCTCTGCTGGGCGCTTCGCGATGCCGCGGACCTCATCATCGAGTCGCTCCTGAGCCTGCGTTCGACGATGGTCGACCTCGCAGAACGACATCGCGACACCGTCACCATCGGCCGCACCCATGGGATCCACGCTGAGCCCACCACTTTCGGCGCGAAGGTCGCGCTTTGGGCACTCCAGGTGGATCGCGACCTCAAGCGCCTGACGGCGGCCCGCGATGCGGTGGCCGTGATGAAACTGAGCGGCGCTGTCGGCACCTATTCGAATATCCCTCCGGCGGTGGAGGCTCATGTCGGAGCGGCCCTCGGGTTGTCGCCGGTGCCGGCGACACAGGTGATCGCTCGTGATCGTCACGCTGAACTGCTCTACGCCTGCGCTTCAATCGCGGCGACCTGTGAATTAGTAGCGGTCGAATTGCGACATCTTCAGCGGACCGAGGTGCGCGAAGTGCTCGAGGGGTTCGCACCCGGGCAGAAGGGCTCCTCAGCGATGCCGCATAAGCGGAACCCGATCTCGGCCGAGACCATCTCCGGCCTGGCCCGCGTTGTCCGCTCGAATCTGTCCGCCGGTCTGCAGGACGTCGCGCTGTGGCATGAGCGAGACATCTCCCACTCCTCGGTTGAGAGGGTCATCCTCCCGGATTCGACAACCCTCGCCCACTATCTCGTTCGGCGGCTCGAGCGGTTGCTGTCTCGCCTGGAGGTCTTTCCCGAGCGAATGTTGGAGAATCTCCAGTCGAGTCATGGTCTCGTGTTCAGTCAGGCGGTGCTCCTGTCCCTCGTTTCTGCCGGAATGACTCGTGACGACGCCTACCGAGTGGTGCAGAGGAACGCGATGCGTTCGTGGGATGAGGGGGAGGACTTCCGCACACTCATCGAGAATGATGCGGAGGTTCACGAAATCGCGGATCGTGTCGATCTCGATGCGGCATTTGACCTCAAGAGGGCGCTCGGCAACGCGACGCTGGTCTTCGATCGTCTAGCGGAACTCTCCTGATAGATGTCGAAAGGGCCGCTACCGAAGTAGCGGCCCTGCTCGCGGCGGCTCAGGGCCGCCAACACAGTTGACTCGGGTCAGAGTGAGCGCGGAATGCCGGCGCGCTTCAGCACGGCAGCATCGACGCCGATTTCCCGCCAGGTGGCGTAAGAAATGTGGCGTCGCTCGCTGTAGGACTTGGCGATTGACACAAACGACTGCTCCGCTGCGCTGAGGTCGGAGCCTGAGTCGAGATTCTCGAACTCGTCTTGCAGGTCGCGCCGCTCCTGAACCAGCAGGAGCTCGGAGAGCGGATCGGCCGTGGCGAGCTCGGTCTCGATCTTCGCGAGTCGCTTCTGGATGGTCTCGGCGGAACGCTTGCGGCCGCGCTTCGGCTTGGAGTTACGGAGCGCCTCGAGATACTCGCGAACGACCTTGCTCTCAAGACGACCCTGAGCGAGGGCTGCCTTGTGGTCGGCGCTCATCGCGCCTTTGGTTGAAGTTGACTTCTTGGTTGCCATAGACGACGACTATATCAATCGATCACATTTATACAAATCGAGCACATATTGCTTGAAGTATTCTCAGCCCACGCTCGGACAATTCTTCGGAGACCGATACATTCCGGTCATTCCCGAAAACGACGACATGTTCGAACTCACGTCGCACGGAGCCGATATCTGGGTTGGCACCGGGCCGCGCTACCCGTGGGGTGGTCTCTACGGAGGCCAAATCGTGGCTCAGGCGCTTCGAGCGGCCTCGATGAGCACCGATGAGGGGTTTATCCCCCACTCGATTCGTGCCTATTTCATCCGACCTGGAGACCACACCGAACCGGTGCGTTACGAGGTCGATCGCATACGCAACGGTCGATCCTTTCTGACGCGTCGCGTTGTCGCCCGCCAAGCGATCGGAGCGATCCTCAACGCGGAATGCTCGTTCCAGCGGCCGTCGGAATCCATCGATGTGCAGACGATCTCGATGCCGAAGGTGCCTGATCCCGAGACCCTCGAACAGACCTCCTTCTCGAAAGAGTTCGACCGATGCTTCATCCCATCTGAGGCGCTGGTGTCGTCAGATCGGCCCGATGACGGTCGCGTGGCGGCGTGGATCCGGGTCAACCGCGACCTCGCGGCCTCAACTGAGGACTCGCTCGTTCATCGGTATTGGCTCGCCTACACCTCCGATGACCTCGCGACGGACACGGTTCGAGAGGCGGCCGTGGTTCGCGGTGGGCTCGAGCGCGAGCACGTCTACGGCATCAGCCTCGACCACGCCATCTGGTTCCACCGGCCGTTGCGTTCCGACGAATGGCACCTTCACGACTTCACCTGTCACCACGTGACGGGATCCCGAGGCCTCGCGCTGGGACACGTCTTCACGGCCGAGGGTGAGCACGTCGCGACCGTCGCCCAAGAGGTCTTGATCAGGGATCGGCGGGTGCGCCCCCGATGATCACGGCCGACCTCAGGCGGCGAGCACCTCACCAGCGATGAGGTCGAGGTGTTCGAGGTCGGACAAGTCGAGCACTTGAAGATAGATGCGCTCCGCCCCTGCCTCTCGCCAGCGGCCGATCACCGCGGCGGCCTCCGCGGGGGTTCCCGCCACACCGTTGACACGGAGTTCCTCAGGCTCACGGCCAATCGCTTGCGCTCGCGTCGCGAACGACGCCTCGTCGTCGCCGACACACACCACGAGCGCGCAAGAGATACGCAACGTCGACGGGTCACGACCGATCGCCTCGCAGGCGCGCCGAACGTTCGTCACCTGAGTCGTGAACGTCTCGAGGTCGCAGAACGGCATGTTGAACTCCGTGGCGTGGGCGGCGGTGAGCGCCGGCGTCCGACGAACTCCTCGGCCGCCGATGACGATCGGAGGGCCACTGGGCTGATGCGGCTTCGGAAGGGCGGGTGAATCAGTGAGTCGGTAGTGATCGCCGGAGTAGTCGAACGTGGCTCCGTCCGCTGTCGCCCAGAGCCCGGTGATCACGTCGAGCTGCTCACTCAGCCGGTCGAAACGCTCGCCGAGCGGCGGAAAGGGGATGCCGTAGGCGGTGTGCTCGGCCTCGAACCATCCGGCGCCGATTCCGAGTTCCACCCGACCCCTCGACATGTCGTCCACGTTCGCCACCGAGATCGCGAGCGGCCCGGGATGCCGAAAGGTGGCTGCGGTCACCAGCGTGCCGAGCCTGATCCGCGAGGTGTCCCGCGCCAGACCGGCGAGAGTGACCCACGCATCGGATGGGCCGGGCAGACCCGTGACCGAGCCCATCTTCAGGAAGTGGTCGCTCCGGAAGAATGCGCCGAAACCGAGCTGCTCGGCTCGAATCGCGACCGCGAGCAGATCGTCGTAGCGGGCACCTTGCTGGGGTTCAACGAAGACGCGGAACGGTGTGAGGCCCGACTCCACCTCGCACACCTCGAAGTTTCTCGACATCTGCGGGAGAGCGTTCATGAGACGAGGCTAGGCATGGGGCTGACCTGGCAGGGCATCGTCGGTACTGTCGAGCGGGTGAGCGATCTCCCCGAACTGCCCTCCGTGCTCGACACGCTCCGAGATCACGTGCTCCGACACTCGGTGAAGCGCGGGGAGTTCACCCTGAAGTCGGGAGCGACAAGTTCCTGGTTTCTCGATACCAAGCAGACCGCCTGCCGAGCCGATGGGATCCTTGCGGTCGCGGACGCCTTGCTTGAGGCGATGCCGCTCGAGGCTGATGCGATCGGCGGGCTCACCATGGGAGCCGATCCGGTGGCGTTCGGGGTGGCCGCGGTCGCCGCGACTCGCGGCCGCCACCTGCGCAGCTTCAGCGTCCGGAAGGAGGCAAAGGACCACGGTGTCACCGGACGACTCGCCGGTGCTCTCCTGCCCTCCGACCGAGTCGTTGTCGTTGAGGACACCACAACCCGTGGCACCTCGCTCCTCGAGGCGGTGGAGGTGGTTCGCGCCTTTGGTGCGGAGGTCGTGTTCGCGAGCGTGATCGTTGACCGCGGCACAACCTGCGGTGACCTCTGTGCGGCGGCTGGTGTGCCTTACCGACCGTTGCTCACGGCGCGCGACCTCGGCTTCGAGCCGGGCACGTAACGGCGCGGAGCGAGGGCAGAACCCTCTCGATGGTGGTCGAGACCGGCGTCGATCCGGTGACCTTCCGCTTTTCAGGCGGACGCTCTGCCAACTGAGCTACTCGACCGATGACGTCAGGAGACCCTGACATGCGACGAGGCTGCCTTTCGGCAGCCCCGAGCGGTCCCGACGGGACTTGAACCCGCGACCTCCGGCTTGACAGGCCGGCGTGAACTCCAGACTTCACCACGGGACCTGGAGATTTCTATTTCGCACCCCCAACGGGATTCGAACCCGTGCCGCCACCTTGAAAGGGTGGTGTCCTAGGCCACTAGACGATGGGGGCAGGGCGCCTCATCTCGTTGAGAGCGGCATCACGCTAGCACCCACCTCGGCGGGTTCCACCGGGTTGAGTCGGCCTCATTCGTGAGCGGAGAGGGCCGCCACCGTCCATTCGAGAAGCCAGCCCGTCCAGGCGTACAACTGGTGATCCGGAGAGTCCGCGACCGCCTCGTCGGCGAGGTCGGAATCGAGGTCGTCGGCGATCCCGAGTAGTGAGCCGAGCACGAGCCGCAGCGAGTTGAGGGATCGGAGCATCGCGGTCAACTTGGCTTCGTCGATGAGGCGTTCTGCGGCTTCCCCGACGAGCCATTCCCGGCTCTCGGCGATCGCCGCTCTCCGCGAGGTGATCAACTCCTCGCGCATGAGCCGCTGGTACTCGGCGTCGCGCTCAGCATTCTCGCCGTCGTGGTCGGTGAAGGCGGGCGGGAAGAGTCGACTGATTACCGGTGTCGTCCCACTCGTCGGGTCTCCAGCGCTGGCGACCAACCCATCGAGCTCGTCGAGTAGGCGCGACAGCACCTCCCGCTCATTCGTCTCGAGTCGGAGCGCGAATGAGTCGGGGCCCAACCGTTCGACGGGTGGCCGACGTCGCCTCAGCACGCCCGCCTCAGGTGAGGACGTTCTGTGCGATCCATCGTTGGGCGGGCGTTCACGAGTCGTGCTCCATCGTCGCCCAGAGGCCGTGCTCGTGGAGCCGGAAGACATGCATCTCGGCTTGCTCGCGCGAGCCGTTCGCGACGGCCGACCGGCCCTCGTGATGCACCTCGAGCATGAGTTCGGTCGCCTTCTCGAGCGAGTAGCCAAAGAGCTTCTGGAGCACGAACGTCACGTAACTCATGAGGTTGATCGGGTCGTTCCACACGATGACCACCCACGGGCGATCCTCCTCGACTGATGAGTCGACCTCTTCGATCGGCCGTGTCTCAACCTCGGTGATCGACGCCGTCGCGGACCCGGGCGGCAACGTGCTGCCGACGGCGCCCGAGGTCAGCGGATCGGTCATCACAACAGTGTGCCGTCGGGTGCGCGCACCCGTCCACCGCCGTTGGCCGGTCGGTGGAGTCGGCCGTACGATGCGAGGCATGTCCGTCGGCAGTCGCCCCTTGGTGCCGTCGCGACTTGCCCCCGGCGGAGTCGCCCACGGCAGCCGGCGCGCCCCAACGACCCGGATTGGGGCGTTTGTCGCGCTCACGAAACCGCGGATCATCGAACTCCTGCTCATCACCACCGTCCCGACCATGGTGCTCGCCGAGGGTGGTTGGCCGTCCACGTGGCTCGTCCTCGTCACCTTGGTCGGTGGGTCGCTCGCTGCGGGTGGTGCTAACGCGATCAACATGGTGATCGACCGCGACATCGATGCACTCATGGAGCGGACGCGGAATCGGCCGCTGGTGACGGGCGTCATTCAGCCCCGCGAGGCGATGGTGTTCGCGGTCTCGCTCGAGGTCCTCGCGCTCGTCGTCCTATGGATCGGCGCCAACCTCTTGGCTGGTCTCCTCGCGATCTCAGCCACCGCGTTCTACGTCGGCGTCTACTCGCTCTGGCTGAAGCGCACCAGCCGGCAGAACATCGTGGTCGGCGGTGCGGCTGGGGCTGTCCCAGTGCTGGTTGGCTGGGCGGCGATTCACGACTCGCTCGCCTGGACCCCAGTTGTGCTGTTCGCCGCGATCTTCTTCTGGACCCCGCCCCACTTCTGGGCCCTCGCTCTCCGCTACGCCGACGACTATCGAGCGGCTGATGTGCCGATGCTCCCGGCGGTAGTGCCCTTCGACCGCGCTGTCCGCCAGATGGTTGGGCACACGATCGCTCTGGTCGCGATGACGCTCCTCCTGGTTCCCGTCGCCCGATGGGAGGGCGTGGCGTCGGGGCCGAGACTCGGGTGGATCTACCTCCTCTCCGCAGTCGCCCTCGGCCTCGCGTTCCTCGCGGCGACGATCCTGCTCGGTCGGCGACCGAGCGACCGCCTCTCGATGCAGGTCTTCGGTTTCTCGATCACCTACGTGACGGTTCTCTTCGGGGCGCTCACCCTCGACGTCCTCATCTAACTGAGGATCTGCGTCAGGCAATCGCGGTGGGCACCGGCGGCCGCGCGGATTTACCTCTCCGGCAGGTCGGGCCAGTAGTCTTGCGGTGTGCGTCTCGCGCCTCCGCGCGCGGGTGCCAGCCCCGACAATCACGGCGGAAGTGAGTCTCGACCCCTATGACGACGATCGATTCGACAACGCGACCCGCGGTGCTCGGCGACGGTGCCATTGGTTCCTTCTCGGCGGCGGTCGCCGACTGGGCGACGTCCACCGATCACAAGAAGATCGGTCGGCTCTTCGCGGGCTGTGGCCTGGTGTCGCTCGCTGGCTACGCGGTGCTTGGCCTGCTGCTCGCCCTCGAGCGGGCGGCAGCGTCCGAAACTGTGCTCCCCGAGAACTCGCTGGTGCAGCTTTTCCAGGCGCACCGCATCGGGATGATCTTCGACGGGCTGCTCCCGTTGACTCTCGGGCTCGCCATCGCTGTCGTCCCGATGCAGTTGGGCGCTCGGTCGATCGCCTTCGCCCGCTTGGCCTTGACCTCGTTCTACCTCTGGCTCGGCGGCATCGTTCTGGTCGGCATATCGCTCATCGGTAACGGTGGGATCAACGGCGGAAATGCGCAGATGGTCGACCTCTTCCTCGCTGGACACGGGCTCATGCTCCTCGGTCTGATCGCTGCAGCGGTCAGCGTCGCGACCACGGTGCTGACCACCCGCGCGCCGGGTATGACCATGCGCCGAATCCCGTTCCTGTCCTGGGCGGCGTTGGTCCAGGCGCTCGGCATGTTGATCGCGCTGCCAGTCATGTTCGGCATGGTCGTGTACCTCTTCATCGATCTCCGCAACGCCTCGCTGGTCTTCTCAGGCCCAGACGCGATCGGCGACGAACTCGGTGCGTTCCTGACCCAGCCACTCACGTTCGTCTTCGCGTTGACGGCGATCGGCGTGCTCGCCGAGGTTGCCCCCGTCGCGTTCGGGCGGCGCCACCCGCTCAGGCAGGTGGTCTTCGCTGGCCTCGCGCTCGTCGGTGTCGGTGCGTTCGCATCGGTCGCCCTTCGCTCGACGTTCTTGGTCGATTTCGGTGGCGCAAGCGAGGACATCGTGCCCGATCTCGTGCTCCTCGGCGTTTTCCTCGGACTTCCCCTACTCGGCGCGTTGATTGTGCTGCTCCTCGTTGGCGCCGTCGCTCGTGGGGCGAAGCCGCGACTCACCTCGCCACTCATCTTCTCGACGCTCGGCACACTGATGATCCTCGTTGGGATGCTCGGAACGGTGTTGCACTCGGTTGCCGACCTCGAGTTGGTTGGCACGGTCTTTGAGGAAGCAGCGCTCGTCTATGTGGTCTACGGCGCGCTCCTTGCTGGGATCGGCGGGTTGATCCACTGGTCGCCGAAGCTGTCTGGCCGAATCGTCGCCGAACGCAAGGTCCTCCCGCTCGCCGGACTCGGCCTGATCGCCACGGTGCTCGCCTCGTTCCCTCACTACATCGCCGGTTTCCTCGGTCAGCCCGCTGCGGCTGGTGTGTACAGCGGAGTGGACGGCGCGGGGATCTGGAACACCGCGGTGCTCGCCGGACACGGCCTGATGGCGCTCACCGTGCTCGCTTCGATCGTGGCGATGGTCACCGGAGAGCGGGCCGAGCCATCGCAGACCAACCACTGGTGCGCGCACACCTTGGAGTGGACGCTCCCGTCACCGGCCCCCGCCGACAACTTCGCGGCCCTGCCAACGGTGACGTCAGCTGAACCGGAACTCGATCAGACCCCGATGTCCGAAGGGAGCAACTCGTGACCGTCGCTCTTCCTGCCGGCCCGGCTCCGGCTCCGCGCCGTCAGATCTTCGTTGGGACCACGCTCGCCGGCGTCGGCATCGTGATGCTGATCGGAGGGATGAGCACGCTGTGGCTCAGGGTCCGCGACGGTGTTGTCTCGGCTGGGGAGCGATTCCCGGTCGACTACATCATCCCTGAGGTTGCGACCAACGTCATGTTGATGACGATCGGCGCGCTCTGCCTCTTCGCGCAGTGGGCCGTGTATTCGGCTCGGCGTGGTGATCGGGCGCACACCGGACTGGCACTCGGCGTCGTCCTCGTGATGGGTATCGCTTTCATCAACGCCCAGGCGTTCGTCTACTCGCAGATGGGTATGCCACTCGCCGAAACGTCCTACGCGACCCTGTTCTACGCCCTGACCGGAACGATGACTGCGATCGTCATCGGCGGCCTCGTCCTCACTGTGGTGGCGGCCTTCCGGTCGCTTGGTGGGCGGGACCGCGACTTCGAGATCGTCTCCGCTCACGCACTCCTCTGGTACTTCATCGCGGCCGCGTACGCGGTCGTCTGGTTCGTCGTCTACGTCACGAAGTGAGAGCAACCGACTGATGTTCACCACCGGCTCCAAACTCCTCATCGGCTCAAGCGCCCTCGCGCTCGTCGCCACACTGCTTTTCGGAATCCTCGACGGCGGTCTCCTTGGCTCGGTTGGGCTGATCTCGGCGACCGTCGCGCTCTCAGTGCTCGCGGGCATCAACGTCTTCACCCGTGACGCGAACGTCGGCTCGGACGAGGTCGAGTCCTTCGGCGGGGCAGCGGCAGCCTCGAACCGGCCCGGCGCGAGCATGTGGCCCTTCACCATCGGCTTGGCGGCTACCACGATCACGCTCGGCCTTGTCACTTACACGGCGATCTTCGTCCTCGGTCTCATTCTGTTGATGGCTGGTCTGGCCGAATGGCTCGTTCAGGCTTGGGCGGAGCGAGCCTCAGCCGAGACCGGTCACAACTCGGAGGTTCGTGCTCGCATGCTCCACCCGGCTGAGATGCCCGCTGGCGCGGCGATCGGCCTCGGCGTCGTGATCTACGCCTTCAGTCGGGTCATGCTCGGCCTCCCCTCGAAGACGTCGACGATCGTCGCCTTCTCCGTGGTGGCCTCCATCGTGTTGGCGATCGGTTCGTTCATCGGCTCGAGGCGGTCGATCTCCGCCCCTGCGATGACCGGAGGATTCGCGATCGCGGCGGTCGTCCTGGTCTCCGGTGGCGCGGTCGCTGGGCTCAATGGTGAGCGCGAGATCGAGGAGCACAACACCACCGCCTACTACGCCGCGAAGGGCGAGTGCGGGGCTGAGGAGATCTCCGCCGATGAGCACGCCAGCCAGACCGTGGCCGGCAAGGCGAGCTCCGCCGCTGAGATCTTCCTGACCGAGACCGGCACCATTGAGTTCCAGATGCCCGGGGACCCGTCGAGGCGCAGTGACGCGCTGCAACTTCCGCGCTCGAATCCGAACAACCTGCTGATGCGCAACGAGTCATCGGAGCCGCGTCGGTTCGTGATCGATTTGGCCGAGGGCTACGAAGGCTCGCCTCCCCGCATGTGCACGCAGATCATCGAGGAGGGTGGGGTGCAGTTACTCACCGTCAAGTTCGCGGTCCCCAGCTTCGCACCTGAGGTCGAGGCAGTCGGGGGCTACCGGTTCACCGTGCCCGGTGTCGACTCGGCGTTGCTCGAGGTGGTCGTGCCATGAGTCATGCTCGCTTCACTCGGCACGTTGTCCGGACCAACCCTAGGATGCGATCTGTGATCACCCCCCGTCGTCTGATCGCAGCGGTCGCTGGCGCGATCCTCCTGTCGTCGTGTGCTTCCGATGCCCCTCAGGACACGTGGAAGCCGGCCGGCGAGAACGCCCAGATGATCCACGATCTCCAGTGGCCGATCTTCATGGTGGCCGGCATCGTGGGTGTGATCGTCCTTGCGTTCATCGCCTGGATCGTCGTCAAGTTCCGAGATCGCGGTCAGGCGATGCCCGAGCAGACGCACGGCAAGGCGTGGCTCGAGTATCTCTTCATCGCCATTCCGGCGGTCATCCTCACCACGATCGCCATCCCGACGGTCGGTGTGGTCATGGCTCTCGCCGACACCGATGACACCGAGTGCATCATCAACGTCACCGGTCAGCAGTGGTGGTGGGAGTACGACTATCCGGTCGCGGCCGATGGCACGATCTGCGGGTTCACCCCCTCTGTCGCTGAGGCCTCACCGATCATCACCTCGGGTCAGGTGGTCATTCCGACCGGCACGAAGGTGTTGCTCAGGGGAACCAGCCGTGACGTCATCCACAGCTACTGGATCCCGCGTCTCAACGGTAAGCGCGACATGGTTCCGGGCCGCGTGCACTA
>Ga0181594_10005759_pt1 | contig 10806 bp, 7 predicted proteins | sample 071ome_18_FD_145603 | JGI IMG/M metagenome (GOLD analysis project Ga0181594, IMG submission 145603) | Coastal salt marsh microbial communities from the Groves Creek Marsh, Skidaway Island, Georgia - 071413BT metaG (spades assembly) | ecosystem: Environmental > Aquatic > Marine > Intertidal zone...
GGTTTGGCCGGATCATAGCGCACGCCGAGCAGGTCATAGACCGTATTCTGATACTCCTTCCGACTGAGCCGATAATGCGCCACCGCCGGCCGCGCCGCCATGCGCGCCGCCTTGCCTTCCTTCAGCCGCGAGTCGAGCGTGGTGACGAAGGCCGCGATCTCATCTTGCGTCGGTTTCTTCTTCGGCGGCATTTCGCCGCTGTTGACCTTCTCAATCACCTCCGCCCAGACATGCGAGTCCTCGCCCTTCCGAAATTTGCGCGACAGCCGATCGACGCGCAAATCGCCCTTCTGCTTGTCGGGGCCATGACAGTTGATGCAGTGCGTCTCGAGAAAAGTTTCAAACGGTTCCGCGGCTGGAAGCGCCGAAGCCATGAATGCCATCCCAAGTAAAATTGAAAATCGTTGGTGCACCTTGGACTGCTGGGGGACGTTCGAATACTGAGTCTTCAGCAGATTGGCGTTTTCGCGTTGCAGTATATTCATCCGGAGTAAAAACGTTTGGGTTCGTGGCTAGGCCAGCGCTTCGCGAATGACGTGTCCGTGCACATCGGTCAGACGGCGATCGAGGCCGTTGTGGTAGTACGAGAGTTGCCGGAAGTCGAGGCCGACAAGATGTAGGACGGTGGCGTAGAATTCCCAGATGGTGGTCGGATTTACGGCGGCTCGGCGGCCGAAATCATCGGTCGCGCCGTAGCTGAGGCCGCCTTTTACGCCGGCTCCCATCATCCAGAGGGTGAAGCCGTCGGGGTTGTGGTCGCGCCCGACAGCGCCAACCTGGCGGGTGGGCATGCGGCCAAACTCGGTGGTCCACAACACCAGCGTGTCTTCCATCAGGCCACGTTGTTTCAGGTCGGTCAGCAGCGCGGCTGTGGGCTGATCGAAGATCGGACAGTGACGCTCGTAATCCTGCTTCAGTGTCTTGTGCGCGTCCCAGTTCAGCAGACCATCCACGCCACTGGCGCGGGACGAGCAATAGAGGTTCACATACCGCACGCCTCGCTCCAGCAGACGGCGCGCGAGGATGCAGTTTTGCGCGTATGATCTCTTGAGTTCGTTGGTGGAATCCGTGCCGTAGAGCCGGTGAATGTGCTCGGACTCGCTCTTGAATTCGCTGACTTCCGGGGCGGACAGCTGCATGCGCGCGGCGAGTTCGTAGGCGTTCATGCGGGCGCGCAGTTCGGTCTCGCCGGGCCGATTGGCCGCGTGATTCTGATTGAGAAAATCAAGGAGGCCGCGCGTTGTCTTCTCCTCCCGGCCGCTGATGCCCGGCGGGACGGAGAGATTGCGTATGGGTTGGTGCGCGGCCATGACGATGGCCTGGTGTTCGGCGGGGAGAAAGCCGTTGCTCCAGTTGGCCTTGCCGTTGGGCGGTTCACCGCGGATGTCGGGAATGGCGACGTAGGTCGGAAGGTTGTCGGTCATGCCGCCGAGCGCGTAGCTCATCCACGCGCCCGCGCTGGGGAAGCCCTCGGCCGGATGCCCGGTGTTTACAAACACACATCCGGGTCCGTGGGTGTTGGTCTTGGAGTGCATTCCGTGAAAGAACGCGATGTCATCCACGTGCCGCGCCATGTGCGGGAGCATCGATGATATTTTCTTGCCGCTCTGACCGGTGGCTCGAAACGGCCAGGGGCTTTTCATGAGCGGACCGTTCTTGCCTTGGAAACTGAAGAAATCCTCTTCGCCGGGAAGCGGTTTGCCGTCCATCTTTCCCAGCATCGGCTTGTGTTCCCACAGGTCCACGTGCGAGGCGGCTCCGGGGCAGAAAATCTGCAGGACGCGTTTGGCTTTCGGCGCGAAGTGGGGCAATGCCGACGCGTCACCCGCGATCAGTCGATGCAGGCCGACGCCCATCAGGCCGGTGGCGACGTTGCCGAGGAAACGTCGGCGGTTGTTGTTCAACAGGGAATTCATGGCGGCGAATCAATCGAGGTAAATGAGTTCGCTGGAATTGAGGACGGCGCGGCAGGCGGCGCGAAGTCCCGCCTGGCGGATGGCGGCCGCGAGTTTGCGCGATTCATGCGCGGTGGCAGTTCGCTGGTAGGCGAGCCGAACGAGCCGGGAGGCCTGGTGCGCGGGTTTCCCCGAGCCGGCGCGTTCGGCGAGGGCTTCGGCCATGTCCACGGTGAAGTCATGGTTGAGCATGGTCAGCGCCTGCAACGGGGTGGTTGTGCGGGCGCGGCGCGGGGTGGAGAAGGCGCAGTCGGGCTGATCGAATTCGGTCATAAGATCGACGACCGAGGCTCTTGCGTTTTGATGGTATACGGCGCGGCGATAGGTTTCCGGGCCATGCTCGTCGAGCGGCTCGTAAGTCGAAACGTTGTCCTGCATGTGTTTGTAGAGTCGGAAACCCGGGCCGCCCATCTTCGTGTCGAGTTTTCCGGACACAGCCAGAATCGTATCCCGAATCTCCTCAGCCGAAAGCCGTCGCGGCGGAAAACGCCAAAGCAATCGCGCGTCGCTGTCGACTTGCGCAGCGGCAGTTCGGAAGTCTGAACTCTGACGGTAAGTGCCGGACATCATGATCAGCCGATGCATCTCCTTCAACTTCCAGCCGCTCTTCCTGAGTTTCATGGCAAGGAAGTCGAGCAGTTCCGGATGCGTCGGCCGGCCGCCCATGTAGCCGAGATCGTTTGGAGTGTCGACGATGCCCGTGCCGAAGTGATAGTGCCACAGCCGGTTCGCCAACACGCGCGCCGTGAGTGGATTGTCCGGGTGCGTGATCCAGTTGGCGAGTTCGAGGCGGCGTTGCGCTTCGTTCGCCGCCTCCTCAAGTTGATAAGCGGGCGCAACTTCGCTCAATGTCGACAAACTCGCCGGCGTCACCGTTTCGCCCGGCTTCTGCGGACTGCCTCCGATGAAAACGTGAAACGGCCCCTTCGCGTCATTCCCGTTGCGCGAGCCCATCCAGACTCGAGGCAGGGCAGGAATTTTGGCGATGGCCGCCTTCAGGTTGCCGACCTCGCGACCCAGCTCAGCCCGCTTGGCCTGCTCGTCCGTGGTCGTTTCCAAAAGCATGAGCCGATGGCGTTCGTGGGCTGCGTTCGCCGGTTTGCGATCGGCGCCATTGGCGACTTCGGTCCAATGTTCTCCGTCGCGGGAAACCTGAATGCGGTAATCGGCCACAAAGCCGAATTTGCCGTGATTCGGGATGGCTTCTCCCTTGGCGCTGGAAAAAACAACGCGATCGATCCGGGTCGGGCGCGCGAGTTCGATCTTCAATTCGTTGGCCGCGGAAATAAATCGCGCGCCCGTCTTGCCGTCGATCGCCAACTGGGGGCCGTAGACGCCGGGAAAGTCTTCGTTGATCCGCGCCTTGCCGCTGGCTTTGCCGCCCGCGACGGCCAGTGCAACGTTTTGGGGATTGTCCCCGATGGACCAGATTTCGAATTCGTCGATCTTGAAGGTCTTCGATTCGGGCCTGGAATCCGCGGCGTCGCAAAGGAGACGAACGAACCTGGCCTCGACGGGTTCAAACGTTTCGGTCGTGCCCCTCCGGTCAATCTTGGGGCGAGGCCAATTGACGTGGTAGTCCGCCAGCTTGGACTTCGCCCGCTTTAGAATTGCGGCATCGAGGTCTCGCCGGGCTTGCTCGGCGGCAGAGAGTTTTTCCTGCAGCGGGTTGACCCTGGCCTGGCGGGAGCGTCGCGCTTCCGGCGTCGCCAGCGTCGCCCGCCCGTGGCGCACTGCCGCAAAGGTGGCATACATCCGGTAGTAGTCCTTCTGCGAAACGGGATCGAATTTGTGATCGTGGCAACGCGCGCAGCCTATCGTCATTCCCAGGAAGGCCTCGCCGGTGGCGTTGATGATTTCGTCCAAGGTGTTGGCGCGAATCTGCGCCTTGGCCTTGGGATCTTGATTCCCGACATCATCGTAAGGCCCGGCGACGAGAAAGGCGCTGCCGATCGCAACCTCCGGGTCATTCTGCCCAAAAACATCGCCCGCCAGGTGCTCGCGGATGAACCGGTCGAAGGGCTTGTCCTCGTTGATCGACCGGATGACGTAGTCGCGGAACGGCCAGAGTTCGTTGATCAGGAAATTCCGCTCGAATCCGTTGCTCTCGCCGAAACGAATCACATCCAACCAGTGCCGCCCCCAGCGTTCGCCATAGCGCGGCGACGCAAGCAACCGTTCGATCAGCTTCTCATAAGCCTCCGGGTCGGCATCGTTGACAAAGCTCTCCACCGCTTCCGGCGTCGGAGGCAATCCCGTCAGGTCATACGTCGCGCGTCGGATCAATGTGCGCCGATCCGCCGGTGGATTTCGCCGCAAGCCATCGGCCCGAAGCCTTGCCTCCACATAGGCGTCAATCGAAGCATGCCGCGGCTCGTCGAGTGGCTGATATGCCCACCAAGACCGATCCGCCTTGGACGCCTCCCGCAGAACGAGCTGCGCAGGCCAGTTCGCCCCGGCATCGATCCACTGCTTCAGGAGCTCCACCTCCTGCGGTGTCAAAGGGTCCCCTTTCTCAGGCATCTCCGGACGTTCTCCCGACCGCCCGGGAATCACCACCTGATAGACCCGGCTCGCCCGCGCATCTCCAGGCACGATCAATTTCGCGGAAGCGCTCAACACACTCGCCGCATCCGAAAGCAGCGCCTCACCCTTGGCATTGTTCGGGTTGTGGCAACTCAGGCACTTGGCCTCCAACACCGGTTTCACATCCCGCGCAAAATCAACCGCAACGGAATTCGGCGCCTTCCAGCCCAGACAAAGCAGCGCGGCTATGACGACCATTCGTGAATGCATACATTGTATACAATCGGAAGTTGCGTTTTATTCAAGAAAAATGTATACAATCCGACCCATGCCCGATTCCAAGTCGAAAACCGCCGCCTTTGCCAACAAGGCGGGCGTTGTTCGTGGCCTGCTCACAGAACTGCTGCGCGGCGAGTGGCAGGCCGCGAATCGCCTCACCGAAGCGATGGCCTGCGAACGCTTCGCCGTCAGTCGCACGCCCGTCCGTGAAGCATTCCTGGAACTCCAAGGCCTCGGACTTCTGGAGATGCGGCGCAACTGCGGCGCCGTCGTGCTTCCCTTTGGAGTCAAGCAACTCGGTGACATCTACGCCGTCCGCAGCCTCATGGAAGTCGAAGCCGCCCGGCTCGCCGCAAGTCATGCCAATACCGAGCAGGTCGAAGCCCTGATCGCGGAGTTTGAAGCCATCCATGAATCCGGCGGGATCGACCCCGATTGGAGGCATGATCGCTCCCTGCATACCTTCATTGCCGAATCCTCCGGCAACACCCGGCTCGCCACCGAGATCGCCCGCTACGCCAACCTCATCCAATCCATCCGCGAAATTGTCGGCGAACAAACCATGGGCATCCACCGAACCACGGCCGAAGAACATCTCACCATCCTGCGGGCGCTCCGGGCCAGACGCCCCCAAATCTCCGCCCGCGCCATGGCGGCCCATCTCGACCAAGCCACCCAATCCGCCCTCCGCGCCATGAAGACCATGCGTCGCAAGGAAACGAACAACCAACCACCGATATCCGCCGGTTGATTTGATCAAACAATGAGAGTGCGGCAATGAGCCGCGCCCTCCTGGATCTGTTGGAGAAACCAGATCCGTGCCCATGTCAATTTTAACGGAAAAACTGCACGAATACCCCCAGCAAGATGTGATCGATGGAGCCGGATCGGATTCGGTTCACGACGATTGCCTGAACCAGCACGACGGCGTGTTGCAACTCCTGCGCCGTTACGCCGGCCGGACATTTTGCACGCCCAGCAGGTCGTAGACGGTGTTCTGATACTCCTTCCGGCTGAGCCGATAATGCGCCACGGCCGGCCGCGCCGCCATGCGCGCCGCCTTGCCTTCCTTCAGCCGCGAGTCGAGCGTGGTGACGAAGGCCGCGATCTCATCTTGCGTCGGTTTCTTCTTCGGCGGCATCTCGCCACTGTTGACCTTCTCGATCACCTCGGCCCAGACATGCAAGTCCTCGCCCGTCCGAAATTTGCGCGACAGCCGATCCACGCGCAAATCGCCCTTCGCCTTGTCGGGGCCATGGCAACTGACGCAATGCGTCTCGAGAAAAGTTTCAAACGGTCCCGCGGCTGGAAACGCCGAAGCCGAAAACGCCATCAAAAGGAGAATCAAGAATCGTTGGTTCATCTTACGTCTGCCGAGTCTGAATTAGAATTGGTCCGACCATCTTGCCGGTGGTCATTCTTCCCGCAAGCGGAGATTTGTGCCGCCGAAAGTTTGATCTGATGAACTCAACCCTTGCTGAATCATGCGAGAACCCCCTTCACCACGTGTCCTTCGACATCCGTGAGGCGGTAGTCGCGACCGGCGTGGCGGTAGGTGAGTTTTTCGTGATCGAAACCCATGAGATACAAAATCGTCGCGTGGAAATCGTGGACGTGGACCGGGTTCTCGACGGAGCGCAGGCCGTGTTCGTCGGTGGCGCCGTGGACGATGCCGCCTTTCACCCCGCCGCCGGCGAGCCAGGAACTGAAGGCCCAGTTATGGTGTTCGCGTCCCTTGGCGTCGGCCTTGTTGTTGAACGGGGTGCGACCGAATTCGCTGGTCCAGACCACCAGCGTGTCGTCGAGCATGCCGCGTTGTTTCAGGTCCTTCAGGAGGGCGGCGATGGGCTGGTCCACGTTCTTGGCGAGACCGACGTGGCTCATCATGTCGCCGTGGGCGTCCCAGTTGCCGGCGGAACCGGTGTCGATGAGTTCGACGAAGCGGACGCCCCGTTCGATGAGGCGGCGCGCGGCCAGGCATTGCCAGCCGAAGCCCCTGGTCTGGCCGCGTTTGAGGGCGTAGCTTTCCAAGGTGGCGTCGGTCTCCTGTTTGAAATCAAAGGCCTCGGGCACGGCCATCTGCATGCCGAAGGCGGTCTCGAACGTGCGCAACCGCGCTTCGAGCAGCGGATCGTTGCCACCGCGTAAGGCATGGTGCTCTTTGTTGATGCCGCGCAGAGCGGCCAGCTCCAGCGACTGCTGATCAAGGGGAACGCGCGGGGTGACGTTGGCGACCGGCCGCGCGCCGGGAACCACGAGAGTTCCCTGATGAGCGCCGGGCAGGAAGTCGCTCGCATAGACCTGCGTGCCGGCATAGGTCTGCTTCGGCGCGATGACGACGAAGCCCGGCAGGTTGCGGTTCAGCGTGCCCAGTCCGTAGCTGACCCAGGAGCCGATGCTCGGCCGCGCAAAGGCGAAGGAGCCGGTGTGCATGCCCAGCGTCGCGTTGTAGTGGTTTGAATGCGAGGTGTGCATCGAACGAATCATGGCGATGTCGTCCACGCTTTCGCCGACGTGCGGAAACAGGCTGCTGACTTCCGTGCCGCATTGGCCGCGCGGTCGGAATTCCCACTGCGGACGTTTGAGGAAGATCCGTTCGTAGCCGGGCCGGTTCTGGATCTCGGGATGGTCGGCCTTGATCTCCTCGCCGTGATCGCGCGTCAGGGCCGGCTTGGGATCGAAGGTGTCGACGTGCGAGACGCCGCCGGTCATGAAGAGAAAGATGATGTTCTTGGCCCGGGCGGGAAACGGCGAGGCTTTCGGCGCCAGCGGATCGCCGGAGTCGGCCAGCAACTGCCGGACGATGCCGGGGAAGAGCGCGGTTCCCGTGACGGCGGATTGGAGGAAGGTGCGGCGGCTTGGGTTCATGGCATTATTTCAATCCACGTGCATAAACTCATTGCCGGCGAGGAGGACGCGGGACCAGGCGGACCATTTGTCCTCCGCCGGACCGGGATAGGCGGCGAGGAATTCCTTGGCGCGGGCGGTTTCTTCGGCGGTGGGTCGGCGTTGGTGGACCCGACGGTAGATGAATCCGAGACGATCACCCTTCTGCCGGAGCGTGAGTTGGGCCAAGGCGCGCGCCTGTTCGTGAAAGAACGGGGCATTCAGGAAATACAGCGCCTGCGTTGGAACTGTGCTGGTTTCCCGTCCGGGAGTGCTGGCGTTGGGGTCAGCTCCATCGAACAGGGCGAGGAAGGGATGCCGACGTTGGCGCTGCACCATGAGGTAGCCGCTGCGTTTCTTTGTTTCATAGACCGCATTGAACGGTCGGTGTTGGCTGAATTTCCACGTCTCCTCCTTCGGGAAAGGGTGGGCCTCTCCGGATTCCAAATCGATTTCACCGGAGACGAACAGAAAGCTGTCGCGAATCTCCTCCGCGCTGAGGCGTCGACGGACAAAGCGGGCCAGGTAGCGGTTGTCCGGATCGGCCTCGACCAGATCCATCGGTCGCGCGCTCGCGCGGCGGTAGGCGTCCGTCAGCAAGATGAGCCGGTGCATCGGCTTCAAGCGGTATCCGTTGGCGACGAACTGAGCAGCCAGCCAGTCGAGCAATTCCGGATGACTCGGCGCTTCCCCGCGAGAACCGAAGTTGTTCGGCGTGCCCACCAGGCCCCGGCCGAAATGCCATTGCCAGATGCGATTCACCATGACTCGCGCCGTCAACGGATGCTCTGCGATCCAGCCGCCCAATTCTCGCCGACCGCTCTCCCCCGAGTCGGCTATTTCCTCACCGCCGAAGACAGAGAGCCAGCGGCGAGGCGCTTCCTCGCCCAGCTTTTCGTGGTCGCCCCGCTCGTGAATGCGGGCGTTTTTCCGTTTGGCCGGGGCGGCGTCGATCACGGCATAGGCGACCGGGATGTCAGGCTTCGGCCCCGGATCGGTTTCCGGACCGTCCGGCGCCCTTCGGCCCGTTGCGACCAGGGCCGCGCCCAACTCCGGGGTGGCGAGATGGGCGAGTTGGAAGGACACTCCGTCGCCTCCCGAAGGATGGGCGTCGATCACCGAACCGGTAATCCGGACCGTCCCCTCCAGCGGGCTCACCCAGGCGATGGAAACGGGACGGTTTCGTTCCGGATGCACGAAAATCGATCGGGCCGGAAGCGTGGTCCAGACCTTCACCGGCCGATCGGCTGAATTGACGAACACCGAAAGCGCGTCGCCCGTCCGCTTCCACGCCTTCAAGGCCGGCTGATCCTGCAGGGACTTGTGCAGGTTGGAGAGAAACGCCGGGCCGGCGGTCGATTCGTAAAAACACCACACGGCGCCATCCTTGCCGGTCCGCGGATTCCGGGATGAAAAATCCGCGATCAAATCCTCCACATTCCAACTGCGCTGCTTGCCTCCGACCTCGGTGATCCGCCATTGCACGCGGGTGCTGTCCGCGCCGTGGCTGCCGTTGGGGTGCACGGTCAGTTGCAAGACCTCGCCTTGCCGGACGGTCACGTCCTTCTCCGCGAGCTCCACCGTCGCCCCTTCGCCAACCTTCGCCGCCGCCAACTCGCGGACATTCTTTTCCATCATCCCCTTGAGCCCTTTGGCCAGCTTGGCGCGCCGGTCCTTTTCCGCCTTCGCCGCCGCGACCTTCTCTTCCCAGGGCTTCATCAAGGCATCCACCTCGGCAGGCGGAATCAGCGGGACCAAATCACGCGGCTGCCCCTTCGGTTCGCAACCCGGGAACGCAAAGCGGGTGGACTCAAAGATGCCGTAAAGCGCGTAGTAATCCTTCATCGTCACCGGGTCATACTTATGGTCGTGACAACGGGCGCAACCGGTGGTGAGACCGAGGAAATTCTTGCCCAGGTTGTCGATCACGTCCTCGTGCATGAGGTGTCTCCGCTTGTCGATGTCATGCCCGAAGCGACGGGCAATCGCCAGATAACCGGTGGCCACGATGCCCTCATTGCGACGTTCGGCCGACTCCTTGGCGCGGATCAAATCGCCGGCCAGTTGCAGCCGGACAAACTCATCGAAGGGCGCATCCCGGTTGAAGCGATCGAAGACCCAATTGCGATAACGCCAGGCATGCGGCAATGGTCGGTCGGAATTCTCACCCGCCGAATCGGCATAACGCGCCACGTCCAGCCAATGCCGCCCCCAACGCACGCCGTATTGCGGGGATGCCAGCAACCGATCGACCAACCGGGCAAACGCGTCCGGTGATTTATCAGTGAGGAAGGCATCGACTTCCTCCGGCATCGGCGGCAAGCCGGTCAGGTCATATGTCGCCCGGCGAATCAGGGTCCGCTTGTCGGCTTCGCCAACTTTCCGGAGCGACTTCTCCGCCAGCTTCGCATCCAGAAATGCATCAATCGTTTTCGACGAGGGTTGTGCTTCCGTTTCAGGCAAGGGTTGAAACGCCCACCAGGACTTCGCCTCCGCCGCGCTCATTCCGCCCAGCTTCGCCTCCTCCACCCGTGGATCCGGAGCGCCCATGCGGATCCACTTTTCCAACGCGGCGATCTCTTCGACCGCCAGCCGCTTTCCCTTCTTCGGCATGGTCAATTCCGGGTCTTCATGCCGCACAGCCCGAATCAGCAGGGACGCCTCCGGCTTGCCCGGAACAATCGCCGGGCCGCGTTCGCCTCCCGACTTCCATCCGTGCCCCGTGTCCAGCAGCAGGCCGCCCTTCGAGTTCACCCCGGCGTGACATTCGTAACAATGCTCCAAGAAAATCGGCCGAATCCGTTTCTCAAAAAAGGCCAGGCCTTCGTCCGCCGCCGACACGAAAGCGGCCGGGCTGGCGAGAATGGCGAGGACGAGGATTCGAGCCTTCATCATCTCTATACTTCCTCCAGCATTAGGTTGGCATCGCCGAAGGTCTTCGGACGCACGTTCATCCTGTCCATCATCGACATGAAAAGGCGGCAGAGCTGACGCTCGGGCTTGTCCCGGTAGTTGAGAACCCGGCCGCCCTTGATGCTTCCGCCCCCCCCGCCAAGGAGCATGACCGGAAGCTGATCGTTGTTGTGCTTCGCTCCCGCCATCATGCTGGAGCAACTGAGCAGCATCGTGTTGTCGAGCAGGGTGCGCTCGCCTTCCCGGA
>Ga0181594_10005763_pt1 | contig 10801 bp, 9 predicted proteins | sample 071ome_18_FD_145603 | JGI IMG/M metagenome (GOLD analysis project Ga0181594, IMG submission 145603) | Coastal salt marsh microbial communities from the Groves Creek Marsh, Skidaway Island, Georgia - 071413BT metaG (spades assembly) | ecosystem: Environmental > Aquatic > Marine > Intertidal zone...
ACCGAAACGCTGCACGGCCAAAACATCGTCGTGACGACCGGCGGCTATGCCCACAACGCCGACTTGTGGAAAGAGATGACGCCCGACATTCCGTTGCGCGCCTACACCAACGACTATTCGCGCGGCGATGGGTTGCTTGCGGCGCGCAAGATCGGCGCCAAGGTAGACGGTGCGGATACCTTCTTGTGCACCTTTGCCGGCGTGTTGGACGACCCCAAAGATCCTTACTCGACCGCCCTGGGCATGCAGTTCGCGCCACAAATGCGGGAGCCCTGGGAGATTTACGTCAACACCGACGGCAAGCGGTTCGTGCGCGAAGACCATCCCAGCGTAGACGAACGCGAACATGCGTTGTTGGCGCAGAAGGACCAGCGCATGTTCGTGGTGTTCGACGAAGGCATTCGCCAGAACGCGCCGCACATCAATCCACTGGACCCGGACCTGCACGACAAGTTCGGCAATCATCCGCACTACACCAAAGCCGATACGTTGGCCGAGTTGGCACAACAGATGGGCGTTGACGCCGGCAACCTTGAGGCCACGGTGTCGGCCTACAACGCCGCCGTCGACAGCGGCGAAGACAAGGAGTTGGGGCGCATTCGGATGTTTCGCAAGATCGAACAAGCGCCGTTCTATGCGATCCACGCGGGGGGCATCACGGTGGTCAGCCCGGCCGGGCTGAACGTGACGTCCGATCTGCAGGTTACGAAGGAGGACGGCACACCGATCCCCAACCTGTATGCCGCGGGCGAAGTATTGGGCTTCGGTCGCTTGTCGGGCAAAGCGTTCGTCAACGGGATGTCCCTGATGCCGGCGTTGAGCTTCGGCCGGCTGTTGGGCGAGAAGATTTTGAAATGGGAGGGAGCGAGGGCAGCAGCGGAATAAACGCGTACCCTTCGACCCAGAAAGTGGCCGGGTTCGCCCGGCCACTTTTGTTTCCACCGCCAACCCGCGAGAACGACGATGAGCAACCCCCTGGACGGCAAGACGGCATTGGTAACCGGCGGCGGCGGCCCGGCGATGGGCAGCGCGCACTGCCATGCGCTGGCCAAACTCGGGGCGCACGTGATCGTACAGGACATGCGCGAGGACCATGCCGCCGCGGTGGTGGCCGATATCCATGCGCATGGCGGCTCGGCCGAACCGATGGCGGGCGACATCACCGACCTCGATCCCTTTTTGGTAAGCCTGAACGAGGCGATCTCGTCGACCGGCGGGATCGATATTCTGGTGAACCACGCCGGGATCAGCGGGTTGTCGACCCCACTAGCCGACATCGACCAGGACTTTTTCGATCGGATGATGAACGTGCATGTGAAGGGTTCGTTCTTCATCGCCCAGGCGGTGGTGCCCGAGATGAAGGAAAAGGGCTACGGCAAGATCATCAACATCGCCTCGGAGTTCTGTTTGTACGGCAGTCCGTCGGCCTCGCATTACACGGCGGCCAAGTCGGCGCTGTTGGGCCTGACTAAATCGTGGGCGCGCGAGCTGGCGCCGTTCGGCATTCGGGTGAACGCGGTGGCGCCGAGTTTGATGGAAAGCGAGCTGACGCGCGCGAGCGTGGGCGATGCCTTCCTGAAGGACCAAGGCAAGGCCGCACCGTTCGGTCGGCTGGCGCTACCGGATGACATTGCCGGGGTGGTGGCTTTCTTGGCCGGACCGGAGAGCGACTTTATCTCGGGCCAAACGATCAGCCCCAACGGCGGCAACACGATCGTCGGGATCTGAGGGCGCGCGGCGTGACGCATGTGGTCATCATCGGCGCCGGCATGGCCGGGTTGCCGTGCGCGATCCGGGCCGCCGACGGCGGCGCGCAGGTGACGCTGATCGAGGCGGCGGACGACATCGGCGGCAAGTTGCCGCGTTCGTCGGGACAAATCTCGGCCGCCGGCACGCGGCTGCAGGCCGAAAAGGGCATCGTCGATTCGCCCGACGATCATTTTGCCGACGTCATGCGGATTTGCCGTGAGACCGCCGATGCGAAGGTCGTGCGCCTGGCCGTCGATCATGCCGCCGCGACGGTGGATTGGCTGCAGGACATCGGCGTGCCGTTCCCGCCCGACCATCCGGTGATTTCGTACAACCACGACGTCTACCGCGCGCGGCGCTATCAGTGGCCCACCAAGAAGGGCCAATCGATCCTGGATGCGCTGCGGCCGTTGTTGGACGCGCATATCGGGGCGGGCCGGATCGACCTGCACCTCAACACCGCGATGACCGAGATCGCGCGCGACGCACGTGGCGCGGTCACCGCGATCACAGTGCGTGGGCCGGGCGACGACGACCAAATCCTGCAGGCCGATGCCTACGTGCTGACCTGCGGCGGCTATACCAACGATCCCGCATTGTTTCGCGAACTCACGCCGCAAAAGCCGGTGTTCGCCGCGCGCATTCCGATCTCGAGCGGCAAGGCGTTGCGCGTGGCGCAAGCGGCCGGGCTGCAGGTCGACGGCGGCGATCACTACATGGGGATGCTGGGCGGGGTGTTGATGGACCCGGACGATCCCCTGTCGGTGACGTTCGCGCTCAACACCGTGCCGCAGGATCGCCCGCCGTGGGAGATCTGGGTCAACACCTCGGGCGAGCGCTTCACCCGCGAAGACCACCCCAGTGCGACGCATCGCGAACATGCCGTGAATGCGCAAGACAACCTGACGTTCTTCATCGTGTTCGACGAAGGCATCCGGCAGAACGCCCCGCCGATTACGGGCACCAAGGAAGCCGCGCTGAGGCAACTCATCGACGCCAACCCGAGCACGATGCAGGGCGACACCATCGCCGCGCTGGCGCAAAAGATGGACGTCTCGGCGGATCGATTGGCCAACACGATCGACCACTACAACCAAGTGGTCGCGATGGGCCATGACACCGCGTTCGGCCGCGAAAGCCTGCCGCGCGCCATCGACACGCCGCGCTATTACGCCATCCAATCGGTGGCCTTTGCGATGCCGAGCCCGGCCGGCGTTGCAGTCGATGCCGAGTTGCACGCGCTCGATACCGAGGGCCGCGCGGTACCCAACCTGTTTGCCGCGGGCGAGTTCATCGGCAACACCCGGGTGATGGGCAACGCCTACGTCTCGGGCATGGGTGTCGGGCCCACGGTCACGTTCGGGCGCCTGCTGGGCGAGCGGCTGGGTGTCGCGCGCTAGGGTTTCTCCTTTCTCATTCGGCGCATCCTGCGGCGCATCGCGCCGCGATGCGTCCCGACGGGCGGCCAGCTTCCCTTTTCATGGCCCTGCTTGGGATGACGAAACAAAGCCAACCGGCGCGGAAACCCAGAGGTTTTGCGTCCGACGCCGGGGCTCATGACCAGGGGACCTCGTCGTCGGGATCGGCGGCGTCGGGCGCCGGCGGGACGGCGGCGTGCGGGCCTTGGGCGGCGGCGAGGGTTTCGATGTGGCGGGCCAGGGCGTGCATGTCGGCCGGGGGCGCGGGCCGCGCGGCGACGGCGTCTTGGTCGGGCGGGGCGGCGGCGCGCGCCTCAAAGGCTTGAGGGGGATCGGACGGCGGGTCGTTCGGCGAGGCGTCGTCTTCGTCCGCCGCGAGATCGTCGTCGTCTTCGTACCACACCCAGGCGGGCGGGCCGGACATGGCACTGCGCCGCGCGGTGGTTTTGGCGGCGACGAGGGGATCGCACTGGGTGCGCAGCGCTTGCAGGGTGTTGAGCATGTCCAGCGTGCGCTGGTGCATGCGTTGCAGGTGGGCCTCGTGCCGGTTGATGCGCGCGAGGGGCGAATCGAAATGACCGGCGCGATGCGCCGCGCCCCACAGCGCGGGCAGATCGACCGCGATGGGGGTTTCGCCGGGATCGTCGGCGGGGACGAAATCGTGCTCGAGCGCGGCATAGACCGCATGCTCGGCCGCCGGCACGCGGCTCAGCCGCCACAAGATGGACGCAAGCCGCGCCACCAAGGCGGCTTCGGCCGCGCCCTCGGGCGCAAAACGCGCGCGCAGATCGTCGAGCAGCACCGCGAAGGCCGCCGCATCCTCGCCCGTATCGGGCGCGGTTTCGGCATAAAGCCCATGACGGTGCGCGTTGCGCCGCACGTTAGCCTTGCCGCGCGCCGTGCGCGGGCCGGTGGCATGGTGCGCGTTGGCCCGGTTGGCCGCGGCTTGGGCATCGGAAATCAGCATGACATGGGCACTCCTTTGATGGGGTAAAGGTCCCTTGGCAGGTGGGGGTTAGGGCGCGCGGTGTCCCGTCACGATCTCAGTCCCTGTGGTCACGTTTGGCGGTCCCCATCGGTCGTCGCAACACCTCTCATCCTGAGCCGTGCGGATCGTGCCGACGTCGCGCGCATTGCGTGACGAAGGGCCCTTCGAGACGCGCCGCATGGCGGCGCTCCTCAGGATGACGTTCTTCTTTTGTTGAGGCGGCCGACTGGCGGCGGGCTAGTGCCTTAAGGCGCGCAATATCGCCGGCCATGAAGGCCTCCTTCTTGGCGCGGCTCCACCGTTTAAGTTTACGTTCGAGAAAAAACGCATCGACGTAGGTTTCGAAGTAGGCCGACCACAGGAGTGCGACCGGGCGACGACGACGGGTGTAGTCGCTCCCGACCCCTCGTTATGCGCACCGACGCGTTCTTCGACGGCACGCGAGGTGCTGCCGACGTAGTAGCTGTTGTCGCGGCATTGCAGGATGTAGACTCAGGCGCCCATGACGGTGGGTATGGCGGGGCGAAGGTTGGTTTTGCGCGTACCTGCGCCGCGCCCTACCCAGGGTGTCATCCTGAGCCGGGCGGATTTCGCCGTTGGCGGAAGCCGCCCGTGACGAAGGGCGTGCGGCGCACCGCGAGGGGCGCGTTCTTCATGAAATGACGCGCTATCGCGCGAGAGAGGCCCTTCGTCTCGCGGGCCTCGGGCCGACGGCCCAAGGCCCACGGCTCAGGATGACGGGGTGGTGGGAGGTTGCGAGTGTTTGCTAGTGCGCCTCGTCCCAGTTCTGGCCCGACCCCGCCTCGACCACCAAGGGCACGGTGAGGTTCACGGCTTGGGCGGCGTTTTCCATCACTTTCTTGACCAGCGTCTTGGTGTCGTCGGCTTCTTTTTTGGGAACTTCGAAGACCAGTTCGTCGTGCACTTGCAGGAGCATTTTGGCGCCCAACTTCGCGCGCGATAACGCGGGCGGCAGAAGGATCATCGCGCGTTTTATGATGTCGGCGGCCGCACCCTGCAAAGGGGCGTTGATGGCTTGGCGTTCCGCAAACGCCCTATGCGCGCCGTTTTTGTCTTTGATGGCGGGGAGGTGAATGCAGCGGCCGAAGAGGGTTTTGACGTAACCGTGGTCGCGGCAGAATTCTTTTTGTTCTTCCATGTAGTCGCGGATGCCGGGGAAGCGGTCGAAATAGGCGGCGATGTAGTCGCGCGCGTCGGCTTGCGGGATTTTGAGCTGGCGCGCGAGGCCGAACGCCGAGATGCCGTAGATGATGCCGAAGTTGATCGCCTTGGCGCGGCGGCGCACGGATGGGTCCATCCCTTCCACCGGGACCTCGAACACCTCGGCGGCGGTCATGGCGTGGATGTCGATGCCGTCTTTGAAGGCTTTGTCGAGTTGCGGGATGTCGGCCATATGCGCGAGCAAGCGCAGTTCGATCTGCGAATAATCGGCCGAAAGCAGCACGTGGCCCTTGGCGGGCACGAAAGCTTGGCGGATCTTGCGGCCCTCTTCGGTGCGAATGGGGATGTTTTGCAGGTTCGGATCGTTGGACGACAGCCGGCCGGTGTTGGCGACGGCCATGTCGTAGGTGGTGTGGATGCGCCCGGTTTCGGGATTGATCTCAAGCGGGAGCTTGTCGGTGTAGGTGTTTTTGAGTTTGGAGAGCTGGCGCCAATCCAGGACCTTGTCGGCGAGCTCGATCCCTTGGCCGCCGAGAAATTCCAGCACGTCGGCGCCGGTGCCCCAGGCGCCGCCCTTCCCCTTTTTGCCGCCTTCGAGGCCCATGTCGTCGAACAGGATTTCGCCCAGTTGTTTGGGCGAACCGACGTTGAACTCGCGCCCGGCGAGTTTGTGAATCTCGGCCTCTAGGCTGCCGAGGCGGCCTTCGAAATCCTTCGACATGGCGCGCAAGGTTTTGGGATCGGCGATGATGCCGGTGCGCTCCATATCCGCGAGCACGGGGATGAGCGGGCGATCGAGGGTTTCGTAAACGCCGACGACATGCGTTGCGACCAGCCGCGGTTTGAGTTTGGCGTGCAGGCGCAGGGCGGTATCGGCCTCTTCGCCCGCGAACGCGGTGGCTTGGTCGAGCGCGACCTCGGCAAAGGTGACGGCGGACTTGCCGGTGCCGAGCAGTGTTTTGAGCTCGGTCACGGGGCGGTCCAAATATTCGGGCGCGATGCGCGCGAGGTCGTGCGCGTGCAGCCCGCCTTCGAGCGCGTAGGACAGCACCATGGTGTCATCGACGGGCGCGAGCGCGATGCCGTAGCGGCCCAGCGTGAGGGCCGCGCGCTTGACGTCTTGGCCGATCTTGAGGACGGCGCCGTTTTCCAACACCGGTTTGAGAAGGGCCAGCACCTCGTCGCGCGGCAGGCCGGGGCCTTCGGCGGCGGGGCCGTCGAGCAAATCGCGCTGGCCGTCGCCGGTGTTGGCGAACGGCACCCACGCGGCCTGGCCGGGGTCGACGCACAACCCGATGCCCACCAGGGGATCGCGCACCGGGTGGCCGGCGGCGGTGTGGGTGACGAGCGCGAGGCGACCGCGCGCGGTGGCGAGGTCGACGATTTTTTGCAAAGCGGCCGCGTCGGTGACGGCGGTGGCTTGGGTTCGGTCGGGCACGGCGGCCGCGGCGGGCGGCGGCGCGGGTTCGCCATCGACGCCGAACTTGACGCGCACGCGCTTGGCGATGGCGGTGAATTCCATATCGTCGAGGAAGGCGAGCAAGGCTTGGACGTCGGGCGGCTTGAAGGCGAAATCGTCGAGGTCGTGATCGACGGCGCAGTCTTCGCGCAAGGTGACGAGATTGCGCGACAGGCGCGCTTGGTCGGCGAACGCGATCAGGTTTTCGCGGCGCTTGTTTTGTTTGATCTCGGGCGCGCGTTCCAACAGCGTATCGAGATCGCCGTATTCGTTGATGAGCAGCGCGGCGGTTTTGACGCCGATGCCGGGCACGCCGGGAATGTTGTCGACCGAATCGCCGGCGAGGGATTGGACGTCGATCACGCGTTCCGGGCCGACGCCGAATTTTTCCTGCACTTCGTCGGGCCCGATGGCGCGGGACTTCATCGGATCGAACATCGTGATGTGGCCGCCGACCAACTGCATGAGGTCTTTGTCGGAACTCACAATGACCACTTCGTCGCCGTGTTCGCGGGCGACGCGCACGTAGGTGGCGATGATGTCGTCGGCCTCGAAGCCTTCTTCCTCCACGACGGGGACGTTGAAGGCGCGCGTTGCCTCGCGGATATAGGCGAACTGCGGGGCGAGGTCGTCGGGGGTTTCGTCGCGGTTGGCTTTGTAGTCTTCGAAGATGTCGTTGCGAAAGGAGTCCGCGCCCTTGTCGAAGACCACGGCGATGTGCGTGCCCTCGCCCGACACGAAATGATCCTCGAGGAGTTTGTTGAGCATGTTGGCGAAGCCGACGACGGCGCCGACCGGCAGCTTGTCGCGCTTCCGGGTGAGGGGCGGCAGCGCGTGGTAGGCGCGGAAAATATAGCCCGAGCCGTCGATCAAATAGACGCGGCGGCGGGCGTTGGCTTCGGGTTTTTTGGCGGCTGTGGGCATGGCGGGCATCTTGCCATGCGGGCGCGGGGGCGGCACCCGCACGGCACGGGTTATCCACAAGTTTGCTTAGCCCGGCGCCCTTCGAGACGCAGCCTAGGGACCGCGCCTTGGGATAACGCCGTTAGGGGTGGATGAAGAGGCTTAGGCCGCGGAGGCGGGGGGCGGGCCTTTGACGAAGCGTTTGTCGCAGTAGGGGCAGTCGATCCAGCCGTCTTTGGTGAGATTGAGGTAGACCATGGGATGGCCCAGCTCGCCGCCGTCGCAACGGACGGTTTCGGTATCGACGTAGACCGTTTCGGGTGCGTCGGTTTGGGGGGTCGACATCGGTTGGAGGCCCTCGTTACACGCGATCTGATGACGCCCGCGCGCCACCAGAGGAATGATAAGCGATTGCGCTTGGGGCGCAACTGGCGTGACGCACAGGTGCGGCATTGAACCCAAGGGGGGCGCTCCCGTAGGGTGACCGCCTTGATGGTTTGGGAAAGGTTGCGCCCATGAGTTTGATCCGGCTTGACCGTACCGACGGCGCCATGGTGCTGACGCTGGACCGCGCGCCGGTGAATGCGATGAACCTCGATTTGCTGGGCGACTTGGCCGCCGCCGCGGCCGAAGTGGCGGCCGACCCGCCGCCGCGCGGGCTGGTGGTGACGGGGGCGAACGGGGTGTTTTCCGCCGGGGCCGACATCAAGGAAGCGCCCACGTACGACGCGGACCAGTATGCGACCTTGCGCCGCCACGCCAACGACGGCTTCGGCGCGATCTTCGATTTGCCGGTGCCGACGGTGGCCGCCGTGCCCGGCCACACGATCGGCGGCGGGCTGGTGCTGGCGCTGGCCTGCGACCGGCGCTTGGCGGTGCCGGGCGATTATCAATTGGGCTTGCCCGAGGTGACGGTGGGGATCGCGTATCCCGATCATGCCTGGCGCATCGTCGATGCCGGGCTGGACTCGACCGTGAAGCGCCGCATGGTGCTGGACGGCAAGCCGGTCGACCCGCACGCCGCGCACGATCTGGGCATCGTCGACGAACTGGTGCCGGCGGGCGATATTCTGGACCGCGCGTTGGCGTTGGCGCATGAACTCTCGCACGCGGCGGGCTATGCGATCGTGAAGGCGCAGTTGCGCGGCAACACGCCCGCGTGAGGCCCGGCCGCGGCGGTTGACGGCGGGCCGAGGCGACCTTAACTCGGTGTTGCCGCCCGCCCCTTTTCGTCACAACGCAAAGCACCGCGATGCCCAACGATCAAGGCCCGATCTATCTCGAAACCATCATGGGGCGTTTCCCCGTGGAGCCGTGGAACACGGTGAGCAACTTTTTGTTCCTGGCCATCATTGTGTATTGGACGTGGCGGCTGAAGGACGATGTGCGCACGCACCGTTTCATCGCGGGCGCGATGCCGGTGCTGGTCATCGGCTGGGTCGGCGGCACGGTCTATCACGCGACGCGATCGCACAACGTGTGGCTGTTCATGGACTTTGTGCCGATCGCCCTGCTGGCAATGGCGGTCTCGATGTTCTTTTGGCGCCGCCAGGGCGTGCGTTGGTGGTGGGTGCCGCTGTTGGTGTTCGGCCCCTTCGCGGCCGTGATGACCGGGATGAGCGTGCTGGAGATGCCGCGCGCGATGCGGCCCGTGGCGGGCTATCCGACCCTGGCGATCTCGATCCTGCTGCCGGTGATCTGGAACCTGGTGCGTGAGCGTTGGGCCGACGGGGGCCTCGTGCTGGCCGCCTTGGCGGTGTTCGTGGGCGCGGTGGGCTTTCGCAGTATCGACGGGCGGTGGCTGGTCGAGACCTTGCCGATGGGCACGCATTGGCTGTGGCACAGCCTGGGCGCGGCCTCGGTGCATTTGCTGATCGTCTATATCTGGCGCAGCGATTTGCGGGTGCGCGACGGATTGCCCGCGGGCGGCGCACCGGTGCGCGTGGCGGCCGCCTAGGCGCTTTCCGCCGCGTCTGGGCGCGCGGCGCGCGTGTCGAGGTTGCGCACGAACATAAAGCCCGGCGATCGCCCCTTCGACGCGATATTTCAGCATCGGTTGGCCCTTTCCATCACCGCCCGCCGGGCGGCCCGAAGACGGCGGCAATGCGCCCCCGTTGCCCCCGCGACGAGGCCACGGGCCGAGGTGTGACGGCGCAGGGGCGATTATTTCGCGCAGGCTTGGCGCGCGCGCGGCGAATCCAGTATGGTCGCCCCCACGCACCCGTAGCTCAGCTGGATAGAGCGCTGCCCTCCGAAGGCAGAGGTCACACGTTCGAATCGTGTCGGGTGCGCCACCAAAACTTTCGGTTTCTCAGTAGCTTAGGCGATTGAGGAACTCTGGCTCAGGGCTAGCGAAGTCGAAATGCAAAAATCTGCGGCACTTTTACCTAGTGGATGAATCCTTGGCGCCCTCGGTTTCTAGCAGTTCGATGACGTTGCTCCACGGGTCTTCGATGTAAAGTGAACGGGTACCATCGCGGTGGTTGGCGATTTGATGGGTGTCGGCTTTGGTCTCGAGGTCCGCCCGCTCGACCGCGACGTGAGGCGGGTGCTGATCGGGCATGACCAGCGCCAGCTTAGTGTTGGCAAAGCGGAGTAGTGCCCAGCTTTCGTCCTGGTAGTCGACCGCGACGCGAAAACGGGCGGTGTAGAATGCTACGGCGTCAGCGATGTCGGTGACAGGAATCGCAATGTGGTGAATAGTCTCAAGATGCTCTCTCATGGGCACGCTCCGACTGGGTAATGGTCCACCTAACGCGACGATTCCTCTACATCGCCGACGCTATGCCAATCCGCCCGGATAACGAAAATCAGAGCGGATTGACCTAATCCGGTGCGTCCTACATCTCGGATCACCTTGTCGTTCTGGTGATCGTCATTGTTTCGGATGGCTGGCGGCTGCCCACCATTGATAGAAACTCTTGCCGAGTTGTAGGGTCCCTCGCGGAAACTCCGAAGAAGAGTCCTGGTGACCATCGTTGCACCTGTTAAGAGGGATTACGCGCAATCAGTTGTTTGGCGATGATAATGCGCTGCATCTCGTTGGTACCCTCGCCGATCGTCATCAGCGGCGCGTCGCGATAGTAGCGCTCGATGTCGAAC
>Ga0181594_10005766_pt1 | contig 10798 bp, 11 predicted proteins | sample 071ome_18_FD_145603 | JGI IMG/M metagenome (GOLD analysis project Ga0181594, IMG submission 145603) | Coastal salt marsh microbial communities from the Groves Creek Marsh, Skidaway Island, Georgia - 071413BT metaG (spades assembly) | ecosystem: Environmental > Aquatic > Marine > Intertidal zone...
CTGCCGGGCAAACTGCCCAAGAAACGGGGTATGGGATTGCACGTCATGCACTACCGCGCCACGTTGGCGGGCGGCTCGCTGGTGGTGTTGCGTCGGGAGATCGGCGGCACGGAGGTCGTCTGCACCATTCACAAGACACCGGGAGCGTCCGGTAGTAAACGTTCGAACAGGAATGACCGCGAAAATGAGTAATCAGGCGAACGCCGCCAGGCCGAAGAAGGCAAATGTCGGACTCAGACCTGCCAGCCGTCAGATCCTGGTGGTGGATGATCATCCGATCATGCGACAAGGGTTGGCCTCGCTCATCAATAGTGAGCCTGATCTCAATGTCTGTTGTGAGGCCGAGAATGTGGGCGACGCCCTCGGATTGGTCGAAAGCAACAGTCCGGATCTCGTCATCACGGACATCAGTCTCCCGGGGCGCAATGGATTGGAGTTGATCAAGGACCTGCAGGCCGTGCGTCCGGACGTGCCCGTGCTGGCGTTGTCGATGCATGACGAGACGCTCTACGCGGAGCGCGTCCTGCGCGCTGGCGGAAGAGGCTACGTCATGAAGCAGGAGGGTGGGCTCAAGTTGATCGAGGCGATTCGCCGCGTCCTGGAAGGACAGATCCACGTCAGCGATAAAATGTCTTCGCGAATCCTGGAGATCTTCTCCGGCAAGCGCGGCCAGTCGGCGAAGTCGCCGATGGAGCGGCTGACGGATCGGGAGTTCGAAGTGTTCGAGTTGCTGGGGCAGGGGCTTGGCACGCGCGAAGTGGCGGAGCGGTTGAACCTCAGCGTCAAGACGATCGAGGTGCATCGCGGCAACATCAAACAGAAGCTCGGAGCCAAGTCCGCGCCGGACCTCGTGCGCCAAGCTGTCCGCTGGGTCGAGATGGAGCAGGGGTAGGCGGGGGCTTCGGTGGTCGGAGGTCAGCGGACGGCGTTGTTTGAAACCAGCCTGGTTGACCGCCTTCAATGTGTTCCGGGTTTCGCTTTTCGGCGTCTCTTTTGGCTGGCGGACGCGGACGGACTTTGCTCGAATCCCGGCATGTCGGAACCAGAGGAGAATCGCCTTGTTCGTTGGACCGGTTCATGGAGTCCTTGGTGATCATTCACGACGATCTGACGCCGGATCTGTTGCTGCAGGACTGTTGGCGGATTTCGGAGAACTATCGTTTCAAGGAGAGGGACCTGCCCGATCTCCCGCCCCGCGAGGCCTGGGCCAAATTGATGAAGGATCTGGAGAATCCGATGACAAAAGTCTTGGAGAAGAGGACGGGCTTCCCCGCGGATTATTATCTCCCGGCAGGCTGACGAGCCTGAGGGGCGATGAATGTTGTTTCTCGGGATGGGGGTCTCCCGCCGCGCGGGCTGGATTCGATCCTGATTCAGCGGACGCTTCCAGGCGCGGCCGACTGCTTGTCAGCCGGATGAGACAAACTCCCGGATCACGTCGATCTCCTCGGGTTCGGCGAAGCCGTGCTGTTTTCGGAATTCGCGCCAGTCGATCTGAAAGCCGGCGTCTTTCAACTGCTGCGCCTGGGGGCGTGTTGTCTCAATGGGAATGACGGGGTCCGCGTCGCCGTGGGTGATCAGAAAGCGTTGTTCCCGGGCGACCGGCGAGGCCTCCGCGATCAGGACTTCGGGTTCGAAGACCTTGCCGCTGATGCCGATCAAGCCTCCGTAGCGCCGTTCCAACCGGGCGCCGACATCGAGGGTCATGAGGCAGCCTTGGGAGAAGCCGAAAAGGTAGGTCTCTTCGATTGGGTGGCCCTTCTCAGCCACGACGCTCAACAGCTCGAAAAGCAGCTTGCGGCTGCGGAGCACGCCGGGCTTGGCGTCGCCCTCGTAGTCATACCAGGAGTAGCCCATGTAGTATGAGTCCGGCGCGTTCACGAGGATGTAGTTCATGTCCTTCAGGCGGAGCGCATCGGGCAGCCAGGTGTAGCCGTTCGCGCTGTCGCCGAGGCCGTGGAAAACGATCATGGCGCGGCGCGACCCGGTGTCGGAGGCGGGGATGAAGTAGGCGTCAAGCACGTCGGGAGTTGAACCACAGGCGAGCCCGCGCTCCAAGCGAGAAGTCGTCCCTTCTGATAGTAGCCGCCTTTGTGAGAAGGTGGATCTGGGGCTTGAAGCTGAGGCTGTCGCGGACGGGTGTCGCCCACGCTCTTACGAGCGCGGCCACGGGAATCGCGCAGCAGCCGCCTTTGTGAGAAGGTGGATCCGGGGCTTGAAGCTGAGGCTGTCGCGGACGGGCGTTGTCCACGCTCTTCGCGAGCGCGGCCATGGGAAGCGCGAAGCCGCCGCCGTCGGTCACGTTCGTTGTGAGCGGGGCGACAATTCACGGCTTCCGCGTTGCTACTTTGGAGCGGACGCCTATAGTCATCGCCCAGAACATGTCGCGTCTACGATTGACAGGACCTTGGTCCACTCTCGCCCGCGCCCGCGCTTCGCACAGGGTCATGATGGCTGTGGCGTGGGCGATCGCCTTGTTGCTCGTTCGTTTCGACGCTGCCGCAGAAACCGATTCCCGCGCGTCCGTGATCGTGGTCGTCGGGGCCGGGGGCGGCGAGGAATACAGCGCGGCCTTTTCGGAATGGGCGGGGCATTGGGCGGATGCCGCGCAGCGCGCCGGGGCCAAGCTCACCGCGATCGGAATGGGGGAGAAAGCGGCTGACGCCCCCACGGACAAGGAAGCTCTGAAGAGCGCCTTGGCGGCGGAATCAAAGGAAGGAGCCTCGGAATTGTGGGTCGTCCTTCTCGGGCACGGAACCTTCGATCGGCGCGCGGCCAAGTTCAATTTGCGGGGTGAGGATGTCAGCGCGAGGGAGCTGGCTGATTGGTTGAGGCGCTTTCGCCGTCCCACCGCCATCATTGCCTCGGGATCCGCCAGCGGCCCCTTCATCTCCAAACTGGCCGCGCCGAATCGCGTCGTGGTGACCGCGACCAAGAGCGGCGACGAGATCAACTTTGCGCGGTTTGGCCGCTATTTCTCCGAGGCGATCAACGACACGGCGGCGGACCTGGACAAGGATGGTCAGACCTCGTTGCTGGAGGCCTGGTTGACGGCGTCGCGACAGGTCGATGAATGGTATGAGTCCGAAGGTCGCATTGCCACGGAACATGCCCTGCTGGACGACAATGGCGACGGCAAGGGCACGCCGGCCTCCTGGTTCCGCGGCATTCGCGCGGTCAAGCAGGCCAAGGACGGTACTTCGCTCGACGGCGCCCGCGCCCATCAGTTTCATCTGATCCGCAGCGAACAGGAACGGCGGATGCCGCTCGAATTGCGAGCCCGCAGGGATCGCATTGAATTGGAGGTGGTTGCGTTGCGCCAATCAAAGCAGACGCTCTCCGAGGAGGCTTATTACGCCCGGCTTGAGCCGCTGTTGCTGCAGTTGGCCCGCCTTTACCGCGAAGCTGCCGCGATCGAAGCGGACGCCGGGAAGAAGCAGCGCTGAGCGCCTTCGGACCGTTTCCGGGGCGCGCGCGCCATTCCGGTTGACAGAAGGGAGGGCAGTTTCAAGACTCCGCCGCGATTTCGGGGGCAATTCGCCCGCTGCTGCGGCAGCCTTCGAAAAGACCAGATCCGATTTGTCACCCATCGCATGAATTTCTCGATCATCGGCCCGCCGGGCGCAGGCAAGGAGACGCACGCGCTCGCGTTGACGCAGCGCTTCGACCTCCTGCTGGTCTCCTCCGGCGAGCAGTTCCGGAAGAACCTGACGCTGAAGACCGAGTTGGGGTTGACCGCGCAGGAATACATGAACCGCGGCGAACTCGTGCCGGATCACCTGGTCGATGCCATGATGCAAAAGTGCCTTGAACAGTTTGCGCCGAACTCGCAACTGATACTCAGCGGTTTTCCCAAGACGCTGTTTCAGGCGACGTTTCTTGATGAGACCCTGGCTGCCGTCGATCGGGAGATTGACGCGGTCATCTACCTGAGGGCGGACGACGAGGCGCTGATCGACCGCATGGCGCGGCGGGTGATCTGCCGGAATTGTCAGCAGCCGTATCATCTGACGTTTCGGCCTCCCGGTTCGGACGTCTGTGATGTTTGTGGAGGGGAGCTCTACCAACGTCCGGACGATCTGCCCGAGGTGCTGGAAGCGAGGTTGAGGACGTTTCATCGCGAGTGCAGCCCGATCATTGATCATTATCAGGCGCAGGGGAAGTTGATCATTGTCGACGCCAACTACCCGATTGACGAGGTCGAGGCGCAGACGCGCGCCGCGGTGGAAGACGTGTTCCGCCGCGACTTCACCCCGGCGACGGTAGCGGAGGCGGAGACCTTGAAACGGGTAGAGCCGGGGCACGAGGCTGGATCGGAGCCGGTTGTCAACGCCCGGTTGGACCTTGCCTTGTTGGGCGGTCCCGGCGCCGGCAAGGGAACGCAGGCCGCGCGGTTGGCCCGGGGGCTTGGGTTGATCCACATTTCCACCGGCAACCTGTTTTATGAGCATCTGGAGCAAGAGACGGAGCTTGGTCTGCGCGCCAAGGAATACATGGCCCGGGGAGAGCTCGTTCCGGATGAACTGACCGAGGCGATGGTGCGGGAGCGGTTGGCAGCCGTCCCGGAGGATCGCGGCTTTGTGCTGGACGGGTTTCCGCGCGCGTTGCACCAGGCGCAGGCCTTGACCCAGATGCTGTCCGGCCTCGGGCGGCGGTTGAATGCCGTGTTCCATCTGCGCGCAAGTGATCCCACCTTGCTGGCCCGCATCACCGGGCAGCTTGTCTGCCGGAGTTGTCACGCCCCCTATCACAGCGAGTTCAATTCGCCTGCGAGTGCAGGCGCCTGCGACGAATGCGGCGGTGAGGTGGTCGAACGACCGGACCACGGGGAAGAGGCCGTCCGCCTGCGCCTGCGGACTTTTCACATGCGCACAGAGCCGTTGTTTGACTACTACGACATGTGGAACCTCCTGACGGGGATCGACGCAGAAGGCTCCATCGACGAGGTGGCGCGGCGGACCTTGGGGGCCGCGAAGGCGCACGTCGCGGGCTGATTTCCAATTCACCTTGCGAAGGGTCTGACCCGTTCCTATATTGCGCGCAATGGAAACAGCCACCGTCGCCACCCTGCTGCTTGTCGGCGCCTTGCTGTTGTTCGCGGAGGTGTTTCTGCCCGGCATGATCGCCGGTTCGGTCGGCATGGTGTGCATTGGCGTCGGGGTGGTTCTCTCATTCGTCTATTTCGGCGTCAGCGTCGGCTTGGCCGTTTCCATGGGAGCCTTGGTGGGGCTGGGCATCGGGACGGTTCTCTGGTTCAAGTATTTCCCGGAAACCCGGATTGCCGGGAAGTTCATCTCGAAAGGGGCCATTGGCGGCGGCGGTGTGACGGATGATCGGCAGGCGTTGATCGACCGGCCGGGTATTGCCGCCACCGATCTGCGTCCTTCCGGCACGGCGAAGATTGATGGAAAACGCGTTGACGTCGTGAGCGAGGGGCAGATGATTGAAAAGGACACGCCGATCAAGGTCGTCACGGTCGAGGGGCTTCGCGTCGTGGTCCGCGCCGCCGTTTGAATCCAGTTTTTCTCACAACCAACAAAGACTTCGAAACCAATAGCTTCATGCAAATCAACTCGTCACTTCTCGCGTTGGAATGGGGGCTGCCCACCATTCTCGGGGTCGGCTTCCTCGCCCTGATCGGCCTGGTCGTCTTCATTGTCATCTTCAACTTCATCGGCATTTATATCAGGGCCTTGTTCTCCGGGGCCAAGGTGGGCTTCATCGAGTTGGTCGCCCTGAAGTTGCGCAAAGTGCCGGTGGCCCTGGTCGTGGACACCCGGATCACCGGCGTGAAATCCGGCATGGGGGTCAGCATTGACCAACTCTCGACCCACCACCTTGCGGGCGGCGACATTTTCATGGTTGTCCAGGCGTTGATCGCGGCGCAGAAAGCCGGGATCGAATTGTCGTTCGATCGCGCCTGCGCCATTGACCTGGCGGTCAAGGGCACCAACCGCACCGTGCTGGAAGCCGTGAAAACCTCGGTCAACCCGAAGGTCATCGATTGCCCGAATCCCGCCAGCGGCGTGCAGAACATCGAAGCGGTCGCCCGCGACGGCATTGCGGTCAAGGCCAAGGCCCGCGTCACCGTGCGCACGGCGTTGCAGGGCTTCGTCGGCGGCGCCATGGAGGAAACCATCGTCGCGCGTGTCGGTGAGGGCATTGTCTCCACGATTGGTTCAGCTGATTCCTACAAGGACGTGCTGGAGAATCCGGACCGCATTTCCAAAACCGTGCTCGGCAAGGCGCTCGACGCCAACACCGCGTTCGAGATCCTGTCGATCGACATTGCCGATGTTACCGTGGGCACCAATGTGGGCGCGAAGTTGCAGGCGGAACAGGCCGAGGCCAACAAGCTGGTCGCCCAGGCCCAGGCTGAAGTTCGGCGCGCGGCGGCGGTGGCCACGGAGCAGGAGATGAAGGCGCGCGTCTCCGAGATGCGGGCTCGCGTCGTTGAAGCGGAGGCTCAAGTGCCGCAGGCCATGGCGGAAGCCTTCCGCAGCGGCAACTTGGGCATCATGGACTATTACAAGATGCGCAACATTCAGGCCGACACCTCCATGCGCGACAACATTGCCGGAGGCGACAAGGATTCTCCGTCCACCTGACGGGCCCTTCGTCTCGATTGAAGCCGGCTTATTTCCATGGATCCGCTCCTCTATTTCGTTATCGCGATTTTCTGGGCGATATCGTCCTGGATCCAGCGCCGCAACGAGGAAAAGGCCGCGGCGGAGCAGGAGCAGGAGCCTTGGTTCCCGGAGGACGCCAGCGCGCGTTCGTCTGACCGCTCCCCGGATCGCGGCAAGCCGGTTGCCGCGAACGGCTGGGAGGAGGAGCTTCGCCGGCTATTGGAAGGAAAAGCTCCGGAGCCCAAGCCCGCGCCCGCGCCGGCCAGGGCCCCGGAATCTCCGGCTCAGCCGGTCGCGCCGCCCCCGCTGCCCGCTGCTCCGGTCGCTTCATTTTCCCCGCCGGCGCCGTCTGAGCCGTCTCGGCAGTCCTTTGGCGCGGTGACGGCCGCTCCCAAGCTGGTATCCGATATCGATGGAGACTTTTTTCACAAGGGTTTGTGCGTGCATTGCGGCGGCCGGTTGTTGTTTTCGGATGGCGCTGTCGGACACACGTTGAATTGTCCCCACTGCAGTGCGGATACCCCCCTGCGCCCTTCGGAGGCTTTGTCGGAACGTTATGTGGCAGCGTCCGCTTACCAGCGTCGCCGCCCAACGGGCGGATCCATGGCTGCGGAGGTCGCCGGGATGTTTGCCGAACGTGGCACGGCGCAGCAGGCGGTTATCGCGTCGGTTGTCTTCGGACCTCCCAAGGCTTTGCAGGAGGACCAGGGAAGCGGCCTGTTCTGACATCTGGCGCAGCTTTGTCTCGCTGCGAGGGAGGCGGGGCCAAGGGGGGTCAGGACAGGTTTACCGGATCGATGTCGACCGCCAGGAAGACTTCATCCGGCAGCTTCAGCTTCTGGGTCATTTCCGCGAGTTTGGCGCTGATGCGGACCATTTGCCGGGCGCGGATCATGATCTGGTAGCGAAACTGTTTGTCGGCCCGGGCGAGGGGGGCCGGCGTTGGACCCAGGATCTTGATCTCTTTCAATCCGGCCAGGGCCTCCTCCGCGCGCCCGCGGACCTGGTCCGCCGAGAAGGATACCTTGTCCTCGTTGCGCCCGCGCAGGGTCAGCAGCGCGACCCGTCCGAAGGGCGGATACTTCAACTGCCCCCGGAACTCCATTTCGGCGTCGTAGAAGCCTTCGTAGTCGTGGCGGCGGGCAAACTGGATGGCCGGGTGAAAGGGGGTAAAGGACTGGACGAAGACCTCGCCCTCGACATCGCCGCGGCCGGCCCGACCGGCGACCTGAGTGAGCAACTGAAAGGTGCGTTCTCCGGCGCGGAAATCCGGGATGTGTAGACCGAGGTCCGCATGCACGATGCCGACCAGCGTGACATTGGGGAAATGGAGCCCCTTGGCGATCATCTGCGTCCCGATCAGGATGTCGATCTTGCCGGTCCGGAATTCTCCGAGAATCTTGCGGAAATCGTTCTTGCGACGGAGCACGTCGGAATCCATGCGGCGGATGTTCGCCTTGGGGAAGAGCTTGCCCAGGGTTTCTTCGACCTTCTGGGTGCCGAGTCCGGCGAAGCGGATGGAGGGGCTTTGGCAGCTTTCCTCCGGGCAGGCACGGGGAGCCTTGGCGGCGTGGCCGCAGATGTGGCAGCGCAGCGCCTGCTCGTCGCGGTGATAGGTGAGCGACACGCTGCAATTCGGGCATTCCGCCACGTAGCCACAGACCTGGCATTGCAGAGAGGTCGCATAGCCGCGCCGGTTCAGGAAAAGAATGGTCTGCTCGCTGCGCTCCAACCGCTGCCGCATGGCTTCGACCAGCTTGTTTGAAAAGATGGGCGGACCCTTTTGCGCCCGGAACTCGTGTCGCATGTCCACGACCCGGACGAGCGGCATCCGCTTGTCGTCGGCGCGCTCGCGCATCTCCAGCAGTTGATACTTGCCTTGGCGCGCGTTGAAGAAGCTTTCCATGGAGGGCGTCGCCGAACCCAGCGCGACAACGGCGTTCTCCATCTGCCCCCGCACCACCGCCACGTCGCGCGCATGGTAGCGGGGCGCCTCCTCCTGCTTGTAGGAATGTTCGTGCTCCTCGTCGACGATGATCAGTCCCAGCGGATCGACCGGGGCGAAGATTGCCGACCGGGCCCCGATCACGATTCTGGCCCGGCCCTGCCGGATCTTGTGCCACTCGTCGTGTCGCTCGCCATTGGAGAGGTGGCTGTGCAGCACGGCGACGAGTGTCTTGAGTGTGCCGGAGCAGAATCGGGCCTTGAAACGCTCCACTGTCTGCGGCGTGAGCGAGATCTCCGGAACGAGCACGATGGCGCCTTTCCCCTGGTTGAGCGCGTGCTCGATCGCCTGCAGGTAGACCTCGGTCTTGCCGCTGCCGGTGACGCCGTGCAACAAGTACTTCGCGGCCGGCGTGGAGCCGGCCTGAATCGCGTCCATGGATTCGTTGATCGCCTTCAGGGCGGTGGCCTGCTCGTCGTTCAGTTCCAGCGGTTGCGTCGGTAAAATGTTCTCGTGGGCGTAGGGGTCGCGTTCGGCGATCTTGGATTGTATTGCGACCAACCCTTTGTTCTCCAGTCGGCGCACGGTGTCGGAAGTCGTTCCCGCCTCCTTGACCAGTTCGCGGAGGAGCAGGGATTCCTTCCGGCGCACGATCTCCAGAACCTCCTCCTGCCGTTTGGTCAGCTTGGCGGGCTCCGTGGGAGGGTTCTTCACCAGGCTGACGAACAGGCTTTCCTTCCAGCCCTCCTGCTCCTTGCGCACGGCCTGGGGCAGGACGCTCTTCAGCGCCGTCTCCGGCGCGCAGCAGTAGTACTCCCCAATCCAGCGCGCGAGCTTCATCACCTTCGGCGTCACCAGCGATTGCGCCCCGACGACGTCGATCAGCGCGCGCAGCTTGTCATGCGGCGATTGGTCGATCAGGGCGGTGACGCAGCCCATCACGCTGCGCCGCCCGAAGGGCGCCTTGACCCGACTGCCGACGTCCACGCGGTCCGCCAACGATTCCGGTATCAGGTAGTCGAACTCCTTGCGGAGCGCGATCTCAAGTGAAACTCGGGCAATCATAGGGCGGGCGGATATCCACGGGCGAATGGGCGGCCTCTCGAGGAGCGGCCGCGGTCGCGTGATTTTTAACTGGCGACCGGGCGCTGAACCACGACAAAGTTGCGCACCAGCCAATCTGAAGCACATTTCCACCATGTCGTCGCCTCATTCCCCCATCCAGGCCGGCAGCCCGACCGTGGGCGCCGGCAAAACTGTCCGCGTCGCCTTCAAGCACGACGCGCCCAAGGCCGTCAAAGTGACCGTTGCCGGCGATTTCAATGACTGGGACACCGAGCGGACGCCGATGAGGAAGAACTTCGGCGGACTGTGGGAAACGGGCGTCCGGTTGACGCATGGCCGTCACCGCTATTTCTTTGTCGTCGATGGCGAATGCGTGCTGGATCCGAACGCGGCCGGGACGGAGAAAACGGACGAGGGTTACAAGACCTCCATCGTGTTTGTCAGCTGACCTCCGGTTGCGCCCCGTCGTCGTCCAGCGCCTGCGCGACCAACAGCAGCTTCACGTCGGAGTCCGACTTCAGGAAGAGGCCGAAGTTGACGAGGGTGAGAAAGCCGAAGACATCGGCCGAGGGCGCCCGATTCCAAGCCATGGCCGCGAATGCCAGGCAGAAGACAACGGCGGCTCCGAGGGTCATCAGGCGATTCAAGCGGGCCTTGGCGACGGCGTTGCGCCGCGCCTCGGCGCGGGTTGCGTTCCGGGCGAAGGCTTCATCCGATGATTTGAACAATTCCATGGCTGGCAGCCTGAAGTCTGGCGGGCGGGCGGCCAATTCAATTCTGCGCGAGGTCCCGGTTTTCGGGGGGCGGAATCGTTGGAGCTTTGACACTCGCTGCCGGGGGTTCTAGTCTGGCAGTCCTGTTGACACCTGCGCCAAACCGGTCGAACGAAGGCCCATGATCGCCAATCCGCCATGACGCCATGAGCGCCTCTGACAACCTTCCCAACTGCAACAACCTGGCCTTCGTTGAAGGGCTCTACGAGGCCTTCCTGAAGGACCGCAATGCAGTTCCCGAGGATTGGCGGCAATTCTTTGATGAGCAGGAGAATGGGGATGGGGCGCGCAATGGCAATGGCAATGGCAATGGCCTTCGCCCGTCGTTTCGCCCGGCCAGCCTGTTCGATCCCCCGGCGGCGGTTGGCAACGGCGGTTCGGCGGCG
>Ga0181594_10005767_pt1 | contig 10797 bp, 6 predicted proteins | sample 071ome_18_FD_145603 | JGI IMG/M metagenome (GOLD analysis project Ga0181594, IMG submission 145603) | Coastal salt marsh microbial communities from the Groves Creek Marsh, Skidaway Island, Georgia - 071413BT metaG (spades assembly) | ecosystem: Environmental > Aquatic > Marine > Intertidal zone...
AATCGAGCCGGAGGCGCTCTAAGCGCTTCGTCACACCACCAAGAGGAGCACTCTTTGGCACCTGAATTTAGTGAAGACCTCCAGAGCGCGATCGACCTCGCTCACCAGTTTGCGCTCACGCATCGTCATGAGCACGTCGGTGTAGATCACCTTTTCTATGGGCTCTTACATCAAGCGGAGGCCCGACGACCTCTTCAGTCATGTGGCGCGCCGATCACAACCTTAATCAAGTCGATCGAGGCCTTCTTGCACGAGCACTTTGAGGCGGTCCCCCATGAGGCGATCTACTACGAAGAGCCAACGATGAGCGTCGGTTGCCACCAGATCCTTGAGCACGCTAAGTCACAAGCCCTCGCCTCCGAAGCGAAGGAGGTCAACTGCCTCAACGTCTTGATCACGATGTATTATCGAGAAGACAACTACGCGGTCAACCTGCTCAGCTCTTATCGGATCCGCGAGATCGACCTCAAACGTGAGCACGCTCAGTTCTCCGACCAACGCTTTGAGGAGGATGAGTTTGAAGATGAGGTCGACCTAGAGGACCGCGGTGAGGGGGACGAGGATGACGAGCAGGCGACGAAGCTCTCAGACTATGTTCAGAACCTCACCCTCGCTGCTGAGGAGGGGCGCTTAGACCCTATGATCGGTCGTCAGAAGGAGCTCAGTCGGGCGATCCATGTCCTGTGTCGACGCCGTAAAAATAACCCGCTCCTCGTGGGTGAGGCGGGCGTGGGCAAGACCGCGATCGTCGAGGGGCTCGCCTTAGCGATCTATGAGGGTAAGGTCCCCGCTCCACTCCTCGACACTACGATCTACTCGCTAGACGTCGGCTCTCTCGTCGCAGGGACTCGGTATCGTGGTGACTTTGAGGCGCGCATCAAGAAGGTGCTGAAGCAGCTTAAAGAAGAGGAGCGCTCGATCCTGTTCATCGATGAGATCCACACCTTCATCGGCGCAGGAGCCGTGAACGGAGGCGCGCTAGACGCCTCATCGATCATTAAACCCCTCCTCGCGAGGGGTGAGCTCCGCTGTATCGGGGCCACCACCTGGCAAGAGTTCCGCTCAGTGTTCGAGAAAGATCAAGCTTTCTCGAGGCGCTTTCAAAAAATCGAGGTGAATGAGCCCTCTGTTGAGGAGTGCGTAGAGATCCTTAAAGGGCTCCAGGCTCATTATGAGGAGTTTCACAAGGTGAGCTACTCAGAGGAGGCGCTCACCGAGGCTACGAAGCTCTCGAGTCGTCACTTCCATGACCGCTTCCTGCCTGACAAGGCGATTGACGTGATCGATGAGGCAGGCGCCGCGGCACATATTAAAGAGCAGGGGGTGGTCGACAGCGAGGATATTGAGCGTACGATCGCGCAGATGGCGAGCATCCCTGAGAAGCAGGTGAGCTCAAGTGACCGTGAGCAGCTCCAGCAGCTCGAGCCTGACCTGAAGGGGGTCGTCTTTGGTCAGGATGAGGCGGTTGGTCAGCTCGTTGCGGCGATCAAGCTCGCGCGCGCTGGGCTCGGGAGCCCTGATCAGCCGATTGGAGCCTTTATGTTTACAGGCCCCACAGGTGTAGGGAAGACCGAGGTCGCTCGCCAGCTCGCCAAGACCTTAGGACTCCAGCTCGTACGCTTTGATATGAGCGAGTATATGGAGCGCCACACGGTCAGCCGTTTGATCGGCGCCCCTCCCGGCTATGTGGGCTATGATCAAGGGGGGCTCTTAACGGACGCCGTCGCTAAGACCCCTCACTGTGTTTTGTTGCTCGATGAGATCGAAAAGGCTCACCCTGAGGTGTTCAACCTGCTCTTACAGGTGATGGACCATGGGACATTAACCGATAACAACGGTAAAAAGAGCGACTTTAGGAACGTCATCCTGATTATGACCAGCAACGTCGGTGCTCAAGAAGCCCAGCGCAAACGGCCTGGCTTCTTTATGGAGGAGCAGGCGAGCTTTGGAGACGAGGGGGCGGCCTTCAAGAGGACCTTTAGCCCTGAGTTCCGCAACCGCCTCCACGCTCGCGTCCGCTTCGCTCCCCTTAGCCCTGAGGTCTGCCAGCTGATCGCTCAGAAGCTCGCTAAAGAGCTCATCCTACAGCTCCAAGAGCGCTCGGTTGAGGCGCGCTTCACCTCCGCTGCGCTCAGCAAGGTCGCGACGCTAGGCTTTGATCCACTCAACGGCGCGCGACCGATGCAACGCGTCCTCAGAGAGCACATCAAGCGCGCCCTTGCGGATGAGCTCTTGTTCGGGGCGCTCGCCGATGGAGGCCCGCTCCTCATTGACGCCTCACCAGAAGGAGACCGGCTCCCCTTCCGCCCCTACTTTACGGCTGAGGCCCTCGCACATGACGCGTGGAGCGCCACCGAGACCTTGTCCTTAGGTGAGCAGGTTTAAGAGGCGCAAGGATGAGGGCGTCCGAGCGTGCGTGTAGCCCCAACGCTCAGGTTGACACCGGCCCTCGATGGGCGTGGCTCATTGGCGCGCTCTGGGGTGTTGGGATCTGCGCCCTGTGCGCGTGCCTCTTGGCGCCACTCCCAAACCTCGCCCTTGACCTAGGGATCGCCTGCTCATGGGCGCTTGGGGTCGGGTTCTTTACCCTCGCGCTGAGCGCGCCCCCGCTGAGCCTCTCGTCGCTCCCTCAGTGGCTTTTGCTCATGGCGGTAGGCAGGCTCGGGCTGAACATTGCGACGACCCGCGCGATCTTAAGCGAGGCTCGCGCGGGGGAGCTCGTGAGCGCGGTAGGTGAGCTCGTTATGGGTGGCTCATGGCTCGTGGGGCTGAGCTTCTTTATGACGCTGACGATCGTTCAGCTCATCGTCATCTCAAGGGGCGCTGAGCGCATCGCAGAGGTGAGCGCTCGCTTCGCCCTCGAGGCCCTCCCGAGCGCTCAACAGGCCTTAACACACGCCCTAGACCGAGACGCGATCCACCCAGAAGACGCGCGTCGCGCGCGGTTAACGATCCGCTCAAGGGCTGAGCTCTGTGGAGCCCTTGATGGCGCGATGCGCTTCGTGAAGGGCGAGGCCCTCGCCTCAACCATGCTCGCGCTCGTGAACATGGTCGGTGGGGTCCTTGTGGGGACGCACCATCATGGCGGGAGCCTTGAGGGCGCTTGGGGTACCTATGTCCCGCTCATGATCGGAGATGGCCTCGTCGCTCAGCTCCCTGCTCTGCTGAACACCCTCGCGGTCGCGACGGTCGTCGCGCGCTTACCTCAGGCGTATTCATCCGACCGTGAGCAAGGGGCCTCAGCGAGCTCGACTCGCCATGAGACGCTCGCGTTGGGCGCGGCGCTTGGCGCGCTGCTCACCTTGAGCCTGACACCTGGGTGGCCCCTTCAGACCCGCCTCGCGTGGGGTGGGCTCCTCCTTATTGCGCTCCTGTTTGATCGACGGAGAGTCTCGAGAAGAGCGCGTCACACGCAGAGCGTATCGCCTTGTATCCTCACCCTTCACCCTGCCGCGCTACGGGCGGTAGGTGGAGAGGAGGCGCTCCAGAGGGGGCTCGCGCGGAGCGTCGAGCTCTTAGGGCTCCCAGCTCGACCGACCTCGATCCTCACCTCAAGAGTGACCTTAGTCGAGGGGGGGTACGTGCTCAGCAGGTCAGGGGAGCGCCTCACCGAGGGGGTGGTCGTTGAGGGTTGCTACGCGACCTTTATGAGTCCACCTCCGTCAGGCGAGCTTGGGGTGCTACACCCGCTCTGGGGGATCGAGGGGTGGTGGCGAGCGTCTGAAGGGGGGTGGGGGCCGGAGAGTGAGCCAAGCGCGCTGTCTCAGCTAGACTTACTCTGCGCGCAGTGCGCGGTGGCGTGGATGGGCGAGCGTGGTGAGAGCTGGACGCTTGATGAGGTCTGGGGGCGCCTCGCTGAGGCGCCTGAGTCTCTGAGGAGCGCTACCTTAAAGCCTTGGGTAGAGGCGATGACCTTAACGGCCTTGTTTCGAGCCCTCTCCGCGTCGGGGGTAGACCTACGCTCAAGTCGAGCGCTCCTTGAGGGGGTGGCCGTAGACGCGAAGCTAAGCTCAACAGAGGGCCTACCAGACGGCTTACCTGACGGCGCCACGCTCAGCTTAGATCAGCTCGAGGAGCGAGCGCGTCGTTCGCTAGGCTGGGTTCGTCTCAGTAGAGCCTCACGACGCCTGAGTGAGGGCCTTCAAGGTGACCCTTTAGGGGGAGCCCGGCTCGGTCCGCTACGATATATCATGATCGACTTAGACTGCGCTCAGCCGTGGGGAGAAGAGGAGTGGGAGAGGATCTTTGAGGTCTTCCGCGTCGCGTGCTCAACAGACCCACGCTGGGTGGTGCTCTGTGAGCCCGAGAGGCGCAGAGCGCTCGAGCGACGCCTCAGAGCGCGCGCGTCTGGGGTCGCGGTCTTGTCATGGGCTGAGCTCCCGACCGAGCTCACTTTAGAGCAAGCGGGCTGGGTGTCCGCTTGAGCCCGCGTGAGGCGCTCCCGTATCGCTCGCTGTGGCGACTGAGCTGGCCTGCGATGATCAGCGGGCTGAGCGTCCCGCTTGTGGGGCTTATCGACGCCGGGGTGGTCGGTCGCCTCTCGGCGCCCGAGGCGCTCGGTGGGGTGGCCCTTGGGGGCTGGCTCTTTGAGATGATCTGTTGGAGCTTTGGCTTCCTGAGGATGGGCACTACGGGGCTCGTCGCTCAGGCGAAGGGCAAGTCAGACCCCCTTGAGCTCAGCGCGACCCTCGCCAGAGGGCTGTTGACCGCGCTAGGGATTGGGGTGTGTCTCAGCCTCTGCTCACCCCTGCTCACAGGGCCAGCGCTCGCGCTCTTGAGTGGCGACTCTGCTGAGGTTAACGCGAGCGCAGGAGCGTACCTTTCGGCGCGCCTATGGGGGATGACCCCTGCGCTCCTCAACTATGTGTGCCTCGGGTGGCTCCTTGGGCTCGCCCGCCCCCGCTCTGCGCTCGCACTCCAGCTCCTGATGAACGGGCTCAACGCCTCCTTAAGCCTCTGGTGGGGGCCGATGTTTGGAGTTGGAGGGGTCGGCGGAGCGAGCGCCGTCGCCCAGTGGGTCACCGCCGGTGTGGGGCTCTCTTGGGTGATCACTCAGACAGCGCCGAGGGTCGAGTGGGAGCACATCAGCGAGCGACTGAGACGCTCAGACGCGTGGCGAGCGCTCGCCCAGCTGAATGTAGACCTGTTCATCAGGACCGCCCTCCTGCTTGGGGTCTTTGGCGCGATGAACAGCGGGAGCGCTCGATTAGGCGCGCTCACCCTGTCGGCGAACGCGCTCTTGCTTCACCTTCAGAGCGCTCAGGCCTTCGCCTTAGACGGCTTCGCGCACGGCGCTGAGGTCTTGACGGGCGAGGCGATTGGGATGAGCGCTCGGGCGCGCTTGAGGCGAGTGATCAAGGCGAGCGCTCACCTCACGGCGCTGACAGCACTCCTCATCAGCGCGGTGTACGCGGTCGCTCACAAGCCCATCTTTATGCTCTTAACGACCCATGATGAGGTCGTCTCGCTCGCGATCGAGGTCGCGCCGTGGGTGATTTTCTCCCCGCTGATCTCTGCGCCTTGCTTCTTACTCGATGGGGTGATGATCGGCGCGACTCAAGCGAGCTCGATGAGGCGAGGGATGATCACCTCCGCGGTCATTTTTGCGCTGATCGCGATGATCGGGGTCCCTTTATTGGGTAACCATGGCCTCTGGTTGGCGTTCTTGTGTTTTATGGCTACGCGAGCGCTCAGCCTCACCCCAACGCTGTTGCGCTTATACCGAGGGTGAGCTGTACCGAGAAGGCGCTTGCTGACACAGCGCTCGCCCTCTATGCTCTAGCTACAGAATTAGCACACTAGAACTGAACGACTAAGGGTGGCTATGCGCTCCTCCTCACACACTCTGACTCACCTGATCAGCCGTCTGCTCTTGAGCGTAGCACTTGGCTCCGTGTGCCTCATCACAGGGGGGGCGCCAAGCTCGGTCTCTGCGCAAGACGCTGTTGAGATTGACCCTAACCTCCTCGACGCGCCTCGCCCAGACTACCTAGGCGTTCGCCCTGGGGTCACAAACTTCGCGCCCGGCAAGCGCGTGAAGGTAGAGCCAGGTAAGCAGGTGATCACTTGGGTCGGGTTCCAAGCTAAAAAAGACCGCGGGCGCGTCTTTATTCAGATGAACACCACCCCCATTTATGAGGTCGCGACGAGCCGGCCTGATCAGGTGATCATCGACTTCCCGAGCGCGACCTTACACACTAAAAATGACCAAAGTGAGCTCGACACAGGCTTCTTCCCAACCGTGGTGCGTTCGGTTCGCACCCGACAGGTCGGTAAGCAGCTCGTTCGCCTCTTTGTCAAGCTCAGGGAGCCCGCCCGCTACCGGCTGAAGAAGGATGACAACTTCTTGTACCTGTACTTCGATCCACCCAAGGAGCCGATCGACGTGCTCGCTGAGCGAGAGCGTGAGATCGAGGCGATGGCTCCTAAAGAGGGGAGCGCGATGGAGCTCAAGCGAAGGCGAGTTGACCCTCAGCTCCCTGATCGTCTTGAGGGCGCTCAACCTGCCCCCTCTCCTTAGGCGCTCGTCGCGTCATGGGTAAAGAGGAGCGTCAAGCGCCCCCGGTTGAGCCGATCGAGCTGAGGGCCTTCGCTGAGAGGGTGCTCTTTGGCCCTAACCTTGAGGATAAGCTGTTCTGTCCAACACAGCTCACCGATCACGCCCCAGGGCGTGAGCTGGCGCTCCCGAGTGGCCCAAACCGAGCCGAGGGCTTTAAACTTGAGGTCGCCAAGAGCGTTAAAGGGAAGGCGCCCAGGAGGCCTCGACCGAGCGCAGAGCGCCTGCGTGATCAGCGCACACGCGCTCAGCTGTTGCACACCTTCGCGAACCATGAGCTGATCTCCCTCGAGCTCATGGCCCTCGCCTTGCTCAGGTACCCTGACGCGCCACGAGCCTTCCGCCGGGGGCTTGTGAAGGTCATGCGAGATGAACAGCGACATTTCAGGGCCTATCAGGCTCGGATTGAGGCGCTTGGGCTGGAGTTTGGGGCTGAGCCGACGAGCGACTTCTTTTGGCGCTGTGTAGCGGACGCCCCAAGCCCACATGAGTGGAACGTGCGGATGGGGCTCGTTTTTGAGCAGGCGAACATCGACTTCACCCGTCACTATGAGCCTCTTATGCGCTCCCTTGGAGACCATGAGAGCGCCGAGGTGTTAAGGGCGATCTATCATGATGAGATCAGCCACGTGAAGCACAGCCTGCACTGGTTTAGGGCGTGGAGGCCGTCGAATGAGCCCGAGTGGGAGAGCTTCTGTGCGCTCCTCCGTCCACCTCTGTCTCCAGGACGGGCGAAGGGGAACGTCTTCTCGATCGAGGGGAGGCGCGCAGCGGGCTTTGATGAGCGCTTCATCACTGAGCTCGAGCGCTGGGGTGGCTCGATTGGTCGCCCCCCAGTCGTGTGGTGGCCTCACTTTAATGTAGAGGAGACGGTCGGCGCGAGCGTACACGCTCAGGTGACGGGTCAGCGAGCGTCTCTAAGCTCAAAGCGAGCCTCCGTAGCTCATGCCGTAGATCAGGCCTTTGCGCCGTTAATCGGGTGGCTCGGTAGGAGGGGAGACGTCGCGCTCTGCGCGCCCCCCAGCGCACAGCTACAGGACACCCTTAAGCGGGCTCGAGGGTTTAATTTAGAGTGGATGAGCCCTGAGGAGGCGCCAGAGCGCTTACACGACAGGAAGCTTGGTGGCCTCTCTCCATGGGGTTGGAGTGAGCGAGCCGAGGCGGTCCTTGGCCCATTCGCTGAGCAGCTCATCCCTTCTGCGTACAACCCGAGCGCTCACCTCGATCACCTTCAAGCGCACGCCAAGACTTGGGACCATGGCCTACGCGCTCAGCTCTGGGTCGCGCTCGAGGACGCAGGGGTCCCCAGGGGCGCGCTGTGCGACCCTGAGAGCTATATGTGCTGGGAGCTCGCCTCATTTGAGGAGGCGTGTGAGAAGCTGTTCAAGCGACATGAGCAGCTTGTGGTGAAGGCGAGCTACGCGACCGCGGGTCGGGGGCTCGTGCGCCTGATCCGTGGGGCGCTCACCACACCACAGCTCGGCTGGGTCAGAAAACAGCTCCCTTGCGGGGTCACGGTTGAGCCTTGGCTACCAAGGGTCGCGGACCTCTCCTTTCATGGTCAAATCAGCCGTGAAGGAGGTCAGGAGCGACTCAGCTATGACGGACATATCTTGGGTGACGTTGACGCTAGGGGTTGCTATCGAGGCGCGTGGCTCTGTAGCCCGCGCGCGCTCCTCCCTCAGGCGGTTCAGCGAGCGCTCACGGCAGAGGGTCGTGACCCGCGACGGTTGAGCAGGGCGGGGGAGGTGATCATTAAGGTGGTTGGCGAGGCGCTCATCGCGCTGGGCTACGCGGGCCCCTTTGGGGTCGACGCGCTGTTGAGCGAGCGGGAGGGGTCGCTCACCCTCCACCCGCTCGTCGAGGTGAACCCTCGCTGGACAATGGGCCGGCTAGGGCTCATGGTTCGCGACCAGCTCTTGGCCCCGAACCTGCGCTCCCCTTCGTTGATTGAAGGAGAGCCATCCCCAGCGCTTCGTGGGATGTGGATCACCCCAAAACCCAAAAATAGCGCCACTGGCTGGTCACGCGAGCTGATCGAAAAGAGCGCACCTCGCTTCGACGAGCGAGGCAGGTGGAGCGGAGGCCTCCTGCCTGTGACTGACCTGTGGGCCCAAGACCCTGTGTTCGCAATTATAGGTGGTCGTCGCGCGGAGCTCGAGAGTGCCCTCGCGACCCTTTAGACCTCACCTGAATCATACAGGCACCCTTAACATGTACAGGAGGCCACGATGCGTTACCTAAAAGCGCTCCTCACCACGACCCTCGCCCTGCTCTGCGCAGGGCTCATCACCTCGAACGCCTCCGCTGAGGCACCTCAGGCTCAAAAATCCTCACCAAGGTCAGCCCTGATCGACCATGAGGTGAAGCGCCTCGACGGGACCCCCGCCAAGCTCAGTGACTACCGAGGCAAGGCGCTCTTGATCGTCAACACCGCCTCATTCTGTGGGTACACACAGCAATACGCTGACCTCAAGCGGATCCAAGACAAGTACAGCGCTCAAGGCTTCACGGTGCTCGCCTTCCCCTGTAATGACTTCGGTGGGCAAGAGCCAGGGAGCCCAGAGGAGATCAAGCGCTTCTGTAACGCTCGCTTTGATGTGAACTTCCCCCTGTTTGAGAAGGTGCACGCCAAAGGCCCGAATAAGAGCCCACTTTATAAGACGCTCACTGAGCAGACGGGTGAGGGGATCAAAGGTGAGGTCCGCTGGAATTTTACAAAGTTCTTAGTGAACCCAAAGGGGGAGGTCGTGGCGCGCTTTGAGCCAGGGGACAACCCTGACAGCGCTCAGGTTCGCAAGGCGATTGAGAAAGCGCTCCCTGCTCGCTGAGCTGAGGGGTCGTTTAGAGTGCGCTTGGAGGTAGGGAGCCCTCACGCCCTCCCTGCTCAGGCTCAGGCTCAGGCTCAGGCTCAGTCTTCGTCTCAGTCTCAGTCTCCGTCTCCGTCTTAGTCTTAGTCTTAGTCTTAGTCTTAGTCTCAGTCTTAGTCTCAGTCTTAGTCTCAGTCTTAGTCTCAGTCTTAGTCTTAGTCTCAGTCTCAGTCTTAGTCTTAGTCTCAGTCTTAGTCTCAGTCTCAGTCTCAGGCTCCTCTCGACCTCTCACTTCACCTTCTCGCTCTACGGGCCCTTCAGCCGTGCTTCGCTCACCTCGTTGAGCAGAGCCGGTCTTTTGAGCGGGCCTTGGTTCGGGCTTTGGCTCAGGCTTTGGCTCGGGCTTTAGCTCAGGCTTTGGCTCAGGCTTTGGCTCGGGCTTTGTACGAGAGCGACCCTCATTTACCGACGGCCTTTTCGCTCCTCGTCGACCGAGACCCGAGCGAGGGCTCTCCGGAGAGGTGAGCCTAGCTCTACGCGCTCGAACCGCGTGCGTCGCCTGGGCGATCAAGCGCTGACTGAGCTCGGTAAAACCTGCGTCAACCTGCTTACTTGGGTGGTTGATGATCGAGACGACACAGGCCGTCATCCCTTTCGGGTCAGCGCCTTGGTGAGGGGATGGACCCCAAGAGGTCAGCAGATGAGCGTAGCTCAACACACCTGGCTCTGAGCCCCCTTTGAACGCGACCCGATCCCAGATCGTCCCCGTAGCGCTTGTCAGCCCAGGGCTGATGGAGAGGATCGCCTGAGTACGGAGCGCCCACAGGACCTCACAGAGCTCTACCGCAGACGCTCTCCACTCGATGTCTTGGATCGAGATGGGGTTCACGTGAGGCGTCACCTCGCTCAGAGGCGCCCCCTTAAGACGCTGGAGGAGCTGGCGACGCTCATCCTCATCTGCGTCCTCAAACTCTGCGCGGAGCTCCACTCGGGCGCCCCACTTGAGCAGGAAGGCCTCACGGGTCGTGAGCAGTGGCCTCATCTCTGCTGGGGTGTGACGCTCAATGACGCGCTTACCGAGCGCGTGGATGAGGTGGTCGGTCGCGGTGTTATCGCTACGCGAGATCATCAGCGTGGCGAGCGTCCCTAAGGTCACAGGCGTACCGATTGGCCAGTCTTGGAGGACCCCCGTGGGCAGAGAGCGACCCTTATCGTTCAGGGTGAGGACCTCGCTCATCGACCGACGGCCTGACTCTACCTCCTCAAGGAGCGCCTTCAGCACAAAGAGCTTGAAGGCGGAGCCAACGCTCAAGGGCAGGTGGGCGTTATGCTCAAAGAGCACCTCATCATGGTTCAGGGTGATCAAAGCGGCGGTCACCCCCTCGCTCATCTTGAGGCGCTTTCGTAAGCTGACGCGCTGATCACCAGAGG
>Ga0181594_10005768_pt1 | contig 10795 bp, 11 predicted proteins | sample 071ome_18_FD_145603 | JGI IMG/M metagenome (GOLD analysis project Ga0181594, IMG submission 145603) | Coastal salt marsh microbial communities from the Groves Creek Marsh, Skidaway Island, Georgia - 071413BT metaG (spades assembly) | ecosystem: Environmental > Aquatic > Marine > Intertidal zone...
CCATCGGGCCATGCGCCTCATACTCGAGCCTCTCGGTGATTTGATCACCGGTCTTGCTGCGGGTGGTACCCACAAACACCACAACCGCTCCGGCCAGTTCCGAGCCCACCTGACACCGCAGCTGCTCGACATCGATTGGGGCCGCAGTCAGACGTGGCGGAATGCCTGCATCGCCACATGAGCGCGGCGGAGCATCGACGGTCTTGCTGTTCGGCGTGGCTCGCTCTGCCATCATGTCCCTCGCGACTCAGCCACCACTCACCGGCGGCAGCATGGCCACGTCATCACCCACGGCCACCTGATCCTGATCGTGGCAGTACCGCTCTCCCACCGCGACCGCACTGCGAGCCAGGAGAGACGCAGCCGCTGGATACTTGTTCTGGAGTGCACTGCGGAGATCTGCTGCTGTGCCTCCCTGCCAGTCCAGGGATACCTCACGATGCCCAACCAGTTCGGCCAAGCCCGCAAAGAGCATCACCGCCAGCTGCCTGTTGTTCATCGAAGACCTGTCTCAGAAAACCGTCTGGCCACCGTCATGCACCATTAGCTGACATCTATTGTATCGCGACGGCGGCTCCTCTTGAGTGACTCACGAACGGGCCAGGATCAGCTGGTCACAAGGTGGCCGCTGGTTGCCGACAGCATCCCCTCGAGCCCCTCGACAGAGCCATACGACATGGCGAGGAGTTTGATGGGATGCACCGTCGGCTTGGTCGTCCCCTGCTCCATTTGCAAGCGGCACGCCGAACACTCGGTCACGCCTGCGGCCACCCGTGCTTCTCGCATGGCTGTGGCCAGCTTGTAGCCGGCTCGCAGGCTGGTGCGGTAATGATCCCGGGCAAGCCCGAAGGTGCCAGCCATGCCTGAGCAGCCGCGGTCTTCCGCATCCACAAACAGTCCAGGGATCAGTCGCAGCAGATGCTCCGCAGGGCTGGTGCCGCTGCGAGCCCGCACATGACAGGGCGTGTGGTAGAGCAGCCGGGCGGAGATGGGCTGAAAATCGAGCCGGAGTCGCCCCTCCCTGTGCAGCTCCCAGAGGAAGGTGGTCGCGTCGGTCGTCGCATCTGCAATCCGGCCAACCTCGTCGTCGTCGAGCAACAACGGGTAGTCATGCTTCAGGCAGGTGACTGCCGCCGGCTCAGTACTGATGATGCGGTATCCCTGCCGCACCGCCTCCGCCAACACCCGCACATTACGGCGTGCCAGACGCCGAGCCGCCACCAGATCTCCCTCGGTGACCAGCGGCATGCCCGCTGACACCTGCCGAGGATCGATCCAGACACCAATCCCATTGTGCTCAAGCACACGCACGAGTGCCTTCGTGAGCAGCGGATCGTGACGGCGTGCAAAGGTGTCGAGGAAGATCATCACGCGGGGCCAGCCATGCCGAGATGGCCGGGTGTAGCCGCGACGAGCAGCCCACCGCAGCAGCTGATTGCCGGCGAATGGGGGCAGTTTCCGGCCGCGGGCGATGCCCAGGGTCTTTTCCATCAGCCAGCGTGTCTGCGTGCCTGCCAGGGCTGCATTTGCCAGCGGCCGCATCGCTCCGCCCACGGCGGAGAGCAGATCGACTCGTGCCCGCAGCCAGCGGCCCCAGCCAAGACCATTCGTAGCCACATGTGCTGCCTTGATTTCCGTCACCAAGGCTGGGATATCGACACTCGTGGGGCAGTCGACCCGGCACTGATGGCAGTTGAAGCACTGATCTGCCACGGCTCGGGCAGCGTCACTCTCCATCGCTGAGGCAGGGAGTTCGCCTCCCAGCACGCGAGCCAGCAGGGAGGCTTTGGCTCGCGGCGATGCTTCTTCTGAGGGCTGTTCCCGAAACAACGGGCACATGCGTGTCGCAGAGTCACGACTTCGGCAGCCACCACAGCCGTTGCAGGCCTCGACCTCTTCCACCACCGCCCCCGCTCCCCACTGCAGTTGCGGTTCGAGCACCTCCAGCTGCATTGGGGTTCGTGCATGCCGCGCCAGAGGCTGGGCAGTGGCACCGACAATGATGCCGGGATTGAGCGTGCCAGCAGGATCGAGGCAGCTCTTCAGCTCGGCAAACACCGCTGCCAGTTCGGGAAAGAGCCGTCCAAACACCGCGGTCCTGGAGAGGCCAAGCCCCTGTTCACCACCAATGGTGCCTCCAAGCGAAGCGACATGCCCGGCCACCTCGTCAGCAAACGACTCCAGCCGCGCGCGTTCATCAGCATTCTGAACATCGACAAACGGGCGAATGTGCAGTTCCCCGTGCCCAGCATGCCCAAACAGCATTGCGGTCACCGAGGTGCGTTTCATGGCAGCCTGAAAGCCGGCGAGAAACTCTGGCAGTCGCTTCGGGGGCACGACCACGTCCTCGATGAATGGCACCGCCGGCGTAGAGCCGCGGCTACCCTGCAGCGTGGAGACCACATTCCGCGACAGCCGCCAAGCGAGGCGTGTGTCGTCATCATCTTCCGCACGATGAATCGCGACATTGAGTCCAGGCGTCAGCTGCAGCTTCTCCATCGCCGCGGCGAGCTGACGGCGGGCTTCGCGACGGGTGTCGGCGGCGAACTCCACCAGGAGGCAGCCATCGGCCCACCGGGGAATAATCAGATCGAACGCGACTTCACTGGTACGGGCGAGTGTGAGATGCCGGCGATCGAGCAGATCGCAGCAACTCGGCCCGTCGGCAAGCAGCTGAGGCACGGTGACCGCAGCCTTCTCCAGCGAATCGAAAAAGACCAACGCCACCGCCGTGGCATGATCGCGGGGGAGGGTCTGAAGGGTGATCTCGGTGATCACACCGAGGGTTCCCTCGCTCCCACACATCAGGCGGGCAAGGTCGATCATCCCGTCGCGGCGGAGGTCGTGGAGGCGATAGCCGCCGTGCAAGCGACGGGTAAATGGCTGCTCTCGGGCGATCACCTCTGCGTGGCGAGCGAGCAGTCCTCCAACTGCTGCGGCGAGTGTTGCCGGCGTGGGCCTCAGGTCGTCGGTGGGTTCTCCTGGGGGCGGCAGACAGCGTGGAAGCCCGCTTGGCAGCGTCGGCTTCAGCGTGACCAGCGAGCCATCCGCCAGCACGACATCCATAGCCAGGACACGCTGACGGATTGATCCGTGGCGAAGAAACCGGCTCCCCGAGAGGTCTCGACCAATCATGCCCCCAATCGTGGTCACTGAGATCGTGGCAGGGTCTGGCCCGAGCATCCTGCCGCGACTGGCAAGCCGCTGATCGAGTTCAGCGGCGACCACCCCGGGCTGCACCCGCACCGTTGCTCCCGCGTCGTCAAAGGCCACCACCCGCCGCATCAATCGAGAGGTGTCGACCACGATGCCGGGCCCAATGGCCGAGCCAACGAGATTCGTGCCACCCCCACGAGGATGAATCGTCAGCTCATTCTCGGCCGCCCACCGCACCGTCGCCGAGACGTCGGCCGCAGTCCTCGGCCGCACCACCGCTAATGGCATGCGTTCAAACAGGCTCGCATCGGTGGCATACAGCGAACGCGTCACCTCATCGCAGCAGACCTCGCCAGAGACGATGCCCCGCAGGTCTTCTTCGATGCGCTGCGGTTCATGTTCCATGGAAACGCTCGAGCTCGATCAGGGCATCAGTCAGATGACTCACTGGAGACGGGAGGCTGGGATGCCACAGCGGGGGTGGCAACAGCACCGCTGCGAGCGGTCATCTGCCGATGCTTTTCATGGGTTTCGAGATTGAAGGGCTCATGCCGCTGCGTCACGCTCGGTCCGCGGTAGCGGGACCCACAGCGGTAGCAGGTCAGGCAGTCGCTGAAAATCAGAAACAACAGGGCGTCAATCGCGGCGGTGGCAAAGAGGATCCCGTACGTCCAGAAGCGGTAGGCGAAGCCCCACGCCACACAGCTCGACGCCAGCCCGACGACAACAATCCCCACTCCGAGTCTCTGCGGAAAATCCTTCCGCACAAACAGTTCGTGGCTCGGGCAGACCACACAGCGTTGCACATGCCCATCCACAACCGCGGACTCTGGAACTGCAATCGCATGCGAGCAGCTGCCGCAGACCAACGACTCCTGTTGCTCGAACTGGTCAACGCGGTTGTCTCGGCTGCACTTTGGGCAGCGGTAGGTGATCTGCATCGAAAAGTCCATCAAAAGCGAGCAGGGCGTTCGGCGACATTACGCCGCCTCATGGTCAGACAGGCCACCCGGCCCGTTCGGTCAACAGCTGCGCAGTCAGTTCGCCAACAATGGCCGCCAGGCAGGCGACGTACAGGATACCGGTGGCACTCTGCGTGTTGGGAATCTCAAGCGTACGCCGGCTCATCACCAGCAGCACCGGCAGACCTGCGAGCCCCGCGATCCATCGCAGTCCACCGAGAGCCGCCATGGCGGGATCCCCGAGAAGCCCGTAGAGGCTTGGCAGACCCGCCAGGGCAACAGCCGTCTCCAGACCCCAGACGGCAAGCGTCCAGAGCACCATTGTCTGCAGAATATCGACCCGCATCCCCGGGGCGTTGAGATACCAGTGGCCAAGCAGCATCGCGTGCACGCTGAGGCCAATCACCAGGCCGGCCGAAAGGGCCGCCGCCGATCCCATCACACCCGCAGTTGTCAGCCCCGGCTGGGCAACAGACCCCATCGTGGCGATCGCCAGCGCTGCGGTCACCACCACCGTGCAGCCGATCGCAAACGTCCGCCGAGCTGCCAGCCAACCGATGCCTCCAAGCCACGAAGCCACCGCCGCCAGCCCGCAGGCCACACAGACGAGTCCAATCGGCCATGCCGTGGCGGCTGCGAGTGCAGCCAGCGTTGCCAGCCCCATCACAACCAGCAGGTTCACGCGAAAGAAGCCAGCCGGAACATCGCCAGCGGGGGTGAGCAGGAGTCCGACGGTCATGCCCCAGGCGAAGCGGCAGAGAAACGACACCAGCAGGGTCATCGCGTCTCCTTCACACACAGCCACAACCGCTGGCAGGACGCCAGGCTGAGGAGCGGTCTCGACACTCGCTCGCGGCTCATCCGCCCCGCCCCCCATAGATCAGAGCCATCACCTCCGAACGACTCGAGAGGTTCGAACGGAAGATGCCCTTCATCGCTGACGTGACACAGAGGCTGCCCGGCCGCCGCACTCCACGAATCGTCATGCAGGTGTGCGAGGCCTCAACCACCACGGCAGCCCCGCGAGCTCCCAGCTCATCCATGATCAGGTCGGCGATCGTTTCGGTCATCCGCTCCTGCACCTGAGGACGACGTGAAACGACTTCCACGATGCGGGCCAGCTTGCTCAGGCCAACCACCCGTCCATTGGGCATGTAGCCGATATGGGCCTGTCCCATGAAAGGCAGTAGGTGATGTTCACAGACGCTGTTGAACGAGATGTCACGCACGAGCACGATTTCGTCGTACTTCTCGGTGAACGCTTTTTGCATGTGCACGCGTGGATCGTCATGCAGTCCGGAGAAGAGCTCGGCATACATCCGTGCCACACGGGCGGGTGTCTCCAGCAACCCTTCTCGATCGGGATCCTCGCCAACCGCCAGCAGGATCTCACGGACTGCGCGTTCAATCCGCGGCTGGTCCACTCCTGGCCTGGTCTCTTGATTCTTGCCGTCGTTCACAGACATGCCTGCTGATCACTCCTTGCGCCTCGCCATGCCCATCACCGGCAGGCGATGAACGACCACCGAGGCCCCAGCCGACACCCGCTGGAGCTCGTGGCCACCCGTGGAGACTAGTTGACGCTGAACCGCGGGGGAAACGGCCTCGATCCACCCCCGGTGGGACGGCCATCCATCGCCTCGAGCAGCAGTTCCGTCCGCTTCATCACGTCACACTCGGCGAGCAGCCGAATCTTGCTCTCAAGGTTGAGATTGATCGTGTAGGCCACGATGTCGGAGAGCATTCCCAGGGTGATCTGATTGCCGAGCAGCTGATCGAGCTGCTCAAAGGCGTCGGGCAGTTTGGGAAGGGCCCGCTTGAAGCCTGCCAGGAGCTGCTGCTGCAGGTCGGCCGCCTCATCCTCATCCACATTCTCAGGCACCACGTCCTCAAGAATCTCCGACTCCACCACACGGAAGAGTTTCTTGGGGGGAAGTTCCTTGACGAGACGGAGCCGACGCACACCGAGCATCAGCACGTTGTAGGTGTTCTGCTCCGTCTGCTGGTAGGTTGCAACGCGGCAGAGACAGGCAGTCTCTCGGAGCGTGGGGCGGCCTTCGGCCTGCTCCCAACCCGGCGCGAGCAGTCCCATCGCGATCAGGCGGTCATCCTCGAGGGCCTCTTCAAGCATGGCCCGATACCGCGGCTCGAAGATGTGCAGCGGCTGCATCACATGCGGAAACATGACGAGATTGGGCAGCGGAAAGACACGGGCTAGGCCCGAAAACTGTTCCGCGGAAAAAGAGAATGGCTCGTCAGTCATCGGTAGCTTGGATCAGACCGCCTCCCGATCAGCGGAGGGCTGATGCGGTGGCGGTGGGTCGAGGTGGATCTCTGGTAGCAGTTCGGGGTCGAGTTCGATCTCGGGAAAGGCCTCGTCGCTGGCGGCCACTTCAGCGAGGCAGCGATGAAACGCTGTCAGAAACGCCTCGACGTCGAGCCCGAGGTGCTTTGGCTTGTAGGGCTCGAGGTAGTCGCTGGCGGAGGCATGGAGTTTCCGTGCCCCGCGGATGTTGCCGTTACCAAAATGGTAGAGGGCAACCGCCGCCTGGATCAGGCCCTGGTAGAACTTTCGCGAGGGACCGCGGTAGTCCGTCCAGAGCTCCTCCCACTGCTCGTGACTCTCGTAGTAGTCGCACTCGTTGAAACTCACGATTCCGGCCAGATAGAGCGGATCGTAGTCGTCGGGAGTGGTGTCGGGAGCGTCGGTTGATTCGGTCATAAGCAAAACCCTCTTTCCACAGCGTACCACTCGTTGCCCTACCAAGTTGGCCCCCGCGGCGGGGCTGCCTGTGCTATTATGAGTTTTGCGTGAGGGGTGGCAGCCCCTCGCCGACCTCCCCGGGAGCCCGTCATGATCCTCTCCGGTCACGAGATCAAACAGCAGCTGGGCTCCAATATCCACATCGATCCTTTCGATGAGGAGCGGCTCAACCCCAACAGCTACAACCTCTCCCTGCATGACGAACTGCTCGTCTACGAAGAGGTCGTGCTCGACATGCGGAAGAGCAACCGAGTGCAGCGGGTTTCGATCCCGGAAGACGGCCTCGTCCTCGCCCCCAATCAGCTCTACCTCGGCCGCACAATCGAACGTACCGAGACCCACAATCTCGTGCCGATGATCGAGGGCCGGAGTTCGGTTGGCCGACTCGGCCTGTTTGTGCATGTCACGGCAGGGTTTGGAGACGTCGGTTTTTCAGGCTTCTGGACCCTGGAGATGTTTGCCGTGCAGCCGGTAAAGATCTACCCGGGCGTGCCGATCTGCCAGATCTTTTTCCACCAGATCACAGGCGATATCACCGAGTACGCCAGCGAGAAATATCAGCACAACCACGACATCCAGCCCAGTCTGCTCTTCCGTGAACTCGACCCCACCGGTGATGCCGATGAACAGATGGAGTTCTCGTTTGAGGGCGAGCGGTTCTTGGGCCGCCCGCCGGCTCGCTCTGTCCCACGGGTGTGATCATGCGTAACGCACTTGCCTGGCTTTCGATGGTCCTGACGCTCGGATTTGCTGGTGCTTCCCTTGCGTCCCTCTTCGCGAACGCCTCGATCGTACAGATGGGCTCGTTCTCGCTGGTGGGCGTCACCATGCCGCTGGTCGTCTGGGCTGGCCTCGGTTTGCTCGCTCTGGCCGTGCTCCTGACCCTGGTTATCCTCGTAACGGCCGCGATCGGGTAGCATCCTCGCATCACGACTTTGCGAGGAGCTTTTGATGCTACGAACCCACACCTGCGGCGAACTCCGTCCCGAGCATGCTGACACCACGGCAACCCTGGCTGGCTGGGTTGATCGTGTGCGTGACCATAAGGGCGTGATCTTTCTCGATCTCCGTGACCGGTACGGGCGGACGCAGGTGGTCGTTGGGCCGGAGAGTGGCGAGGCCAACCTCGCGGCTGCCAAGAAGGTGCGGCCTGAGTGGGTGATTCAGGTCACCGGCAGTGTGTCCCTGCGGCCGGAGGGCACGGTCAATCCCAAGATGGCCACTGGCGGCATCGAGCTCGCCTGTGAGCAGCTGACCGTCTTCAGCGAGGCTGAGACACCGGTCTTCCAGCCGGGTGCGGTCGAACTGCCAGGCGAAGAAGTCCGCCTGAGCCATCGCTGGCTCGACCTGCGGCGGCAGGCGATGCAAGACAACCTCTTCCTTCGCCATCGCATGGTGAAGCTGATGCGGGACCACTTCGATGCCGAGGGCTTCATCGATGTGGAAACCCCGATGCTCGGCCGCAGCACCCCCGAAGGCGCTCGTGACTACCTTGTGCCCAGCCGGCTCGATCATGGCAGCTTCTTCGCGTTGCCACAGTCGCCACAGCTCTACAAGCAGCTGCTGATGATGGCCGGCTTTGACCGCTACGTGCAGGTTGCTAAGTGTTTTCGTGACGAGGACCTGCGAGCTGACCGCCAGCCAGAGTTCACCCAGCTCGACGTGGAGATGTCATTCGTCGAGGCCGATGACGTGATGGGCGTGATCGACAACCTCGTGCAGAAGACTGCCCGCGAGGTGCTCGGCGTGGAGGTGCCGCTTCCCCTGCCTCGTCTGAGCTGGGATGAAGCGATGGAACGCTTTGGACACGACGCGCCCGATCAGCGATTCGGCCTGGAGATCACCGATGCCACGGATATCGCTGGTGACTCCGAGTTCCGCGTCTTCCGAGGCGCCGTTGATGGAGGCGGACGTGTCCGCGGCATCCGTGTGCCTGAGGCCGCGGCTCGGTTTTCCCGCAAGGACCTCGACAATCTGACGCAGATGGCGATTGATGCGGGCGCCAAGGGACTGGTCTGGCTCAAGGTCGAAGAAGGTGGCGGACTTGCCGGGCCTGTGGCGAAGAATCTCACTGGTGGCATCGACGCCAGGCTGACCGAGCGGCTGGGTGGCACTGCCGGCGACCTGCTGCTGCTTGTGGCTGATAGTTTCGAGGTGAGCTGCAAAGCCTTGCACACCCTGCGGAAGCATCTTGGGGCGGTGCTCGAACTCTACGATCCCAAGGCGTTGCACTGCTCATGGGTCGTCGACTTCCCGATGTTTGCCCACGATCCTGAGACTGGTGGATGGACAGCGATGCACCATCCGTTTACCGCTCCACGTCCACAGGACATCCCGCTGCTGGAGAGCGACCCCGCTGCCTGCCGAGCGGTGGCCTACGACCTGGTGATCAACGGCTCAGAAGCTGGCGGCGGCACGATCCGTATCCATGATTCCGAAGTGCAGCAGAAGGTCTTCGGACTGATCGGACTCTCCCCTGAGACCGCGCGGGAGCGGTTCGGTTTCCTGCTTGATGCCCTCGCGAGCGGAGCCCCTCCGCACGGCGGCATCGCGCTCGGCATCGATCGCTGGGTGATGCTCTTTGGCGGGCTCGACAACATCCGCGACGTGATCGCATTCCCCAAGACCCAGCGAGCCAGCGACCTGCTGACAGGCGCTCCAGGCGATGTGGATGCGAAGCAGCTCGAAGAGCTCGGGATCCGCGTGGTCATGCCCCCGGCGGCAGCGACACCAGGCGGAACCGCACCATCGCCGTAAGCGACTCGCCTGCGTTGAGCACCTGCCAGCCACGTGACGCGTCAAACGACGCTGCCCCTGGCAGCACGGTGTAGGGCTCGATGCAGACCGCGTTGCGATGCGGCGGAGTGAAGAGCACACAGGTCGAGAAGACTGGATCGAAGCGAACTTCTGCGGCGAGGCCCGCGGCCTGATCGATGAGGGCCGTGACGACGTCGGCCTCTGCTGCGTCACCGGCCTGAGCTGGCTCCAGCCCTGTAAAGGCATCATCGAGCGAACTGCCTGCCAGCGGCATCCGGCCGGGAAAGGGTGCGCGTTGTGACGCAGCCATGAGCGGGCCTACCGGCAGCAGATCCTGCTGTGGCTGCCAGAGCGTTGCCGGCACATCGAGCAGGCAGGCTTCGGCATCACCGCTCGCTCGCAGCGGCATCGGCAGGTAGGGATGCAGGCCAACCGCCGCAGGCATCCGGTCGTTGGCTGTGAGCCGCAACAGTCCGACCAGTTGGCTTTCGGTGATCGTCCACTCCGCAGTCAGTTCGAAGTCAGCGGGCCACCGCCGCAGCCGCTCAGGGGCATCTCGCGAGAGCCGAAACGAGGCCGTCACCGACGACTCCGTGCGGTCGATTACCTGCCAGGGCCGGTCGTGGGCAAAGCCGTGTATGGGCCGGCCAAGCGGATCCGCGGGCTCAAGTTCAAACACACGCCCCTCGAACTCCATCCGTGTGGAGGCGAGTCGCCCTGGATACGGGCAGAGGATCGGAATGCCCCCGGAGCTCGCCCGAGCCCCGGCCTCTCGAAAGCCGTCTGGACACCAGATGACCTCGACAAGTTCCACTCCTGCAGCCAACGTGGCAGAGCAGCAGGTCATTCCACGGCCCGGCAGAAACTCTGCAGCAGCTCCAGAGACAGAATCCTGAATCGATACGGTTTCGAGCATGCGGGTGCCTCAGGCTGAGAGTCCCTGCGAGGCTTTCACGGCTGCCTCATCAGAGCTCCCCAAGAATCCCCAAACTCGCTGCTGCGAGCAACCACTCTCGACAGGACCAGCCATCAGGTAGAATCTCAATGCGTCAAACGCATCGGGCGAATAGCTCAGTTGGTTAGAGCATCTCGTTTACACCGAGAGGGTCGGGGGTTCGAGTCCCTCTTCGCCCACTACCCCACCTGCGGGAAGCCC
>Ga0181594_10005769_pt1 | contig 10791 bp, 11 predicted proteins | sample 071ome_18_FD_145603 | JGI IMG/M metagenome (GOLD analysis project Ga0181594, IMG submission 145603) | Coastal salt marsh microbial communities from the Groves Creek Marsh, Skidaway Island, Georgia - 071413BT metaG (spades assembly) | ecosystem: Environmental > Aquatic > Marine > Intertidal zone...
CAGCGGGTCATCCAGTTCAGACAGCGTGATCGGGCCACTACTCCCGCTCGCAATGAGAAGTGTCTTTGGCCCAAAACGGACGATGCGAACCGGCTGGCCATTTCCCAGGGTTGCCTCGCCAAGTAACTCAAAGACGTCAGCCGGAACAGATGCCTCTTTCCGCCTCCCGACGAGGCGAATGCCGACCAACACCACCACAGCCACCAGCACCACCGCCCAAGCCTGCCAGTCGAATGGCAAGCCAGAGTCGGGTCGAGCATTCTCTTCAGGTGCCGGTGGTCCTTCAGCCGCAGGCTCGGCCAATATCAGTGGAATTTCAGCCAACCCCGGTACAGCCGGGGCAGGCTCCGCAAATCCAGTGACCGCAGACCAGCTACTGACGAGAACAACGAACCAGATGACTGATGAACCAAGCAGATTTCGGCACTTCATGCTGCCTCCCCCTGCTGGTCAATCGGTGTCGTTCGCTGGAGAGTTGGCCAATCAATCGCCTCACGTGAGCCCGTGGCGAGGGGAACGGGCACGGATTCGATCGATTCACGACGACCAAAGAGCCAGACCAACAGACCCAGCAGGCCCAGCCCGACGCTCCCGAACACCAGCAATAGCCGATCGGGGGGCAGGCCGAGATCAGGCAGCCCAAGGCCAGCGACCACTGCAGCGAAACCTGGAGAAGCAGTTGTTGCTGAAGTCTGGACTGCCGAACCCTGAGTACTAGTTGCGACACTGGAACGAGTGGCACCGGCAGTTTCACCCTGCCGGCCTGGATACCGCGTGATGGTAACCTGAGCCCGACTCCAAGGAGCAGTCGCCGGGACAAGACCAACGACCAGCCGCTCCAGACGAACAAGTTCTGCAGCCGTTGGATCACCTTCCTCCCGGGCAACAGCCACTGAGGATCGCAGCCGCTCGAAATAGGTCTCCGGAATGGCAACTGAGACCTGCACCACACGACTGGCCATATCTCGGCCCCGTCCTGGCCGCTCTCCTACGCTTGCCGGCACATTGGCAGCAGCCCGCGGCCCGGTGGCCAGCTCGCTCCCTGCAGGTTTGTCAGTCGGCACCACGGACTCGATCGCCGAAGCATTCACCTCGACCACGACACCGGCAATGAATGTGAGTGCCTGACGAATTTTCGCCATTACATGACGCTCGTAGGCAACCGCGCGGGCCCGCTCGGGATCTCCCGCAACCAGTTCGGCATCAGAGACCAGCGGGCCATCAAAGACACGGCCGCTGCGGAGATCAGTCACGGCCACCCGATCAGCCCGCAGGCCAGCAATCGATGAGGCAACAAGCACCCGAATTGCCTGAACTCGATGTGGATCAAGCGGAACCTCTGCTTCTGTGCGGACGCTCACACTGGCAGTCTGACTGACATCATTGCTTCCCCGGAAGAGATCCGCACCAGCGTCGAGGTCATAGAGAACAGCCGCCTGCTCAATCCCCGGCATTGTCCTGATAACCAGAGCCAGCTCTTCCTGGGTGGCAATTCGCAACAACTCAGCCTGGGTCGCCTTGCTACGCCATGGGCTATCGCTTTCGACAGCCCGCCGCAGACTGCCACCAAATTCAGGCGGAAGCGCACCGGCATCGACCAGCGCCCGCAGAAATCGGCTCTGCTGACCACGGCCGACGTAGAGCCGTCCCTCCTGCACGCGGTAATCCTTCAGTTCGGTCCTGTCAAAAACCGCCTCCATGACAGCCAAATCCGCAGCACCGACGACGGTGCCAGCGAGCAGTTCGACCTCTTCGGTCACCGGCGATTGACGCTCTTGAACCGCCCAGACAGCAACCACCACTGCCACCAGCAGAAGCCCGGCAGCCATCACCTGCACCGGCGAGAGCCCCGGCCGACGACCAGAACCAGACGCGAGCACCGCCTCCATGCAGAGCCTCCCTCACAAACAAAAAACAAACCAAGTGCCAAACGTTACGCGGCTGCCCGCCGCAGCGACTGTCGCGGCAGGCAGAGCGTCAAGGCGACACCACCCTCCGGGCAGTCATCAAGCCGCACTGCAGCCTGCAAACGATCAAGAAGTGTCTGCTCGGCTGCTGTTCGTAGTCGCCCTGCGACTGCCTCACTGGCACCCCTTCGCTGCGCAACAGCGGGACCGGTATCAGCGATCTCAACCTCCAGACGATCGGCGTACTGAACGCTGGTAATGACCACCTCAGCCGAACGGGCCATGGCAGCATTGCCAGCCGCCGCCCGTACTGCCTCGGCCAACCACTGTTCAAGCAGGCTCTTCACTATCTCGGCATCACCAGGCAACACGTGCCCGGGAGAAACATCGACCGTCAACTGTGGCAACGGCACCCCGGTATCGGCGTGACGTCGCTGCAGGCTGCCGACCAGCTCCTGCACAACTGGATAGAGCGTCGGGCCCTCGGCATCGCGTCGGGCGTGAGGGGTGGGAATCGTGTTTCGCATGGCAGCCTCAGAAAAAGAGAATGGACGACGAGTAACCAAAAGAAATTGTCAGACGATGGCGGTTGCCTCATTGGCGGGAATACGACAGACCTCATCCATGATCCAGCGATCAACGTCGTGCAACACAGCCCGGCTCGCTGCCGGCCGCCAGCGGGCACCAGCCAGTTCCGGGTATACCCGCAGGCCAAAGAGTCCGCCCGCCGCATGGAAGAGACGCAGGGTGCGATCAATGTCATGCTGCATCGGGGCCGAATCGGCAAGCGATCCTGTGGTGCAACAGAGCAGCATTGGCAACGTGCGAATGTCACTGAGACGCCCAAACAGGCCTTCACCGAGAGGAAACCGCCCGCCAACTGAAATCACGCCAGCAAAGGCGGTTGCCTGCCGACAGGCGATCCGAAAAGCGGCCGTCCCACCATCACCTGTGCCAATTAGATAGATTCGACGTGAATGAACGCTGTACCGATCGACCATCTGCTCGACTGCCTGAAAACAGCCTTCTGCACCACCAGCGAGATCGGCCTGAACGGCAAGGTAGTTCCTCAGGCTCAGCCGAGCCATGGTGCGGCCAAGATCAAACCGACCGGCATCTGTCCCCGGCAGCCAGACAAGCAGGGGATAGTCATACCCCGGTTCATAGCCCAGTGGCAGAAAGACACGGTTACGGTGGCCTGAATCGCTGGCACCTGTTCGCTCCGGCACAGGGGCATGCTGCCGCTGACTGTCAACGAACCGACTCCTGACGGACAAGCGTGTTTCGCCAGTGGCAAGGTGGTGTTTCATCGCGGCTCCTCTGCTCGGCGTATCAAAGCGATTCGTAACGTCGGACTCCCTGGGAGGGCGTCCTTAGGAGGTCTTGGCCTACGGCACATGGCATGAACTCAAGCACCGAAGGGTACAGGCCGGCGGGGTTCTAACGCAGCCACAAGCAGTGGAGCAATGGCAGCCTGCAGACACCTGCCGGCCTCGAGCGGCCAGCCGCGAACAAGGGCAGGCTAGGCAACCTAGGCTGCAGCCTTGCCTCGCTGGCCTTCTTGCAACTGGCACCAGTCCGCAGTCGGACTACTGGTTAATCCGAGCAGGAATCACCACGCGGTGCCGGTTCTGGAGAAATGAACAGGTCGCCCCCCGGCCGGGACGGAGGTGTTGCCGACTCCTCATCGGGAGCAGCACCGCCTGCTACCAGCGGGATCTCGATCTGTTCGGGCAAGGCTGCGGTCGTACGCCGCCGGCCGGTGCGCAGGAAGGCCCAGAGGAGTCCTACGGTAGCCACAACCGCCGCCATTGCCGGCAGCCACTTTCCCCAAAGAGGAAGACCAATGGGAGCCGCAGTGGGCAACCACTGTACTGATCGGCTCACCAGCAAGGGCGCTTCTTGCGGTTGGCCACGAGACGACGCAGTTGCAGCCCGTCTGGTTTCGTAGCGATACCGCTTGAAACCAAATCCGGTCACAGACACCGGTTCGTTGACCCTCGCTCCCCGGGGGATTTCGGCCGGGAGTTCGAGGCAGCAACAGACCACAGGAAAGCTCTCCTGAAGGTGTCCGGCAACCTCGATGAGCGGGGTGGGGACAAACACAAAAACTTCCCAGTAGTGATCACGCCCCAAGAGCATTTGCCAACGCGGCTCTGGAACAGGCACCCGAACAATTCGTCGTGCTGTTCCCGCCACGACGACTTGTTCACCACGATGGTGATCAAACCAGTTGGCAGCAGGGTCGAGCAGAGGCACAAGATCGCCCTCCCCCGTCTCCAGCTTCACTGTCGGTTCAGGAGCATTTCGACAGGCCGCCAAGGCTGCATAGAACGCCTCCGCCTCGTCCGCCACAAGTGGCTGGCCGTCACGGACCGATCCAAACAGCCCGTAGTCCATGCCGAGGTGGCCTAGTGGCGTCTCGGGCCACCACGACAACCGCGTCGACACAGCCAAAAACGACTCCGGCCCTGAATCTTGCGGGCTTTCCTCGGCTACCAGCACGGCTATCGCCCCACCCCGCTGACCGATGCCAGCTTCACCAAACAGGCCTATCGGAAGTTCAGGGACGAGCAGACGGCACTTCAGCCCGCCTGGCTGAGTGAGAGTCACCTGCCCAAGCGTACGACGGCCCGCCACCAGAGCCAGTTCCTCCGACAAGTTAACGTGAACGGCCTCGGTGATCGTGCCCTCCAGCCGAACAGGCCGGCAGGCCCCGAGCGAATCAGAAGCAGTCTCGTGGGTCAGTGGCAACGCCTCGACTGCCCAGGCCTGCTGCCATTCCGGCGGCGCCGCATCCAACCGGTCGAGAAGCCGAACCACCAGCCTACCGGCTGCCGGTGACAGCGCGACAGAAACAGGCGGCCCATCCGGCTGAAAGGAATCCCGCCAGCCTGATGGAGTGAGTTGCCACTTCGCGAGGTAGTCAGCGAGGGAGTGTCGCGACTCAGCCGCAAACGCCCCTCCCGTCAGGAAACGACTGGTTGCCAGCAGGAAAACCAGCGACCGCCAGCATGACCGGGACGCCCTGGCCGTCTTACATGGTTGCGGCTGGCAGACGCGTTTCATGGCAAATCTCCCGCCCGCCCTCGATGACCGAATCACTTCCAGGGTGTTCGCCCGGCATCACTTCGCCGGTTGTGCCGGCCTGTTGCTGCCGCCGCATCTCGCGCCAGACATAAAGGCCGAATGAGCCCGCGAGCGTAAAAGGCATCGCCAGCATGAGGAGGATGCTATAGAAGTAGCCACGGGCGACGTTGGCCCCCTGCGAATCGGCTGCGGCCAGACCGTCTTTACAGGTTGGGCATGCCACTGCATCGACCACCAACAAGACAGCGGCAAACACCACAAACAGCGCAATCGAACGGGCGTATCTCATACTCAAATTATAGGCAGCACTTCTGCCAGAGGCGATGCCTGCGGCGGAAGCCAAACATGAAAACCGTTAGACAGGCAGTTTCTCGATCCTCTCGGCTGCCCTTAGGGGCTGCTCGAGGCTGATTTCCACCGGCGTTTCCCCACCGCCATGCTCCGCGTTGGCGGGGTAGAGGTGATAAACCATCCAGTAAATCACCACGCCTGTGATTGAAACATAGAGCCAAATGGGCAGCGTGATGCGTCCTAGTCTTCTGTGCTGCTGCCAGCGGCCTCGCCAGGCCAGCACGAACATCGCAATAGCCAATACCGGCACGGCAACCGCGAGCACGATATGGGTCAGCAGGATGGCAAGATAGACCATCCGGACCGTTCCAGTGCCCGCGAAAGAAACATGGCCAACCAGATAGTGGTAGGCAAGATACGAAACCAGAAACACTGCCGACACGGCGAAGGCAGCCACCATGACAGCACGGTGTGCCTTCCAGTTTCCGCGAGCAATCAAAATCCAGCCAGCGATGAGGAGGCAGGTTGCCAGTCCGTTGAGTACCGCGTTAAGCGTCGCCAACGGATGAATCGCCAGAAGCCATACTGCATTCACAGTGCTTCTCCCGGTGATTCAGCTGGCGATTCAGCTGCTTCCTCCTCAGCTAGTACCTCCCGGATCAGTTTCTTCAGCCTCTTCACCCGGTCTTCCTGCAGCAGGTGATAACTCCCCCGCAGACGTCCCTGGCGATCGAAGACCGCACCCCGCTCTGAATGCACGCCGATTTCAACTGGAAGGAGAAAGGTCTTCGTTCCCACCTGCTTAATCACATCCATATCACCCGTGAGAAACTTCCAGCGTGCGGGATCAGCCTCAAAGCGTTCGGCATAATGAGACAGCACCTCCGGCGTATCATTCTCAGGGTCACATGTGAGGCTGACTGCAATAAAATCAGGATCGTCAATCTCGCGAAGAATGTCAGTAATCGCCTGATTCTCCCGGAAGCAAGGCCCCGGACAGTTGGAAAAAAAGACGCTGCCCATCCAGACCTTGCCGGCGAGGCTCGCTGAATCGAAGGCATCGCCCTGCTGGTCGGTCAACTGAAACCGGGCCGCTGGTTCGCCGGGTGGCATCGACTCGGGAGCTGGAAGTGGCTCATCCGAAGTGCTTTGCTGCTGCAAAGATCCTTGGCTCGAAGCGGGTGCGGCCGATGGGCTCTGGAGTGACGTCCCACAGCCACTCACCAAAACCAACACGAAACTAGCCGCGACTACCCTCCACACCTGGAGATGGGCAATCCCACTAGCAGAGAACACCTGGCCTGAGTGTAGAACACACGGATTAATGGCCATGACTTCCAGTTTCGTGGCTTGCATCAGCATTTTCTCCAGCAGCCGCAGCCTGCTCAAGTAACAGCAAATCAGATCCACGTGCCATGTGCAGGGCACGTTCCTGCGACACCATTCGATTCCGGAGACCAATATCTGGAATCAGCATGATTGCCAGAAAAATTGCCATCATGGCTGCAGGGATGGTGAGCACGTATTTCCAGTTCGCCTCCCAGAGCACATGCATGAAAAACAAAACCACCAGCAAGGCTTTCGTACAGGAAACAGCCATCATGAAGGCCCAGCCGACCTGGGGTTCATCTCGCCAAGGCCAGTAGGGCGAATACGTAAAGAAAGACATCGTCGTCAAGAAACAGAGGGCGACGAAGACAGCGAGATACTGCCCCAGACCACCATGACCGCCATCAGCATGATGATCTGCAGTTTCACTGCCGACATCTTCGGGCAGTGCGCCTGGTGAGGTCACCGGGCCATGGACATTGGCAGGACTGTGGCCGGAGGGTGTTGCAGACATAACGAGCCTTTCCCGACAGGTTTTCAGGAGACGGTGGCACTGCAGGCCACAACGTCCTTCACGACAAAGTTAGAACAGGTAAAGCAAGGGAAAAAGAAAGATCCAGACGAGATCAACAAAGTGCCAATAGAGGCCGGCATTCTCGATCATTCCGGCACGCTTCGGACCCAACTCATAAAGCAGCAGGATGGCAAAGACGATTAGCCCGACTATCACGTGGACAGCATGGAAGCCGGTCAACAGAAAATAGGTGCTTGCCCACATGTTGCCGCCAGGAATGACGACTGGCAGTTTGAGCCACGAGAAGGTGTCGTTGAGGCCGCCGCCATGGCCATGCCCGTCGGCCGATTCAGCCGGCAAGGGCATGATCTGATCAGCGACCACAGCCAGATCGAAGGCCTGCTGGCTGGGATCATTGACCATGTCCCTGACCTGCTTTAACCGCTGCCGCCCGGTCACTTCTTCAGGCCGCAGTTCCGCTTCCGGCTTTGTGAAGAGTTCCTTCATCCGCTCAATAATCACGGGCTCGCTCAACCGAGCCCGCACCGCCGAACCGTAATAGAGGTCGGGGCGTTCATAGACCATTCCGCGAGGCGCTGAAGGATAGATTCCGTGTGAAAATTTTGCGGCGTATTCATAGGCCTTGATGCCTAGAAAAAGTGACCCCAACAAGAGGGTGAGCAGCATCCATGTCTTGGCGAGCGATTTTTTGTTGGCCCGAGCAGCCTCCAAGGCTAACACCACGGTGACGCTTGAGCAGATAAGAACAAACGTGTTGATCGCCCCAATGGGCTCACTGAGATGAACGTGGTGCGGCTTGGGCCAAACGGCAGCCCCAAACCGGAGCACCACATAACTACCAAGCAGCGCCGCAAAGAACATGATCTCAGTGGACAGGAACAGCCACATGATCAGCTTTCCACGGGATAGCGGCAGGCCTGGCTGATACTGCAAGACGGGCCCGTGATGGCCGTGGGAGTCATGTCCGAGGGAAGCAGCAGATGCGTTCATCAGAAAAATTCGAGGTTAGGTTATTGGAAGGTGAAATCAGGAAAACGAGCGGCAAGCAATAAAATCAGAGGCTGGTCACCAAGGACTATGCCTGACCAAGCACTGCAGGGCCACCAAAAGTGACCGCAGCAGACATCAACACCAGAAGTACTCCCAACGAGGTCAGCAGGAGAAGCCGAGCCGAACGGTCATCCCTACGAAAGGCAAACCACGCGGATGCCCCAGCATAAACGATTGAGGCAACCGCAGCGGTAAGGAAAAGCCGAGTGCTGGCAGAAGGCACTGCCAGTACCAGACTGACCGGCACCATTGCCAATGCGGCAGCCAGAGCTTGCCCTGCTGCCCGCAGTCCGCTTGGGTCCACGACGGTGAGCATCTGCAAACCGGCGGCAGCATACTGCCGTCGGTAGAGCCAGGCGATTGCCATGAAATGCGGAAACTGCCAGAGGTAAAGCACCGTGCCCAACGCGGCAACGGCCAGCCCACCAACCATGTCTCCGGCTGCTAACCGTGCCGGGCCGTCTGCAGCAAACCAGCCGATCGCGACAGGCAGCCCACCAGCGACGGCTCCCACGGCCGTGTTGAGCGGAGTCCGCTGCTTCAAAGGCGTATAGACAGCAACATAGAGTACCCAGGTCGCGACAGCAGCGAGCATGGCCGCTGGGCCACCAAAGCCCCAGACCACCGCTGCTCCTACCAGCAGGGTCAAAACAGTCACAAGCCACGCCCTGCTCACGGAAAGCCGGCCCGCAGCCACGGGCCGCGACGCTGTTCGTGCCATCAGTCGGTCAGAGTCCCGCTCGAGAATCTGATTGGCAATGCTCGAACTTGCTGCGACAAGCGCCGTTCCAACAAGCACGCCCGCAACTGCCAACCAACTAATCCCGCTCATCCCGACTGGCTGGGCGGTCAACCAGATTGCCGCAAAGACAGTCACCAGCACCATCAGTGCAATTCGCGGACGAACCAGTTGAGACACATCAGCAAGACGCACCACCCGACTGTTGGTGATGGCAGGCATGTCGGCTGAAACCGCTGCCAGCATCCCGCCAGGAAGTGGCTGTCCAGAGGTTGTCAAACGGCTCATGCAAGCACCCTCCGTCCAGAGGCTAATTGCACTGCCACAGGCCGAGGCAGACCACCGCTCACAAGGCAAAGCACAACACTTGCAGCCAGAATCATCATGCCTAATAAGACGTGGCCGGTGACAATCAAAGCCGAAAACCCGCTTCGCGCCACGACCACGCCAGATGGCTCAGGGAAGGCTGAAGCTACGGCATCGGGCAACAACCCCAACGGCAACCCCCAGCTGACAATCCAGGCGGCACACCCCAGGCCAAGTTGACCGGCAATCAGGGCAACCAGACCAGCTGACCAGCGACGTTGGGCTACGCATGAACCAGCGCTGCCCTGCCCCAACCAACCAAACGCAGACGCAGCTGCCAGCAGGCTTAGCAGCGTCACGACTGCTGCGCCGAGAAGATGGAGGACAACCAACCAGCGAAATGTCGTAGGGCCAACGGATGCATCTAGGTGCCGCAACTGGGCACCGGCCACCAGTTGCACGTAGGCAGCCACCATCAGACCGGCCGCCAGCCAGCCTTGACTGGTCAATCGATGATCTGTTCGGGAAGCCGTCCGGGAGGCCCATCGTGAAGTGAGCGTCGCGATGGCGACAGCAACCGCAAAAAACAGAGGGCCTGTGCAGGCATGCACTTTGGCGACCGTCTTGTCGTCAAGCAACACTCGAAGCCCACCCAACAAACCCTGCACAAGCACGAGCAGCACCGCCGCTCCTGCCAAAGCCTTCACGACAGTCGGCTGCCCTGTCCGCCAGATCGATGCCACCAAGACGAGCGTCATGAATCCAACCAACGCTCCTAGCATCCTGTGGCCGTGCTCAAGGAACAGATCCCACGGGCCGTACAGCCACTCCGCCCACGGGAACAAAAACATGTTGTGACCATATGTTGCTGGCCAGTCGGGAACGGCCATCGCCGCCTCATAGGTGGTCACCATCGCGCCGAACCCAAGGAGCACGCCCGTAACAGCCACGAGGCAACAAGCCACCCAGTGCGCCCAGTTACCCGCACGGGCATTCGTTGTGACTGTGGATTGCAATGCGGACATGGCGTGTCTTCCCGCGGCCGGCCCAACTGGCGGCCAATCAACCTTAGTGGGCCGCAGCTGCTGCCGCTGCAGCAGCAGGATGAGGGGGATCAGTCTGCATCAGATGATCCTGCTCAACACCAGGCACCGAATACTCGTAGGGACCACGGTAAACAACCGGCTGGAAGTCAAAATTACCGTGGCCGGGCGGGCTTGGTGCCGTCCACTCAAGCGTGTTGGCATTCCACGGGTTTCGACCAGCGACCGGGCCAAAGAACATGCTCCAGAAAAAGTTCACCGCAAAAATAATCTGGGTGGCAACCATCCCAATCGCACAATATGTCATAAACGCATTGAGTGGCTGGAGATGATGGAACGTTTCGTAGTGATAGGCATCAGCAAGCCGACGAGGGAACCCAACCGCTCCGAGGATGTGCATCGTAAAAAACGTGCCGTTCAGGAAGATGAAGGTGAGGAAGAAATGGACCTTCCCCCAAAACTCATTCATCGTCCGCCCGAACATCTTCGGGAACCAGAAGT
>Ga0181594_10005772_pt1 | contig 10789 bp, 8 predicted proteins | sample 071ome_18_FD_145603 | JGI IMG/M metagenome (GOLD analysis project Ga0181594, IMG submission 145603) | Coastal salt marsh microbial communities from the Groves Creek Marsh, Skidaway Island, Georgia - 071413BT metaG (spades assembly) | ecosystem: Environmental > Aquatic > Marine > Intertidal zone...
GCAAAACATTAGCCGGCACCCCCGAGACAGGCTACGAGTCCGCGCAACGTCTGACTCGATATGAAGCGCTCTACGCCATGACGCTGGCCGCAGCCTTCGCCGCGTTTGAGGAGCACGAGAAGGGCTCGGTCGAGATAGGCAAGCTCGCCGACCTCACCGTGCTCTCACAAGATCTACTCTCCGTCGAGGAAGCGCAGATTCTCGATACGGAAGTGACGATGACCATCGTTGGTGGCGAGATCGCATTTCAGGCGCCGTAAGCCTGCCCTCACCCGCTTTTAGCCTGGGCAAAAAAAACCCGCGGTCTTAGCGCGGGTTTTGTGTTGGTTGAGCGGGTCAGAAATGACCCGGACGGGGTTCACTCTTCTGTGAGCGACTCCTCCTCGGGTGCCTCGGTACTGTCTGCGGCATCGTCAGATCCGCCTGCAGCAGTATCGGCGGCAACTTCGCGCATCGACAGCTTGATGCGACCGCGCTGATCAACGTCGAGCACCTTGACCTGCACTTCCTGGCCTTCTGATAGATAGTCCGAGACGTTCTCGACACGTTCGTCGGCGATTTGCGAGATATGCACCAGACCATCTTTGCCTGGGAGGATCGTCACAAAAGCGCCGAAATCAACGATGCGCGCCACGGTGCCGGTGTAGATCTCTCCCACTTCGGCTTCTGCGGTGATCGCCATGATCATATCGACAGCAGCATCACGCGCTGCCGCGTTCTGACCAAACACCTTGACGGTGCCATCGTCGTCGATATCGACCGTGGCGCCCGACTCTTCGGTGATCTGGCGGATCGTCGCGCCGCCCTTACCGATGATGTCGCGGATCTTGTCCTGGTCGACCTTCAAGGTGGTCATGCTCGGCGCATTCTCAGAAGTAATCTGACGCGGCGCATCCAGGACCGTATTCATCTGGCCAAGAATATGCAGACGCGCTTCGAGCGCCTGCTCTAGCGCACGCTCCATGATCTCCTCATTGATACCTTCGATCTTGATGTCCATCTGCAAAGCGGTCACGCCCTTTGCGGTACCGGCGACCTTAAAGTCCATATCGCCCAGATGATCCTCGTCACCAAGAATATCCGTCAGAACAGCGAACTGGTTGCCTTCTTTTACGAGGCCCATCGCGATACCCGCGACCGGAGCCGAGAGCGGCACCCCTGCTGCCATCATGGCCAGCGAACCTACGCATACCGAGGCCATTGAGCTGGAGCCATTGGATTCCGTGATTTCCGATACCACACGCACGGTGTAGGGGAATTCCTCTTCGCTAGGCAGTACCGCCGCCAGACTACGGCGTGCCAGACGTCCGTGACCGATCTCGCGACGGCCGGTAAAGCCGATGCGGCCCGCTTCGCCCACCGAATAAGGAGGGAAGTTATAGTGCAGCATGAAGGGATCGCGTCGCTCGCCCTCGAGTGCATCAATGATTTGCGCATCGCGGGTAGAGCCCAGCGTTACAGCGCCAATCGCCTGAGTCTCGCCACGGGTGAACAGCGCCGACCCGTGTGCCTTCGGCAGAATATCTACCTCCGACGCAATCGCACGCACCGTGCGGTTGTCGCGCCCGTCAATGCGCGGCTCACCGGCGAGAATTCGTCCGCGAACAATCTGCTTCTCGAGGCTCTTGAAAACATCCTTGACGTCGTCTTCAGACGGACCGCCTTCAACGGCCAATTGCGCCACAACATCGTCTTTGACCTGACCCACACGCTCGTAGCGCGCGGCCTTCTCGGTGATACGGTAAGCCTCGCCTAACGGGCCCGATGCCGCCGCCGACACCGCCTCTACGAGCGCGGCGTCCGCTTGGGGCGCCTGCCAATCCCAGCGCGGCTTGCCCGCTTCTGCGGTCAATTCGTTGATCGCGTTGATGACGGTTTGCATCTCCTGATGGGCAAACAGCACCGCACCGAGCATCTGATCTTCGGTAAGCTCTTTTGCCTCTGACTCCACCATCAACACAGCATCACGCGTTCCTGCCACAACCATATCCAGCTGGCTGTCAGCCAACGCCGAGTAACTCGGGTTGAGCAGGTAGCCACTGGCTTCTGTGAAACCCACGCGGGCACCACCAATCGGACCATTAAACGGGCAACCCGACAGCGCCAGCGCCGCGGAAGTACCGATCATGGCGGGAATGTCAGGGTCGGTTTCCTTGTCCGCAGACATCACCGTGCAAACAACCTGCACTTCATTCATAAAACCGTCTTCAAACAACGGCCGAATGGGGCGGTCAATCAAGCGGGAGGTCAGGGTTTCTTTTTCACTCGGTCGCGCTTCGCGCTTGAAAAAGCCCCCGGGGATTTTACCCACCGAATAAGTCTTTTCGATGTAATGCACAGACAGCGGGAAGAATCCCTGCCCCGGCTTTGCTTTCTGTTCTGCGACAACCGTACACAGCACACTGGTGCTGCCCATGGTGACCATGACCGATCCCGACGCCTGTCGCGCAATGCGGCCTGTTTCCAGCGTGACCTCATGGTCCCCGTACTGGAACGTTTTCTTAACTACATTCACTATGATTTCTCCAAATATGACGAGGCCGGCACTGGGCCGGCCCTAACTGATCCTCAGCGACGCAGACCCAACCGCTTAATCAAATCCGCGTAGCGGGCGGTGTCCTTATGCTTGAGGTAGTCGAGTAACTTTCGACGCTGGTTGACCATGCGAATCAAACCACGACGTGAGTGGTGATCCTGTGCATGCGCTTTAAAGTGTGACTGCAGTTGCTCGATATTCGCGGTGAGCAGAGCGACCTGTACTTCGGGTGACCCGGTATCGCCCTCGGACTGCTGATAATCCTTGACAATTTGTGCCTTAACGGCTGCGTCCAACGCCATGATGATTTCTCCAACCTGCTTGTAAAAGCGAGCCAATCCGTGCAGGTTTACAGATGGGTTCGTTAGGCGACTGTTGTCGCGACGTTATTGGGCGAGAAGCCTTAGCGGGGCTAGTTTCCCGTCATCTCGCACTTCACCAACGCCGAGGAAAGACCCCGCTGCGTCAGCGATGCGCACCATACCACTGTGCGGGCCGTTTGGCACTACCACAGGTTGCCCCTTTCGCATGTAAAAAGTAGCGGCTTCAGAGAGCTCAATCCGCGGCAAATGGGGCATTGTGGCCTCTACTGGCGCCAGCAATGACGCGGGCGCCGCATCGGCACCGGCCTCGCAGTGCGCCGCCAATTGCTCGAGTGTCACCACATCGTTGAGCGTAAACGGCCCTGCCTGGGTGCGACGGAGCGCGCCTACATGCGCGGGCACGCCCAGCGCGGCACCCAAATCCTCCGCCAGGGTGCGGATATAGGTGCCCTTGCTACAAAGGACCGCTACTTTGAGCACGCCGATCTCGCCGGGGGTGTACTCGAGCAAATCGAACTGGTGAATACAGACGGGCCGCGGGGGGCGCTCGATACTTTGCCCCGCCCGAGCGCGCTTATAGAGCGGCTGGCCGCCCACCTTCAGCGCGGAATACATTGGCGGTACCTGTTCAATCGCGCCGGTCAACGCACGCATGGCTTGACCTACCGCCTCGGCGTCGATATCTCGCGCACAGGCGCTGGCGGTCACGGTACCGTCCGCATCCGCGGTATCGGTGCCCTGACCCAGCACAATCGTACTCAGGTAGCCTTTGTCGGCGTCGAGCAAAAACTGCGAGAACTTGGTCGCCTCACCAAAACACAGCGGCAATACGCCAGTCGCGAGCGGGTCGAGACTGCCGGTGTGCCCCGCCTTCGCGGCATCAAAGAGTCGCTTAGCGCGCTGCAAAGCACCGTTGGAGGTCATGCCGGATGGCTTATCGAGCACCAGCACGCCATCGACACGCCGGCCTTTACGTCGTCTCGCCATACTCAGTCAGTGGCATTGATGTCAGGTTCGTCGTCGGCATCCGGATGTCGCTGGGCATCCGCGCGGCGCACCTCCCTGAGCAAACTCTCCATGTCGCGGCCGCGACCCACGCTTTCGTCGAAGCGAAAACTCAACCGTGGCACGGTACGCATGGTCGATCCCTTGGCGAGCTCGGAGCGCAAAAACCCTGACACCTTGGTCAATACCTGGGTGATCTCGGCGCGCTCTTGAGTACTGGCCTCATTGATCAGCGTAAAGAACACTTTGGCGTGCGACAGATCGCGGCTGACCTCCACGCCGGTTAAGTTGAGCTGCTGCACGCGAGGATCACGCACAGTCGTCTGCAAAAGACGCGCAATTTCTTCATGCAGGTAGTGGCTGACCCGCTGGGTACGTTCAAATTCCTTACCCATTGGCGTCGTCTTTAGAGACTTCTGGCGATCTCGTTGACATCGTAGACCTCAATCAGGTCCCCGACCTTCACGTCGGTATAGTTCTTCACGCCAATACCGCACTCGGTGCCGTTACGTACCTCGCTGGCATCATCCTTGAAGCGCCGCAGGGACTCGAGCTCGCCCTCGTAAATCACCACATTGTCGCGCAGTACGCGAATAGGCTTAGACCTAAACACCGTGCCCTCAATCACCATACAACCGGCAATCAAACCAAACTTGGGTGAGCGGAAGGTATCGCGCACTTCGGCAATGCCGACGATTTCTTCACGCATCTCGGGCGACAGCATGCCGCTCAACGCAGCGCGGACGTCATCGATCAGGTCATAAATGACGTTGTAGTAACGGATCTCGACGCCCTCGTTTTCAGCCATGGATCGCGCTTTGGCATCCGCGCGCGCGTTAAAGCCGATGATGATCGCAGAACTGGTAATCGCAAGACTGATATCGGTTTCCGTGATACCGCCAACGCCACCCGAGACAATGTTGACCTTCACTTCTTCATTGCCCAGATCGGAAAGCGCGCCTTGCAGGGCCTCAAACGATCCGCGAACGTCGGCCTTGATGATCAAATTCAGCGTCTGAACTGAACCCGCGGTCATCGTTTCAAACATATTGTCGAGCTTGGCCGCTTGCTGCCGCGCAATCTTCGATGAGCGCATCTTCTCCTGACGGAAATCAGCCACCTCCCGCGCCTTCTTCTCGCTTTCGACGGCGACCACCGGGTCCCCCGCATCGGGCGTACCGTCAAGGCCAAGCACCTCAACCGGGATGCTGGGGCCTGCCTCGGTAATGGGCTGCCCGTTTTCATCGAGCATGGCGCGTACACGACCATACTGCAGGCCGGCCAGCACAATGTCGCCCTGCCGCAGGGTGCCCTGCTGAATCAACAGCGAAGCGACCGCACCGCGGCCTTTGTCGAGACGTGACTCAATGACGATACCGGATGCCGGCACGTCTGCAGGCGCCGTTAATTCGAGCAGTTCCGCCTGCAGAAGAATGGCATCAAGTAGCTCATCGATACCTTGGCCGGTATGCGCTGAGACTGGAATAAACTGCGTGTCACCGCCCCAATCCTCGGGGATGACTTCTTTCGCCGCCAACTCGGTTTTAACACGCTCCGGGTCGGCTGCCTCTTTGTCGATCTTGTTGACCGCGACAACAATCGGCACGGAAGCCGCACGGGCGTGTTGGATGGCTTCCTCCGTCTGCGGCATGACGCCGTCATCGGCCGCCACGACAAGGATCACAATATCGGTAGACTTCGCACCGCGCGCGCGCATCGCCGTAAACGCTGCGTGCCCGGGCGTATCGAGGAACGTGACCATGCCTTTTGCCGTTTTCACGTGATAGGCGCCAATGTGCTGCGTGATACCACCGGCCTCACCGCTGGCCACCCGCGATTCCCGAATGTAATCGAGTAACGAGGTCTTGCCGTGGTCAACGTGGCCCATCACCGTCACCACCGGCGCACGCGGCTCTGGAGTTCCCTCCTGACTGGCAAGCACCTCTTCCAGACGTTCTTCGACTTCCTCGGCGCTCTTGAGAACGACGCGGTGCCCCAATTCCTCCACCACCAATGTCGCGGTGTCCTGATCCAGTACCTGATTGATCGTCGCCATCACACCGAGATTCATCAGCTCTTTGATCACCAGACCCGCTTTGACCGCCATCTGTTGGGCGAGATCACCCACACTGATGGTCTCGGGGATATTGACGTCGTAAATAATTTTCTCGGTGGGCTGCTCAAAACCATGCTGATTCGGCTCGTCGCTCAGTTTCTTTCTGCGACCACCTCTCCGCCTCGCAACACCGGCCTCCACCGCTTCCAGATCGTTCATCGACAGATTGTGGCCGCGCTGCTTACCGCGCGCGCCAGGTAAGCCGCCGCGTTCTAGGCGCCCCTTACCCGACTTGCGCCGCAATTCTTCGCGGGCACCGGATGAATCATCTTTGGCCGGCGCTGCATGCAACCGCTTGGGCTTTCGGTCTGCCTCCTTCGATGCAGGCTGGGCAGCAGCTTCCTCTGCCTGCCGCGCGGCTTCTTCGGCACGCGCCTTCACGGCCGCCTCGAGCTCCAGCTTGCGTGCCTGCTCCTCTGCCTTGCGGCGCGCCGCGGCGCGCTGACGGAGCATCTCGGGGTCTGAAGCATCGAGCGCGGCGTCAGATTCTGTCTCGACCAACTCGGGTTCCGTCTGCGCACGCACCTCGGCGGCCTGGCCTGCTGTCGTGTCATCGATAACCGCTTCGTCAACAACGTCTTGCTCGGCCTGAGTCTCCTCCGCATCCTCGCGCTTAACGTAGGTGCGTTTCTTGCGCACCTCAACATTCACCGTGCGCTTGCCCGCGCCACCGGCCCTCAGCGTACTGACACTCTTACGCTTTAGCGTGATCTTCTTTGGAGCGCCCTCGCGTTCGCCATGGCTCTTCTTTAGATGCGCCAGCAGCGTCTGCTTGTCTTCCTCAGACACTGCCTCTTCTGCAGAAGCATGCGGCAGTCCGGCGTCTTTCATCTGGGATAACAACCGATCCACCGATGCGCCAACCGTCTCTGCTAATTGCGCTACTGTCACTTGTGCCATGTCTCTCTCCCTATTCGCTCAGTCGCTCGAGTGCATTACCCACCTGATCATCGTCAGGCTGTTGCCTCTTCCTCCTCAGCGAACCACGGAGCGCGCGCGGTCATAATCAACTCTCCTGCGCGCGCTTCCGTCATGTCCTCAATGTCGAGCAAATCATCAACACCCTGCTCGGCAAGATCTTCCATCGTAACAATGCCGCGGCTGGCGAGTACAAATGCCAGATGCCGATCCATGCCGTCCATCGTCAGCAAATCCTCAGCAGGCTCATTGGCCCCGAGCTGCTCTTCGGACGCAATTGCCATCGTCAGCAGCGCGTCCTTGGCTCGCGCGCGCAGCTCTTCAGAGATCTCCTCGTCAAAGCCCTCGATCGAATTCATCTCCTCAAGGGGCACGTAGGCGATCTCCTCGAGCGTGGTAAAGCCTTCCTCCACCAACACCGTGGCGATGTCTTCATCGATATCTAGCGCCGTCATAAAGCGCTCAATGACTTCGCCCGCTTCGGTCTCTTGCTTCTCGATGGCCTCATCCACACTCATCACGTTGATGATCCAGCCAGTCAGGTCAGACGCCAGACGCACGTTCTGGCCGCCACGGCCAATCGCCTGTGCGAGATTGTCCTCGGCCACAGCCACTTCCATGGTGGAGTTATCTTCATCGACGACGATCGACTCGACTTCGGCAGGCGACATCGCATTGATCACCAACTGGGCCGGATTGTCGTCCCAAAGAATGATATCGACGCGCTCGTTGTCGAGCTCATTGGACACCGCCTGCACTCGCGATCCGCGCATACCCACACAGGCGCCGACGGGGTCGATACGCTGGTCCCCGGTTTTTACCGCGATCTTGGCGCGGGATCCCGGATCACGCGCCGCTGCACGAATCTGAATGACCCCTTCTGAAATCTCAGGCACCTCGATCTTAAACAGCTCGACCAGCATCTCCTGGCAAGCGCGAGACAAAATTAACTGGGGTCCGCGTGACTCCGTATTGATCTCGGTGAGGATCGCACGCACCCGATCATTGATACGGAAGGTCTCACGTCCCACCAGCTCACCGCGCGGTAGAAGCCCTTCAGCGTTATTACCTAAATCGACGATGATATTGTCGCGGGTCACCTTTTTAACCGTGCCGGCAAGAAGCTCGCCTTCGCGGCCGCGGTATTCATCAACGATCTGGGCACGCTCTGCGTCCCGCACCCGCTGTACGATCACCTGTTTGGCGGTTTGCGCGGCAATACGACCAAAGTCGACGTTCTCGACGACTTCCTCGTGGTAGTCCCCAGGTTGCAGCGCGGTATTGACCTCAGCCGCTTCTTCGGTAGTGAACTGAGTGCCAAGGAGAGCAAGCTCGGTATCAGGCATTACCAACCAACGACGCTTGGTCACGTAATCGCCCGACTCACGATCGATGGTGACCTCAATATCGGCCTCCTCGTCGTAGCGCTTCTTGGTCGCTGTCGCCAGTGCCAACTCAATCGCCTCGAAGATAATGTCCTCGGAGACGCCTTTCTCATTAGAGACCGCTTCGGCAACCATTAAAATTTCTTTGTTCATCGCTTTACTCTCTGCCTGTTGCAGAAGCCGACGCCAGGCCGGCCTCTTATCAAGGTAGTACCACCATTTTATTGACCACCCTGGCCGATCTCCAGCCGGGGGTGCGCCCTCGCACGATCCACGGATCGCAAGGGCAAACTAAACTCCTGATCGTCGATGTTCACGACCACGGTCTCTGCATCGGCGGCAACCAAAATGCCTTTGAAGCGTCGTCTACCGTCGACCGGCAACCGCAGTCGCATATCTACGATCTCACCCACATAGGGCACATACTGCTCAGCGCGAAATAACAAGCGATCCACGCCCGGCGAGGACACCTCAAGGGTGTATTCGCCTTTGATGGGATCCTCAACATCGAGCACCCCGCTCACCTGATGACTCACCTGCGCGCAGTCATCCACATTCACTCCGGCGTCAGCATCAATGTAAATGCGCACCGTGGGTCGACGCCCTGGAGAAATCAGCTCGATTCCCCACAGGGTGTAACCCATGTCCTCTATCGTCGGCTGTAAAAGCTGCGCCAGCTGCGCTTCCTTACCCGACATGTTTATCTCCTTTGGCCACGTTTCCAGCGGCCACAAAAAAGCCCCAAAAGGGGCTTCCGAGGCGACGGTCAGCGAGCAACGGGCTGCCATCGAATTGGTAGCGGGGGCCGGATTTGAACCGACGACCTTCGGGTTATGAGCCCGACGAGCTACCAGGCTGCTCCACCCCGCATCAATACTCTCAGTGATCGCCCCCTTTTTAGCACTTGCCACTTCATCAGCAGCAACCGCAGGCGTCACGGTGGTGCACGCACCACAAACAGAGGCGCGGGAGTATAGGAACCGTAATGGGTGGCGTCAACCCAAAGAAAAACCGCCCGACGGCAAGCCATATCGAGCGGAACGGGGGCCTTCGCCGATCACCTCGCGCCGCGGGCGGCACCGGGCTGGCAGCAGGCCGCCCACAAGGCCAGCTGCGGAGCTGGCCCGCTGTTGCGGGCTGGGGCTACCTCGCGACGAACTGATGCTCAACCATGCGTTGTAGCTGCGCCATTTGCTCCTGCTGGCTTTGGACAATCGCGAGGAGTTCTTCTTGTTGCCGAGTTAATGCTTCTTGTTGTGTTTCTAATCTTTGCTCAAGCAATGCAATTTGTTCGTCTTTTGCCACCGATGCGTCATCTAACTCCTGAATCGCCTTAATCATTGGCGCCAGCAGGTCGTTGTAACGAAGCGACATATAGGCGTCTTCAGTGGGCTGATGCACCATGCCGCTGTTACCCAAGCCGTGCTTCTCAAGCGTCGCCTCGACGTCCTGAGCCAGTAAGCCCATTTCGACATCGGGAGCATCATTGTCGATACGGTGATAGACCACAGGGTTCAGGTCGTTAATGAGGCTGAGTCCACTGCTCACTGGCTCAATGTTCTCCTTTAAACGCTCATCTGAAAAGCTAGTCCATGAGACGCTACCCCCGATAACCGTAACGTCCCGATCGCCAATGCGGACCTTATTGCTGGCATCTACCGTTGCGTTGGCCCCTATCGCAGTGGCGTTTACAAGATAGGGGGTGTCCGTGTCCACATCGGCTTGGTGACCGATGAGGGTGGTAAGTGCACCTTCTCTATTCCAGTACCCGGCTCTACTACCAATGGCAACGTTACCGAAACGTTCTACGTCATCAGTGCCGGGGTCAAAGTGGTACCGGAGGGCGCTAATGCCGATGGCAACATCTTGGATACCCCCGCCACTCTCGAGGGCACCGTCGCCAATAGCGACGCTACCCCCTTGATAGGTGGCGAGTTCCATAGCTCGGTCGCCAATGGCAACGTTCCCACCATAACCAGGGCCAGTAGCAGGGCCAGTGTAGTTTTTCAAGGACCAAAAGCCGATGGAAACGTTTCCATCCATCTCTTGATTCTCCTTTAACGCGCTGCTCCCAATAGCGACGTTGTATTTACCTCTAGTATTTTTTGTTGACGCAAAAGTCCCAATAGCTACGTTGTCCCACGCATACCCTGAGTTACTGAGTAATGCCCCAAAGCCAACGGCAGTGTTGTTGTCGCCAACATCATTATTTTGAAGTGCTTGATTACCGATGGCCGTATTGAGGCCACCCGTAGTATTTGAATCCAGAGCACCAGTACCGAGCGAGACATTACCCAAGGCATCAGTCCCGTGCTTGGCTTCAAGATCATCTAGTCGGACATCCTGAGCATTTAGTCGGACATCCTGAGCATTACTCTCAGCCTTCAGCACGTTTACGATACTGGGATCGGCAACCTGCCCCGACTGAATGTCTGGCGTCGTTATTTGATCAGCAAAGACAAGTGGCGAGAGACACAACAAGAGAGCAAGGCGTTTCATAGCACAT
>Ga0181594_10005774_pt1 | contig 10787 bp, 10 predicted proteins | sample 071ome_18_FD_145603 | JGI IMG/M metagenome (GOLD analysis project Ga0181594, IMG submission 145603) | Coastal salt marsh microbial communities from the Groves Creek Marsh, Skidaway Island, Georgia - 071413BT metaG (spades assembly) | ecosystem: Environmental > Aquatic > Marine > Intertidal zone...
TGTTGAGCATCAAAGCGCCTCCTTCAAGCCATCCAGCAGCGCCTGCCGGTCTTGATCTGTGTTCACTTCCGTTGCGGCCACGACGATCAGATCGTCAAGTCCGGCGCCCGGCAACAGACGCGAAACCGGCACTCCGCCAAGCACCCCCTTGCCGGCAAGCTTCTCGATCACGCCTGCTGCATCGCCCGGCACGCGAATGGTGAATTCGTTGAAGAACGTGCTGTTCAATACTTCGACGCGATCGATGCCGGCCAGCATGTCCGCCAGTTTAACCGCGTTGGCGTGGTTGACGCGCGCCAGTTGCCGCAAGCCTTTTTCGCCGAGCAGCGACATGTGGATGGAAAAGGCGAGGGCGCAGAGACCAGAATTGGTGCAAATGTTCGACGTGGCCTTTTCGCGGCGGATGTGTTGTTCGCGGGTCGACAGGGTCAGGACATATCCGCGCTCGTGATCGGCGTCGAGGGTTTGTCCGGCAATGCGGCCCGGCATCTGGCGCAGATATTTCTGCCGGGTTGCAAACAATCCGAGGTATGGACCACCGAAGTTGAGGCCGTTGCCAATCGACTGGCCTTCGCCGACAACGATATCCGCGCCCATTGCGCCGGGCGGTTCGATCAGACCAAGTGATACTGCTTCGGTAAATACTGCGATCAACAGCGCTCCGTTCTCGTGGCACTTGTCGGCGATAACGCTCAGGTCGCGCAAATTGCCGTAGAAATCGGGATATTGGACCACAACGCATGAAGTCTGCGCATCGATCGATGCAGTAATGTCCTCGTTTGCCGTTACATCGGGCGCCAGCCGTTCGATCTGAACGTTGGCCATTGCCGACATGTCTTGCACGACATCGGCGCACTGCGGGTGCAGGCCGCCCGACACGATGGCCTTGTGGCGGCGCGTGATCCGGTGCGCCATCAGAACAGCTTCCATGCAACCGGTCGAGCCGTCGTACATGGATGCGTTGGCGATCTCCATGCCCGTGAGATTGGCGACCTGCGTCTGGAATTCAAACAGTATCTGCAGGGTGCCCTGGGATATTTCCGGCTGATACGGCGTGTAGCTGGTCAGAAATTCCGAACGCTGGATGAGATGATCGACGCTGGCGGGCACGTGATGCTTGTAGGCGCCGGCGCCGATGAAAAACGGCCCCGATCCGGCCGGCATGTTTTGCGCCGAATAGGAAGACAATATGCGCTCGACTTCCTGTTCGCCCTTGTGCCGTGGCAGATCAAGGCCGGCCTTCAGGCGCCTGGACGCAGGGATACAGGCAAACAGGTCGTCGATGCCGGCTACGCCAATACGCTGCAGCATCAGTTGCCGTTCTTCGTCCGTGTGGGGCAGATACCGCATGGCGATTACTCCAGCGTTTCCAGGAATTGCGTATAGGCGTTTTCGTCCATCAGCGCGTCAAATTGCGATTTGTCGGTAACGCGGATACGGAAGAACCAGCCTTTGCCGAGCGGGTCGGAATTGACGATGCCGGGTTCATCATCCAGGTCGCTGTTGACGCCGATAATTTCACCATCGACGGGCATGTAAATTTCGCTGGCGGCCTTGACGCTTTCAACGACCGCGACCTGGTCGCCCTTCGCGAAGGTCTTGCCTGTTTCGGGAAGTTCGACAAACACGACATCGCCCAATTGTTCCTGGGCATAGTCACTGATGCCGACAAGCCCCTCCTCGCCATCGAGGCGGACGAATTCATGATCGCTGCTAAATCGTTCACCGGCCATAGGATACCTTTCTGGTTTCGCGCTCAGGGCTTGTAGTAATTGGTTGCAACAAACGGCATCGGCGCCACTCTTGCGGGCAGCGCCTTTCCGCGGACCGTTATTGTTAGGTCGGCATCATTATTCGCTTGGGCAGCCTTGACGTAGCCCATGGCGATCGGGCGCTGCAGCACCGGCGAAAAGCCGCCGGACGTGACGTTGCCGATGACCTGGCCATCCAGCGTTGAGATTTGCGCGCCTTCGCGTGCCGGTTGCCGGCCATCGAGCAGGAGACCGATCCGCTTTAGTGCGGGCCCGTCCTTCAACTCGTGCAGAATGCGGCTGGCGCCCGGAAAACCGCCGCTCTCGCGCCGGCGTTTCTGGACCGACCATTGCAATCCCGCTTCCACCGGCGATGTCGTTTCGTCGATGTCGTGGCCGTAAAGACACAAGCCTGCCTCCAGCCGCAGGGAATCGCGCGCGCCTAGCCCAATCGGCTTGACCCGTTCGTCGTCACACAAGGATTGCCAGAGATGTTCGGCGTCTTCAGCGTCGACGCTGATTTCGAAACCATCTTCGCCGGTATAACCGGAACGCGTGACGAGGCATTCCACTTCGGCCAGTGTAGTCAGGCGGGCGGTCATAAAGCGCTGGGTTTCGGCGCCGGGGTCGAGGATGGAGAGGACGGAAGCCGCCATAGGTCCCTGCAAGGCAAGGAGTGCGTTTTCGGGCCGCCTCGCCAGTTCAAGCCCCTCATCCAGCGCAGCTTCGATCAGCGAGAAATCCTCGGTTTTGCGTGCAGCATTGACAATCAAAAACAATCCCCCGGAATGTTCGGTATTCGCGGGACGGTGAACCATGAGATCGTCGAAAATGCCGCCATCGGGTGTCAACAGCTGGGTGTATCGTTGCTGACCTGGAACGAGGTTGAGAATATCCGCCGGTACAAGCTTCTCGAACGCGGCAGCGACGGTTTCGTGCTTACGGTCTTTTGAAATGAGGACCGCCTGCCCCATGTGCGAGACGTCGAACAGGCCGGCGCTTTGGCGGGTCCACATATGCTCGGCAATAATACCTTCGGAATATTGTACCGGCATGGAATAACCCGCGAACGGCACCATGCGCGCGCCGGCGGCGACATGCGCGCCGTAGAGCGGGGTTTGTAACAAGTTATCGCAAGCTGGTTTGCTCATCGGTGTTCCGGTCACAGGGGTCACTGCGAATCAGCAAAGGGACATGACCCTTGACTGCTCGCGCCCCCTCTGTCCGGTGACCTGAGAGATTTCCCGCGTTGCATGTGGTGCGACGCGGTTACGCCCGTCGGTGGATGCCTGCCCGGATTTCATCCTGGCGGCACCGCTTTCCAGAGTGTCAACTTCCACGCGGTCCGTTTGCCTGAGCGTTTCCGGGGCGGTTGCGCCTTCGGCGCCGGATGTCGGCAAGGCCGAATCCAGACTCTCCCGCAGGAAGAATTTCTGACGATGCAAGGATACGCGCGCACCGGCTCGAGTCAACCGCCGAGGGCGCCGTGGTTGTGCAAATTCGAGACTACCGGAATGGCCTGAGGCTGGAAAGGTTGGCGCTATCGGCGCCGGCGGCTGATCCGTCGCCGTTTCCGCGGTTTTGCCTTGGGCTTTTCAAAGCCCACAATAATCAAATAATCCTCATTGGATTCCTTGCGCCGGAGCGGCACGACCAGCATCTCCGACACGACCGAAAATGTCGCGTGCGGCGAATCAGGGGGGATCGTCACGGACACCTGGTAGTTCTTCGAGACGAGCATTTGCAGGGTGGCTTCTTCGCGCACTGCAATGGATATCGGTACATTGAACGTCGACGGCGAACCCGCCGGGCCAAGCAGTACCTTGCCCTCCACGCCGACCCGGATCCCCAATTGCCCATTCACAATGGTGCATTCGCGCGCGGTCTGACCGATTGAGAACTGGTAACGAACGTCCTGATTGCTCGCGCCCCGGCCGGAATACACACGATGCGCCGCGCCGCCTTCTTTGACGTCAACGACCGGGCAAAAAATGTCGAGGATCGGCTTTTTCTTGCCGGTATCGGGCACCGGGGGCGCCTTGGTCGAATTGAAAGCCAGCAAATTGCCGAACGTATTTCCTGGATCATTGTCGGGACCGGTCGAGCAACCGGCCACCAGCAGCGATCCGGCCGCAGCCAGGACAACGCCTGTCCTGTTCAGATATCGGCGCTGCGCGCGAAGGGCCTGTCCGGCAAAAACCGCTGCTGCGGACATGATCCGCCCACAGGAGTCAGGCAATGAAACTCTACGCATCTGGGTACTCCTTCGCCGTGTCCCGCTCACCCTATCGCGTGAGGAGCCGGTTCGGGCGATCTGTAAACTGCTCTGTTTTTATACCGATATCGCTCACAAGAAAACATCTGCCGGCTGCCATTCCGGCAAGATGCAATGGGGCCTAGGGCAGTTTTCCGAATCCGTCCTTGAAGCCCTTCAGGGTCAGGGGAATGCCGATCCCCTGTTCCGGCGTTTCAAACACGATAAACGTCGCGGTCTTGCCGGCGCCCAGTTCGTTCAGCAGCTTGTCGTCCATAACGACCTCCGCGACGCAGCCGGAGGGCAGGCAGCGGACAAATCCCGCGCGCCCCTTGTCTGTTTTGTCGATATTGAGCCCGAGGCCCGCCGGCAGCAGGACGCCAAGCGGCGCGACGACCCGCAGCAACCGGGATTTGCCGTCGGCGGCCTTGATCGCAATGACCACCAGATTCATGTTCGGCTTGTCCTCGGCCGCCACCGACTGCATCAGCGCACATTGCTCACGGCTGGAGCCAGGCGGCGTCTCGCAGCGCATTTCCCAGAAGCCAAACTTGCCTTTTATCTTGGCCTGGGCCATGGTCGACGAGGGGAACGAGGCGCCCGCCAGGCAGGCCAGCGCCACGAAAGCGGCGGCCATGCACGATTTCGGCCGCCTCAGGCGATCTGTTTTATATTTTTTTTCAGTCATTTGCGCCTCAGTTGTGTTTGCTCCGCAACCGCCACAGTACAGGGCTGTCCCAAGTCACGCCGACGTGCGTTCCGGCTCGTCAAGCAAGGTCATCGCCTGCTCCGAACGCCGCGTGGTGCAAACCCATGCGGCACATGCAGAGCACGTGGCCAAAGTTTCCGCGCGCCGCGATCTGGTCGCAATCGGCGCGAATGGTTGCACATTCAGCCCTCCCGGACCTGCCGAATCAGTTATTTCGCTTGCATCATAAACTGATCGAGCCTTGCCCGCAGGCGTAAAGCATCCACAGCTTTGAGCAAACCGGGATGGCAAAATACGGGCAATACGGCGTAACGCGCTGCGAGCTGGCGGCGAATTGTGCTAGTTTTGAGCTGCGACATTCTCGCGCCCTTATGCCGCACTGGGATGCGACCTTGTAAACGTTGCACCTCAGACGGCTTTATGGTTGGAACGGTCGAAATATTGCATCGTGGGCAGGGTGTGTCGATAGCCTGTCCGCGGATGCTCGGGGAGCTGACGGTAGCGGCAACTTCGAACCGGGATATTATTGCCGGTTGAGCGATTGGGGTATGGCGTTTTGCGTCGAATCCAGCGTCAATTGTGGTAGTCAGCCAGCTGTGGGGTGGCCCCGACAGGGAACTTGTAGGTACTGGATATCAGGCGGCGCCATCGTGCGCCAGGCAGGACGGGATCGGATGACTTTTTTCAGATTCACCTCACGGAATTGGCTGGCCGGCGGGTTGGTGGCCAACTTGTTGACGGGGGCGACAGCGGCGCAAGCGCAATTCGTGGGATTGGCGAAGCCCGGCCAAATGGGTTTGCCGGAGCCAGTCACAGCCCAGGCGCGCGACATGAATTTCTTTCACGATGCGATCCTGCTTCCGATCATCACGGTTATCTCGCTGTTTGTGCTGATCCTGTTGTTGATCGTCATGAACAAATTCAAGGAATCGGCCAATCCGGAGCCGTCCAAAACCACCCACCACGCAGGGCTGGAAGTCGCCTGGACGGTGGTGCCCATCATGATCCTTTTGTTTATTGCTGCGTTTTCGTTCCCGCTGCTGACCCAGCAGCTGGTAATTCCGAAAGCCGATCATACGATCAAGGTGACCGGAAACGCCTCCTGGGCCTGGACTTGGACCTATCCGAAGGAAGAGGGCGGCGGCTTTGAATTCACCAGCCGCCTGCTGGACCAGGAAAACCTGCCGAAAGGGAAGCTGCGGCTTCTGGACGTCGACAATGAAGCGGTTGTCCCGGTCAACAAGCGGATCCGCGTCCAGGTTACCGCGGATGTGGTCGGCATCATCCACAGTTTCATCATTCCGAATTTCGGCATTCGTATCGATGCTGTCCCCGGACGACTGAACGAGGTTCATTTCAAGGCTGAGAAAGAAGGCGTCTACTACGGCCAGTGTTCGAAGCTTTGCGGTAAGGATCACGCTTACATGCCGGTCGTCATCCGGGTTGTAAGCGAAGAAAAATACAAGCAGTGGCTGGTGGAAGCGAAAAAGAAGTTCGCCGCTGCCCCCGCGAAAGTGCGGTTCGCTCTGGCGGCCCCGGCGCAATAACCTTTCTTGTCCCCGCCTGAAGGCGGCGAAAGTACAGGAACTGAATATTCAAGGACGGACAAATGGCCACCGAAGCACACGCCCACCACGACGACCATGCCCATCACAATCCGACCGGCTGGCGGCGTTGGATGTATTCGACCAACCACAAGGATATCGGCACACTCTATATAATATTTGCGATCGTTGCGGGCATTATCGGTACGGTAATGTCGATCGCCATCCGTGCCGAACTTGGTGGAACCGGACTTGGTGTATTTCCCTGGATTTCCCAGATACTGGCCGGCGACAATTCCGCCGACGCCGCCAAGAACATGTATAACGCGTTCATAACCGCTCATGGCGTCATCATGATCTTTTTCCTGGTGATGCCGGCGCTGATTGGCGGCTTCGGTAACTGGTTCATGCCGCTGATGATAGGTGCGCCGGACATGGCGTTCCCGCGAATGAACAATATCTCGTTCTGGCTGCTGCCCGCGGCGTTTCTTCTGCTGATTATCTCGATGTTCGTCGAGGGCGCTCCCGGTATGAATGCCTTTGCCGGCGGCTGGGTCATGTATCCTCCGCTGTCGGGTAACGCTGGCAACCCCGGCCCGGCGATGGATTTCATCATTCTGTCGATGCATGTTGCCGGCGCCTCGTCGATCCTTGGGTCGATCAACTTCATTACGACCATTTTCAACATGCGTGCACCGGGAATGACGTTGCACAAGATGCCGCTATTCGCCTGGTCGCTGCTGGTCACCACGTTCCTGTTGGTGTTGTCGCTGCCGGTGTTTGCGGGCGCCATCACCATGCTGCTGACCGACCGCAATTTCGGTACGACCTTCTTTGACCCCGCAGGTGGCGGCGATCCAATCCTGTTCCAGCATCTGTTTTGGTTCTTTGCCCATCCGGAAGTCTACATCCTGATCCTTCCGGGTTTTGGCATCATCAGCCACATCGTTTCGACTTTCTCGAAGAAGCCGGTATTCGGCTACCTCGGCATGGCCTATGCGATGGTTGCGATCGGTTTCGTTGGCTTCATCGTTTGGGCCCACCACATGTACACGGTTGGCCTGTCGCTCAACACGCAGCGCTACTTCGTGTTTGCGACGATGGTGATTGCCGTGCCGACCGGGGTGAAGATTTTCTCCTGGATTGCAACCATGTGGGGCGGTTCGATCCAGTTCCGGGTGCCTATGGTCTGGGCGATCGGCTTCATCTTCCTGTTTACCGTTGGCGGGGTCACCGGGGTCGTGCTGGCGAACGCAGGCATCGACCGGCAGTTGCACGAAACCTATTACGTCGTCGCGCACTTCCACTACGTGCTGTCGCTGGGCGCTGTCTTCTCCATATTCGCCGCATTCTACTACTGGTTCCCGAAGATGAGCGGGTACATGTACAATGAGAAGCTCGGGCACTGGCACTTCTGGATGATGTTCGTTGGCGTCAACCTGACGTTCTTCCCGCAGCACTTCCTTGGACTGGCGGGCATGCCGCGCCGTTACGTCGATTATCCGGACGTATTCCTGCTGTGGAACCAGATTTCGTCCTGGGGCGCCTACATTTCCGGCATCAGCGTGTTCCTGTTCTTCTACATCGTATGGGACGCCTTCTCTAAAAAGGTTGCTGCAGGAGACAATCCGTGGGGCGCGGGGGCAACGACGCTGGAATGGACGCTGCCCTCTCCGCCTCCGTTCCACCAATACGAGACGCTGCCGCGCATCGCGCCAAGCAGCCATCACTAGGGTCCGGGGCCCGGCGGAACGTCCGCCGGGTTTCGCCTATTGTGCGGGTTTCGCTTATTGTGATTGAGCAGCAATCCGCGAAGTGATGAAATCCTGCGGCTGTGTTACGGCAGGAATTGTGCGAAACATTGGACGCTGTCCGTTCGTGATCGTTGATGTTTGATCCGGGACGAGAACAATATTGTATCAGAGGTGGCGCATATGAGTTTGGCGGAACAGCACAGCCGGGTAGCGGGCGCGCCGGAATTGTCGCTGGCTGATCCCGGGGATTATTTCTCGCTGCTGAAACCACGCGTTATGTCGCTGGTGATTTTCACAGCGCTGACCGGTATGCTGATCGCTCCGGGGGCGCTGCACCCCATTCTTGCCGGTTCCTCGATCCTCGCCATTGCCGTTGGAGCGGGCGCCTCGGGTGCGCTCAACATGTGGTATGACGCCGATATCGATGCCGTCATGAGCCGTACCCGGGCGCGGCCGATTCCGGCGGGCCGTGTCGGCGCGGATGCGGCGCTGGCGTTTGGGCTGGTTTTGTCGGTGCTCTCGGTGCTGACCTTGGGCGTTGTCGCGAACTGGTTCGCGGGGGCTTTCCTCGCCTTTACCATATTTTTCTACGCTGTCATCTACACCATGTGGCTGAAGCGCTGGACGCCGCAAAATATCGTGATAGGCGGTGCTGCGGGCGCGTTTCCGCCGATGATCGGATATGCGGCGGTTACAGGCGGCGTTTCGCTGGAAAGCGTGGTCCTGTTTGCAATTATCTTCATCTGGACGCCGCCGCACTTCTGGGCTCTGGCTTTGCTGAAATCCGAAGATTATGAGCGCGCCGGTGTTCCTATGATGCCCAATGTGAAGGGCGAAAAGCGGACCCGCCTGGAGGTATTGCTCTATTCGCTGGTGCTTGCGCCGGTGGGCGTATTGCCCTGGATACTTGGGTTCGCTTCGCCTGTTTATGGCGCAGTCGCGATTGCCGGTGGGTCGGCGATGATTGTGCTGGCGCTGCGGGTTTGGCGCGCTCCTTACGGTTCGGAGGCGATAACGCCACCGGCCCGGCAGTTGTTCTTCATTTCAATCCTGTATCTGTTTGTGCTGTTTGCGGTGCTAACGGGCGAGCAAACCGTCCAGCGTCTTGGCGGTTGAGAATATCCGGCCGGATATTCCAGGGAGTTTGAGCCGTGACCAATGGCGGAAACGAAAACGATGAGCTGAGCGACCGCGGAAGCGAATTCCCGCCTGTCTATCACCCGACGCCAGAAGAGGCGCGCGCGCGCCGGCGGCGAAATATTGCAATCGCCCTGGCAATCGGAGCGTTCACATTGCTGTTTTACGCCATCACTGTCGCGAAGCTGGGCGTCGGCGTAATCAAGAAAGGGTTGTAAGTCTTATCCAATGCCGGAGGATCGCGCAAATAGCAGACAGAACAGAAAAATCGCCATTGCCGTGGCAGGGACGGCGGCATTCATGCTGGCGATGGCGTTTGCTGCTGTGCCTCTTTACCAGATATTCTGCCAGGTTACCGGTTTTGGCGGGACGCCGCAGATTGCCGACAAGGCCTCGGCAACACTCGGCAAGCGGATTATGAACGTACGCTTTGACGCCAACGTTTCGCCGGAACTGGACTGGAGCTTCAAGCCGGACGTCAATTCGATGAAGGTCCGGACCGGAAAGACAGTGACCATTTTTTACAAGGTCACAAACAATTCCAGCCAGACCCAGACCGCGATGGCGACATACAACGTGGTTCCCGATCAGGCAGGAGGGTTTTTCAACAAGATTTCCTGCTTCTGCTTCACCGACAAGACGCTGGGCCCCGGGGAAAGCATGGACATGCCGGTGGTGTTTTACCTCGATCCGGCGCTCGAATCGGATTCCACAATGCGCAACGTGGCCGGTGTGACCTTGTCTTACACGTTCATAGCCAAGAAGAACCAGAAATCTGCCAGGGGGCCAGCGGGAAAGAGCAACAAAACAGGGCTTTGACCGATACAGCGCCGGGAGGGGCGCTGAGACCAAACGCCGCCTTGACACTTGGCGTGACACAGAGTGGAAACACTTTTAATGGAGTAATGCGCGCAGCGCCGCGTAGGGAAAACCACGGGGATCAACATGGCTGACGGCCACGCAAAACCGAACCACGACTATCATCTCGTCGATCCAAGTCCCTGGCCGCTGGTCGGCTCGATTTTCGCTTTTATAACGGCCGTTGGCGCGATCATGGCCATGAAGGGCCTGGCGCTGTTCGGGCTGAAGATGGGCATTTTCCTGCTTGGAGCCGGGCTCATCGGAATTTTGTACGTGATGTTCGTCTGGTGGGCTGATGTGGTCAACGAGGCCGAGCACAAGGGCGATCACACCCGTGTGGTGCAGATCAGCCATCGCTATGGGATGATCCTGTTCATCGCGTCGGAAGTCATGTTCTTCGTCGCCTGGTTCTGGGCGTTTTTCGATGCCAGCCTGTTTCCCGGCGAGGCGATTCAAACCGCCCGTGTCGAATTCACCCAGGGCATATGGCCGCCCAAGGGGACGGAAGTATTCGATCCCTGGCATCTGCCGTTGCTGAATACCCTGATCCTTCTGACTTCGGGCACCACGGTAACCTGGGCCCATCACGCGCTGCTGCACAACGACCGGCAAGGACTCAAGAACGGTTTGATCGTGACCGTTCTGCTTGGTGCCCTGTTCACCGCGGTGCAGGCCTATGAATACGCCCATGCCCCGTTCGGTTTCTCCGGGTCGTTGTACGGCGCGACGTTCTTCATGGCGACCGGCTTTCACGGCTTCCATGTTTTGATCGGCACC